>Ga0315291_10004720_pt1 | contig 17262 bp, 15 predicted proteins | sample YL17G12_20_MG_FD_203070 | JGI IMG/M metagenome (GOLD analysis project Ga0315291, IMG submission 203070) | Sediment microbial communities from Yellowstone Lake, YNP, Wyoming, USA - YL17G12_20 | ecosystem: Environmental > Aquatic > Freshwater > Lake > Sediment | place: USA: Wyoming | collected...
GAGCCGGGTCCCGCGGGGACGACGGCAGTGGGAGCGGGCGATGGGGATGTCGCCGGCGAGGCCGGAGTCGCGGTCGGGGCGGGCGTCGGGGTCGGCGTGGGGGTCGGCCGCGGCGTCGGGGTCGGCGTGGGGGTCGGCCGCGGCGTCGGGGTCGGCGTGGGGGTCGGCCGCGGCGTCGGGGTCGGCGTGGGGGTCGGCGTGGGCACGGGCGTCGGGGTCGGCTTCGGCTTCGGGGTCGGGTGCGGCTTTTCCGTCGGCGTGATGACCGGCGGCGGGGCGTTCAGGGCCGGCCCCGGAGACGCGGCCGTCCCGACGTGCGTGGCCGGCGAGATCCACGAGGCCGAGACCGGCATCGCAACGAGCAGCAGCCACGCGAGCAGCGCCGGCAGGAGGACCGGCAGGGCGAGACGTGCGTGGCCGCGGACCTTCAAGGCGCTGCGATTCCTCGGAGCGGATCGGGCGCGTGCGCGCACCCGTTCAACCGGCCGAGCATCGCGCTCGCGCGGGGCATCCTCAATGGTACGGGGGTCATTCCCGCCCCATGACCTGCGGGGTCGCCCGTCGGCGACGCACTCCCGGTGCTCCCGGGCACCGTCCCGTAGGACTACGGCACCCTGCCCCAAAAGGGCCATGTGCCCTCCGCTCTCACTGCCCCACGATCAGGCGATGCAGATCCCTGCGCGCGCGCCCGGGCCATCGCGTGCCCGACAGCCAGGCTCCGGACTCATGGCCGCCGCCGCACCCGCGGTCATCGGCGCAGCATGGCTCGGCATCGCCGGAGCGGCCGCCTGGCTTGTCTTCGCCACGCCGTTCCTGGCCCGCCTGCTGGACCTTGGCTCGTACGGTCCCGTGGCGCCGGTGATGGGCGCGATGGCGCTCGCGGTGGCGCTCACCGCGCCGGCCGCCTTCGCGGTGCTGGGCATCGCGCGGCTGGGCGGAGCCGTCGGACACGCCCGCGCGGCGCGCCGCGCGACGCCGCCGGTGGCGCGCGGCGCCAAGCTGCTCCCCGACGGCTGCACGGTGATCCCTCGTGTCAGCCTTCCCGACGGCCGGCGCATTCCCGACGTCGTGGTCGGCCCGCACGGCGTCGCTTTCTTCGAGTCGCTCCCGCCCGCCGCGGCCACTCGTCGCACCGGCGAGCGATGGGAGGCCCGCTTCGCGGACCGGACGTGGCGCCCCATCGAGAACCCGCTCCAGCGGGCGGCACGGGACGCGGAGCGGCTCCGCCGTCACCTGGAGGCGCAGGAGCGCGATTTCGTGGTGCGGGTGCAGGCCGCCGTGCTCGGCGACCCGCGTGCCGTTGGCCGGACGGACGCGTGCGCGGTGGTGGCGCTCGACGACGTGCCCGCGTGGCTGGCGGCCCTGCCGGCCCAGCGCGGCCTGGGCCCCGGCCGGCTCGCGCGCGTCCGTGCGCTCCTGGAGGCCCTGGCCTGACCGGCATGGCTGCGCGCCGCGCGCCGCCTGAACCGCCGGTTGCATTCGGCTCGAGGATCCCGCACACTCCGCCGACGATGCAGATCACGACCGTCGCCTGGTTGATGCAGATGCGCCGGCGGCCCCGCCGCGTGGAGGACGGGGTCCTGGGCGCCTGATCGACCTGCACGGTTGATCACGGGATCCAGGACCGGGTCCCGGGGCCGCAGTCCAGCAGGGACTGCGGCTCTTTCGTTCTCCGGGAAGCGCAGCGGAAGCCGCCGAACCCAGGCCGACGCCGCGACGGTGACGCTGAGCGCCGACGCCGCAGCCGCCGACCACGGGACCGCCCCTCGAGCCATGGAGCCCAGGAGGCGACCGATGTCCGACCAGCCGCAGCACCGCCCCGAGACCCTCGCGATCCACGCCGGGCAGAGCCCGGATCCCGCCACGAACGCGCGGGCCGTCCCAATCTACGCCACGACGTCTTACGTCTTCGACGATGCCGACCACGCCGCGCGGCTCTTCTCCCTGCAGGAGTTCGGGAACATCTACACCCGGATCATGAACCCGACGAACGGGGTCTTCGAGGCCCGCGTGGCGGCCCTGGAAGGCGGCGTCGGCGCCCTCGCCTTCGCCTCCGGCCAGGCCGCCGAGACGGCGACGATCCTCAACCTCGCCCGCTCGGGCGACAACATCGTCAGCAGCGCCAGCCTCTACGGCGGGACGTACAACCTGTTCAAGTGGACCCTGCCGAAGCTGGGGATCACGACCCGCTTCGTGGACGGCTCCGACCCGGCCAGCTTCGCCCCGGCGATCGACGGCAACACGAAGGCCGTCTACCTCGAAACGATCGGCAACCCGCGCCTGGACGTGCCGGACATCGCCGCGATCGCCGACGTCGCCCATGCCCACGGCATCCCGCTCGTCATCGACAACACCTTCGCCCCGCTCCTCTGCCGGCCGATCGAGCACGGCGCCGACATCGTCATCCACTCGGCCACGAAGTGGATCGGCGGGCACGGGACCTCGATCGGCGGCGTCGTCGTGGACGGCGGCACCTTCGACTGGAAGGGCTCCGGCCGATTCCCGGACTTCGTGGACCCCGATCCGAGCTACCACGGCGTCAGCTACGTGGAGGCGGTCGGCAACCTCGCCTTCATCATCAAGCTCCGGGTGCAGGGCCTCCGCGACACCGGCGCGGCGCTCAGCCCGTTCAACGCCTTCCTCTTCCTGCAGGGCCTCGAGACGCTTCCCCTGCGGATCGAGCGCCACGCTCAGAACGCGCTGGCCGTGGCCCGCTGGCTGGAGCGGGACGAGCGGGTGACGTGGGTCAGCTACCCCGGTCTCGAGTCGCACCCGGCGCACGCGAACGCGAGGAAGTTCCTGCGGGGCGGCTTCGGCGGCGTCCTCACCTTCGGGATCCGCGGCGGCCGCGACGCCGGGCGGACGCTGATCAACAGCGTGAGACTCTTCAGCCTCCTGGCGAACGTCGGCGACGCGAAGTCGCTGATCATCCACCCGGCCACCACCACTCACTCGCAGCTCAGCGCCGCGGAGCAGGCCAGCACGGGCGTGACCGACGACCTCGTCCGGCTCTCGATCGGCCTCGAGCACATCGACGACATCCTCGCGGACCTCGACCAGGGGCTCGCGGCGGCGACGAGCGGCGCGCCCGTCGGCGCCGGCGCCTAGCCGTGGCCGCGCAGGCGGCCGGCGCCGGGCCCGTGCCGCTCCCCGATCCGGGGGGTGTGCGAGCGGCCGGCGCCGGGCCCGCGGCGGCGGGGCCGCACCCGCCGTCGCTCTTCGACACGGGGGGCGTGGTCGCCCGGGAGGTCGGGCCCTTCGCCCTCGGCGACGGCACGATCCTCCCGGCCCTCCGCGTCGCCTACCGCCACGACGGCCCGGGGCCGGCCGAGGCGCCGCAGGTCCTGGTCGTCCACGCGCTCACCGGCAGCGCCGACGCGGCCGGCGACTGGTGGGCGCCGCTCATCGGGCCCGGCCGCGCCCTCGACACGACCCGCGTCGGCGTCCTCTGCTCGAACCTCCTGGGCGGCCGCTACGGGACGACCGGGCCGACGACTCCGGACCCGGCGACCGGCCGGCCCTACGGCGCGGCCTTCCCGGCCGTCTCCACGCGCGACCAGGCGCGCGCCCAGTGGGCGCTCCTGGATGCCCTCGGGATCAAGCGGCTCGCCCTCGTGACCGGCGGCTCGCTGGGGGGCATGGTCGCCCTCGAGGTGGCCCTCGAGCGCCCCGAGGCAGTCGGCGAGGTCCTGCCGATCGCGGCTCCCGCCGCCACCGGCGCCCTCGCCATCGCCTGGAACGGCATCCAGCTGGAGCTCGTCCGCCGGCTGGGGGAGGACGGCCTGGACTTCGCCCGGCGCCTGGCCATGACGACCTACCGGAGCGGGGCCGACTTCGAGCACCGCTTCGGGCGCGCGGTCGAGCCCGACGGGACGCCGTCGATCAGCAGCTACCTCGCCTACCAGGGCCGCAAGCTCGTGGGGCGGTTCGACCCCGAGACCTACCGCGTCCTCGTGGAGGCGATGGACCGTCACGACGCCGGAGCCGGCCGGGGCGGCCTCGGCCCGGCGCTCGCCCGCCTGGCCGACCACGGCGTTCGTCTCACCGGCCTCGGGATCCCTGGCGACATCCTCTACGGGCCCGACCAGGTGCGTGCGCTCGTGGCCGCTGCCGCCGCCGAGGGCGCCCACGCCCGGTACCTCGAGCTGCGCTCGACCAAGGGCCACGACGCCTTCCTGGTCGAATGGGACCAGCTCGCGGAGATCGTCCAGGATGTGCTGGCCGAGGCGCTGGCGCCCCGGCCGGTCCCGCAGCCCCGCCGCTGAGCCAGATCCGCGTCACGACCGCTGAGCCAGATCCGCGTCACGACCGCGTCGTGCGCGTTGTAGGCTCGGCGCGTGTTGACTCCCTTCCGGGTCGCCCCGCTCGCCCAGGAGCGCGTGTGGGGTGGCACCCGCCTGGGGCCGTCGCGCACGCTGCCGATCGGCGAGCTCTGGGTCGCCGGCCCGTCGCTGCTCGTGGCCGACGGGCCCCATGCGGGGCGCACGCTCGACGACGTCGCGGCTGAGCTCGGCTCGGCGCTCGTCGGGTCCGCGGCCCCGTCCCAGCCTGGGCCGCGATTTCCGCTCCTCGTGAAGCTCCTCGACCTCGCCGCGTGGCTCTCCGTCCAGGTCCACCCCGGCGACGCGGTGGCCCGCCGCTTGGCCGGGCCCGCCGCCATCGGCAAGGCCGAAGCCTGGTACGTGCTCGACGCCGAGCCCGGCGCGGAGCTGCTCGCGGGGGCGCGACCGGGCGTACGCGAGGTGGACCTCCGTGCCGCCATGCGTGGCGGCGGCGGCGCCGCGACGGGCCTTCTCGCACGCCACGCCGTGACGGCCGGCGACGTCCTCCTGCTGGCGGCCGGGACGCTCCACGCCGTCGGGCCGGGCGTCCTCCTCTACGAGCTCCAGCAGCCGTCCGACCTGACCTACCGCGTGGACGACTGGGGTCGGCCCGCCTCCCCCGCGCGTCCGCTCCACACGAAGGAGGCGCTCGCGTCCGTCGTCCCGCAGAGCCGGCCCGCGGTGCGGGCGACGACCAAGGCGGGGCGGGTCGCCGCCTGCCGGCACTTCGCGCTCGACGTCGTGGACGCACCCGCGCGCCTCGACCCGGCGGGGCGCACCGTGCAGGTCGTCACCGCCGTGGGAGCGCCGGCGGAGCTGGCGGGGGCCGGCTGGTCGGTGCGGCTCGAGGCCCTCGAGACGATCATCGTCCCCGCCGCCGCGGGCGCCTGGGAGCTCCGGCCGGGCCCCGGCGGACGGGCGCTCGTGGCCGCGCTGCCGTAGGCGCTCGTGGCCGCGCTGCCGTAGGCCTACCAGCTCCAGGCCCCGGCGGGCCGGCCTCGCGTCTCGAACTGGTAGGGGAGGGTGGATTCGAACCACCGACGTGGCGTGTATAAGACGCCTGCTCTAACCGCTGAGCTACTCCCCCACGGGTCCCCGGCGGGCCGCTCACGCTGATCGTAGGGCATAGAGGAAGCACGGGCGCTACGCCGTTCGACGCGCGACCCCCGGCGCCGTCCACCCGGCCCGCTCCGCCAGGTCGCGATGCGGGGGGGCCGCGGCGGCCCGGGGACGCACCCTCACCCAGGGATTTCCACGATCACGTTCGTCGCCTTCACGACGCAGATCGCCTTGTCGCCCACCTGGAGGCCCATCTCCTCGACGGCCTCGGCGGTCATGAGGCTGACCAGCCGGTGCGGTCCGGCCATCACCTCGACGACGGCTGCGACGCTGTCGCGCTCGATGCGCGTGACCACCCCCGCGAAGCGGTTGCGCGCCGACTGGGCCACGATCCGGGGCTCGCGCGTCGCCTGGCGTCGGCCCGTGGTGCGCTGCTCGCCGGTGGACTGCCGCTGCTCGCCGGCGGCCTGCCGCCGGTCGCCGAGGAGCCGGCTGACCTCCTCGAGCGGCACGAGCCGCTGCCCGCCCGCGCTGCGCACCGTCCGCAGCTGGCCGTCCTCCTCCCAGCGTCGCAGCGTCTCGACGCCGACGCCCAGGAGCTCGGCCGCCTGCCCGATCCGAAGGTTGCGTTCGCTGGTGCTCATACCTCCATATGGTGCTCCCGATGCGAACCTCTTGTGTAAAGGTATCGGTGGTTTGGGCGTCTCCTCGGCCGCCGGTCGCCTGACCACCCCCGAAGCGCCCGCCCCCGTCGGTCCCCCCCCGCCCCCGTCGGTCCCCCCCGCTTCGTCGCCGTTTCGGCAGATGTCGCCGTGGGAACCATCTCGCCGGCGAACGCGCCTTGCGATTCGGCACCTGCGGCCCTGGGGCGGCCGCTGCCGACATCCGTTCGCCCGTCCGTGCTCGGACGGGCCGCGAGCCCGGCGACAACCGCGGCCCAATGGTCCCCCGGACGACAAATGCCGATTCGTGCGGTGCCGGAGCACCGGCCGGCCGTCTGCGACTCCGGACACCGGGACGACCGACGGGCCCGGCCTCCGCTGCCCGTCGCGTCCCAACGCCACGTGCGTTAGCTGGTGAGCGGGACGCAATCGGGAGGTAAGCGGCTGGTGAGCGGGACGCAATCGGGAGGTAAGCGGCCGATGAGCGGCCGATGAGCGGCCTCGGGCATCCTCCGCCGCGTGGATGCCCCTCGCGTCGGTCGATCGCTCCGGGTGCTGCGGCATCGTTGCGGATGGCGGCAGGTCGACCTCGCCGCGGCCGCGCACGTATCTCGCGAGCGCGTCTCGCTCGTCGAGAACGGCGGCACCAACCACGTCAGCGTCGGAGAGCTTCGTGCCATGTTCGAGGCGCTCGACGCGTCGGTCGACGTTGTCGTCCGCTGGCGGGGCGAGGGGCTGGACCGCCTGCTCGACGCCGGACACGCGTCGCTCGTCGACGCCGTGGTCGGTCTCCTGGCGGGTGCAGGCTGGGAGACCGCGGTCGAGGCGTCGTTCAACGTCTATGGCGAGCGCGGATCGATGGACGTCCTGGCATGGTACCCGCAGCGCAGCACCGCGCTGGTCGTCGAGGTCAAGACGGTCGTCCCGGACCTGCAGGCGATGCTGCAGACGCTCGACCGGAAGGTCCGACTCGCGCCGGTCGTCGCCGGCGAGCGAGGGTGGAAGCCGGCCGCAGGTGGCCGGCTGATCGTCGTCGGCGAGGGTCGCACGACGAGGCGACGGCTCGCCGAGCACGGCGCCACCCTCGGGCGCACGTTCCCGATTCGCGGGCGGGCCGCACATGCCTGGCTGCGGCGCCCCACCGAAGGCGCGTTCAGCGGCCTGATCCTCCTCCCGGTCGAACCGGGGAAGCGGGTCGGGAGGCGGCGCATTCGCCGGTCCGACGACACGCCCGAGGAACGCCCGGCGCCGCCGTGGACCGAGCAGTCAGAGGCGCCTGGGGCGCGCCGGTCCGAGCGATCGGAACTGCGCCCGGCACCGCCGTGGACCGAGTGATCGGAGCTGCCCGGGGCGCACTCCGACGCGAGCCTGGCACCCCACGAATCGGCATTTGTCGTCCCGGGAACCATTGGGCCGCCGTTGTTGCCGGGCTCGCGGCCCGTCCGAGCACGGACGGGCGAACGGATGTCGGCAGCGGCCGCCCCAGGACCGCAGGTGCCGAATCGCAAGGCGCGTTCGCCGGCCCAATGGTTCCCACGGCGACATCTGCCGAAACGGCGACGAAGCGGGGGCGACCGACGGGGGCGGGGGGGACGGCTGGGCGATCGACCGGCGGGCGGGGGGCCGTTCCGCCCGCGCGCCTCGGCGCGATCCCGCGCGACGCTACTTCGCGCGCGGGCCCAGGCGGTCGGTCAGGGTGCGCAGGGTGAAGCGCCGGGCACCGACGCCGGCCGCACCGGTCGAGCTCGCCGAGCCGCTCGCCTCCACCGGGGACCCGTGCGGGGCGTCGGAGAGCTGCAGCCCGTTCCCGCTCAAGCGGTACGACCCGGAGGCCGGGAGCAACCCGGCGACGGCGCGCTCGTCCTCCGTCTGCTCGGCGACGATCGGCAGGTCGTCGGGATCGAGGGGGCGTTCGCTCTCGGGCCCGGCCTTCGGGGCGCGGGCGTAGGCGGGCGCGCCGTACAGCTTCGGGAGCGCGTAGTACGGATCGGATTCCGCGGCCACGGTCATATCTTCTCGCGAGAAGGGTCGGTCCGCAATACCGCGGGTGCCGACATACCGCGGGTGCCGACCGGATGAGGACGAGGGGAGGGTACTCCATCAGGCATGCGGAGGGCCACACCCCGCGGCACGCGCGGTGGTGCGCGAACGCACCGGGCGGCCGAGGTGGGCTCGGGTGGCGGACGGCCCGGGCGCCGAGGCAGCGGGCACGCCGGAACGCCCCGGTCCGCTCAGCTGCCCATCCCCTGGAGCAAGGGCTTCACGATCTGGAAGAGGAGGACGAGCGCGAGGTAGGCGATCGGCAGCGCAGCGAAGAGGCCGAGGGCCGCGCTCCACTTGCTCCGGACGCCATGCCGGCCCGGTTGCGGCACCACGAGGTAGGTCAGCCACGCACCGAGGAACGCCACTGCCCCGACGAAGAGGAACCCGACGAGGACGCGCAGGTCGCCGCCCGGCAGGTCCGCACCGGCGTCCAGGGCCAGGTCGTAGGCGAGGAAGACGATGCCGAGCACCGCCGCGACGGCGGCGCTGCTGATGACCGCCCGGACCACGGGCGTGGGCGCCCGCCGCAGCTGGCGCCAGCGAACCTCGAACCAACCGCGGCGGCGCATTCCGGCGCCGGGGCTGGCGGCGGACGCGCCGGAACCGCCGGGGGACCCGCCGTCGGCGCCGGGGCCGGCGCCCCACCCGCCGGTCGGGCCCCCGCTCGACTCGGAGCCCGGGCCCCCGGTCATCCGGGCCCGAGGTCCAGGAACTCGATCGCCGGCCGCGCCGGCAGCGTCGCCGGCGTGTGGGTCGCAACCTCCTCGACGGCGTCGAGCACCCGCCGCAGCTCGTGGTCCGTGGTGAAGAAGGCGACGCTGAGGCGGACGACGTCCAGCCCCGGGATCGAGCGGACGATCGCGTGGACGCGACGCCCGAGCGCCACGGCGACCTCCTCCGCGCTCCACCCGGCCACGCGGAACGAGACGAGCGTCGCCATCCGGGCGCGCGGCGTCAAAAGGGTGACCCCCGGCGTTCCCGCCAGGCGCTCGGCCGCGCCGGCCGCCAGCCGCGCCGCCCGTTCGTACGTCCATGGCAGGCCGGCGAACATGATCAGCCACCCGGCGCTCCGGGCCAGGCCCACGATGGACGGCTTGTGATAGCCCGACGTCTCGAAGCGCCGCGCGTCCGGCCAGAGGGCGTCTCGGCCGACCGCGTACGGCGCCGACGCGGCGAAGAAGCCGCCGACCGGCGGCAGCACGGAAGAGACAACCGAACGCGCGACCGCGAGCGCGCCCGTCCCCTCCGGCCCGAGCAGCCACTTCTGGCCGCTGACCGCGTAGAAGTCGGCGCCGATCTCGTCGACCGCGAGCGGAATCGCCCCGGCCGACTGGGCGCCGTCGAGGATGCCGACCGCCCCGCAGCGGCGCGCCATGGCCGCGATCGCTGCCACCGGCAGCACCGCCCCGGTCGACCAGGCGACGTGCGAGGCGACGATCGCCCGCGTCCGTCCGCCGACGGCCGCGGCCTCCAGCGCCGCCAGCGTCCGGGCGTCGTCGCCGCCGTTGCCGATCTCCGCCTCGACGACCTCCACGCCGCGCCGGTCGCGCAGCAGCGCGAGCGGGCCCGTGACTCCCGGGTGCTCCAGCGAGGTCGTCACGGCGCGGTCGCCCGGCCGCCAGTCGATCGTCCCGAGGGCCAGGTTGACCCCCTCGGTCGTGGAGTGCGTCAGCGCGACCAGGTCCATCTCCGTGCCGAGGACCGCGGCGACAACCGCCCGCGCCTCGTCCATGCGGGCGGTCAGCTCCTCGAACGACTCCCGCGTGGCGCGGCCGACGGCCAGCTCGCGGTCGGCAGCCTCGGCCATGGCCGCGGCAGCCTCGGCCGGGAGGGGGCCGGCCGTGCCCGTGTTCAGGTAGATGCCGGCGCGCGTTGCCGGCAGGCCGGCGCGCAGGGCGGCCAGGCGCTCGCGCTCGGAGTCCGCGGCGGCGGGCCCGGCCGCGGGCAAGCGCCCGGCAGCGGGGACGCGCTCGGGAGGGTTGGCATCGCTCATGAGGTCCGTATGATACGGAGCGATGTCCGGCGCCCACGCGCGACCCGAGTTCCTCGCATCTCCCGACTGGCTGGCCGAGAACCTCGGCCGCCACGAGTTGCGGATCCTCGACGTGCGCTGGCGCCCCGACGGCGCCAGCCGGATGGTCTTCAACGACGGGCACGCCCCCGGCGCCACCCACCTCGACTGGCGCGCGGCGCTCACCGACCGGGACGCTCCCGACGGCATGCTCCTCCTCGCCCCGCCCGACCAGGTCGCGGCCGCCCTCGCCGGCGCCGGGATCGGCAACGGGACCACGGTCGTGGTCTACGACGACACGGCCAGCCTTTACGCCGCGCGGGCCTGGTGGAGCCTGCGCGCCTGCGGGCTGGATTCCGTGCGGATTCTCGACGGCGGGTTCGGGGCCTGGCTCGCCACGGGCCGGCCGGTCTCGCACGCCGTTCCGGAGCCGCATCGCGCAACGTTCACGCCGCGGGCGGAGCTCCGGCTCCGCCTGACCGCGAGCGACGTCAGGGCGCTCGTCGGCTCGCCGGATGCCCTCTTCCTCGACGCACGCACGCCGGCGGAGTACCACGGCTTCGCCGGGGGCGGCCGGCGCCTGGGCCACATTCCGGGCGCGGTGAACCTTCCCGTCGCCGGGACGACCGCGCCGGGGACCGGCCGCTTCCTCGACGGCGGAGAGCTGCGCGAGCTCATGGCCGCCGCCGGCGTGACGCGGACCCGCCGGATCGTCTGCTACGACGGCACGGGCATCGGCGCGGCCAAGCTGGCCTTCGTCCTGGCCCTGATGGGCCACGACGACGTCGCGGTCTACGACGGCGGCTGGGCGGAGTGGGGCAACCGCCTGGATCTTCCGATCGAGCGCTGACGGGGGACGGCGGCGGCCCACCCGGCGGCCCACCCGGGCGACCGACCCGGCGGCCGACGGTCGCGGGCCCGGCGTCCGACCGGGCGGCGGATCGGCCTGCTGCGGCCGCATTGCGGTGCCGCCGCGCACCGGAACGATCACGCGCCCCGACATATGGACCGATGCGCACATTCGCATAGGGCCGATCGGCCCTGCCGTTCGATACCCCCGGACGGGATATGGTTCGGGCGTGAATCCCGAGCCCGACATCCGCTTGCTCACACGCGCGAAGTGGGTCGGCGTCCTTCTCCCGATCGCCTTCATCTGGGGCTTCGAGATCGTCCGCTGGTGGGTCGTGGAGCCCTCCGTCTCGGCCGACTCCGCCCACGTCTTCGCCGCGCTCGTCATGAGCGGGGCGGCCGTCGTCTTCGGCCTGGGGCTCTTCGCTGTCCTGGACCGCGCGCAGCAGCGCCTGGTCGGCACCAACCAGGACCTCGCGGCCACGCACGCGGTGGCGTCGGCCCTCCAGGGCGACACCGACCTGGAGACCACGCTCGCCACGACCCTCGACCGCGTCCTCGAGCACAGCGGCGCGCTCGCCGGCCAGATCCGCGTCGGCGGGCCAGGCGGCCAGCCGCTCGAGGTGCGCCGGCCGGATGACCTCGGCGACAGCTTCGGCATGCAGTGGGCCCACACGATCCTGGACGAGACCCCCACCTCCTCCGCACGTCCCGCCCGAACTCAGAGACCGGACGTGGACGCTGCGATCGTCGACCTGCCGCTCGCCGGCGGCGTGGCGACCGCGGGGACCATGCGCCTGGTCTTTCATCCTTCCGTGGATCCCGCCATCTCCATGGCCGCCCTCGCCGACCTCGCCGAGAAGATCGGCACCGCCGCGGGTCTGGGCACCTCTCTCGCCGACCTTCGACGCGAGGAGCACGAGCGGACCGCGCTCTACGGCGTGGCCCTCCAGCTGACCGGGCGCGCGGAGCTGCGCGAGCTCCTCGACCTCATCACGAAGCATGCCCGGGAGCTCCTGGGCGCCGAGCGGGCCGTCGCCTGCCTGGCGGACCCGCGCAGCGACGGCCACACCTACGACTGGACCAACCGCCTCGCGCTGGCCGACGACGGCAGCACGTGCCTCCTCGCCCACCCGGCCGACGAAGGCGCCGCGGACCGCCACAACCCGGCCTGCCCGATGCAGCCCGGCGGCCCGCGGGTCGCGGTCCTCGCCCGCCCGCTCCGCGGTGCGGACGGCTTCCTCGGCGAGCTGTGCGCCACGCGCACCACCGGCGTTCCGTTCACGGAGCGCGATCGGGAGCTCCTCGGCGCGCTGGCCGACATGGCCGCGATCGCCGTCGGCACGGCGCGCCTCCGCGAGGCCGAGCAGCAGTACACGATCGTGGCGGAGCGCGAGCGGATCGCCCGCGAGCTGCACGACAGCATCGCCCAGGTCCTGGGCGTCATCCACCTCCGCCTGCGCAGCCTCGAGCCCGAGGTCCGTGACGTCCCGGGCAACGGCGTGGCCACGGAGATCAGCGACCTCGCCGAGATCGCCGACGAGGCCTACAAGGACGTCCGCGAGGCGATCCTGGGCCTCCGGGAGTCGGTCACCTCGGCCGACGGGCTGGAAGGCGCCCTCGGCGAGTACCTCCGCAAGTTCTCGCGGCAGACGGGGATCAAGGCGACGCTCCACTGCAACGGCAGTGCGCGCCGGGCGCTCACCCCGCGGAGCGAGATCCAGCTCCTGCGCGTGGTCCAGGAAGCGCTCACCAACGTCCGCAAGCACGCCGGGGCGCGCCACGCGGCCGTCAGCCTCAACGCCGAGGACGGCGTCGTCATCCTGGACGTCGCCGACGACGGGAGCGGATTCGACCCCGGCCGCCTGGAGGAGGCGCTCGACCACGGCTTCGGCCTGGGGTCGATGCGCGAGCGGGTGGAGCTGATCGGGGGTACCCTCGCCGTGCATACTGCGCCGGGCAAGGGGACCCGCGTCGAGGTCCGGCTTGAGCAAGAGGAATCGCGTGCCGCACACGCCACCGTCCCTCCGCGTCCTGCTGGTTGACGACCAGCCGCTCTTCCGCAAGGCCCTCGCGGGACTCGTCAACGCCCAGCTCGACATGACCGTCGCCGGTGAGGCCGACAACGGGCTCGAGGCGCTCGAGCAGGTCCGCGCGCTGACCCCCGACGTCGTCGTCATGGACGTCAACATGCCGATCGCCGGCGGGGTCGACGGGGTGCGGGCCATCCGCGGGGCGGGCTTCGCCACGAAGATCGTCATGCTCACGATCTCGGAGGACGACGACGACCTCTTCGACGCCATCCGCGCCGGCGCGAACGGCTACCTCCTGAAGAACATCCGGCCCGAGGTCCTCTTCGACGACCTGCGCGGCGTCATGCGCGGCGAGGCCCCGATCGCCCCGGGGATCGCCCACAAGCTGCTCGACGCGCTCCGCGACGGGCCGCCCCGGCCGCACGCCCAGGCGGTGCCGCGCGACGGCGAGACGGCACTGACCCGGCGGGAGACCGAGATCCTCCAGCTCGTTGCCGGCGGGCTCTCGAACAAGGAGATCGCCGCGCAGCTGGTGATCACCGAGGGCACCGTCAAGAACCACGTCCACAACTCCCTCGAGAAGCTGCACCTCACGAACCGGACCCAGGCGGCCGCCTACACGGTGGCCCAGGGCCTGGGGTTCCCGTCGCGCCCTGCCCCGGAGCGGCAACCGGGGGAGTAGCCGCGGCCGCATCCGCATCCGCGCCCTCCTTCGCGACCGAATACCGGCCTGGCCGGTCAGCGCGCCCTCCGCCGAGCGTGGAAACGCAGCCGACCCGCGGGTTCGCCGCATCTCGGAGCGTGCCGGGGCCCATTCCTACCGTCCCAGCCGGTAACGTGTGCCGGAGGCCGTACCGGGGAGTGGCCGCGCTCCCCGCCCCGCCGCCTCGCCGGCCGCGGCCACGGAGCCGCGCCCAGCGGAGCCGCGACCTCCTCCGCGGCCGCCTCCGCATCCGCGCCCTCCTCCGCGCGGACCACGCTCGATTCGATGCCCGTGTCCGCATCGTGAGGGCATCACGGGCGCGAGCGGGCGCGGGAGGGCGATCGGGGCGGCAACGCGGCGCGGAGCGGGGTCGCGATGATGCGCGCTTGATGCCGCCACGGGCATCACTTGGAGGGGGCATGTGCGAGCCGCGTCGCGGGGCGTCGCGGGGCGTCGCGGGGCGGCGCCGCTCCCCACCCGCGCGGTGCCGTTCGATAGACGAGGCAGCCCCTGATTTGTGCCGACGGGCGGATGGCGACGGCGGGCGCCACTCGGTAGCATCGCGCCGAGCGAGCCCTGCCTGGGCTGGCCCGTTCGCAGGAGCCCGACGCCCATGTCGGACCCGGTCAAGGTCCTCGTCCTGTACGACCACCCGCTCCTCGGCGAGGGGCTGGGCGCCCTCATGGCGTCCGTGCCCGAGCTCGAAGTGGAGCGCGTCGCCATGGGCGATCCGGACGCCATGGCGCGGGCGATCGCCAGCGACGCCGACGTCGTGATCCTCGAGGAGGGCGGCCCGGTCGGCCTCGTCGACCTGCTCCGCGAAAGCCGCTGCCGGGCCATCGTGGACGTCAGCATCAGCAGCTCGCAGGCCTGGACGATCCGCCGCGAAGTGATCTCGCCGGACCCCGACTCACTGATCGACCGGATCATCTCCGCCTGTCTCGGCGCCCGCCGGGCCATCGCGCCGCCGCCCGCTGGCGGGTCGTCGGCGACCCAGGCGACCCCCGTCGTCGCTCCCGCCGCCGGCTGAGACGCCGGTCGAGACCCCGGGCGCGCAACGCCCTCGCGGCCGAAGGTACGATGTCCGGCATGCCAGATCCGACTGTGCTGCGCCCCTCCCCTCTCGCCGTGCCCATCGGACGCCGCCGGGCCCTGGTCGTCATCGGCTCGTCGGTCGCCGGGATGGTGCTTCTGGACGGCTGCGGCTCCTCCGCCACGACGCCGGCGCCGCGCGGCTGGGTGGCGGCGGACGTGGATCCGGCCATGCTGGAGGTCGACAAGCCGGTGCCCGTGCGCTTCTCCGGCACCGTGGGAGGCTCTGCGGTGGCCGGCTCGGCGTGGCTGGTGCAGCACAGCTCCGGCGACCTGGTGGCCTTCGACCCGCGCTGCACCCACGCCCAGTGCGCCTACGACGCCACCGACGACGGCCGCTTCGCATGCCTCTGCCACGAAGCCTTCTTCGACTTCGACGGGAAGGTCCTCGCCGGGCCGCCGCCTCGCGCCCTCGACCGGTTCGGCGTGCGGGAGACCGATGGGCGGATCGAGCTGGAGGTCCCGGCCGACTTCTCGACCCCGCGCCCCAAGGACGCCTGACCGCCTGAGCGCCCGGCCGCCGAGGCCCGAGTCGCCGAAGAGCGTGGCGTCATTTCCGGGCTCGTACGACCGGCGGACGAGCTCCGCACCGAGCGACCGGCAATCGCGGTTGACGTTCGCGGCAGCGGGGCCGCGCGCTTCTTGCGTCCGAGTGAAGAACTCGTGGGTACGTAAGTGGCGGTGAAGCGCCGCGGCCCAGACTGTCGCGGTTGGCGGGTTCGTCGCGGGTCGCCAGATCGACAGTCGACGTTCTGCTGGTCATCGGCCTGCCGCCGAACACACCGCGAGGTCGATCGTGTCACTTCGGATCGCGCGTCACGCACGCCAGCGGATGCGCGCGCGGCATGTTCCCGAGGAGGTGGTGCGCGAGGTATGCGAGGATCCGGACGACACCTGCTCGAGCCCGGAGCGTCACGGCTTGGACCGCGAGGTTCGCTGGCGCCGATAGGATGGACGGGTGGTCAAGGTTGTCGTGGACCTGGCCGATGGCTCGATCGTCAGCGTGTGGACCACGCAGGTGAGACCGTGAAGACGAGATACGACCGCAAGGACGACGTGGCCTACGTCGAGTTCTCCTCCGCCGACTCTGCGCGGCAGGTCGCCATCGATGACGCGACGATCATCGACTACGCAGCCGATGGCTCGGTGGTCGGCGTCGAGTTCATTTCGCCCTCGCGAGGCGTGAACCTGGCAGGCGTTCCGCGCGCCGCGGACATCGAACGAGAGGTTCGTCGCCTCGGCCTGCACATCCGACCGGCGCCGGCCGACGTCGCGCGGCCCGGCTGACGCGGGGCGACGTGGCGGCCCGCGCGGCCATGAAGATGCCATGAAGAGGGGCCCGCGGCGCTCCGTGTGATGCCCGGCGCCGCCGCGATCACAACAGGGGCTTGGCCGCGCCCGACGGACGTCCGATGAGCGGCCCGGCGGCCATCCCGAGCGCAATCCCGCCCATGACCGCCGCGTAGCTGCGGACCTGCGGCATGTCCCAGAAGCCGCAGACGAGGCACGTGACCGCCGCCGCGATGAGGTACGGCGCCATGGTGTGCCGGCCCAGCCACACCCTCCAGGCGGAGTAGAGGATCACCGTCGCGTTCGTGATGCCGAGGGGGAGACCGCCTTCCGCGAAGCCGTGCAGCAGGACGTTGTGGCTGTAGACCACATTCCGCGTGGCGAAGTCGCCGAACCGCTCCAGGCTGCGCCAGCCGCCACCCACAAGCGGGCTCGCGATGGTGATCGCGACCGCCGCGATCCACGTGTTCACCCGGTCGACGTCGCTGCCGGCGCCGCCGCTGATGGCCGCGACGATCGCGTCGAGGTTCGTACCGTAGCGCACGGCGACGAGGGCCACGAACGCGACTGCGCCGACCCCGAAGCCGGCGATCGCGAGGCGCCGGTCCACCCGCCCCGTCGCGAGCACGGCGAGCGCCGCCCCCACGCCGATGGCGATGAGCGGGCCGCGGGACCAGGTGAGGATCATCGCCACGAGCGCGAGCCCGATGACCCCGAAGGCGAGCCAGCGCCCGTATCGGAGCGCGGCCGCGACCGCGAACGGTAGCGAGATCGCCAGCCCCATCGCCGTCGGGGTCGGGTAGCCGAGCCCGGCGAGGCGGCCGTTGATGATGCCCGGGAACGTGATGAGCTCCACGCCGGGGACGCCGATCCACGCGGCGAGGGCAAGGACGCATCCGACCACGGTTGTCGCGAGGACGACGTTCGTGAGCGTCTGGTCCCGACCCGCCACGAGGTGGGACGCGGCGACCCAGGCCGCCATCATCGCCATCGGGCCGCCGGCCAGCCAGTGCAGGCCGGAATCGAGGAACGCCGGATCCCCACCCACGGCGAGGGAGCCGGTCTGCGCCGTGTACGCGTAGAGGGCGGTCGCCGCGATACCCGCCGCGACGACCCACCACGGCGGAGCCTGCCGGGTGGCGCGGCCGACGCGGCCGAGGCGCGGCCCGAGCACGAACCGGTCGAGGAGGACTCTCGC
>Ga0315291_10004721_pt1 | contig 17257 bp, 24 predicted proteins | sample YL17G12_20_MG_FD_203070 | JGI IMG/M metagenome (GOLD analysis project Ga0315291, IMG submission 203070) | Sediment microbial communities from Yellowstone Lake, YNP, Wyoming, USA - YL17G12_20 | ecosystem: Environmental > Aquatic > Freshwater > Lake > Sediment | place: USA: Wyoming | collected...
GTATTCTTTGTTGAAACTAAAAAGCCCTCAGTAAACATTAAAGAAGATATTCATCCTGCTTTTCAGCTCAGAAGGTATGGTTATACAGCAAAACGAAAAATATCAGTATTAACTGACTTCCACGAATTTGCCATCTATGACACAAGTGTTAAGCCAAACAAGAATGATAAAGCTTCTGTTGCTAGACTATTCTATTGTACTTATGAGGAATATGAGAAGAATTGGGATTTCTTGTATGGATTGCTTGCAAAAGACAATGTAAAAAAAGGAAGCATAAATAACTACATAGGAAAAGGGACTAAAAAAGGCTCTTCTGAGGTAGATAAGGAATTTCTTAAACTTATTGAGGGATGGAGAAGTGAACTTGCAAAGAATATAGCAATAAATAATAAAAAGCTCGACATAGACAGCTTAAATTTAGCAGTGCAGAAAATAATAGACAGGATCATCTTTTTAAGAATATGCGAAGAAAAAGGAATCGAGCAGTACGAAAATCTACATAGTATTGCATGTGAGAAGTCTGCTTACGAGAAATTAGTTCTATATTTTGACAAGGCAAATAAAAAATATAACAGTGAGTTATTCAAGCCTGATGAGCAAGCAAATGCATTGAATATCGATGATGATGTATTGCAAGATATTATAATAAACCTATATTATCCCGAATGCCCCTACGCGTTTTCTGTTTTACCTGTTGAAATCCTTGGCAATATTTATGAACAATTCCTTGGCAAGACCATACGCTTAACAGATTCACATCAAGCTAAAATTGAAGAAAAACCAGAGGTTCGAAAAGCAGGTGGAGTATATTATACCCCTAAGTACATAGTAGATTATATTGTTGCTAATACAGTAGGAGAGAAAGTAAAAGGACTTTCCCCGAAGGGCATTGAAAAAATAAAGATACTTGACCCTGCTTGTGGATCCGGCTCATTCTTGCTTGGCGCATTTACATCTTTGCTTATTTATCATTTAGCTTACTATACAAAGAAAGATAACTTGGCTAAAGCGCTTAAAAACGAAGCGATCTATCCATATAAAAAGGATTCTTATAGGTTAACAATTAAGACAAAACAAAGCATTCTTCTTAATAATATTTATGGTGTAGATATAGATGCTCAGGCAGTTGAAGTTACAAAGCTTTCTCTAATGCTTAAACTTCTTGAGGGGGAAAGCGATGAAAGCGCAGGCAAGCTATTTAAATATAGTGAAACAAAGCTTCTTCCAACATTATCAAAGAATATTAAATGTGGAAATTCACTGATAGGGCCTGATTTCTATAAAGTAAATTTACAATTATTCGATGATAAAGAGTTAAAAAAGAAGATCAATGTTTTTGATTGGAATGATAAGGATGAAGGTTTTGGCGAAATCATGACGAATAATGGTTTTGATTGTGTGATAGGTAATCCGCCATATATGTTGTTACAAACTTTGGACAAGCCTGTAGAAGCTACACTAAAGAGTATATATAAAACAGCAAAATACAAAGGAGATACTTTCGGATTATTCATTGAAAAATCACTTATTTTAGCGAAGCCTAAGGGGATGACCGCATTAATTGTGCCATATACATGGCTCTCAATTGAACAGCACTATGAACTTAGAAAACTAATGTTAGAGGCTGGAATTAAGATAATTATTGATCTTCCTCAAAAGGTTTTTGAAAATGCAAGTTTGGATACAACAATTGTTGTCATTGATAAGGCTTATCATGGAGATAATATTCAAATAGGAGAATGCTTAGAAAACGTTATTAAAATTACTCATAAAACACTCGCTTCTCTTTCAAAAAACAATGAATATCTGGAGATTAATTTAAATGTTTCGGAAGACGATTTGGCAATATTAAGTAAAATTAAGAACGATGCCCAGCCTATACAAAAATATTTTGATGTATCTCAAGGGTATATTCCATATAGAAGGAGCGACTTAATAGCAGCCTATGGAGAAAAGAAAGGGAATGATATTGTAGATAAGCGATTATGGCATTCTAATAAGAAAGTAAGTTCTGAATATAAACAGGAAATTCAAGGGAGAGATTTAAAAAGGTATTATTATACGGAAAGTAATCAATATATTAAATATGGCAAGCATTTAGCAGGATATGTTGATCCAAAATTCTTTACAGGGCCACGTATTTTAGTGATGGAGGTTACGCGTGGGGACTATTATAAGATCACTTCTTGTTATGTGGAAAAAGAGTTTTGTAATACACCCTCCATTATAAATATAATACATCCAGAAAAGAATAAGAAAATGTTACTCTATCTTATGGCACTATTAAACTCTCGATTATTTACATGGTACCACTTAAAGGTGCACTCTAAATCGCATGCTAATACCTCTATTCCTAAAATACTTGTTAGAGAAATTAAAAACATTCCGTTTATATATAAAGAAGATAAATTGTCCGAGCAAATCGAAATGATGACCAAGAAGGTAATACAATTAAAGAAAAACAAAGAAAGTGCTGATTTATTAGAAAAGCAAATAGACAAATTGATATACGAGGTCTATGACTTATCCCCAGAAGAAATTAAGGTGGTGGAGGAGACAAATGAGTAATAGAGTGAATTTTAAAAACCCAAATGATATGACAATTGGTGAAATCAATATTCAACTTGTTGCGGAATTAAAATCAATGGAACAGTTTGGCGGAGCAGATGCAGTGTTTCCAGAATTGTCAGCTAGGGTAATGCAATTACAAAATGAATTAACTCAACGATCCGCTGGTATATGGAGCAAATGGGCTATTGGTATCGCTGTAGCATCAATTCTTGTAACTTTAGGGTTTTCTATAGCAAACTACTATTCCGACAAGTCATGGCAGGACAATCAATTAAAAATATTATATAAAATTGAGCATAACACTAATATTATAAAAAGATAACATATTGGTAGCTAAGTCGAATAATGAGGAGGTGTGGGATGGTAAAAAATCAACATGTTGTTAAACGGGATTCAGGATGGGCTGTGCTTGGAGAAAATAATAATCGAGATACTGGTATATATAAAACTAAGGAAAAAGCAATTAAAGAAGCTATCAAAATAGCAAAGAATAATCAGTCAGAAGTTGTTATTCATGATAGTAAAGGTGTTATCAGAGATAAGGATAGTTACGGGAATGATCCGAATCCACCGAAAGATAAAAGGCATTAAAATCCCACGTTATTAATTGATAAGGAGGGATGTAAGCATGACTATTAGACAAGGAAGTGTTAGTTCATTTGGAAGTGATGATAAGACGTTTATAATTGATGAGACTGAGATTCCAAGAGATATGGATGATTATACGGTAGAAGATTATGAGAGAATGATGAAACAGCGTGAGCCACTTGATAACAGAGAACTGAAAGCAATAATAGATAAAAAAAGGAAGCCTGAGAAGCCAAGGCCTTTAGTTTAATATAATTAAATATAATTTTAATCATATAAAAACTTCTATTAGGCACCGATTTCAATATAAGCTCTGGGATATTTTATTATATAAAAAGCATCTTTTTGGGTTTATAATAAACTAAGCAAGGAAATGAACTAAGTAAAAATGCCAACTACACCACCACTAGATTTACTTGATAGAACACCTACAGATGGGGCTGACTTTATTTGTCGTGTTAGTGGGTTACTGCAAGAAGTTATTAATTATGGTTTATTTGTATTGAAAGAATGTGACAGAGTTGTTGGACAAGATTCAGAACCCTTAGAAGCCAAAGACGAGCATGGAGTTATTCTTTTTGGCATATATATGCATATCATAGAAATGCTAGATGGACTTGAATTGTTAATAAGTCAGAGGGCCATTACTCCTGCATTTTTACAGTTGAGAAGCATTTTTGAATCATTACTTTATTTAGAATGGATACTGCAAAAGGACACAAAAGAGAGAGCCTTGGCATACCTCGTTGAGGATATTTATGATAGGATTTATCTGCACCGCAGTTTCGATTTATCAACTGACGAGGGGAAACAATTAAAGAAATTATATGAAAAAGACATTTTTATGATTAGTTCAAAAAAGCCATTGGAATCAATACCGGTAAATGAGGATAAAATCAAAGATTATATTAATCTTCTCAATAAAGAGCCTTACAATAAAATAAATAAGCAGTATTTAGCCCTAAAAGAGAAAACAAGTCAACAAATTAAGAAAAGAAAAAAATATGTCCCCTGGTATGCTTTACATGGAGGTGGGGATTCTATAAAAATATTGGCCGACACCCTTTATAAACCATATACATATTGGTTTTTATATAAGAAATGTTCGGCAATTATTCATGGTCAAAACCGATTAAAAAATAGATTCTTGAAAGGTGGCGGCGCGAAACCCTTGAGAGATCCCTCAGAAATTGACCAGGTATCTATGTTTGCCATTATCTTTGGCTCATTAGCGATTAAATTATTAATTAATTATTATAATCCTAAAGGTATTGATTTTCTTTCATGGTATCACAAGGAGATTAAAAGCGGTTATGATTGGCTAATCGACGGTAATATTAAAGTTGAGTATAAGTTGCTCAATGAGATCACATAATCAAGTTCATCAGTTTAATTAATATATAGGGGTGTGTTTTAAATGTTAAGCTTGTTATATCAAATAGGTAAAGATGTTATGAGTTGGCTTAAATGGCAAGAAAAAGAGAAAATAGTTGATTCGCAATGGCTTGAAGTGTCAGGCTTTGACAAAGAACTATTATCAAAGGGATATCAGATAGCATGGGTAAGCGAAGATAAAGTTGAGAGAAAGAAGCTTGATGGAATGGAAATCATTTATGATATCGACGAAAAAGAACGAATAAAGTATAAAATTATTAGAAAAGATCGACTTACATTAATGGGCGGAAAAAGTAAATAATATTGTGTCTGTCTTCAACTTATTGTTCCTTAATAATGAATGCTAAGCCCACCAAAAATGTTTTAACACATAAATATTGACAAAAAAGAACAATATTGGGATAAATATGAATATTAAGATGATTTTCAATATCCTATATTCATCTTCCTTGTTTATTATCGCAGATATTCCATACCAATAAATTAATCCTACGCAAGAAAAGAATGCGCCTAATAAAGCTAGAAATATAGAGGTTACAATAAACGGAGAGAATATTTTGCCAAGATGCTTATAAAAATCCCAAGTAAATAATGGCTGCCAGTAACTAATCTTAAAATATAGCCAAAAAGGGGCACTTAAGACAAGAAACAATAATTTTGAGCAAAATAGATATACTTGATTAAAGCCAAATAAAATAAACAGCCACAATAGTTTTGGAATGCCCATAAATGTGCCTTTGAGTTTATCATTCTCATTAAGATAGAATCCTTGCTTAAATGTCTCTTGCCATAATGTATACCCGTAAAATATTGCGATCGTATGAAGAATAAAATCAAACATAAAGACAAGGATAGCTATAGAACATAATAATAATGACATACTGGACAAATTAAGTTGTTGTTTATAATGCCCATATAATATTAAGAATATCAATGGCATTACCATCCAATATTTAATTGAATAGCCGATTAAATAATAGTAAAAGGGCTTCAATTGTCTAAAATAGTAACAAAATAAACTTATCACTAAAAACAACAAAAACGCATCCAAAATAATAGCGGTTGCACCTAGAGTAATTTGGCCAAGAATTGGCATTGTTTGTTGATTAAACGAAAGATATGCGTCGTAATAATCATTATTAACTATAATGAGGGAATTAACAAAATAGAAGGCGACAATAAGACAAAATATAAATGACCATAGATACGATAATTTCATATTATCACTGCCTTATTTGATTTGCTTAATATAATTCGGAACTTCCATTCTAATCTTATGATGTTCTTCTGCTTTAGGGAAAACACTATCATAAACCTCTTTAACATAAGAAGGCGTATTTTTTATAGCAGAGGCAGATCGAATGATAATATGTTGTGTCTCAGTAGGGCGGGAAATGCTGTAGATGCCTACTATTACTAATATGATTGTGCCTATACATACAATTGGGTGAGCATTAAATTCCCTTTTTATATTCTTCCAAAACTCCCAAAACACTTTCTCACCACCTTATGGAGGAATTATACGCCTGCTTAAATATTAAGCAATAAAACGAAACATTTTCCATCTAACGTCCATCTAACGACTCAAACGAATTCAACCGATTATGACCGATTTAGGCCGACTTTTCAATTTTAAGATTTGTTGTAATTGAACGGAAATATGATATTCTAGAAAGTTGTAAGGTTTGGTGGGGGTCCCTCATAACCCGAAGGTCGTGAGTTCAAATCTCACCCCCGCTATTTAAAATATTATCCGCAGTAGCGGTAAAAATTAAGGCTTTTAAGAAAATTATCTTGAGAGCCTTTTTATTTTCATCTAACATTCTCATTATTAAAACGATTATTGACGCTGGTTGTTATACATAGTATGATATTCGCACAATTGTATAACAACTTGCGGGAGATTATATGGTAATTAAGAATGTATTAAGGGAAGAACTAAGTAATTCATTAAGGCTAATGAACGGGTATAAAAAGAAACTTCAACAGCTTCCCAAGGGCAGTTTGATTGTACAAAAGCGAAAAGGTCAGGAATATGGTTATTTAATAGTAAGAGAAAAAGGCAAGTTCAAATTAAAATATAAAGGGAAGCCCAATAAAGAGGCGTTATTGAAAAGCCAAAAGGTGAAGCAACTAAGATCAAAGTATCGAAACCTTCTGTCTAAAGTAAAAAAACAAATAGCATTCTTAAGGAAAGCATTGCGTGGAAAAGCAGAAGTATGAACTTTTTGACACGGTTTTAAAAAGATTCCATAAAGCTGGAATCCTAGATAATTTCATTCTTATTGGTAGTTGGTGCCTATATTTCTATAAGAACAAGGTTTTAGGCTCTTCCTTTACTTATGCATTAAGAACCAGAGATATTGATATATTAGTCCCAACCCCCTCTAAGCTAAATAAGAAAGTTGATATTCCTGATTTATTGGAAGATCTAGGATTTATTGTTGAACACTCATTATCAAAAGGCTATATAAGACTTGGTCATTTAGATCTCATTCTCGAATTCCTTGTGCCCGAGAAAGGAAGAGGTACGGACAAGCCGATCGTATTGCCTCAACTTGGAATAAACGCTCAAGCATTAAGATATTTAGACTTCCTTGTTGACCATGTAATCAAGGTGAAAGTTGATGATATGACAATTAAAATGCCTCATCCAATTGCATTTGCGCTACATAAATTGTTGATATTAAAGAAGAGAAAGACAGATAAAGCAGAAAAGGACATTGAACAGTCCTTGAGCCTACTTGATCACTATATCTGGATTAAACAGACAGATGAAATTGTCAGGATATTTAAAACCATGCACAGAAAATGGCAAAAGAAAGTGATCGAATCATTGAAGTCTATTAATCGACTAGATATTATTCAGATTCTGACCAAATAGCTCGATTTCCCATCTAACGTTCATCTAACGACTCAATAGATTTCTACCGATCATGACCGATTCAGACCGACTTTTCGTTTTCAGGATTTGGTGCAATTGAACGGAATTTGATAATTCTGTAAAACTGCAAAGGTTAGCGGGCACTACTCATAACCCGCCACGAAGTGGTCCCTTTGGGAAAGGTCGTAGGTTCAAATCCCTCCCCCGCTATTTCTATAAAAGAAAAAATCTCAGGAAATTATTCCAGAGGTTTTTTGATTATTATAATATATTAAGGTGGTTTTCCTGATGCGCCGAATATCTTTTGCTCTTATTTACCTCCCAATAAAAAGTACAGAAAGAGCACGATCAGCGAGCCGGCTATCGCCAATAAGAACGATATCACGTTAAAACCGGTGATCCCGACACCAAAAAACACTTGTCCCAGATAACCGCCGACTACGGCACCGACAATTCCCAGGCCGATAGATCCCAGGATCCCGCCTTTTGAGCCGCCTGCAATGAATTCCGCGATACTTCCGGCGATCAGACCGAAAACGATCCAGGCAATAATAATTGGCATATTCCTCCCCCTCTCTTTGCATGGTATCTATTGAGATCCTATTGCTATCTTATCCTAAAATAAATTCCTAGCAGACAAACTAAATAGATATCTATTTAATTATTACTTAATTTTATATTTATTATGATACCTATAATAACCGCTGTCGTCGCAATAACGGCGACCCAATTGTTGTCCCACCAGGAAGGCGTTACGCCAATATCAACATTTATCACATCTCCATAATGTATTTCTTTTGTGTAACCCTTACCGGCATATGCCTTAGCTTCTTCAATGGTTGTAGCTTGTTTATACACAATGGTGTCAGTTTTAAGGAAGTGCTGAACAATAAAGATATTGCGAGGGTTGAGATTGACAACGATCTCCGGGTTATGGAGGACCTTCGCAAGCTCAGCCTTTATAAATTCTTGAGCTTCATTGGGCGTCATCGTCGCAACGGATACCCTGTCTGGAACAAGGGGCAGTGAGATCTTCCCGTTCGGACTAATTACTTGTTTGGTGTTCAGTTCCGGCTTGTTTAGGATCAGGATCTCAAGTTCATCACCCGGAGCTAAACGATACTGCGCGGCAGCATGGGCTCCTGAAGGTAAGCAACATAGGGAGGTAAAGATAGTAAGAAGGGTTATTGTTATTGATCTTTTCAAAACATCTCTCTTTGCCATATATAATAATTATACACCAGCTTAAATATGAATCAACAATAACACGACCATCGATCCCCTGGAAAGTGCTGGTCATCTATAATTTACAGAGTATAATTAAATCTGAATAAAGGAGGTGAAGTATGCATAAAAAGATAGCTCTTATTCTGGCTATGATGGTTTTCATTTCCGCTCCGGCTTTCTGCGCCGATACAAGTGCTTTCAAATACTCCGCCGGTCTTGACAACCCTTTCTTTGGATTGCTTCAAAGGGATTCAAGCGGACAAATTCAGGCGGATCTGGGCGTCAGCTTGGGGCTTGGAATAGCTTACAAGAGATATTTTGAACATTTAAAGTTCAACCGTGACTTTGACCCGGCAAAGATCGAAAACTTCAGTTTCTTCTGGGCGATAGGAACATACGTGCTGGTAATGCCGTATGCCGGTGTCGGGTTTGACTACGCATGGGACAACGGCTTTTATCTGGGTGCCGGCCTTCAAGTAAGCTCAGCGATCCGTTATGATATAGGTCGTGGATATTTGGGATATGTTGGACCCGAGATCCATGGCGGATTAATGTTCTAAAAGGGGTATATTGTTTTCATTTAATAGCGGGGACGGGGGATCCAATGAAAACCATTGATGCCTTGTCCCCGAATTTTTGAATTCCCAAAATCCTACCCCCGCTATTTTGAATATTATCCGCAATAGCGGAAAAAATAAAGGCTTCTAAGAAATTGATCTTAGAGGCCTTTTAAGTTTCCATCTAACAATTATCTAACGGTTTAATTATTTTGAGATCCTGTATCTCGTGCTTCTCCCAAGTCCAATTTTTTCGATCTTCTTAAGCTTTAACAGTTTAACAAGCGCCTGATTGATGGTAGGCCTTGCAACTTTTGTTTTTATACATATTTCACCTGGGGATGCTTCGTCAACAGACTGGATATAATTCCATACAGCGAGCTGTTTTATTGAAAGGATATTCTCAAGGTTTTCTTTGTATAATAACCCTACTGCCTGTTTTGATTGTTCATGAACGATTGAAAGGAAAAATTCCAACCATGGAATAATATTCTCTTCTTTTGTCTTAAAAGTTTTCTGGCTTTTCCTTAAAGCCATATAATAATCAGGCTTATTGTCTTCGGTCAATTTTTCATGGGAAATATAAGGCATGTATAGATAACCGGCTCTAAGCAACAGTAGATTGGTTAAGACCCTTGATAATCTGCCATTGCCGTCTTCAAATGGATGGATATTAAGGAATTCAACGAGAAAATTTCCAATAACAAGAAGTGGATGATATATATTCCCTTCCAAAGCTTTCTGTGTCCATTCAACAAGCTCCTGCATTTCCTTGGGCGTTAAATACGCAGGAGTGGTGTCGAACAATATGCCAATTGACTTACCCGCATCATCCACCATATGAACCTTATTTTCTTTCTTTTTGTAATTACCCCTATGTTGCGCATCCTTTTCTACATACTTAAGAAGTTCTTTATGAAAATGCTTTACTATGCTTTCGGATAGTTTTAAGCTCTTCCATGAGTCAAAGATGTTCTGAAGCAGATCGAAATAGCCCTTTACTTCCTGTTTGTCTCTATCAGCGAACTTTTGCATGGATATGCCGCGCATTAATTTTTCGACATCTTCGTCGGATAGTTTTGCTCCTTCTATTCTTGTTGAAGCTCCCGTTGAGGTGATCAGGACAGATCTTTTTAATCGGTTTAATACTTGAGGGCTCAGCTTGGCGCCGGCTATCCATTGACCTTTCAATTCATCAATCTTCGTTATTTTTGACCATATTTCCGAAGGGATGCTTTGAATTCTTTTGTCAAATCTATTGTCCATAAAACACTTCCTTATATATTGACCATATAAGATTATATAAGATTATAGAAGATTGTAAATAGTGAATCTAGTCTTTGGTCTGTAAGGCACCTGATATAATCTGAGCGTGATAGTGGTGGTAGGGCGAATAAGTTCTCCTTCGCGGAGTTTATCCTGAACGAAGTGAAGGGCTCAGGACAAGCAACCAAGACCCTTCGACAGGCTCAGGGCAGGCCTGCCCGCCGTAGCCTCGGCGAAGGCGGACGTAGGAGGGTTTCCCGCGTTGTCTCTCTTCTTCTTTCCCGCGGCTACAGCATTGCCTCAGGTGGCGCTTTGGGGGCTGATTCATTCGCGCTTGAGGCAGTCCTTAATTGTTCATTGTGTAATTGTTAATTGGTCATTGCCGACCGAAGGTCGGCTATATCCTCGAGTACGGCTTCCTCTCTAATTGCGCCTAACCAATTCAGGCTTGCCCCGACCGGACTTGTCCCGACCGCAGTGTCGGGAGTGTCGGGGCCTCTTTTTGGTCGCCTATATTGCACGATCATATTTAGCAACTTGACATACGATCCTTGCTGTAATATCATTTCAATCGAAATTGAAATGAATAGACCTGTTAAATGTGTAAAGCAAAATTTAACGAGCCTCTCGGGCTTACTGAGAGCATTAAGCGAAGAGAGCCGGCTTCGCATAGTATGCTTCCTGCAGAATAAGGAACATTGCGCGTGCGAAATCTCCGGCTTTCTTAAACTGCCTCACAGTCTTGTCTCTCACCATCTAAAAACATTAAAGGAGATTGGACTTATCAATTGCAGGCGTCAGGGAAAGTATTTGTTCTATAGTATTAACAAGTCCAACTTTAATGATTTCCTGGGTCAATTCAAAAGTATAATGGGGGGATGCAAATGAAAAAGAATGATTCTTCGTGCTGCGGAGATGATATGTCTAGTTGTTCATGTGGATGCTCAGAGGATAGGTCTGGTAAGCTCTGTATGTTAAGTCAGCCGCCGATGAAATTTGATGTTGAAAAGATGAAAAGGCTCGTTAAAAATCCAAAATATATCTGTACATGCTGTGGCAGAGTAGCGAATAAGAAGGAGCTGCTCTGCAGCCCTGAAGCGTTATAACATGAAAAGCAGACTTTCATTTCTTGATAAACATTTAACGCTTTGGATATTTACAGCCGTGGCGGCGGGCGTGCTGTCAGGCAGATTTATCCCTGTAATCACGGCATTTATATCCAGATTCCACATAGGCACGACATCAATTCCCATAGCCATCGGTCTGATACTGATGATGTACCCTCCTTTAGCGAAAGTTAAATACGAAGAACTTACAGATGTTTTTAAGGACACTAAAGTGTTGCTGCTATCGTTGATACAGAACTGGCTTATTGGGCCTTTTCTGATGTTTTTTCTAGCCATATTCTTCTTAAAAGATCGTCCCGAATACATGGTAGGACTGATATTGATCGGATTGGCGCGCTGTATTGCCATGGTAATAGTTTGGAACAATTTAGCTGAAGGTGATAATGAATACGCAGCAGGGCTTGTGGCATTTAATAGCATTTTTCAGGTGCTGTTCTACAGCGTGTATGCCTGGATATTCATAACTTATCTGCCGGGATTATTCGGCCTTAAAGGATATTTTGTGGATATCTCGATAGTTGAAGTCGCAAAAAGCGTATTTATTTATCTTGGCATCCCTTTCATAGCGGGATTCGCCACCAGATACTATTTCAAGAACACAAAGGGCCTCGACTGGTACAACCATAAATTCATCCCCAGAATAAGCCCGATAACGCTCATCGCCCTATTATTCACGATATTCGTGATGTTCAGCCTGAAAGGCGACCTGATCGTCCAGATACCCTTGGATGTATTGCTCATTGCCATACCGCTCGCCATATATTTTGTCATGATGTTCTTCATCAGTTTTTTCCTGAGCCGCGCTTTTGGCGCCAATTACAAAAAATCAACAACCCTTTCATTTACTGCGGCAAGCAACAATTTTGAGCTTGCCATTGCAGTGGCGGTTGCTGTGTTCGGGATAAATTCCGGAGTGGCTTTCGCTGCGGTCATCGGTCCGCTTATCGAAGTCCCTGTGATGATAAGTTTGGTAGATATAGTATTGAAGTTCAGGAGAAATGTATGAACAATGCTATTAGTAAAGACAACGTATTTAATGCGTTAAAGCAGGTAATCGATCCAGAGATCGGCATAAACCTGGTCGACCTTGGAATGATAAAAGATGTTGAAATTAAGGATGAAGAGATAACGGTGAAAATGGTGCTTACCTCCCCTTTTTGTCCAATGATCGATTATTTGACCGAGCAGGTAAAAAATAAAGTTGAAAGTATTGCCCCGAACACAAAGGTTATAGTTTCGATGTTGGATGAGTCTTGGGTGCCTCCGGAAGGATTAAAGAAATGACATCTAATTGGTACCCTATAATAGACTACGATAAATGCATCGGTTGCATGCAGTGTTACGATTTTTGTCCTCACCAGGTTTATGAAAAAGGTCCGGATAACAAGCCAAAAGTGGCGCATCCCGAATACTGCGTTGAGTTCTGCAAGGGTTGCGGGAAGATCTGCGACCAGAAAGCCATAAAGTTTTTTGGGGATAAAAAGTAAGGAGGCAAAGTATGGCTAATAAAAAGGGATTGATCCTTTGCGTCTGCCAGGGCACCTGTCCGTCATTTAATAAAATGAATACGATCGAGGTGTTAAATGCCATACGCCGGGAGAAGTTGGTGGATTTTGTCGCTTTGCATCCCCAGCTTTGCGCTGATGATGGAGACCAATATCTGAGGGTGTTGCTTGACAATAAAGACATCGACAAGCTGTATATTGCCGGATGTGATCCATTAATGCAGAAAAAGATGTTCCGTGATGCTTTTGAGGCGGATGGTTTTGATAAGGCAAAGCATGTCGGGTTTGATGTGAGGAACCTGACCACGGAGCAAGCAGTGGCCGGCATTAAAGAATTTATTAAAAACAATCCATAAAAACTAAGGCGGTAAGTCATGGCGGGTATAAAGGGATTGATCTTTTGCGTCTTCGGGGGGATCTGCCCGTCGTGTAAAGAAATGGATGTGCTTAAAGTATTGGACGCCATACGCCAAGAAAAACTGGTAGATTTTGTTGAGTATCACCCGCAGATCTGCACTGAGGACGGGAACCAATATTTAAAAGATTTGCTTGGTAATATGAGCATCGACAAGCTTTATGTGGCCGGTTGTGACCCTTTGATGCAGCAGAAAATGTTTCGTAAAACATTTAAGGCGGTTGGGTTTGATAAGATAAAATTAATTGCGATTGACGTGAGAAGCCTGACCACTGAGCAGGCCGTGCCCAGTATAAAAGAGCTTATTAAAAATAATCCATAAAAATAGGGAAATATAGTGAACAAAATAAAAGTATTGTTCGTATGTGTCCATAATTCGGCGCGCAGCCAAATGGCAGAAGCGTTCTTAAAGAAGATCGGCGGAGACAGGTTCGAGGTGGAAAGCGCGGGATTGGAGCCGGGAACGCTTAATCTGATAGTCGTTGATGCTATGAAAGAGGTTGGGATAGACATTTCACAGAACAAGACTAAAAGTGTGTTCGATTTTTATAGGCAAGGGAAATTATATAACTATGTATTCACAGTATGCGACGAATCAAAGGCAGAGGCTTGCCCTGTTTTTCCGGGAGCTACAAAGAATATACACTGGGGATTCGCGGATCCTTCTTCGTTCACAGGAACATATGAAGAGAAACTCGAGGGTATAAGAAAAATAAGAGATGAAATTGAAGCAAAAATAAAGGAGTGGGTGAAAACATTATGAAAGAGCGCACCAAGTTCCTTTTAATGACCGCGGCATTCTTGCTGGCTTATTACATTCCATTCAGCAATACGAGAGTGCAAAGCGCGATAATGGAAGCATTCTTAATGCTGCAGGAGTATGTCCAGCTGCATGTGCTTACCTGCCTTATACCGGCGTTCTTTATAGCGGGAGCAATTTCGGTCTTTGTTTCCCAGGCCTCAGTACTTAAATATTTCGGGGCCAAAGCGAACAAGATATTATCTTACGGTGTTTCATCTGTATCCGGCTCGATCCTTGCGGTCTGCTCATGCACGGTGCTTCCGCTTTTTGCGGGCATTTGGCAGAGAGGTGCGGGGCTTGGTCCGGCCATAGCATTCCTTTATTCCGGACCTGCTATTAACATACTTGCAATAATACTCACAGCTAGGATCCTTGGCTGGCAGATGGGGCTTGCAAGGGCAATAGGCGCGATATCATTTTCTGTAATTATCGGGCTTATAATGGCTTTCATTTTCCGCCATGAGGAAAAAGCAAAAAACGAAGCCAATGAAGCAATGTTCAATAACCTGCCGGAAGAAAAGCGTCCTTTGGGTAAAACAATAATATACTTCCTGACCATGATACTTGTATTGCTGTTCGCCACATGGACAAGAACAGAATTTCCATCCGGCCTATGGAATGTAATATTCTCGGTTAAATGGTATCTGGCCGGAGGCATGCTGCTCATTCTCCTTATTGAAGCTTTTAAGTGGTTCGATGCTGATGAAAGAAAAACATGGGTCGAGTCTACATGGGAGTTCGCAAAGCAGATATTCCCGCTTTTATTCATGGGAGTGCTTGCGGCGGGATTCCTGATGGGTAGGCCTGGAACAGATGCTGGACTTATCCCCTCAAAATATGTGTCAATGCTGGTTGGTGGTAATTCTCTTTGGGCCAATCTTTTTGCTTCAGTATCAGGAGCCTTGATGTATTTTGCCACACTTACCGAGATCCCGATACTGCAGGGATTAATGGGCTCGGGCATGGGGAAAGGTCCCGCGCTTGCCCTGCTCTTGTCAGGTCCGGCTTTGAGCTTGCCCAGCATGCTGGTCATACGAAGCATTATTGGGACAAAGAAAATGCTTACATATGTATTTCTTGTTGTGATCATGTCGACCATTACAGGGATGCTGTATGGGTATTTCTTTTAAAGGAGGATAGGTTATTAATATGAAAAAAGTATCGAAAATGCTGGTCTTGATGTCCCTTCTGTTTGTGATCGCCGGATGTGCGGGTGAACACAAAGAACCGCAAAAGACCGCTCAGCCTGCCCCAAAAGTTGTGCAGGCTTCCACAACCGCTACAGTGACCAAGCCAACAACGAATATCAAGGTCTCTTTTATTGAGCTCGGTTCGGTCGGTTGTACCCCCTGTGATATGATGCGACCGATCCTCGATGAGATCGAAAAAGAATACGAGGGACAGTTGCTGGTCCGTTTCTATGATGTCAGATCGCTTTTTGGCAGGCCATACGCGGAAAAATACGCGGTCCGGATGATCCCGACACAAGTATTCCTTGATAAGGACGGCAATGAGTATTTCAGGCATGTGGGGTTCTTCCCGAAGGAAGAAATTTTAAAGATCCTTCAATTGCGCGGAGTAAAATAATGATAATGAAGTTGTTTGAGGTGTTGTCGGCTGGATTAAACTCAATGCCTCTCGTGGCTATTGGTGCCGCGTTTGCATGGGGAATATTAAGTATCCTGTTAAGCCCCTGCCATCTGGCCAGTATTCCATTAATAGTTGGTTTTATCAGCGGAAGAAAGGAAAGATCGATCAGAACAGCTTTTGTTTTATCTTTACTCTTTTCGCTCGGAATACTCATTACTATTGCCCTGATAGGATTGGTTACAGGTCTTTTAGGGAGAATGATCGGGGATATCGGTTCGTTTGGCAATTATTTTGTCGGGGGAATATTCATACTGGTCGGGCTGGTACTGCTGGAGTTGCTCCCAATGCCAACATTTGGTTCATCATGCGGGAGCCAGCCGCAATACCACGAGAAAGGATATCTTGCGGCGTTCATACTTGGGCTTGTTTTTGGCGTGGCTCTTGGGCCCTGCACATTCGCGTATATGGCGCCGATATTGGCCATAGTATTCAGCCTTGGCGCCGATAACCTGATGTTCGGAATGTTCCTGATAACAGCCTACGCGGTCGGTCACTGCTCCGTTATCGTTGCGGCAGGGACTTCGACGGAACTGGTTCAGCGATATTTGAACTGGAATGAAAGTTCAAAAGGCGCGGTCATCATAAAAAAGATCTGCGGGGTTCTTGTTGTGCTTGGGGGAATATATTTGATATATGGAGGTGCTAAATGATAAAGATAGAAGTGGTCGGAATGGAGAGTGGAGAACAGAAGGATATGCTGCACAACGTTCATCATGCGGTAAAAGAACTGAATATTGAAGCCGAGATCATGGAGGTCACGGATGTTAACGAAATAGCGAAAAGGTTCGGCCTGGTGGTGACCCCGGCGGTATATGTGAATGGTAAACTGAAATGCCAGGGCCATATTATGGATATTGAAAAGATAAAAGAATGCCTAAAGGGGATAAAATGATCTTATGAATGAATTGGCTAGGCATGAAAAGATGATCATTCTGATGGTGCAGGGCAGATAAATGCTTATTCTGATTTTTGCAGCTACGGTGTCTATAATACTATCTTTTATTGCTGACAAACGGAAAACATTGGAAGGCATTAAGCGCGGCCTGAAAATGTTCTTAAACCTTCTACCTGCCTTGCTGACCGTCCTATTTCTGGTCAGTGTTTTCCTCTACCTGATACCTGAAAAAGCGATCATGGAATATTTGGGCACGGGCAGCGGATTCCCCGGCGTCATGACTGCGGCCCTTGTCGGCTCAATTTCCTTGATCCCAGGTTTTGTGGCTTTTCCCATGGCAGGAATACTTGTTTCCAGGGGTGTTTCGTACACAGT
>Ga0315291_10004722_pt1 | contig 17253 bp, 12 predicted proteins | sample YL17G12_20_MG_FD_203070 | JGI IMG/M metagenome (GOLD analysis project Ga0315291, IMG submission 203070) | Sediment microbial communities from Yellowstone Lake, YNP, Wyoming, USA - YL17G12_20 | ecosystem: Environmental > Aquatic > Freshwater > Lake > Sediment | place: USA: Wyoming | collected...
AACCTCGCCATGGGGCCCTCATTTATTGTATAATTGTTCGAATTTAGGAAAGGGCACTTATATGGGCCCCAAACGGATAAGTCAGGTTGCCGTAATAGCGTCCACGTTTTTTGCGCTCGCCTTTCTATTCCTTGGCTGTAAAGGGAAACCCCTTGTAAAAGAGTATGAGAAGGCGGACGCTAAGGGCGCACCGATCATAAATTTCATAACATGGAACGAGGACTACCTCCCGACGCTACAAAAAGAAGTGCCGCGTTTTGAAAAAGAGACCGGCATAAAAGTCAACTGGCAGCTTTTGAGCGAGGACATCGTCCGCGACAAGGTGCTAATTGACCTTGCATCCGGTGCGGGCCAGTTCGATCTTGTGCTGACCGATGTGTGGATCCTGCCTGAACACGTTTCATCAAATTATCTCGAACCGCTCGACAGATTCATCGAAAACGACCCGGCGTTTAAAAAAGAGGTGTGGTATCCCGTCTTTTTGGAGGCGCTGACATATAACGGTCACATCTACGCTTTGCCCACAGAGAGCTTCGGCGCAGCCCTCGTTTACAGAAAAGACCTTTTTCAAAAATATAATGTGAGGGTGCCGACCACGATAGATGAGCTGGTCGCCGCGGCAAAGAAGCTCACGCTGGATACGGACAACGACGGCAAAATTGATGTCTACGGCGTTGTCTCGCGGGGCAAGGCGGGTGAAGAGCCTGCAATAATCGTCTCGGGGTTCGCATATGCATATGGCGGCACATGGTTTGAAAAAGGCGCGGCGAGTGCCGAGGAGATAAAAAGGCTCAAGGCAAGACCCGCATTCAATTCGCCGGCCTTCTACAAAGGTTTCAAGACATACTGCGATCTTTTGAGAAACTACGGACCGCCCGGCATCAAGGACTATACATGGTACGAGATGATCCAAGACGGCAGGAAGGGCCGCGCCGCGATGGTGCTCTATGCCGGATTCAACGTCGGCGCGCTGGACAAGGCGGAGGTCGGCATGCGCGACAAGTACGGCGCGGCGCTGCCCGCAAAGGGGCCCGCCGGTTTCATACAGGAGGCCTTCACGATGGGCTACGGCATCAACAGCAACTCCAAAAGCAAGGAAGCGGCGTGGGAGTTTTTAAAATTCATAACGGGAGATGCATTCATGCGGGAGGTGACCGATAACTACGTGACCTCCATCCCCATGCGATCCATACGCGAAGGCGAAAAGTACCGCGCGATGCATCCTTACAGGACGGCCGGCGGCCGCTACGTTCTTGAGGAGAATCTGGGGCTCATCGACTGGCGATATATGCCGCACATCTCCGAATATTCGGTGATTGCCGATCTTTTGGGAACCGCAACATCGGAGGTAATAGCGGGCAAAAAGAGTGCCCGCGCGGCATTGGATGAGCTCTCCAGCGCCGCCTATAAGATCATGAAAGACGCGGGATATTATCAATGAAATTTTTCAACTCCGGAAAAATAAGAACCAAGTTCCTCGTGCCCATCCTCCTCTTGCAGCTTGTCGCGCTGGGCGCGCTGGGATTCATAGGTTACCGCTTCAGCAGCAACATGCTGAGATCCCAGGCCGAGCAGAAATTCAAGGCGATCATAGGTGAGGTGTACGCAAACATAGAAACGGATCTTTCGGACAGACTTGCGAAGATGAGACAGCTCACAGGCGATCCGATCTTCATAAAATTTGCAGCCGCGAGCCATTACAAGAGCAACGCGGAAGTCGAGATCTTCAATTTCCAAAAGGGAAACGGGCTTGCCCTCGGAGAGCCACAGGTAGGCGGCATCGTCAATTTTCCGGTGGGTCTTCTGGCCAACGAGGGGAACAGAAGCGTGGCGGAAATGGGGCTGTTCCCGTCCGTTGAATATGTCGGGCTCGATGGTTTTGTGAAACTACATGTCTATCTTGGTGGATCAAACGATACGGATTTTGAATCGGCCGATCGTTCAAAGCTCGACCGGCACGGTCAGACATGGTTTGAGACCGCAAAAAAAGGTGAGGCATACGTCGGCATACCTCAAAAGATGAAGCTTTTTTTGCGCACATACACGCCGATCACGTTTGACAGCCGGGAGGTCGCAGTTGAAAAAGAGTTGATACCCGTCACAATGCCCCATCGTGCGGGAAATGTAATCAAGGGCGTTTTTTTGATCACAACCACGCCCGACTTCATAACAAAAGCCTTGCACGATATCGACAAGGGTCTGCTGATGCTCATCGTAAAAGGCGGCGATGTAATCACCGAGGTTGGCGACAAAAATATCATGCCGGAGACGACACAGGATTTTCTGGAACGCGCCCGGCAAATATCAACCGGCTCAATCGAGGATTTTGACCGCTACCTCATCATGCGGGAGGCCATCCCGACGGCCGGCTGGTCAATACTGATGGTCGGAGACAAGGGGGCAATTTACAGCAGCGTGTATCAACTTCGAAATAAAATTGTTCTCATAATGTTTACATCCCTTCTGATCATGGCCGCATTCGTCTTTGTCATCATAAAGAAGTTGCTCGCGCCGGTTTTCCACCTCACAGATGCATCCGACAGGATCGCTGGCGGCGAACTGGGCGTGGTCATCCCCAAAGAGAGCGACGATGAAATAGGCAGGCTCACGGATTCGTTCAACCAGATGAGCACGAAGACAAAAGAGATGCACGACCGTCTGGCCCGCATAAGTTTTATAAGGCGCCAGCTCCTCAACATCATAAGCCACGAACTAAGAACGCCTGTAAACTCGGTCGTCGGCTTCTACGATCTTTTGCAGGACGATGTGAGCAGGTGCGCCCCTTCTTCCGAGGAATTCGGCGAGATTTTCGAGGGGCTGGGGGGAAGTATCGAGCGGTGCAGGGCGCTGGTCGAAAGGCTCACAAGGGTAAGTTCGGCAATGGCCGGCCAGATCCGCTCCGAAGACGAGATGGTCCTGCCTTCCGATCTGGGTGAGACAATTCGCGCAACATGCGAAGGCGTAAGTTTGCATGCGAAAAAACGGGACATCGTCATCCATTATCCCGATATCATCTCCGCGCATGTCGCCTGCCCGCCTGCTGCCCTGCACCTGATAATTGAGGAGGCCCTCTCAAATGCGATCAAGTATTCCCCGGACGGTGAGAAGGTCTACATCACTGTGGAGACGACAGACGGTTATGCACGAATCGCGGTGCGCGACAGGGGGCCCGGGATATCCAAGGAATATCTCGAAGACGTTGTAGAACCTTTTTTTGAGATACAAAATGCGGATTATCATTCAACTGGCCGTTTTGAAAGCGGCGCCGGCGGCTTGGGGCTGGGGCTCACAATCATAATGAGCGTGCTCAAACACTATCACGGTAAACTTCAGATAGATTCCGCAAGCGACGGCGGAACGATTCTGACAATGACACTGCCGATTGCCAAAGCCCCCTAGGGCACGTCCCTTCCCTCGCCGGGCTTGAGTATCCAGAAATTGGTTAACGATTTATCGATGATCGCGCGCGCGAGCCTTAGGGCCGCGTCGAATTGGTCGTCGTCGCCCAGCCTGAACGTCCCGAAGTGGACCGCCATGCTTTTGCCGGCGCCCAAATAATTGTGGACGTCGATCGCCTCTTCCGGCGAGAGGTGCACAGGGCCCATGAACCATCGCGGCAGAAACGCGCCGATCGGCAGGATCGCAAGCCGGGGCTGTCCGAACTTTTCCCTTATCTTTTCGAAATGCGGGCCCAGTCCCGTATCGCTTGCAAAATAAACAACGCCGGCGGGCGCTCCGATGACAAATCCGCCCCAAAGCGTGCGGTCATGATCGCACTGGCTGCGCGACGAAAAATGCTCCGACGGGACGAATGTCAGCGTCACCCCGCCGTCAAGCGGCGACGAATCCCACCAGTCCAGCTCGTGCACTTTTTTGAGCCCCGCATCTTTGAGAAACTTTCTATTGCCCAGCCCCGTGTAAAAAAGCGGGCTGAACTTTTCTTCAAGGCGCTTGAGCGTGGGCAGATCCATGTGGTCGTAATGATTGTGGGAGATAAGAACCACGTCGACCGGCGGAAGATCCTCAAAGCGGATACCCGGCATAATGTGGCGCTTGGGGCCCGCCCACGAGACGGGGCCGATGCGGGCGGACCAGACGGGATCGGTCAAAATGTTGAGGCCGCCCGTTTGTATAAGGACGGTCGAGTGGTTTACAAATGTAACGCGAAGGTCTTTCCCCGAAACAATCGCAGGAGGCGGCGGGCCTGTGGGCGTATCTTTCAGCGACAGCCAGAGGCCCGGGCTTCTCGTCCATATCCATTTTAAGAAACTTCCGAAGTGGCCGCGCTCGACCCGTTTCAAATTGAAAAAACGCCTTCCGTCAAAATGGTCGGATGCGGGGCCCATGTATCTGGGCGCGGAAAAGAAAAAACAGGCGATCGCAAGGACAGAGACGAGCAGAGTGAAAATCGCCGCAAGCACCCACGTGAACGGCCGCGTCCTGAAAATATCTTTTGATGTCATATTGTCCGGAGGTTACAGCCCGGCCCGGTTCCGGTCAAGCCAAAGCAACTGATGATACAATGACGGGCAGATTCGCTGCGTGAACGCGGGGTTTTGAGCTGCCACGAAGGATATACGAACCCCGGCGGCTTTCTTCAAGGTATAGTGAAGTGGTGAGGCGCGTGGGCGTCTTCTCGCTACGGCGATTTTCCTCAAACGCCAAAAAATCGCCTGCGCTCTTGCGCCGCGTATTATATGGCTTAGTTGTCGGCGCAATTCAACGCCGCTCGAAAACACCCACGCGCCTCACCACTTCATTGCACATTGAATAATGATGTGCGTAGTCCGCATACCGCTTCTTGCCTTGATGTTTCCCCACCCCTTGATGAATTGTTCAGATTCCTGCGGGAAGTCCGTATAGTTCAGCTGCGCCGGCGGCGAAACCGCTGACGGCGAAGTCATAGGCGTCGGTCTCCTGATCGCCGAAATCTCCGGCCTCTTCGGCTTCGTCGTTCCATTCGGCATAGATTTGATCGCCGCCGTCATCCAGAGCCGTTATCTCCTCACCATCCACTGCAGATGCCGAGGGCCCGCTGGATGTCTGCGGCGTCACGGGTGACGGCGGAGCCGCCGGACCCGCTGGCGCAGGAGGCGTGCCGTGCGGCTCAACGGCACCACCTTTTTCATTCTTTTTCAAGGCGGCCAATATATCATTAGCCATAGCGCTCAATTTTCGGCGCGCGTCATCATGCAAGAAATATTCTGGTAAAGGATCAACTTCTTCAACCTCAGCAAAGGCCCCATCTGCAAAATTCTTCATTTCCATAAGCCCCCGTATAACCATATGCCGGTCTGAATCACTTATTGACCCTGCAACGCTTCTCATAACCACTGCATCGAGCAGATCATAGATTCTCGGCATATTTTCCAGCTCATCGTACATGTGTATCCACGTCATACTCATCCCCGTAAAAAAACCGAGAAAACTCACAAAAAGCTCCCTCTCGCCATTATACGCCAAAAGAAGCAATTCTTTTTCAGCATCCTGAACATTATAACGGGAGCGAATGCCGGTCTCCGAAAGAGCCGGTCTCCAATTCGGATCGAACTTCTGAAGTGCAGATATTAAATGGACTGGGAATGCGAACTGCAAAGGATCATAATCGCCAAGATCATCATTAAGATCTTCTATTGCGCGATCAAGTTTAACCCAACCTTTTTTCGGTGGTATAATTAGATCAAATATATCACGAAGTTCGGCCTCCGGAAGAAGACGACTGTGCTCAGGTCGAAGGGACGCGTGGTACAATGCCTTCCATACAGATTTTGCCGTATTGGAAATTCTTGGATCCCGGTCTTCCATGTAGTGGATCAGGACTTGGGCATTATGCAAAGGTATACCATCCAATTCACCTCTACTTATGGCTTGAGCAAAGACACGGGCATAGCTCACATCATTCGGCCAATCTGATTCAGTACTACGAACTGCTAAATTCCTGTATCTGCGTGCAACAACAGAAGGAGACGAATGAAAAAAGCGACCGTTAAGAAAACGACGCTCATCGGCCACAAACAGCGCAAAACCGGTTGATACAGATTCCGGAGTAAGCGCTATCTGCAGAGAGCCTGATTCATCCATTTTTCTTATTTCAGAGAGGAATTCGTAGGCTGCTTTCGTTACGGAATACGTCGATCCTGCGAGGTAATCAGCCGCTTCATAAATCTCATGAATTGCTCCAATTGCTCCGGCATACAAAGACTGAAAAGACAATCTGTCAGCACTTGATGTCTCACCCATAAACCCTCCTCTAAATTCCCATGGGAACCTGGTAAAATTCCGTTGCGCCGGCGGCGAAACCGCTTACGGCGAAGTCGTAGGCGTCGGTCTCCTGATCGCCGAAATATTCAACATCCTCGGCCTCTGCGTCCCATTCGGCATAGATTTGATCGTCCCGATCATCGGCAGCCGTTATTAAATAATCATCCGCCGCAGTTATGGGCTCATAAGATGCGGATGATGCGCCTGAAGGAGCGGGAGTTGCCGGCGCAGGCGGTGAGCCCGATGACGCAGGTGGGGCTGAAGAGCCAGATGATTCAGGTGGCAACGCTCCCGAATCGCTTCCGGAACCGCTGCCTCTTGTAAGTATCCTCTTTAGATACTCCTCCATGTATTCGTTCAATGAAGCTGCTTTATCAAACCATTGCTCTTCATTCGGATCCAGAAGTGCTCCTGCCCAAATTTCAATTTCCGCAGGTACTGTCGGATCGTCGAATATCCTGAGTGTATCATCCACAAGTTCGCGGGAATGCCAAGCCACCGGAAGTCTGGGCAGCATCTCTTTATAGTATTCATCAAGGCGTTTGAATAAATATGCAATAAGCAAATGCTGGATACCATTTAATTTTCCTGAAATTGCCCAGTATGCAGAGGCATGTGCCAAGGCGTTTAATATCGGATATTGTTTTGTTACCCTCGACATTTTTGAATGGTAATATACAAATCTTTCTGCAAACCAAAAATGGCCATGCTCTAACAACAAACTGAGTGAATCGAAGAAGGCGCCTTGCATGTGTTCATTCAAAAATCTAAAATCCTCTTCCGCCGCTTCGAAATCTAAACCTCCGAAAATGGTCTCAAACAAGTCTGTGGTCCCCTTCCACCCCATCTTTTCCAATATATCCCTCAAAAGACTGCGAGTAGCTTTTGTGCCATCCAAGCCTTTTGGCCTATTTAAGAAGACTGATTTCAGAGACTCTCCCCATTGCTGCGTGGAAATATTCGACGAACCATCGTATCTGTATCCGGATTCATACACATGATAGTAGAATAAATCATTTATAGAAGATTCCTCGTCATCATCGTAGGGCGAATGGAACCTGTTAAGTTCGCCTTGAAGAGAATATTCCTCCGGATCACGCAAAGACTCTGCGGTCAATTTCAGAAAAGCAAAGTCCACAGCTTGGATAAATTTCTCTCCCATGTCTTTTCGTACAGCCCGTTTAAAATTCACATTTAAATTTATATCTCTGATTTCATCGTGTGTGGGCTGCCATACCCCTAAAAATAACGCGAAACCGGCGAAGATATCAGGGAGTTCTATTAACCGAGGCTCGATTGACATGGCGCTCAATGCTTCGCTGTACCTTTTTACTGTCACATAGAAACCATATTGATTTTTAGGCATTCCTCTATCACGCATTTCTTGCTTGTAAAAATCGACAAATGCGCGTCGAAGGCCATCGTCAGCCATATACGAGGTTATAGTGGAAGCACCTATTATGCCTCCAATATCGGGTCCCTCAGGGGGAATCGGATGATAATAAAGTTTGGAGAGCGCCTCCCTTAAATTTGCCAGACTAATTGAGACGATCATCGAATCTATTTTGTTGGAACGCCCCATAATAAGGTCCCTTTATACAATGCAAATGAGCCGACCATTCCTTTATCGCCCTTTCCCGCAAAAAGTTGCGCAGTTTCTCAACGCCACTACAAAGGCCCCGTCGCCCTTAAATCAGCCATAATTACAGGATGTTACAAGCGGGGAGATGCTTTCCGAGCGGCGGTGATGTTGCAGATGGCTTGGAGGTGAGTGTCGCAGGGCGACTTGCGAAGTGAGCCGTTTTTGTCGGCGAAGAGTTGCCGGTCGCGAGTGAGAGAACCTTGTCTCGCGCGACGCCGACAGCTGTTTGAGCCCGCGAAAGCCCAAAAAACCTTTGTGAATTCTCTTTTAGGCTTTCGCGGGCGAGTTCTGGAGGCGAGGCAACTCGAGTCCGAAACAAAAACGTGCGAACGGAGCAGGTGGAGCCATGAGATACTCGCCTCCAAGCCATCTGTAAGATAATCGTATAACGGACAATATGTCGTATCGGCGAGTTTTTATTGGCGGTGACCGATAAAATATGTAAATATTCCACGAAAGGACTGAATGAGCAAAATCGTGAGGTAAAAATGGCGAGGTTCGTTTTTCTCTTTCTACTCGTTGCCTTCGTGTTTTTCGGGTCATTCACGTATGGGGCAGAGCCTTCCCAGGACCTTGAGATAATTTTGGACGCCTCCGGCTCGATGTGGGCGAAGATTGGAACCGAGCCCAAAATCGCCATAGCAAAAAAGGTTCTCACGGAACTGGTGGACGGCCTTAAAACAAGGGATGATCTGGCACTGGCGGTGAGGGTTTACGGCCATCAATCGCCGCAGCAGCAAAAAAATTGCCGGGACACGAAGCTCGAAATTCCGTTCGGCCCGCCGGATGCGGCCAAGGTGAGCGGGCTCATCAAGAGAATCAACGCGCAGGGGCAAACTCCGATTGCATATTCACTTTTGCAGTCCAAAAATGATTTTGACCTGAAGGCGAAACGCAAGCGGACGATTGTGCTCATCACGGACGGCATCGAATCCTGCAACGGCGACCCCTGCGTTGCGGCAAAGGAGCTGGCCGCCGCGGGCATAGACGTCACGCTTCACGTCGTTGGTTTCGATCTCAAAAAAGAGGAGATGGAAAAGCTCAAGTGTCTGACTGAACCGTCGAAGGGGCTTTTGCTTCCGGCGCAGGATGCGAATCAACTCAAAGATGCGCTGGGCCAGGTCATGAAAAAGGCCCTCGCGCAAAACCTTGTGCTGAATATCTTCGGCCCCAGCAAAACGCCGATCGACGCCTACGCGGAGGTTGTGAAGCCGGGGACGACTGAAATCGCGGGCAGCGGTCACGGGAAACGCATTGCGTTGGGGCTGCCGGCCGGAACATACGACATCAACGTCAGGTCGGATGTCACCAACGAGAGAAGAACGATTTCAGGCATCGCCGTCAGGGAGGACGAAAAAACCGAAAGGGACGTGATTTTTGCAAACGGCAAACTCATCGGCGTTGTGAAGGATACGGCCGGCAATCCGGTCCCGGCGCGGATCGAGGTCCTGGAGATAAAGGGCATGGAGGAAAAATTCGTCTCCGCCCGTGACAACAGCGCCGAAAAGCTCATATTTGAGCTGCCTCCGGGCACATACAAAATGGTTTTCCAGAACACAAAGACGCATGAAAAAAAGGCTACCGAAAACATAGTGCTGGAAGACGGCAAAGAAATCACAAAGGAATTTTCTTTCGCGCAGGGGCGCATCAAAGGTATCGCAAAGGATGCATCGGGCAAAGCCGTCAAGACGCATGTCGAGATCGTCCGCATCGATGGGATGCAGGAAAAATTCTGGGATGCGGGCTATACGAGCGACGAGGCCAAAACATTTGACGTCCCGCCCGGCATATATAAAATGACCTTCGTCAATGAGGCGAACGGCGAGCGGAAGGTTACGGATCAGATGACTGTGGGCGAGGGGCAGGAAATCTCAAAGGAGATGCGTTTCTGATTCCGGAGGGAGTCATGCAAAGAGATGTTCAGATATTGGATGTCACGATACGCGACGGGAGCTATGCGATAAATTACCAGTATAAGCCCGAACAGGTCGCGGCCATTGCCAAGGACTTGGATGCGGCGGGCATCCATTTGATTGAGGTGAGCCACGGATGCGGGCTGGGCGCGCGGGAAAATTTAAAAATCCCGGCGGCTGCTTCCGACCGCGAATATGTCGAGGCCGCGAAGAAGGCGGTCAAGAATGCGAAAATCGGCGTGATCGCAGGGCCGGAGATCGTCACGAAAAAGGAAAACATCGATTCGGTCGCAAAAAACGTGGATTTCATCAGGTTTGCCGCGAACTGCGACAACGTCCGCACAGTTGAGACGAATCTCAACTATGCGAAGCGTCTTAATATCGAATGTTTCTTCCAGATGATGCGCGCGACGCGCCTTCCCCCCAAAAAACTTATTGAGTCCGCCAAAGAAGTAGAAAAGATGGGCGCATCCACGGTTTATCTTGTGGATACCGCCGGCCACTTCCTTCCGAAGGAAGTTTCCAAGATCATCTCCCTGATGAAGGAAAAATTATCCATCAAAGTGGGGTTTCACGGGCACAACAACCTGGGGCTTGCCATTGCAAATACTATCGCCGCAATTGAAGCGGGGGCGGACTCCGTCGACGCCTCCCTTTTGGGCATGGGACGCGCGGGCGGCAACGCGCAGCTTGAAGCTGTCGTGTCGCTCATGAAGCGGATGGGATACGCGAAAAACATCGATCTCGACCGCCTGCTCCACGCTGCTGAAAAATACATCGCGCCCATCATGCCGCCATGCAAAGGGATCTCGCGCATCGATCTGACGACCGCCGACGCGAACATCGATTTGTATCCCATGTCTTTTTTCGAGCTCCTTGCCAAAGAGAGCGGCGCGGATTTCACGGCGTTCGTAAGAAAGCTCGCGTCGTTTGGGGAGATGACGGAGGCCGATCTGCCGCAGATCGAAGAGACGATCAGACACTTCGGCGGCGACGTGGACGCAATCTTCAAAAAATACGGGATTGATAAAGCGCTGAAGAAAATAAAAGATGACTCTACGTAGACATCCCTCCCCTTTGTAAGGGGAGGTTAGGTGGGGTAGATCTACCTCCCCTATCCCCTCCTTACAAAGGAGGGGAAGAATTTTATGATTTCACTTGATGAAGCAATTAAACTCGTAACGGAAAATGTCCGCACGCTGCAGACAGTGCGCGCGAATTTGGATGACGCTTTGGGATGCGCGTCCGCAAATGACATCCGCGCGCAGTATCCGAATCCGCGCTTTGACAACTCCCAGATGGACGGGTACGCAGTGATCGCAGGCGATCTTGCGGGCGCGTCGCGCGCGAATCCGGCAACGCTTGAGGTGATCGAGGACCTTCCGGCCGGCAAAATTTCGCAAAAGAAATTGGGCGGCGGCCAGGCGATCAGGATAATGACAGGCGCGCCGCTGCCGCACGGCGCCGATAGCGTCGTTGCAGTTGAGGATACGGAACGCGCCAGCAACAGTGTAAAAATATTCCATGCTCCGTCGAAGGGCGAATTCGTCAGATTCGGCGGAGAAGACATAAAAATAAGTGAAACTATAATAGGCAAAGGGAAAATGATCGCCCCGCCGGAGATTCTGGCGCTTGCAAGCCAGGGGATCGATGAGATCGATGTCGTGAGACGACCCAAGATTGCAGTGATTGCGACCGGCGACGAGCTGACCACCCCCGGCCAGCAGATCAAAGAGGGATGCATCTACAACGGCAGCTCTTCTTTACTGGTCGCGCTTGTGAAATCGGCGGGAGGCGTCGCGTTCGATCTCGGCATCGCGCGCGACGATTCAAAAGCCATTGCGGAAAAATTATGCGAGGGGCTGGGGTTTGACATGATCGTTATGACGGGCGGCGTCTCCGCTGGCGATTACGATTTGAACCGCGGCGTGCTTGAAAAGATGGGCTGGAAAGAAAGCTTCTGGCGCGTCGCAATTCGGCCGGGAAAACCTCTGGCCTTCGGGACGCTTGAGGGAAAGCCCGTCTTCGGGATGCCCGGGAACCCGATATCAACTATGACTGCGTTTGAGCTGTTCGTTTATCCCGCGATCAAAAAGATGATGGGATCTCTTGAAGCCGACAGCAGGCGGCTCTGTGCAAAGCTGGCCGGCGATGTAGAGCGCGATAAAGAACGCGAACAGTTGCTTCTTGCCGATTTGAAATTTGAAAACGGAGCCGCTTTAGTCACCGCGCACGGCCCGCAAAGCTCCGCGCATTTGAAACCTGCATTGTCGGCCAATTGCCTCGCCCGCATCCCGAGCGGCGACGGCCGCCAACCCGCCGGCAGCAGTGTCGAAATCTGGTCCCTCACGAAAAACTATTAAGCATAGCCAATATGGCTGGTGAGAAGTGAGGGGGCTTGCTTAGGTGCTTTCTGCTCCACTCGCACGATTTGGTTGCGGACTCAAATCGCCTTGCCGCAAGAACTCACTCGCAAAAGCCAAAAGAGACTTTACAATTGCTTTTTGGGCTTTTGCTCGTTCAGACAGCTTGCGGCATTGCGCAAGACGGGCTTTACTCATGGCGCACCAGCGATTTTTCGCCGACCAAATCGGCTCGTTTCGCAATGCACCTAATCAAGCCCCCTCACCTCTCATCAGCCCCATTTGCCATGCCGCAATCGATGCTACATCGCTGTGATTTGCAACCGACTACACGGTTATAATCCGGAGCGGATGTGGGGTGGGGAAGCATTGCGGAGGAAGTCCGCAGCAGAAGCTTCACCACCCCACATCCGCTCCGGATAAGAATCGTGCAGCCGCAATCGTTATTATTAGTATACTGGCGCGAAGTCCGGTATGGTCCAATCCATGTAAACGCCGAAGGAAGTTTCAAATGTGCCGGCATCTTCATAGCCGGCGTTAAAATTCGCAGTTTCGTCGATGCCCCCGTCAGTTTCATCGGCCCCCGTTATTTCAGCGGATGCGTCTTGAGATGCACCGACGGCGCCTCCTCCCCCGACCGACGGCGTATTGCCCCCGCTGTTACTGCTGCCATTTGCCTTCCTGCTTTCCTTAAGAACGTGTGCCACATTTGTCCTGAACAGGCGCGAGATATGGCCGAAGATTGCCGTCTGCCTTCCCATGCTCACATTTTGAGGATCGGAATTTTCGATCTCCCATGAAATTATCCTGCCGTTTATCCTGCCGATCCAGAGAGATTCATTTTCAAATATGAACGGGGCGCCAAAACGCTCCGCGATCGCCTCTCCTTCCTTGATCCTTAGCGTTACCGCTGTGATCTTACCGTCGGGCCCCAGCCTCACTCCTGCGTCGACGCGTTGTATATTCTCCGATCCGAATCGGCTGTTATCGGCCTCCATAGGCAGCATCATCTCCACATCACCGGCATATCTGGGCCGAACGCCGCGGAGGGACTTTTGCAACGCCGCAACGATATCCGAAACCTTCAAACCTGCGGCGGACTCTTCTATCTCATACTCCTTCATCTCATTCAGCAAATCGGCGACTTCGTGAAACCTGATGTGAAACGAATCGAATGAAACCCCGCTGTCCGCCCGTATCGAAATTTTATGCAGTCCGGTAGAATTATCGTACGAGGACGGCCCGATGCGTATGACACGCGACCCGAAAGGGATTCCCTGCTTTCTGATCACGTCAACTATCGCACCCATGGACCACCCTTCGGGGTCGCTTAGCAACTTATGCGTGAAGGACGCGAGGTCGTAAAGGCTCCCCGCAAGTATGATTTCCTCGCCCTCGATGTTGTAGAAAAGCTGGGCGCCGGAATCGAAGGCCAGATATGCGTATCCCTGATATTGCTCGGGAAGCATGCGAACCCTTCCGAAGATGCTGAAAAAGCCGGGAAAAAGCTTTTGGGCCAGATCCCCGAAAAAACCGGAGAACTTCTCAAGGATTGTGCGTTGATCCGGCTGCGGCGGACCTTTGAAAAAACTATCCTGCACACTCCGCAGAAGATCTGGATCAGTGCCTGTCAATAGCCGATCGGGATTTTCCGGAATTGATCCCCCAGCCCCTTCGGACTTTTTTACGGGAAAGTCGCCACCTGCTACCATACGTCCCTCCTATAAAAGCTACCACAGAGACGCAGAAAAATACAATTTTTGCCACAGAGACGCAGAGACACAGAGGAAAACAAAACTATATTTTTTGTATTTCTCTGTGCCTCTGTGCCTCTGTGGCTGAATAGCATTTCTCTGTGCCTCCGCGGCGGCTTCTAAAAACCGGTGGTCTTCAGTATATCAAGGCGAAATCCGCTACGATCCAGTCCATATAGACACCGGCGGACGTTTCAAATGTATCGGTATCATCATAGCCGGCGTTGTACTCTGCGGTTTCGTCGATGTCCTCACCCGCATCACCGGCTTCGCCGGTCTTTTCGGCGCGTGTTATCTCATCAGGTATGCCTCCGCTTCCTGCCGGCGCACTCCCGCCGGATGGGCCGCTCTTATCAGCCGCTCCCAGCACCGCGGCATTCAATTGTTTAAGGCCGTCTTTAAACAAACCGAATACGAAATCCCTAAGCGACTTTGATACCGCGGAAGTCCAATCGCCGTTCTTTGCATGGGCCGCAAACGAATCATCGACATTCCATACAAAACCGCCGCTGTCGGGCAGGGGTGAGCCGACCCACGTCGATATGTTCAGTGTGTCTACGCCTCCGCTCTCATCAATTTTCCTGCCCTGATTGAATATCAGGACGATAGAGGATACCAGATCATTTTTCATCCTTATGCCGACATCGATGTTCCCCACAAAAAATCCGGAGTGGGGATCGACACCATCATTAATATTTATATCTGCAGTGGCTGCATTCTGATATTGATGAATGGCCTGGTGCAAAAGCGCGACATCGCCAATACCTACAACCGGAACAGTGATTCTAAGCATCTCCAATATATCTTTTGCGCCGGCCTCCCCCAGCAACTGCTCAAGCCTTCTGCTGACGCTTGCAGCACCCAACGGCCTTTCGACGACATCCGTTATTTCGAGATCCGTGAGGTCTGTAAAACGCTCAATCAACCATCCCAGACTCGTTCCGGATTGCGGTTTGGAAAATCGAATTTCAAACTGATACTTGTCCGTATCGGGATCGCGCTGCCACTGCACGCGCGTCGCCCCTGACGCATTTGAGAATTCGCCCGATTCATCATTTCCATGCGCCCATTCCAGATCCCTGGCAATAGTTGCGGGGGAATAATAATGAGTAAATCGTTCGCTTCCGTCGCTGCTCTTAAGCAAATCATAAAGCAAAGGGAGGACGTCATGGAGATAACCTGAAAGCAGAAGTGTCGCATCATCTTGATGTCTATAATATATCGACGCCCCGTTTCCGGCTTCCAGGAGATCCCATCCGGGCATCGATGATTCGCCTGTTCTTTCTTCGCGTAAGCGCATGTTAACATAGCGATCTACAATGCCTCTGAAATAACCCGCTGTCGGCTGGTCCGCCCCTCTGATAGCCGGCCTTGAAACCGGCCGGTCGTCTACGACAACTGCGAGATAGGCGGCTACCGCCTTCTCCTGCGGTTCAGGGTGCTGCATTCCCGGCTCCGTCGCTATCTCGTCTTCACCAAAATCCAAAGGTTCCAGCGACTTGTCCGGCGGCAAACCGTTTCCGATTCCGTTGGGCCCGTCTGCTCCTGCAATCATAGGTCCCTCCTAGATTTCCAAGCAATTTATCAGAATACCGGCACCGGATCAAATGCGAACTCCCCTAAATAAGCAAGCCCGGAAACTTCGAAGGTGTCTTCATCCTCGTAGCCGGCGTTGTACTCTGCAGTTTCGTCTGTGCCTTCATCAGCGGCCTCATCAGCCCCGGCCTCTTCGGCGCGTGTTATTTCTTCACGCGCGCCTCCGCCTCCAACCGGCGTTGCAGGCCCGCCGGGTCCTCTTTCGGCCAGATCGCGGGCGGCAGCCGCTGTTCCATTTGAAATAGGTATGTGGGAGATGTCCTGCCTGAAAATGTCGCGCCCGATCAAACGAAGGACCTGACTCTTCTTTCCCATATCTATCGGTGCAGAACCATGCGCCTCCCAGAAAATCTCCCTGCCGTTTCTGCCCGGCACTCCGATCCAGAGATGTTCGATTTCTTTACTGCCGTATAAAACTTTTACTCGTTCACGAATCCTGATGACAAATGCCGCGGGATTGCCCATGCTGTCCACACGAATTCCCACATCCATTCCTTTAACATCTAACATCCGACCGACAGACAATCCGCTCTCAATATCCCATCCATCTATTGAGAGGTTCAATAAATTCCTGAAAGAGCCCGACCGTATGAAGCCAATCTTTCCGAGAAGACGATCAAATGTCCATATGGTTTGCTGAAGGCTCGGGCGAAAAGGAAGAGTTCTTTCCATTTCGTATTCGTCTTTCTTTTCGAAAACCTCCTTTGCACCGTAGAAACGCTGCATGAGCGGAAGAAAATCACCGTCGGAACCATGGGGCTCTATCATGACTTCAGACAACTTTGTATTGGGATTATAGTGGCGGGTCATCCGCGATTCTTCCGTGACGCCAAAGCGATATCCGGGCGCTTGCTGATCCTTCGCTTCGCCCCTTATGGTTGACGCCAGTGCAGCAGGCGACCATTCCAGAGAATTGCCGATAAAGACATTAAGAAAAGACGCCAGATCGTCGGGCCTGCCCGCGAGCACGATTCTTCTTTCAGTTGCAACGATTTTGAAATAGATTTCAGCGCCGCCTGCGGATCTTATATCCAAGAACTCACTGTATTCCCCCGGCTTTTCCATAATTCCCGGCAATCGATTTAAAAGGCCGCCAAACAAGAGCTGTCCCATAAAACGAAAAGGTTGCCATATCAGCGCACCGATGCTTTGCCGTTCCTGCGGCGGCACGCCGGCACCTTCAGTCGGCGCGACAGGATTATCCTCAAACGGCCGTCCAAAATCTTCTTGGGCTACCGGCGGACGTGGACGTGAATCATTTCTCGTCGCGTTCGTTGCGTCCCCTGCTGGAAACATAGCGCCCTCCTCGCTTTGAGGGCGACTCTTATCGCAAACGGCCCGTATCCGCAACGAAAATCAGCCTTTAAGGGCGGCAAAATTGTTCGAAGGGCGCGGTGCAGGGGTGCTTTCTCGCTTACGGCGGCGCGGGGCACTGTGGGGCGGGGGGGGTGTCGATTGCGGCATCCTTCGCCCTGCCGCAATCGCCATCCCACAAAGCGAAACAAATGTTTGCAAATTTTCGTAGGGGAAGCGGGCTTAGGAGCATAAAGCGCCGGGACGACCGCAGGCGTATGAGGAGTGAAAATGACGACTGGTCTTGTGAGTTAGGGGCTGACAGCCACGAGTTCAATAAGCAAGTGCAACACTTGGGAAAGGGTAGATGGTTATGGTATCCCAAGTGGTTATGGGACAAAAATACAGCCATTTGACGGCAAAAGAGAGGG
>Ga0315291_10004726_pt1 | contig 17244 bp, 5 predicted proteins | sample YL17G12_20_MG_FD_203070 | JGI IMG/M metagenome (GOLD analysis project Ga0315291, IMG submission 203070) | Sediment microbial communities from Yellowstone Lake, YNP, Wyoming, USA - YL17G12_20 | ecosystem: Environmental > Aquatic > Freshwater > Lake > Sediment | place: USA: Wyoming | collected...
TTCCGGACATCCCTTGGAACGGAAACCTGGAATAATACGGTGGGTACCGGAATTCAGAATGGAGTCCTGCCGGCGATATACCAAAACACAATCTTCACGGTTGCAAAAAATACCACAAATGCTGTTTTGACAGCCCTTGACGCGACGAACGGCCAAATGATATGGAAGGCGAATCTGAACTCCACAACAACATCCTCGCCGGTTGTCTCGACCGAGTTGGTCTTGATAGGAATGGACAACGGATATCTGAGCGCTTACTCGATGAAGGACGGGTCCCTCCAATGGAGATATTCGGCGGTCAATCCCAACTGCATGATATCAACCCCGGCGTTCTCGGACGGTATCGTTGCATTTGGCGCCACGGATGGTTGTCTAAGGGCGGTCTGGAAGGACAACGGAACGCTCATCTGGAATATTTCCTTCGGTGCCCCGATAGCCTGCGCCCCGTCGATATATCAGGGAGAGACATATATCGGCGGTCAAAATGGGATACTTTATGCAAGGTACCTCTCAAACGGATCCGTCATCTGGAATAGCTCCGTCGGCAACAATATTCATGCGCTTGCAGCACTTGGCGATATTGACGGGGACAGCTTTGCAGAAATAATTGCCGGCGCAGACATATCCAGCCTGAAGGCCTTTGACGGCGGGGCGGCTTGCCGACGGAACATCTCATATTGGCCATATCCTATTTTGCCATTCAATCCTGACGCGATAGTCCCGCCGCCTGAACCGAAACATGTTTCAACCTCTCCAACCGGCTCGGACACGGACCAGGACCAATTGCCGGATGGAATTGACGAAACCTGGTTCTTCGGCTATGACCGGATCGAGATGGAAGATTACTTCGATGCGTATAGCCAGACTGACCACCAGTTCACAATGACACTCAGCGGCTCGAATGTTTCCCAGACGGTCACGGTCCCTTGGGAGAAGCTGTCAATGCCTATAAACAAGGGAGGACATTACCGATTGACCCTGAGCGGAACGGCAGTGGTAAGAATCGAAGGAGCAAGTATCGACGAGGATTTTGCGACTGCGCTCGACGATCAGTACCAGTTCAGTCTCAGGGCCGCCAATATCACCGTCAGCCGTGACGAGAACGGTCTTGTCCAGGGCCCGACATATGAGAATCGAAGCTGGCATTATATCTCCACGGAGAGGGTGGCGGCATATCCTGAGGTGAGCCGGTACTGGTTCTATATAGGGGAGTTCGATTTCTCGGCTGGCAACTTCACCGTACAGGTAAAGGTCAATGATACGCCGTTCTACATGGGGCTAGCGAACGATTCCAGGGTCTCTATGCTCAGTATCACGATGGATTACCTCCGGGTCGAAAGATACGCCGCCGACCCGTTCAACCGGGATTGTGACAATGATTCAGTCATCGACGGCGAGGAGATAAACCACGGCTGTTGTCTTTGGAACCCGGACGCGGATGAGGACGGTCTCAGCGACGGCCAGGAAATAATATGCGGCACAAATCCGGAATGTCGTGACACGGATTTTGACGGGCTCCGCGACAGGGTGGAGCTGGGCTTGAGCGGCGAAACGGATTCCTGCACGATTTGGGATACAACCCTATCGCGTGCATCCAAGTTCGAGTTGGAAGGCCGCCAGCTGTCGCCGCCGCCGATTCCGCCCGGTAATATGAGCAATAACGATACCGACGCGGGCCTTACGAAGACCAACCCCACCAATAAGGATACAGATTCCGATGGCTTGCCGGACGGCTGCATAGACGGCTGGAGCTACAACTCCACCCAAGACGAATGGGACAACTTCAACGATAATACCGACAATATCCATAACTTCTGGGAAGGCGAGGACCTTGATTTGGATGGCACTAATGATAGCGGAGATTGGAGCGATGGAAATGGTGCCGGCGAAACCAACGGCTCGAAATGGGACAGCGACAGTGACGGAATGCCGGATGGGTGGGAAGCGTGGTATAGGATAAACCCGCTCAGCGGGACTGGCGATAATGGCAGTTCGGGAATGCTCGATAACATGTCTTCTTATGACGCCCCTTGGAGCTTCGTCAATGGAAGCTTTTACAATGATGCCCTGCCTAATTACGACGAGTATCTGGCATGCACGAATCCGAGGGTCAAAGACACGGATTATGACGACGCCACCGACGGGCTGGAAGCGGACAAGGTCATCCTCAGGACGAATGTGACGAACGGCGGCTGGAAGTTTACGGCTTACGAGGGCGCAAACCTAGCCGGTACGAACATCACATTCAGGACGAAACGGTTCATTTTCAGCGAGGAGCGGAACTGGACCGAGAATTTGACCAACGGGACAAGGTTTGGCGGGATGGCCCAGAATCTCTTCATCAAGTTCTTCGACGAGCAGTCTTTCATCATGTACAACCAGAGCTCGAATGAGATTCTGGTCACAGAAATGACGCCGATTGGCCAGATCGTCGAGTTCCACGCCTATGTCTACGATTTTCTCCAGACCGTGCCGGACAATTACAACCGGACGAGCCGGCATCAGGAAGTTTATCTGACAGAACCGACGTCCGCAAATTCGGACGGGACATTGCTGGGCGGCCGGGTGGATCTGGCCTATGGCATAGAGGATGGGGACGAGCCGGGCTGGAACGAGGACAACGACACCGACGGCCTCGTCAACGCCCGGGAGATCGATTCCGATGGGGACGGCGTCCAGGACACCGAAGAGGGCGGCTGGGGAGAATGGGGAACGGACCTCGACAGGGACGAAAAATGCAATATGCTGGACAACGATTCCGATGGGGATGGCCTGTCGGATGGGCTTGAATACCAGCGGCGAGGTACGATGATTCCGCAGTATGACCCGGGGAACAATGCATCTTCATGCAATCTTTATTGCAACCCGCCGTATGACCCGGATTCCGACGCTGATGGGCTTATAGATGGAGAAAATACGACTGTTTCCAATACAAGTAATTTATATGCCTATTTCCGGTCGTTGGGCCACCCAATTGCCAATATCACCAATGGCAACGGCAGCGTTACTTTCATCGGCGAAGTCTCGATGGGGACGAACTGGTCGGACCCGGATAGCGACCACGACAAGCTACTCGACGGCGCCAACAAGACTGTAGAAGGTAGAGGGACATACTATGGCGAGATGTCGGTTGGGACGGATCCCAACAACGCCGATACTGACGGGGACAATGTAACTGATGGGGACGAAATTTACGGGTGGACTTATTATTACGAGGACCTTGACGGAAACAGTATTGCAACGCATGGCCACTCGGACCCGAGGATCGGTCATTCCGACTCCGATTGTGATGGGCTCATTGACTCTACGGAATATCTCACCAGCGATGGCTTGAACTCAGACTCCGATTTCGATGGGTTGGCGGATGGCATCGAAAAGAGCAATGGAACGGACCTCCTGGACAAGGACACCGATAACGACTATCTACCGGACGGCGCAATGGACCTCAATTACGATGGCGATAAAACGGATCTCGGAGAATACGAAGACATAGATTGCGATGGGGTGTTTAACGAGCCCGGCGGGGTCAACGAGACGGATCCGAGGGTCGGGGACACCGATGGCGACGGGGCGCTTGATGGGCTGGAATACAGGGTCGTGCTGTTCCGTACAAATGCCGTCAACTCCACATCCGGGAAGAGAACCACCCCCAATGACCCGTTCATCTACAATGATCCCGATGTATGGGTGGCCGCGGATGTAGGGAAGGCCTCGATGAGGTATTTCTATTATGTCGGGACTATTAATAACAGTGATCTGCCTCCGGATCCGGAGACCTTGAAGTACTCGACACCCGATGGTTATCAATTGTACTATTGCCGGACTGAGCAATGGCTTTATATTGGGTATTCAGGCGTGGTCTACTACAACTTCACCGAATCGCCTTACCAGAGCGAGGCAAAACGCGAAACGGTTCCGCACGCCACTGGCACATACTGGAGTCGTGAAACCAAAACACAACTGTGTAATCCGTTGGACAATGATACCGATAACGATGGCCTCACTGATGGACAGGAGATCTATAATCTAAGCAGTTTTGATACACGGTACCTGGAAGTGATGGACGCCGATGGTGATAATTATTGGGATCCTAACGACACAGATTCGGATGATGATGGAATAATTGATTCCAAGGACCTCTATTACAATCCAACACAAGATTGGTACGACGATGAGGCATGGATAGAATTCTGGTGGGCCGATTTCGATGGCGATGGGCTTCCAAATGCTCTTGATGATGATTCCGACGGAGAGGTACTGGATGGCTCTGAGGACAATGATACAGACGGGAAATGGGAGCCTGCCGGGCAGCATCCTGATTGTAGCGACCCGCTGAATGGGGACACTGATGATGATGGGATAAAAGATTCTGTAGAAGGGACATTTGGATTATCCTCGAATGACGCGGATTATGACGATGACGGAATCAAAGATGGATTTGAGAAGAACTGGAAATATGATGCCGATGGAGACGGCTTGATAAATGCCAAGGACCCAGACTCCGACGGGGATGGACTCGCAGACGGGGATAATGTCACGCTGGAAATGGGCAGCGCGATGAACACGACCTGGGCGAATCAGAATATAAATGGTTGGCAATCTGACCCGACGCAATGGACATACCTCGGCGAAGGCGCAAACGACACGGACCCGTGCATTAAGGACACCGACGATGACGGGCTTTGGGATGGCCCTAGCCCGACAGCAACGATACCTTATAATGGCTGGATACGGCTTGGAAAAGATCGGTTCTTTGTAATGAATGGCAAACCATACGGAGAATTTGAAAACGTTAATCTGACAGGGATGAATCTCCGAGCTCGCGGTGAACTGACATTCGGGACTTCCCCAACGATAGCAGATACAGATGGCGACTCGCTTACTGATGGTGAAGAAGTCTGTGGCTATTACTCAGATGATTATCTTGTTCCTCGTGATGATTATGTAACCGGATCGCCATGGTCCGCTCAATATCCCATATTCACCATCAATCCCGGGTCTTGGGTGAGCATCCCCTTTTATGTGGATGCTCAAATCTCCAATCTGGACTTTTTATTTACATTGACAACAATAATTGCGGATTCCGGAAATCAAGCTAACATTACAGTTAAAATTGTGAATAGAACCTACGAAACTAACGTCTATGCAGATTATTCAAGGTGGTTTTTTGGGACTGGGTATCCGGAAGTCTATCATTATCCGTATAATTTCTATGGTATAAAACCAGGAACCGATGATGAGATTTATATCTGTACTCACCATATTCCAGCATCCAATCTACCGTTGGGGTTATATCTGATAAACATTAGTGTTGGTACCGGTGAAAGTCAATCTCGGATCGGGATTGTCGGAAACATTATTGTTTCAACCAGAGGATTTTATGGAGCAAATCCTGTCCTGGATGATACTGATTACGATGGCATGAATGATTCATTTGAACTATATTACGGTACTTCAGTAAAAAGAGCAGATACAGATCGAGATGGGGATGACGATGGGGGCGATTTGTACCCACTTGACAATGACATTGATGGTGACTGGTTAACATATCATAGAGAACAATACTTCATGACTGATTATACATGCCCTGATTGTGACCATGACCGGCTAGATGATTATGAAGAAACTATTGTCTGGAACACCGAACCATGGATCTTCGATACTGACGGTGATACGGTCGGAGACGGTTGGGAACTGGTTCATTATAATGCAGTAACCCTTAATGATTATACAAATTATGAAAAAATCCTTGACGCCCAGAAGAAATGGGAGGATACAACCCCATACTGGACAAGAACTGAAACGTGGTCTGATCCCACAAAAAAGGATACGGATTCGGACGGTTTTGATGATGGACAGGAATTGAATAATTATACAAATCCTTCAAATGTGGATTCCGATGGGGATAAATGCCCTGATGGATATGATGATGCCCCTGAGATTCTAAATATTTCTGGGCCATCAATTTCCTGGACATGGAATCGACCATCCGGAAGCACAATTATCTATATCTCTGTAACATTATTTGATTTTACAGGGGTCTATAATGTAAGCCTATTCCAGATTATCGATAATGAACATTGGGCTGAATTACAGACAATGAACTTTACACCAGCTGAAAAATTGGAGTCATATCAATTTGAATATGCCATGTCAAGCCGGACTGAACTAATGCGTGGTCCTCACTTTGCGATAGTGGCATGCAATATGCAAAATGTCTACAATGTCGCATACTTCATTGCAGCCGGTGCTTTTGATAATTCTGATCGATGGTTGGCAGAAGTCTTAAAATTAGGTATGGAACCGATGAAGGTCGGTTATTATGTTGGAATCCTCGCTTCATTAGAAGATACTCTATTGGGAACTTGGTCCATGGTGGAAATGATTACGAATTTCATTGACGTTTTTGATGCCGTCTCACAAAATATCCAACAAAATGGTTGGGGCTCCAATTTGGCTGATATGGAAGAAGCTCTCGTCGAGGAGAGAGAACGTGCTGATCCATATGATGTTGGTACCCAAGCTCGTGAAGAATTCAAATGGGGATGGTCCGCAGGATATCTTGTAGGATTCATCATACAAATAATCGTAACCAAAGAATGCCATGAAGGATTAACCAACAGCCATGGAAAAATAGGTGCAACCATTGTCGAAGAAACTATAGGTGATATGGGAGAAACTGCCGTAAAGAGAAAACCAGTAATCATCCAGCATCTTCAGAATTTAAGGGAAAAGTGGCGGGGACTATCGTGGGGCGTGAGACTCGCAATTAAGGCATCAGTCATATTCGGGACATATGGGGGGTTCGTTCTACTAAACCCCGAAGAATATGATTCATGGGAAAAAGTGGTTGGTGGTATTGGTGTAGTGTGCATGTTGGCATATCAATTTACATTTGATGATATATCGAAAGATGTAAAAGATAAATGTCGTAAAATGATGCAGGGTCCTGATAAAGGCAAACCAGTTGATATTGTACTCAATGAATATATGATAAGGGGTGATAAGGAAGGGTTCGAAAGAGTTGTTAGACAATCATCCAACATGATAGATGATCGTTCTAATCTTGAAGACTTTAATCGGTATCAAAATGGGTATATACAGCGCACCGGTAAGTCAATCCAAACTTTTTATGACAAATGGAATGATTTACTTCCAATAACTAAATTCAAAGAAAAATATATACCTCAATTTACGAACATAATCAATGAAAAAAAGCCACGGACTCTTAATAGTCCATCTTACCAATCAACTGTTCATGGATTTGAAACTGAAATCGAGCATTTATATTATATAAATAATAAAGGCGACATCTGCTTAGTCGAAACATCTGAATGGCATAACCTTGATGGTACAAATTATAATCCGGATGGTATTGGTAAATATAAATCATCTGGAGTAGAATTCATTGTTGAAGCCAACGGAATAACGAAGGAATCAATATTGAAGAATCAAAGATATAATGGTAATATTAATAATTGGTTTATTGACCCTAATCAAGGTTTAGATAATTGGATAAAGGTACATATTGGAGATAAAATACTAACCTTGAAAGAAAATAAAATTAAAATTAGTCGAATATCAAATATTAATGAAATTCGATTTACAATCTATAAATCAACTTTAGATGAAATTTCCTGCTTGAGGTCTGAAATAAATGCTTATTTGGAAGCACAAATGGAGTTGAATCCGGGATATCATTTTTATTTGGAGGAAGTCGCTTGACAGATTTATTGATATTAAGTATTCAATTTAAGAATCAGATTACAAAATCAGAATTGATAGAGATATTCTATGAGCTTGAAAATAATGGGTTTGAACTCCAGAAGACAATAAAAACTTACGAACCTTTGAATATGTTGACAATAAATGATCGAAATGGAATTATTGATACATTGTTAACGAGGTCTGATTCTCGAGCCATTCTCAATATGATGATAAATAATAACATATTTGATTTTAACTGTTTTATTGAGAACGAATACATCCACATTTATCGAACAGACGTACGCGATGGTAGATTAGTTGGCAACAATATATTAGAAGTAGATTTTTATAAGAAATTAATTAATTTGATCACTAATATAGACATATCATTTGATATTGAACGTGCAGGAATATATGTCCATATATCGCATCTTCAACTGGATTTCGAAAAAATGACTTTTTCAACATTAAATCTATTTGATTATATATATGGAAATAAAGAAATGATAAATCAGATCCAAACAAATGAATCAGAGTTAAAAGTATATCAAACAATTAATATCATGAATCGATGTTTATTAATAATAAATGGAGTTCCATTATCAATATAATTATATAATAATTCTCGAATTAATTTGCAAAATCTTTTTTAGTTATTAGAATGCACAATTTTAAATTGTACTTATTTTTCTTCTGTTTATATATAAAATAGTGATTGCGAAAATTATCAGACTAATTGGTATGAGATTATATCCTGCCTTTGAATTTACTTCTTCGTTTACATTGACTTTCCATTCAAAATATATTATTAATCCTCTGTCATCTGAAATAACAACCTTCAAAGAATATATTCCTTTCTTTTCGGGTTTGAACTTGAAGTTTGAAGTGTTTGTTGTTTGTCGTTCAGTATTAACGAACCATAGATATGATAAAGGTTTTCCCTCGGGATCTGATGCATTTACAGAGAAAATCCGACTCGATCCTTTTTTCAGTACAATGTTTGAAGAAGGATCTATCGAGTTGAATATCGGTGGCATATTTGGGGGTGATATTTTAAGCTCGATTTGTGTTGTTGTTATATTGTTATCTGTATCTTTTATTTGGTTCTTCGTTGGAAACTATGGGATAAATACCTAAATAACCATGGTATGTCCGAGGAGAAACGGGCACCATGGAAGTCCTGGATTGGGAAACCGTCTTAGGGTTACCAGGATTTAAAGCCGAGCACTTCGAGATGGGAGATGAAGATGGGCTCAAGAAATTGGTCATCTATTTATCCAGAACCGAGAAGAAATACGTTTGTCAATGTGGATTGGTTTATGACGCATATTGGGATACGGTACCCCGACGTGCGAGAGATTCAGGCTGCTGGGAATGGAAGCGCGTGTATGTTGAGTTTGACCAAGTACGCGTAAGATGTAGCCAATGCGGGATACGGACTGAAAAGATCCCATGGCTGGGAATGTGGAGTAAATATACAGATCGACTAGCTAAAGATGTCGCTCTTGCTTGTAGGGAAGTTCGTTCGCTCTCAGCAATATCCCAACAATATGGACTGGAATGGCATGTAGTAAAGGAAATAGACAAATCATCGTTGAGAGCAGAACTGGACCCACCGGATTTTTCGAATGTCCGACGAATTGCTATCGATGAGATTGCTATACGAAAGGGGCATAAATACGCCAGTCTAATAATCGACTTTGACCGACATAGAGTCCTTTGGGCATTCGAGGGACGTGAGAAGAAAGCTCTCGACGAGTTTTATAAGAAACTTGGACCAGACAGGTGCTCCAAAATCGAAGCTGTTGGTATGGACATGTGGGAACCCTACTTCTTGTCGACAAAAGAGTATTGCAGGAACGCCGATATCGTCTATGATCCTTTTCACTTGATCCAAAAATACGGCAAGGTCATCGATAAGGTCCGTAATAGGGAGATCAGGAAGAAACGGGGAAAAAACGTGAAGTTATCAAAGGCACGAAATACATCCTCCTCAAAAACAGCGCACACCTTTCAAGGAAAGAACGTGTCAAGCTGAGCGAATTGATGAACGCGAATCATGCATTGTCGACGCTCTATGTCCTCAAAGATGATTTCCGAAACCTCTTGACCTATACATACGAAGGCGTTTTCAAAAAAGAATTTCGACAATGGTATTTTAGGGCTACCCATTCACGGATTCCTGAATTGAGGACTTTGAATAACTGTCAAAATCCAATCAATTCATTCTCATTGAGCAATAGCATGCCCTCTACGACGATAAATCAGCCAAATTCTACCTGTTTATCCCCGTTTTTCCGTCATGCGTTGATGGCTCCGCCTAATTGTTTCTTCTCAAGCGTGAACATCTGATAGAGGTCGTAGGCAATAGCCTTGAAGATTTCCTTGATTCTCACTCGCTCAAGGGTCTTTACTGTCGTGCGTCCACCGTGAAATACGGATTTGATGACGGAAAACGGTCTCTCTCCGAGGCAACGAATCCGGCTTAATGAGGTGTTCCGTCTCAGTTGGCCGCCATTCAACTTGTGTCCTCGTGTCGCCCGCAACATCGTATTATCGACAACGCCTTTTGGCAAGTTGCCCTCAAAATAGCCTCTGTCACGCCAGGCGGCAATATCTTTTTTCGTTATTAGGTTGATATTATTATCCGGAACCTTGGCGGTTGTGACTTCGATATCCCGGATCAGGTGGTGATCGACATCCATCTTTACGTGGTCCTTGTATCCATGATGAACATTTTTTCCCTTAATCGCAAAGCTGGCATCCCTGTCCATGTGGGCTAACTGTTTATCGGTGTATTCTATTTCCTTACCTTCCTTCTTGGCTTTCTTTTCTTCCTGAATGCGCTTCTTGCCCTGGTCCGATTCGATAAACGTCGCATCCTGTATTACGCCTTTCTTTATCGTATATCCTTTGGCGTTCAACTGCCTTTGGAGTTCGTCCCAGATAAGGTCGTCGATGCCCGCCAGATGAAGACGCTCGCGTATCTTCCAAATCGTCGTGAAATCCGGGACTTTATCCGGGTAGCCAAGAAAATTTCTGAAGCTTAGTCTATCATTGCATTGAAATTCGAGCTCCGGGTCCGAAAGACAGTATAGGCTCTGTAAAACCATAGCTCGCACGACGACAATTTCATCGGTATGAGGTCTTCCGCCGACTTCAGAATTGTCGTTAAAGACCAAACGAACCATCGGTATAAACGGGGTCCAATCTATCATCTCTGTGAGGAAAGGAAGCCGGTCCCCGAGACCACGGACTTTCTCATATTCTCCCCTCATGACCATCTCGTCGAAACTCGTTTCCTTCTGTCGTTGAATACGCTTCATTGCTATCGGTATTGTATAAGGACGTTCGAGTCAAAATATTTTTCGGTCGATTGACGGGGTTATTCAAAGTTCTCAATTGATAAAATTTGCGTATTCGCTCAATGATCATCTCGATGGAATAACAGCGCATTGTCGTCATAAAATCAATACATCTGTCGTAGAAGGGATTAACAATAAAGCCAAGGTGATAAAGCGCATAGCGTATGGTTTCAGAGATATGGATTATTATTTCCTCAAATTACGAGGGCATATTCAAGGTATATCGCTACTGGATGCATCACAGGTTTCGGCCTCGGGGCTGGCTCCAAGCTCAGCCCCTCGGCCTCAACAAAAACGACTATGAGGATAGGCCACATGCATCCAGTTGTTCGTCAATCCCACAGTTCTCACCGAAGACCCTGTTTATGCCCTAAATGGCGGCAGGAACTGCTACAGAGATCAGGTGGTCTGGTCGCAGTTCCATTACGGCGGTGAGAGAACCGGGCGCTTGCCGATTCTCCCCCCGTGCTTTGTCACGCCGGCCACATCCGCGGATGCGGATCTGGACCTGCTTGCGGACGGATTCGAGACCAGCTGGTATTTCAGCAGCGACCGGATCGAAACGGAGGATTATTATGACACGATGAACCAGACGGACCACCAGTTCACGATGACGCTCAGTGGCTCCGCCTTAACAGGCGGCGGCGTCAAGGGCGCTTGGGAGAAATTACGCCTGTCGATTCCTGCAACCGCCCATTATAGAATTACTCTGAGTGGGACGAGCATGGTCCGAATCGAGGGCGGAAACAACAGCGAAACTGTCGCGACCGAACTTGACGACCAATACCAGTTCGGTCTTTACGCCGCCAACATCAGTCTCATGCCGGATGGAAGCGACCTCATTCTAGGCCCTACAGATGAGAACCGTACCTGGCACTACATTTCTACGGAACGGGTGGACAGCTATCCGCAAGTGAGCCGGTTCTGGTTCTATGCGGGCGAATATGATCTTACGCCGGGGAATTATACAATATTGCTGGCTGTAAACGAATCCCCGTTTTATCTGGTCCTCCCGAACTCCGCAAAAGTAACCAGGATGAACTTCACCACGGACTATCTCAGGGTGGAACGACAGGTGGCAGACCCGCTGGAGCGTGACTGCGACGGGGATTCGGTGCCCGACGGCGAAGAGATAAACAAAGGCGCCTGTCTGTGGAGCCCGGACGCTGATGAAGACGGGTTGAGCGATGTACAGGAAATCGCCTATGGCACAGACCCGGAGTGCCAGGACACCGACTTTGACGGGCTCAGGGACCGGATCGAACTTGGCCTGAGCGGGGAAACCGACCAATATACCATTTGGGATACCACGCCCTCGCGCGCCTCCAGATTCGAATTGGAGGGCCGGAATCTATCGCCACCGCAGAATCTCACCGGTACTATGAGCAACAATGATACCGACGCCGGGCTCATTAATACGAACGCCACAAACAAGGACAGCGATGCTGACGGATTGCCTGATGGCTGTATAGACGGCTGGAGCTATAACTCCATTTCGGACGAGTGGGGCAATTACATTGAAAGCTCAGACAACTTACATAACTTCTGGGAAGGCGAGGACCTCGACCTTGATGGCGCCATAGATGGTGGAATCTGGGACAATGACACCGGGACAGGAGAGACAAACGGGACCAAGAACGATACTGACGCGGATAATATGCCGGATGGATGGGAGGCATGGTACAGACTAAATCCTTTGGATCCCAGCGGTTGGAATGGTTTCTCCGGCAAGTGCGATGATGATGCTTCATACAACGCTCCGTGGGATTTCACCACAGGGGAATGGAGCGATGATAATCTTACAAATGGTGACGAATATATTGCCTGCACAAACCCAAGAGTAGCAGATACTGATTTGGACAATGCAACGGACGGCCAGGAGGCCGACAAAGTCATAATGAGAACAAATGTTTCAAACGGCGCTTGGAAGTTCGAGGCGTATGAAAATACAAACCTGATGAATACCACCATCACTTTCAAGGACAAGCAATACAAATACAACGAAGATCGGAACTGGACGGAGAATCTGACCAATGGATCGAGATGGGGCGGAATGGCTCTGAACCAATTCATCAAATTCTTCGATGAACAATCGTATATAATGCTTAATAATACAGCAAACGAGATACAGGTTACGAAGATGACGCCCATCGGTCAGATAGTCGAGTTCAACTCGTACGTCTACGATTACACAGGTTTGACGGCCTATAACTATAACAGGACGAGCAGGCACCAAGAAGTCTATCTCACCGAGCCGACATCGGCTAATTCGGACGGGACCCTTCTCGGCGGAAGGATAGACCTCGCAAACGGGATAGCAGATGGTAACGAGTCTGACTGGAATAATGATAGCGACGGAGACGGCTTAGTGAACGCCCGGGACATCGATTCCGACAACGATTGGGTCCAGGATACCGAAGAAGGAGGGTGTGGCGAATACAAGACTGACCTCGACGGAGACGGAAAACCCAATATGAATGATACCGATTCCGATGGGGACGGCCTTTCCGAGACCGTGGAATGGCCGTTGAAGGGGACCATGATACCGCAATACGACCCGGGGAATGATGTCAGCGAAAGTAACCTGTACTGCAACCCGCCGTATGACCCGGATTGCGATGACGACGGGTTGTTGGACGGATATAATATTACGGTTAGTTCGGGCGATTATAGGATTGCCTATTTCAACAGTTCTCAGCATGCCATCGCGAACATATCCAATGGCGGCGGGAGTTATACATTCATTGGAGAATTGAGCCTCGGAACGAATTGGTGGGATAAGGATACTGATCACGACAAGTTGATTGACGGCAATAACAGGACTATTTCAGGAAGAGGAACCTATTATGGGGAAGTGTCCGTCGGGACGAATGCCACACTTAACGATACGGATGCCGATAGTGTAGCGGACGGGGACGAGGTTTATGGGTGGACTTATTATTATCAAGACCTTGATGGGAACAACGTAGCCATGCGCGGCCATTCGGACCCGAGAACCGGGCACGTCGATTCTGATAACGATTGGTTGAATGATTCCGTCGAATACCACATGAGCGATGGCCTGAATAATGACTCCGACTTCGATGGGTTCAGGGACAACCTTGAGAAGGGTGGCGGGACTGATTATTTGGACCAGGATAGTGATAATGACTACCTGCCGGACGGGGCGATGGACCTTAATTTTGATGGCGATAAAACGGATATCGGCGAGTACGAGGATAAGAACTGCAACGGGATCTTCTGCGAGACGGGCGAGACAAGCCCCCTGATTTGGGATACCGATCACGACAATGTCAGCGACGGGCTTGAATATCGCGTTGTCCGGTTCCGCACAAATGCAGTGAATGCTTCCGGTGGTCAGAGAACATGGGGAGCCTTCGATCCATTCTTGTATAATCAATCAAAGGTCTGGTTGGAGGTGGATATTGGCACTGACCATATGGAGCTATTCGGCTATTGGAATAATTCGGCCTCAAAGCCCTCCGATGCAGTCCAGCTTGTTTTCAATACTCCGGATAATTTCCCGATTTATTACAGCGCTGCTTATCAGGCAGTCCTGATTTATAACGGGACCTATCATAACTTCACCAAAGGATTTGATTACATATGCGCAGTTGACGAAGTAACGGATGTTACACATTCCACCAAGGCCTTTTGGAGCAGAGAGGTCGGTGCGCAACTCTCAGATCCGTTGACAAACAACACCGATTCCGATGGATTGGACGACGGCCAGGAAATCCTGAACATGAGCCGGTTCGAGACGAGGTACATGTCGCTCATGGATCCAAACGGGAATGGGACATTTAACGCCTATGAGAATGATTCTGATAGTGATGGATACAACGATAGCAGTGATTTAATAAAGAACGAAAGCGGGGTCCTGATTCCTTATTGGTGGGTGGACGTCGATGGCGATGGCAAGCCATGCGCTCTAGATAATGATTCAGACGGTGACGGAAACCTAGACAACAATGATTCCACACCTCTCGGAAACGATTCCACATCAGATTCTGACTATGACGGCATTCTCGATAAATTTGAAGGCCCGAATGGGGATAGGACGGGAAATGTCGACCATGATTGTTATCAGAACTACTTGGATCCCGACGCCGACGGCGACGGGCTGGCTGATGGGATTAATATCACATGGAATTCCACGGATGCTCAATATGCTTCATGGAATGATACATATCACATCTCATACTGTGATGTGAATAATTTAACGCAGAGGCTCTTTTACGGCGAAGGGTGGTATGGGACATCCCCATGGCGTAACGATACAGATTATGACGGACTCTGGGATGGGTACAATCCGATTCAAAATATCAGCTACAGCGGCTACATGCGCTTGGGAAATACGCGGTTCGAAGTTATAAATGGTCGGGCTCACGGCGATTACAGGTTCTTCAATATTTCAGGATTGGATCTAAAGACTTACGGAGAGCTTACATATGGGACCGATCCGCTCAACGCTGATACCGATAATGATTCACTCACCGATGGTGAGGAAGTCGTCGGGTATTTCCAAGACGACGTTCTCGTTCCCAAGAACGATTATGTAAATAGCACCCCATGGTCATCTTTTCCTTCTTTTATTATTAGCCAAGGTTCTTGGGTCAAAATCCCTCTTCCGGTAGATGTTGATGTATCCGGGATGGATTATATACTAGTAATCACGGCCCAAGCAGCTGGAGCGGAATCGCAGCTTAAAGGGCAAGCGATCATGAATGTGAATTTAACAACGGTATCGGGCAATATATTGACACAGTATATAAAGCATTTTTATTATGATAATAGCGGCGGTTCGGAAATCAATTGGTATCCGTATGAATCAGATGGGACGGATGACCCAACATTTTGCTATCACCACAATATTCGGTTAGGGAATTTGACGAATGGGACATATTGCGTCAATATAAGTGTCAATGCTGGCGTTGCACTTGCACCCGTAACAATCGTCGGGTCGATTCGCATTTTGGTAAGAGGCAATTATGGATTGAACCCAGTATTTTGTGATTCCGACAGCGACGGATTGAATGATATATCTGAACTTGCCCTTGGAACATCGCCAAGGCGAGTGGACACCGATCGTGATGGCTTGAGAGACGATAATGATATAACGCCAGCTGAGAGGGATATTGACCACGATCGACTGACGTATCCACGTGAAAAATATTATGGGACAAATATTTCCATTAATGATTCCGATAATGACGGTCTTGATGATTATGAAGAAATCATGATTTATCATTCCTATCCTTTAATAAATGACAGCGATCAAGATGGATTATTAGATGGTGATGAAGTAAAAATTTATGGAACGAATCCATTGAGTAATGATACAGATGGAGATTCTTTTACGGATTATCAAGAAGTCATAGTCGGTATTGGTGGGAATCCAAGACAATATAATATCCTTCCATGGGCAATATGTATAAATGCAGCAAACGATACCGATAAATTCTATTTGAATAAAACACTTAGATCTGTCGTCGAGATTGGAGCCAGTTATGTACGAATTGATTTTGCATGGGATATTATCCAACCAAATCGAAACAAATGGGCTTTCGGGAAATATTATGATATTGTAAACGAATGTAAACTACGAGGGCTCGGAATCATTGCAGTAATTGGTGCATATGCACACTGGCCTGGATGGGTGACAGATATTTACAATCGATCACATGATTTTTCTTCGATAAGTCCACTTTGGTCAGGTTATTGTAACCGCGTGGCTTTAGAATTTGGCGATCAAATATATTATTACCAAATCTTAAGAGCCCGTCCATGATTCCAGTCCCATGCAACCATATCAAGCAACTACCGACGATATAAACTATTCTCACCCCTTTTTCAAGTCCAAAATCGCCGCTTGAGCCTAAGTTGCCGCGGCTTTCCAGCGCTCACGCTCGTGCTTCCATAGTTTCAGGATGTTGTGTGTCGAGCAGATGAGGGACCATTCCAGAGATACCTTGTCTTTGCCGCGCAGGAGGAACCTGTCCAGTCGTCTCGCATCCTTGACCTGTCCGAAGACCGGCTCGACCGTCTTGCCTCGCAGCTTGTAGATTCTCCGGCCGCGCTTCGTGAGTAATTTCCGTTCCATCCGGTCCCGCAACGTCGCCGAACCGGGAATACGTCCTCTTGGCGCTGGAAGCTCCATCAGGGCCTTTCT
>Ga0315291_10004728_pt1 | contig 17242 bp, 17 predicted proteins | sample YL17G12_20_MG_FD_203070 | JGI IMG/M metagenome (GOLD analysis project Ga0315291, IMG submission 203070) | Sediment microbial communities from Yellowstone Lake, YNP, Wyoming, USA - YL17G12_20 | ecosystem: Environmental > Aquatic > Freshwater > Lake > Sediment | place: USA: Wyoming | collected...
TCTACGACGAGATCGCCCGGCTGGGCGGGAAGCCCATCATGTGGAAGACGGGACATTCTCTCATCAAGAAAAAGATCAAGGAGGAGAAGGCCCTGCTGGCCGGCGAGATGAGCGGCCACATCTTCTTTGCCGACCGCTGGTTCGGCTTCGACGACGCTATATACTCCTCGGCCCGCCTTATCGAGATCCTTTCTCGGTCAAAGATGAAGCTCGCCGCGATGCTCTCGGACCTTCCGAAGACTTTCACAACCCCCGAGATCCGCGTCTACGCCTCGGATGAGGTGAAGTTCAGGATCGTCGACGAGGTCCGGGCCGAGCTGGCTAAAAAACATCCCGTGATCGACATCGACGGCGTGCGGGCCCTCTTCCCGAAAGGCTGGGGCCTGGTCCGCCCGTCCAACACCCAGGCGCTCCTGGTCCTTCGCTTTGAAGGGGAGACGGAGGCCGACCTCGAGGCCATCCAGAAGGAAGTGCGCGGCGTTCTGGAAAAGGTCATCAAGCGCCTGAACGACCATTAGATCGTGATTTCCCGAAAGGAGGGAGGACGGCATGAACATCCGGGCGGTCATCATGGCGGGAGGCAGCGGCACGCGGTTCTGGCCGCTCAGCCGCAAGACCAGGCCGAAACAGTTCCTGGACATCGTGAGCTCGATGTCCATGATCGAAGAGACGGCGGCGAGGCTCTTGCCGCTCATCTCTCCGAAGGACATCTTTACGATCGCCGACCGAAGCCAGACCGCCTTCGTGCGGGGCCTCCTGCCGGACCTCCCGAAACGGAACCTCCTCATTGAGCCCCTGGCCAGGAACACCGCGCCCTCCCTGATGTTGGCGACAGCGCACGCTTATCTCCAGGACCCGGAGACCGTCATCGCCGCCCTCGCGGCCGACCACCTCATCCGCGACCCGGATAAGTTCTTGAATAAACTCCAAGCTGGGGCCAAGGCGGCCTATTCGGGGGACCGGATCGTCACCTTCGGCATCCCGCCCGTGTTCCCATCCACGGGCTACGGATATATCCACTTTTCCAGAGAGAAGGAAAAACGGATCGGCGGAGAGCCCTTCTTTCCGGTCCTGGAGTTCAAGGAGAAACCCGGCCGGGCCGAGGCCGAACGGTTCTTGGCCGACGGGAACTACTATTGGAATTCGGGCATGTTCCTTTGGCGGGCGGACGTCTTCGCCCGGAAACTCCGGAGATACGCCCCGAAGCTTTTTCCCTTCTGGGGACGGATGCTTGATGCCTTGGCTAAAAAGAGCCGGAAGGGGCTTCGCTCGATCTTCGAGGAGATCCCGGCCCTCTCCATCGACTATGCCCTCATGGAGAAAGCGAAGGGGGTCGTGGTGTGCGCCGGGGACTTCGGCTGGTCCGACGTGGGCGCCTGGTCCTCCCTTTACGAGGTTTGGCCGCCGGACGAGGCCGGAAACGCCGTCAAGGGCGAGAAGATCGTCCTGGACGCTCAAGGCTGCCTCGTTTACGCCCCCGCCAAGCTCACCGCCCTCGTCGGGGTCAAGGACCTCATCGTGATCGATGCCGGCGATGCCCTTCTCATCTGCCGGAAGGACCTGGACCAGAAGGTCAAGGACATCGTCGAGATTTTAAAGAAAGAGAACAAGAAATACTTGTGAGTTTGTAAAGACGGGGGATTTCTTCTCTTTTGTGCGGTTTGGTCAGTCCATCCCGTCCCAGCCCCCCACCCAAAAAAAACGTAAGAGAACCAAGTCCGTTATGCGGGTCGGAGAGCCTCCCCTAGAAGACCGACATCCTCTTGACCGCACCGGAGATGAATTGCTTGGTTCCCAGCCAGGAATATTCAACAAGCATCCTGGGATCGGGATCCGTTTCCGCGTCATCGAAATAAACCAGGCTTCTCAGGACATGGATCATGTTTCGGCAATCGCCTCGATCTTCATACACCCGATATCTTCGAGAGAGGCTATTTGGACGCCGAGAAATGTCCGGAATGCGCCGATCATCGGATACGGATAATGAAAGAACCCTGCTTTTACGCCGGAGAACCGGCCCACCCATGTTCCCGAATCGGTGTGATCGGCGATCGCTTCTCCCCTGGGCCGAAGCGTGTTCTGGATTTCGAACGGTTCGATGGTCCCGGGCGTGAAGAAATCGAGGTCTTGGGACATCCGGTGCCCGAGCTGAAGGGCGCAGCCCGTCCCGCCCGCTAAATAAAGCCGGCGGTTTGCCGCCCAGCCGGCAAGGACCTCGAGAGCGGTTTTCGTTTCCGGAGCCAACACGACATCATGCATGATCGGCCTCGCCGAGGGCGAGACGCCAGAATGACCGGCTTTTCTTGGATAAGGACCGGCTCGTACGCACGACGTCCGCGATCTCCGGCCTTGGATAGGCGGTAAAAAGCCAACGGACGGCCCTTTCGTCGCCGAGCTCGAGGAGTCGCTCGATGATGTAGGTTTTATGCAGACGAATATCGAGGGCGGCGGGATCGGCATCCCAGAAAAATCCCCGGATCTCTCTTTCGATCATTGAATTAATTACATCACAACGGGATGTCCGATAGACTATTAGGCCGTCGACCCAAAATTGCCGATAAGACGCGGGTCGGAAGAAAAAATCCTATAGGCAATTTCGGGTTGAAAAGGTTTATTTACATTGCCGTGAGAAGAGGCCTATTTCCAGCGTCGCCAAGGGGGAAAATCATCGGCCGGAGCGGCCATCTCCTTCATATCATAGGGCGAGCCGAGAAGTGAGCGAAGCACTCTGTACTTGCCGCCGGGACCGGGTTGAATTTCGGGGACCAGTTCGATCCGGACATCCACGCCCGGGCCCAGCAGGCCCTCAACCTTGTCTTTGAGCGCCGTCAAGACGTCAGCGCGGGGCGGGATGAGGGCGGCGATGCGAAGGACAACACCGTCCCGGCGCTCCTGGACAAATTCGTAACGTTCGATCCAGGCGATCTGCTCCTGCAGGATGTAGGCGACGGCGGCGGCGAATATCTCCCGTCCGTCGGGCAAGTGGAGGTAATCGGTCGCCCGGCCCGAGATTTCCTTCAACGTGGAGAACGGCTTCCCGCAGGGACAAACATCCGGCCCCTTAACCGCTTCGTCGCCGAGCCTATATCTGAGGAATGGCATGGCGCGAAAATGCAGGGCGGTGACAACGACTTCGCCCCTCTCTCCTTCCTTCACGGGTCTTCCGTTATCAAGCACTTCGGCGACAACGTTGTCTTCCCGCACATGATAAAGCCCTGTCTCCCGGCACTCCCAGGCGATGACGCTCATTTCCTCGCTGCTATAGGTGTCATACACATCGGCGCCGAATCCCTCCCGGATTCTCTTCCTCATGAACGTATTCAGCATTTCACCGCCCGTCACGACGAAACGCAGATGGTGATCGTGGCGCCGTCCGGCCAATTCCAGGCTGACGCGGTCCATGACGGCGGCATCTCCCGTGACGATATCGGGTTTTATTTTCTGCAGGACGTCCGCGATTTGATCCGGCGCGTCTCCCAGATAGATCCGGTCTTGCCGGAACAGGCCGAAGCGCTGTATCAAGCGCCAGGACAACGGGGCCTGCCGGTTGGATCGCCGGCCGATCTGCGCCATACGGTCCGACGGCCGGAGACCGAGATCCTGCATGACCCGCAATCGGGATACGTGAAAAAGGAACTCATCCGACCTCGTCTTCATGACGGCGAGCGGCTCGCCCGTGGAGCCTGTCGTTGTCCGGACGAAGAGCCTCTTCGAGTCCGTACCCGCGGCCAGCACATGCTCCTTTGGTTCCTTCCGGAGATGCCGCTTTTCGGTCACGGGAATCCGGGCCAGGTCTTCGGCCGTCTTGAAATCCTCAGGCACAACCCCGGCCCGTTCGAAAAGCTCCCGGTAATAGGGGACCTTCTCATACGCATGATGAATGATTCGGCGCAGGAGCCGGTCCCGATAATCCAAAAGCTCCCGGCGCGAGCCATGGGCAGAACGCCCCGAAGCCGCGAGCGCCGAGATGTCGGTCCAAGCCTGCATGTTCCTAGTTCCTTTTCACTAAGGCTGAAATTATAAGGCAAGCCGGGGCTCAAAACAAACGGCCGGACTTTTCATTCATGGACTTGTCCTGTAAAATACCTTCAATTTGAGGAGGCCCTGATGAGGAAATTGGCATCATGCGTTTTGTTTTCAGCCCTGTTTTTGGTCGGTACGGATTCTTTCCCGGCCGCTGGGAAGAGTTCAGCGGAAGAGATCATGCCTCAAGCCAACGGGCTGAACTGGCTCATCCAGACGAGCCGCACGGCCGCCGGTCTGCGCGGCGTATCGGCCGTTAACAGCCAGGTGGCCTGGGCGAGCGGAACCCAGGGAACTTTCCTCAGGACGATGGACGGGGGAAAGACCTGGGTGCCGGGGAATGTCCCCGGCGCGGAGAAAATGGATTTCCGGGATATCCAGGCCTTCGATCAAGACACGGCCTTTCTGCTGGGCATCGGCCGGCCCGCAAAAATCTACAAGACCGGGGACGGGGGAAAGACCTGGGAGGAGTCCTACAGCAACGATACCGAAGGCATATTTCTGGACGCGTTCGCTTTTTTCGACAAGGATAACGCCATCGTTGTCGGCGACCCGATGGAAGGGCGGTTCATGGTCCTGGTCACGTCTGACGGCGGACAAAGCTGGGAAGAAATTCCTCCCGCTGAGAGGCCTGAAGCCGTATCCGGAGAGGGTGCTTTTGCCGCCAGCGGGACCTGCCTGACGGTCCTTGGAGAGAACGATGCCTGGTTCTGCACGGGTGGGCCTGCCGCCCGGGTCTTTCATTCCCGGGACCGGGGCCGGACTTGGACGGCCGCAAATTCACCCCTGGCCTCTGGAAAAGCATCTTCCGGCGGCTTTTCCCTGGTTTTTATGAACGAAAAGGACGGCGTCCTGGTCGGCGGCGATTATCAGGACGAACCGGCGGCGCTCGGAAATGCCGCCGTCAGCCATGACGGCGGAAAGACTTGGAAATTGGTGGAAGCCCGGCAGCCTTCCGGGTTCAGGGAATGCGTGGCGCCGGTGCCCGGGACAAAACCCCTGATGCTGATCGCCGTCGGGCCCAGCGGGTCGGATTATTCGCTCGATCTCGGCAAAACATGGACGGCTGTCCGGGGCCCGGCAGGCTTTCACAGCGTCAGCTTCTCCAAGGTGGGCGGAAGCGGTTGGGCCGTAGGCCGGAACGGCCTGATTGCCAAGTTCGTTCACAATAAGCGATGAGCAAAACGACAAAGTGCTCTCTTTCATGAGCGCAACCTGACGATGGATTGATCCCATAGCCGTTTGGATACACGAATCGTTGTGGAACCTTCCCGAGTCGGGTGATGTATAATATCTGTAAGGAAGGACCGCGTAAAGAGGACAAGATGACGAAACGAAACATCCGGAGTCTGACGTGCGCCGTTGTTGGACTAGGACTTGTCTGTTTAGTTGTTTTCTTCGCCCAGGAGAAGACCTCCAAGGAGGTCCTGAACGCGGCCGTCACTCCCCCGGCCCCCGGGGAACCAGTCCCGTCGGTTCCCCCCGTCGCACCTCTGTCGGCGACACGGACGATCTCAGAGCCCCCCTCCATTATCGGAGGGGGTAGGGGGTGGCAAGAAATATGAACAGAGTCTTGGGCGCGTCGCCGAGATAGCCCTCATAGGGCTCGGGTCCCCCCTCCGCTACGGGGGCTTGAGGACGGCATTCAGTGCCGTTCATACATTGGTACTTTTTTTAATGCGCTTGGATTAGTTTTTGAGCTTTATCCCCAGCTCATCCAGCTGCTTTTCGTCGATGGTCGAGGGTGAGCCGGTAAGGAGGCAGAGGGCGCTCGTGGTCTTGGGGAAGGGGATGACCTCACGGATGGACTCCTCGCCGGCGAGGAGCATGACCATCCGATCGAAGCCCATGGCGATCCCGCCGTGGGGCGGTGTGCCGTAACCCAGGGCCTCGAGGAAGAAGCCGAACTTTTTCTCGGCCTCTTCGGGGGTGAGGCCGATCGCCTTAAAGATCTTCCGCTGAAGGTCCATGTCGTGGATCCGGATCGAGCCGCCGCCGATCTCGGTGCCGTTGAGGACGATGTCATAGGCTTTGGCCCTGACCCTGGTCGGATCGGACTCCAGGAACCCGAGGTCCTCCTCGTTGGGCGAGGTGAAGGGGTGATGCACGGCGGCGAGCTGCCCTTCCTCTTCGTTCCACTCGAAAAGAGGGAAGTCGGTAACCCAGGCAAATCTGAACAGCTTTTGGCCGCGGCATTTTTCGACGACGAAATCCCTGCGGAGTTCGCCGAGGACCTTGAGGGCGGGCATCACCTTATCGGCCACCATGAGCAGGAGGTCCTCATCCCCGGCGCCGGACGCTTGCCAGAGGCCGGCGGCCCCGGCTTCCGCGACCTTGAACGACGTCTTCACCCCCCCCTCGGCCTTTTTTGCCCAGAAGATTCCGGGTGCGCCGAGGCCGCGGACCTTGTCGTTCAGCTTGTCGAGCTGACTGCGGGAGAAGCTGCCGGCGCCCTCGACGGCGAGCCCTTTGAGAGCCGCTCCTCCTGCCAGCACCCTCTTGATGATGTCCGAATCCGCGGCCTTCCCGGCCTCCGTCAGGTCGCGGATCTCCATCCCGGCCCGGAGGTCCGGCTTGTCCGTCCCGTATCTCTCCATGCTCTCCTTGTAGGTCAGGCGGGGGAAAGGCGTCCGGACTTTTTCTCCGATGAGCTCGAAAACGGAGGCTACGAAGCCTTCGGTCAGCGTGTAGATATCTTCCCGGTCGATGAAGCTCATCTCGATGTCGATTTGGGTGAATTCGGGTTGGCGGTCCGCCCTGAGGTCCTCGTCGCGGAAGCAGCGGACGATCTGGAAGTATCTGTCGAACCCGGAGATCATCAGGAGCTGCTTGAAGAGCTGCGGCGACTGGGGCAGGGCGTAGAATCGGCCTTTGTAGATGCGGCTCGGGACGAGGTAATCACGGGCGCCTTCGGGTGTCGAAATGGTCAGGAAGGGCGTCTCGATCTCCAGGAAGCCGTTCGCGGCCAGGTAGTTCCGGACGCGGAGGGCGGCCTCGTGCCTGAGCTTGAGGTTCCCCTGCATCGAGGGTCGCCTGAGGTCCAGGTAGCGGTATTTGAAACGCAGCTCCTCGGAAGCATGGATCGGATCGGCGATGACGAAGGGCGGCACTTTGGACACGTTGATGAGCCTGAATTCCGTGGCTTCGACCTCGATCTCGCCCGTCGGCATCTGCGGGTTCATGGACTTCGGGTCCCTCTTTTTCACGGTCCCCCGGACACCGATCACGTTCTCCGGCCTAGCTTTCTTGGCCTCTTCCAGAAGCTCCGGGCGATCCGTATGGAAGACGACCTGGACCAGGCCTTGACGGTCTCTCATATCGATGAACAGGAGGTTCCCTATGTCGCGGACCTTCTGGGCCCAGCCGACGAGCGTTACGGTATCGCCTTCGTGCCCGGCCCTGAGGTCTCCGCAATAGATCGTCCGTTTCCAGTTTGATATCGTCCGCTTGGCTTCGCTCATGGTCTTTCCCCGTTCTGCGCCCAGGAGGCGGATCAGGCGCTTTCTTGAATGGCCCTTATGATTTCCTCCGGGGTCCCTTCCGTCTGGACGCCGGAGCCCATGTCCTTGAGCGGATAGCGGCCCTTCCTGAGCTCGTCCTCGCCGGCGATGATCACCCAGGCAGCCCCGAGCTTGTTGGCCCGGGCCATATGGGCCTTGAGCCCCTTGTCCTTGAACTCGAGGAGACACTCGATCGCGGCCCGGCGGAATATCCGGGCCAGCTTCATCCCGACCTTCTTGGCCTCGTCCCCCAGATAGGCGACGTAGAGGACCTTCCCCTGGACCGGCCGGGGCTCCGTGACCGAAAGCAACCGCTCCATGCCCATGGCGAAACCGATGCCGCACAGGTCGGGCCCGCCGAACTCCTTCATCATGTCGTCGTACCGGCCGCCGCCGCAGATGGCGTTCTGCGCCCCGAGCTTCGTTGTGACGATCTCGAAAGCGGTCTTGGTGTAGTAGTCCAGACCGCGCACCAGGAGGGGGTCGATCCTGTAAGGGATCTTGTAGAGGTCAAGGCAGGAACGAAAACGGACGAAGTGGTCGCGGCACTCGTCGCAAAGGTGGTCGATGATCCTGGGGAACATGGCGGCCGCTTCCCGGCAAGCTTCGACCTTGCAGTCGAAGATCCGGAGCGGATTTGTGTCGATCTTTCTCCTGCAATCCGCACAGAGGACGTCCCCCGTTTTCTCGGCCGCCGCTTTGAGCTCCCGGTGGTAGGCGGGCCGGCAGGCCTTGCAGCCGACGGAGTTGACCAGGGTCTCGGTTTCGGTAACGCCGAGGCGGGCGAGGAGGGCGTGGGCCATTTCGATCGTCTCGGCGTCAATGGCCGGGTCCTTTTCCCCGAAGACCTCGACGTCGATCTGGTGGAACTGGCGGTAACGGCCCTTCTGCGGCTTGTCGTATCGGAACATGGGACCCATGAAGTAGAACCGCAGGGGCTCGGGCTGGAGGTCCAGCCTGTGCTCGACAATGGCCCGGACGACGGACGGCGTGTATTCCGGACGCAGGGTGATGGACCGGCCTCCCTTGTCGATGAAGGTGTACATCTCCTTGACGACGACATCCGATGCCCGGCCCGTCCCCTTCTCGAAGAGCTCGGTGGCCTCGAAGACGGGCGCCCGGAGCTCCCGGTAACCGTAAAGCTCGAAAATCTGCCTGGCGGCGGCTTCGGCCCACTGCCAGTTCCCGGCCTCGGCCGGCAGGATGTCCTTCGTCCCCTTGATGGCGGCGATCTCTTTTTTCGCCCGGGCGTCTTCGTTCATTTCTCGACGAAGACCCCCAGCTTGCGGACCTTTTGATAGCGCTCCGAAAGGAGCTCATCGATCGGCTTGGATTCGAGTTTCTTCAACGTTGGGCCGAGGACCTTGTCCACGTTCCGGAACGTCTGTTCCGGATCGATGTGGGCGCCGCCGGGCGGTTCAGGGATGATCTTGTCGATGATGCCCAGCTCGAGGAGCTTCTGGGACCTGATCCCGAGATTCTCGGCGGCCTGCTCCATCATGCCCTGGTCGTTCCAGAGGATGGCCGCGCAGCCCTCGGGTGAGATGACCGAGTAGAAACCGTTCTCGAGCATCAGCAAGGCGTCCCCGAAACCGATGCCCAGCCCTCCGCCGCTGCCCCCCTCGCCGATGACCACGTTGATGATGGGGGTCCTGAGCCGGGCGATGACCTTCAGGTTGTAGGCGATGGCCTCGGCCTGGCCCCTTTCCTCGGCGCCGATGCCGGGGTAGGCGCCGGGGGTGTCGATGAAGGTCAGGACGGGGAATCCGTATTTCTCGGCGATGCGCATGACGCGAAGGGCCTTGCGGTAGCCCTCGGGGTTGGGCTGGCCGAAGTTCCTCTCGATGCGGATCTTGGTCGTCCGGCCCTTCTGATGGCCTATCAGGGCCACCGACCGGCCCTTGTAGAAGGCGAGGCCGGCGACAATGGCCGGGTCGTCGCCGAAACGTCGGTCGCCGTGCATCTCCATGAAATCCTGGAAGAGGACGGCGAAGTAATCCAGACTGTAAGGCCGTTTGGGATGGCGGGCGATCTGGACGACGTGGACCGTCGTCAGGTCAGGCGAGATCCTGGCCCACTCCTGTTCGATCTCGAGCCGGAGGGCCGCGATCTTTTCCTTCCTCGACGGATCGTCGCTCTCTTGGAGCCGATCGATCTGCTCCTTGATCTCGACAACGGCCTTCTCCAGGCTGTAAAAATCGGTGCTTTTTTCCATGTTATCGTCTTAAACCAAACACTTCCACCATCCATTCTATAGATTCGAGCGAAATAATGTCAATGATCTCGCCAAATTGCCGATAGGATTCTTACTTCTTGGCCGGAATCCCGACTCACGTCCTATCGGCAATTTTGGGCTGATCTTTGCCGGGCGACCTCGAACAGGAAGACTGCGGCCGCCGCGGAAACGTTGAGGGAATTGATCCTGCCGAAGAGGGGAATGGACAGGACCTTGTCGCACCTTTTCCTGACGAGGGGCCGGAGGCCCTTCCCTTCCGAACCCAGGACGATGCCGACGGGCAGGGTGTAATCGAACTTGTACCACGGCTCCGCGCCGCCGCCCTCGGCCCCGACGAACCAGAGGCCGCGCTTCTTGAGTTCTTCCATCGTCTGGGCGAGGTTCGTGACCCGAACGACCTTGACATGTTCCAATGCCCCGGCGGCGACGGTCGAGACCGTCTCGGTCAGGCTGGCCGACCGGCGCTCGGGCAGGACCAGGCCGTCGACACCGGCGCATTCGGCGCTCCGGACGATCGCGCCGAGGTTTTGCGGGTCCTCGATCCCATCGAGGAGGACCAGAAATGGGGCTTTCCTCCCGGCCAGGATCTCCTCGAGCGTCGAGAACTCTTTGGGCGAGATGAAGGCCACCGCCCCCTGGTGATGATCAGCCAGCTGGTCGAGCCTGTGCTTGGGGACGAAGATACAGGGAATGCCGTTGGCCCTGGCCTGCTGGATGATCTCGCCGATCCGGTGCGGTCCCGCCTCCTTCTGGATGAAGATCTTGTTCACCCGCCGGGGGGCAGACTTCAGGACCTCGAAGATGGGGTTGAGGCGGCTGACCGTGTCCAAACCGTTCGTTTACTTCTGCTGCATGTCCTGCATCGAGAGCTTGGCCTGCTTGGTGTAGCCGGCGGGCACGCTGTAGACCCCGGCGGGCGGGGTCTTCTTGGAGATCTCGACGACTTCGGTCGCGGTGTGGATCTTGGCGCCCATCATTTCCATATTGGTCTCCGAGGCGATCCAGAAGCCCTGGATCTTCATCATCTCCTTGACGGAGGCGTCGTCCATCCGGAACTGAGCCTTGAGGGAGGTCCCATAGACCTTCTCCATGTAGCCCTTGAGGTCGAACGGCACGTCCGTCGTGGCGTAGACCTTCATCTTCATGGGCATCATCATCATGTTCATGGTGACATCGTATTCGTCGCAGTTCCACGTGCCGACGGTCTTCTTCTGCCCGGTGGGGGCGACGGTCACGGTCATTTTCATCATGCTCGACATCATGGCTGCCATCTGGGCGGGGAGGATGCTCGAGAAATCGAAGGGGAGGGGGGCCTCGATGTAGGTTTTGGCCTTGTGGTTGATGATGAAGAGGACGTTCTTTGCGAGGTCGAGGACGGACGAGCTCTTATCGGAAACCATGGCGAACCGGCTCTCGCCGAGCCACTGCTCGGAGAAGGAATCCTGGGCCGGCTGGGTCTGGCCCATGATGCTCATGGGATCCGAATGCACCTTGGATTTTACGTAAATGTCCGCGGCGGTGAACGATGCGAACGCCAGGACCATACTAGACACAGCGATGATTTTTTTCATTAAATCTCCTCTTTTTCTCGTAGTTTTCATGAGCCGATGCCATTATAACAAAAAAAGGGGAAACACGTTAGGGGCGATGGGGATTTGCGTTCGGCCCGGGCTCGGGTAAAATAAGGGGTGTGGAGGTTTTCATGACCATACGAAAGATCATCAAGATCGAGCGTGATAAGTGCGACGGCTGCGGGCTGTGCACCACGGCCTGCGCCGAGGGAGCCCTCGCCCTGGACGCCGAGAACAAGGCGGTCCTTGTCCGGGAGCTTTACTGTGACGGGATGGGCGCCTGCCTTGACGTCTGCCCGACGGGCGCGCTCAAGATCGTCGAGAGGGAAAGCGACGGGTACGATGCCGAGGCCGCGTTCGTTCATGTCCTTGAGACGCGGGGGAAGGAGGCAGCGGCCCTTGTCCACGGGGCCGGAGCCCACTCCCGCGGTTTTTCCGGCTGCCCGGGGAGCGCCGCGTGCGCGATTCCCGCCGGGAAGGACGAGGTCGAGGCGGCGGGTCCCGAGGGCCGCGTTAAATCCCGGCTCAGCCAGTGGCCCATCCAGCTCCACCTGGTCTCGCCGTTCGCCCCCTATTTCCAGGGGAGCGACCTGCTCATCGCGGCCGACTGCACGGCCTTCGCCCTGGGGAGCTTCCATCAGGACCTGCTCGAGGGGAAAAAGCTGGTCATCGCCTGTCCGAAGCTCGACGATACGGAAGGCTATGTCGAGAAGATCGCCGAGATCATCAAGCGGAACAGGCTGAAGTCCCTGACCGTGGCCATCATGACCGTGCCCTGCTGCTCGGGCCTCTACCGGGTCGTCCAACGGGCGGTCGAGGCGTCCGGCGTCCCCATAGAAGTGAAGAAGATCGTCATTGGGATCGACGGCAAGATCGCCGGCTGAAAGCGCGGGAAGCCTAGAATGATACCCGCCCCTTGCCTCTGACGAGCATCCGGTCGTAGATCGCGAGGCCGATCATGGATACGATCCCGATCGCGGCGAGGATGGCCCACATGGCCAGGGAATTCGTCGGCCGTCCCTCTTTCATCGGCGTGCCGATGAACTTCTCGAAAAGCGCCCCTCCCAGCGGGCCGCCGAAGATGCTGGCCAGGGCTATGGGCAGGTTGGCGTAGCCGAGGTAGAGCCCCTCCTCGCCCTTGGGCGCTATGGCGCCGAGATACTCGTAGATCCGGGGAGAGGCCATCATTTCCCCGACGGCCATCGAAGCGATGGAGATGATCAGGAAGACCCCGGCGAAAGGCAAAGCGAGCCCGAGGATGTCGATTCTCTCCGAAAAACCCGCACCCAGAAGAGGCGGCAGAAGATTGAAGAGCATCCCTGTCGTGGTCACGGCGACGCCGAAAAGGATGGACTTGATGGGGGTCCACTTCTTCACCAGACGGGTGATGAGGAGCTGGAAACTGACGATCATCACCGGATTGGCCAGGGTATAGAGCTCCATGGGAGCTTTGGGGTCCACGGCCCGGAGGAAGAGCGGCATGAGGTTGTAAAGCTGGATGTAGAGGACCCAGAAGAGGCCGATGACGACGAGAAAGAAGACGAATTTCGCGTTCCTGAGGACGACGAAGATCCCGAGGAGGGCCTGTCCCAGGGTCTTTTTCCGGACCTCCTGGCCGTCCTTCCGTCCGTCGCTCACGTATTGGGGCTCCTTGTAGATGAAGAGGACAACGGCCAGGCCGATCAGGGCGAAGACGGAGGACGCGTAGGTGAAGATGGCCGGGATCCCGAGGTTCGTCCGGATGAAATAGGAGACGCTGCGGCCGGTGATCGAACCGATGTTGATGACCATGTAGAAAATCCCGAAACCGACCGTGGCCATCGTGCCGGACGTCTTTTGCACCGTGCCGGCGATGCAGGGTTTGACGATGGACCCGCCGATGCCGATGAGGATAATGCCCAGGATGACGGGGATGGTGTAATCGACGGCCTCCGCGGCCTTCTGTCCGATGAGGCCCGGCCAGAACCTCTGGAGGTTGCCCATCGTGAGGTAGCCGAGACCGATCAGGAAGAAGGACAGGGTCAGGGATCTCTTGTATCCGTATTTATCGGCCAGCGTACCCGAGACGATGGGCATGAAATAGATGAGTCCCCAAAGGAGCGACCCGTTGAGGAAGGTGGCGAACGTCGGGCGCATGCCCAGGCTCTCTTTGAGGTAAATGACCATGAACGAGGCCATGGAGTAATAGGCCGCCCGCTCGAAGAGCTCGATCGTATTGGCCGCCCAGAACGCCCGCGGGAACTTGGGCTTGCCCGGTTTCTCATCGCTCATGCGCCGGCTCCTTCATGATTTTGGCCCATGATAACACAGGGGCCTGGAAAGGCAACAGGTGAATGTCACGGCCCATCGAGTTCCCGGGTCCCCGGGTATCAAACGGCTCTGGGACACGGGCTCCTCCTATCGAAGACAAACGGACAAGGCGATGAGCCATTGGGCGGCGAAGTACGCGCTCAGGATGAAGGCTTGGGCGGACCTGAAAGGTTTGACGAAACGGTCAAAGGCCACGACGGAATCGGAGATGACGAAGAGGATGCCTCCGGCCGCTGCGGCCAGGGGCGCGGTCCCCGGAAGTTGGATGGCCCTTTCGAGGGCGGCCCGGGCCATCGTGATGATCACGAGGACGTAGATGATCACAGGGACGCGCATCTTCCCGAGGTGCGGGTAGAGGATGACGACGACGAGAACCGTCCAGATGAGCAGGGGAAAAGTAGGCCAGGACGAGAACTTAAGGCGTATCCCCGACAGGAATGCGAATGTGTAACAGACCTGGGCGACAAGAAAACAGATCAGGCCTTCCAGGAAACGCTTCTTCCGGAGAATCATGAAGACGTCGCCCGCGAGCGAGATGACGAGCCCCGCCGCTATGGCGTAACGGTAATAGGGACCGGCGTGGGAACCCGCTTCAAGGACGAGGCTGATGATGACGGCCATGGTGATCGGCCGGAAGAGGTAGACGAGGAGCCGGGGGCCTTTGTAATGGGCCCGGATCGCCAGGACGCCGAAAACGAACGCCCACATGGAAAGCACCCAGATGATCATTTTACGCGGCAGAATGGTAACAAAAAGGCGGCGGAAAAGCCAGCCGGGATTCATGGGGTAAGCGTCTCTTTTCGTGTGAGAAGGAATTCAGGCTCGGGGCGCGCCCTCCGTCGGCCGCGGCCTGTCCCGGCGAGCCAGGCCGCTTCGGCTCCGGGCTCCGCTCTCCTCTCCCTCCGGTCAAGGACCCGTGCCCGCTCCGCCCTTCAACGACCTCCTCCGGGCATCGCCCCTGCGCCATTGTCTATACCACACAAAAAGAGATGCTTCCATTCATGGGAGAATGCCGGTTCGTGTACGTTCAAAGCAGCGGGTGAAAGGCGGCACCTTCCTTTTTGCGGCCAAGAAGACGTATAATCGCGCCATGAAAAAGATCGTAAAAAACAATGTCATCCTGGTCTGTCTGACGATCGTTGTCGTTTCGTGCGCGCCGCAAAAAGCGGAAAAATCCGCGACCGAAGCGCCGGGCCAGGCCATGACGGCCCCCGCCGCGGTCCCGCTCGTTCCGGAGGACCAGGTCCGCCTGTCCAACGATCCGCGAAAAACGGAGGTCTTCCGCGACGCCGGGCTCGGCCTGTTCATCCACTGGGGCCCGAACTCCCAGATGGGAACGGAGATCTCCTGGCCCTTGAACGGCGCTTCCGAGGATTTCGTCAAGCGTTATTATGCCCTGGCCGGGACCTTCAACCCGGTCGGCTTCGACGCGGCCGAGTGGGCCCGGCTGGCCAGGCTGGCGGGTATCGAATACGTCTGCTTCACGGCCAAGCACCACGACGGCTTCTGCATGTTCGACACCGTCTACAGCGATTTCAAGATCACCCGGACGCCCTATGGGAAGGATATCGCGGCCCAGGTTGTCGAGGCCTTCCGGAAGGAAGGGATCCTTGTCGGCTTATACTACTCGCCCGGCGACGTCCGCTACCATTTCGAGACAGGCGTCCCCCGGGGGCAGATCATGGCCCCGGCATTCGAGGCGGTGGCCCCCTTCGGCCCGATGAAGAAATCTTTTCTCGATTACGAGAGGGGCCAGATCGAGGAGCTCCTGACGAATTACGGAGACGTCTTCATGATCTGGTTCGACGGCAAGTGCGAGCCGCTCAAGAAGCACGCCTGGCGCGTCAAGCAGGACGTCTTCATCGGCCGGGGGGAGATCCCGACGCCGGAGCAGGAGATTCCCGATCAGGCCACGGACCGGGCCTGGGAAAGCTGCATGACGACGAGCTGGCAGTGGTCGTATCAGCCCAATCCCGATGTCCGCAAGGTCCGTGAGGTCATTGCGAATCTCATCCGGATCCGGGCCCGGGGGGGAAACATGCTCCTCAACGTCGGGCCTCGGCCCGACGGGCGCATCGCCGCCCCGGACGAGGACCTTCTCCGCGAGCTCGGCCTGTGGATGATGATGAACGGCGAAGCCGTCCGGGGCGTCCGGCCGTGGACGGTCACGAATGAAAAAGATGTCTGGCTGACGACGCGCCGCCCGGACGGGACGGTCTATGCTTTCGCCGACCTCGAATACGGACTAGAAGGGATCACGTCATGGGCGGGTCGCCGGTTCACGCTCAAGTCGGTTAAAGCCACGCCCGAAACGAAGGTCACCGTGCTCGGCCAGGAGGGGGGCGTGGAATGGACGGAGGATGCGAAGGGACTCCATATCGGCGTCGCCCGGACCCATACGCTCCAGTTCATTAAGAAGCCCGGGTCGGGCAAAATGAGGCCGGGGGAAAAGTTCGAGCTATACACGTGGGGACCCGATTGGCCCGTTGCCGTCAAGATCACCAATGTCCGGCCCGCTAATTGATATAGCCCAGGGCCTTCAGTTTCTCTTCCATCTTCCTGGCGAGCTTGACTTCCCTTTTCTCTCCAACCGGGCCTTCTATTCCGCGGTCCATACGATTCAATAAAGAATCAGGATACGAAAAAAAAGGGCCGGGCTTGGCGGCCCGGCCCCGTGCGCTATGGAGAGGGCGCCCCGCGCCCTACCTCGGCCTTATCTCAAACTTGCCTTCTGGATGAGCCTCATGTTGTTGGACACGACGTAGGAGAGGATAAAGTTGGAGGCCATGGTCAGAACCCACGCCGTGGTCTTGTTGCCCTTACGGAACATCTTGTTCATTCCCCACAGGGAAAGGGCTGTGGTCCCCGCCTTGACGGCCGCGAACAGCGTCGGGCTCTTCATGAAGGGCTTCATCAGCGGATTGCCTTCCTGGAGCCCGGGGAACTTGAGAGCCTGCCTTGTAGAGAGATAATCGGCCACGTTCAAGGCGGCCATGGCCACCAGGGAGGATGTGAAGAGGGCGCTTTCGAGCTTCTCGCCCCTGACGAAACCGCCGAACTCTCTTTGCGGATCGATGTTGAACTTCGGCGTGGCCTGGGCGGGCGCGGCCGGGGCGGAAGAGGCCATCGGGAGGATCGCAGAGAGAGAAAGGGAGGAGACGGAAATGAGGGCGGTGTCGACGATCGTGGTTTCGGCTTCGGCGGCGACGGCGAAACCGGCTGATATCAGGATTGCGATCGCGAGGACGATGACTGTTTTCTTGATGCTCATTTCTTTCTCCTTCTTTCTCATGACACCCTCTTAATAAGCAAGAAGAGTGCCAAGAAGGAGAAAGGCTTATAAGAAACAGATAATAAATAAATTAGCTAACTGTCCGGACTCTGCTCCGTACGAACTAAAGTGTTCTATTGTTATACACTATTGCCTATATTAGTCTTTTAATATATTTATTATAATATACATAAGATGATTATATAATAACATGTTCAATATGTGGTCATTTTCAGAGAAGGGGGCGTCGCTTAAAGAGGTGATAAAAGGGCGGGGGGATATCCAGGTTGAAGACCCGCCCTTCCGGGCCCTGGATGTTTCGGCCGGCGAG
>Ga0315291_10004729_pt1 | contig 17239 bp, 1 predicted proteins | sample YL17G12_20_MG_FD_203070 | JGI IMG/M metagenome (GOLD analysis project Ga0315291, IMG submission 203070) | Sediment microbial communities from Yellowstone Lake, YNP, Wyoming, USA - YL17G12_20 | ecosystem: Environmental > Aquatic > Freshwater > Lake > Sediment | place: USA: Wyoming | collected...
GCGGAACCGACCTCTGAGATTTTTTCTTGAACAAGTCCGCCCTCGATGACCGCGCCCACCGGCATGGCGATCAAGGTCCAGCCGGTTTTCCAGGGGACTTCTTTGGAGAGAATCGAGCATTCGCCGCGCGCCTCGTGGATTTTCACCCACGCTTCGACCGTGAAGGCGTCGCCGATGTCCAAGCGATCATGGTCCGGCACTTCGAGATAGCCCCGAACCCCGTCGAAAGGCATCCGTCTTGCATAAGGTGGTTCCTGAGGTTTCTGGGATATCTCGCCTGGTTTGGCTTTCGCCGATTCCGATGTGTGAGCGTCCACACTCGATGGAACGCCGCTCCCGAACGCCGCCGCCGATGAACTAGAAGCGTCCGTGATACGTATTTCAAACCGGGCAACCCTAGCCGGCTCCGCGCCGGTAAGGCGAATGTCGAGGTCCTTTTTCTCCGGATACGCGGTGCCTATTATGGTTCCACTGTTTGCCATTGTTTCCTGGACGACTTTGAGGACGTTCTCTTTCTCATCGAACAAAAGAACCCGCACGTTCCACTCCGCCTTTGGCCCGGAAAGGTAGTGGACGGGTATGAGCGCATGAATCTCACGAATCACAAACGCTCCCGCCCGGAATTCCTTGACCGCAAAACGCAAGGTTTCGATCCTGACGAGACGTTTCTGCTCCGCCGTGTCCCATTGCAGCGAAACGGGGATATCTTTGTCCAACGCAAACACGCCCTTGAAAACCGCATCGGTTTTGTTCTCAGCCTTGCTTGAAAGAGGGGAGCCGACAGTCTTGGTTGGTTGCGGAACCGGTTTTGCCTCCCCGGCACGCAGAACCTCGATCTCGACCGGGTTGCTGACTGGCCTGATTGCTTTCTTTTCGCCGGCTTCGTCATAGACCATCAAGTGCCGTGCACGAACTTTGTGTTTGCCCTCGTTGAGATGCAGCGGTTGTGCGGCGTCCCCAAGGGGCGGTTCTCCGCGTCGCGAAGCTATCCAGACGGGTTTTCCTTGCCAAGAAGACTCCAGCCTTATTTCGACATCCTTCAATAGGTCCCCGGGACCAAATGGGACTGGGAGTGAGGTAGTACGAAATGCCGACCGAAAGAGTTGACCGTCAATCTCCACACCCCAGTTGTTGTGATAGTCGCGGCTGACTAGTATCTTCCGGTTCCCCCGGTTTACCATATCCGCTTTGAAGACAGGGGTTTCTCCGGCCTGCCACACGCGCTTCTCCGCCCGGAGGCGCACCTGGATACCTTCGACCGCCTCGCCCCAGGGGGCTTCGCTGAGCGTCCGCGTCGTTGCAGCGTCGGTCCATCCGCCAGCCTGAGCCAACTCCGTGACGAGGGGGAGAATGACATATTGATCCGCGCGCTCCTTGGAAGAAAGGCTGGCGCAGCGGGCAAGAATCTCCTGCTGGCGGGGCGTCAGGCGCTTTTGCGCGGATTCGTCGTTCTGCAACTGCGTGAGGAAGTGATCGCAGGCGTAGGAGAGCACTTCCCCGAAGTCCGATCCGCTCATCCCGCTCGGCCCCAAGAGAAGGGTCGCAGTCGTCTTCCCGTCCTGACTCCGGCGCGCCAGTTCCTGTTTCCGGTGCTCCAGAACGGCTTGCCGGAAGCGGAGATGCATCCGGACGAGCAGCTCCAGCGCGGTTTCGGGATCGGACCGGAAGTAGGTCAAGAGGTAAGGGTAGGCCAACGCCCCGCCGACGGACAACACCGACGGTTTCCAGGGCTGGCCTTCTTCCGCGTAGCTGGGAAGTCCGATGTACACGCGGATCATCTCCTGGAGCGTTGTGGAAACCCGCCCCTTTTCCTCGTCCGTGCCCCCTTCGGCGATCCGGATGATCTTCGCCACGCGCGGATCGCTGTCCATTGCGCGTTTCATGGCCGCGTAGTTCGGCACCGAGGGGGAACGAATCGCGAAAGCCGCAATCATATACGTCCTGTAAAGGAGGTTTCGCACGGTCTCCTCGGGCGACTCCTGGGCAACTCCGGCCTTCAGCTTGGCCTCGCGTTCGGCTAACTCCTTCACCTTGGCTTCGCGTTCGGCTGACTCCTTCGCCCGATCGTTGCCCTGGATCTCGATCTCGACGGGGTTGCTGAACACGCGCATCGCTTCCGGGGCCTGCCCCTCCGGACGCAATACCGCCCGGATAGTATGGCGGCCTTCAGAAAAGGAGGGGGGCTCCTTGTAGGTGGCTCCTTCGAATTCTCGCAACGTGGAATCGAGGGAAATCACCAGATTCGTGTACTGGCTACCCGGACCAAGGGGGGAACCGGACAAATTGATGAACGGTGGGTGTCTGTACCATCGCCCGTCGATTTGCCAGTCGTATTGAGCATAAACGTCATCGAAGACAGCCCAGGTCCGAGATCCGACATTTCGAACGTCCATCTTTAGTCTTGGAATCTCGCCGACCCCCCAAACTCCTTTCTCTGCTCTCAATCGGACCTGCAAACCTTCGACCGCCTCGCCCCAGGCGGTATTATCCGGAAACGGATTCGTCAGGCTGCCTGAGGATACCGGATCTTTCCCGGCGGCTTCTCCCTCCTGCCGCAGTCTCGCGGCCAGCCATTCCTTCCATTTCCCCCAATCTTCTCCGTAGTCCCGCCCGGTGAGCATCTTGAGCGTTTCCGGCGTCTCCTTACGAACACTGGCGTCCAGCCGGTCAATAACGCCGATAACAGGGTCCAACGCCCGCAGACCGCCGGCTTTGAGGAATTCCTCGGGATTCAAGGCTCCGCGGTCGCTCAGGGACCGGGTCAATGGCCGGAAACCCGAATCGAAAATGATCTCGATCGAACGCAGGTCCGGCTTTCCGCCCTCTTCCGATGCGGCGAGCCGCGCCATCTCCCCGAGAAAGGCAAAGGCCTCGATCCGATTGGACCTCCCGAGGCCTCTCGCGATGGATCCGCGGATTTGGTCGGCCCGGTCCTGAAGGGCCAGGAAGCCCCGCAACAGATCTCGGTCCTCCGGCTCATAGAGCGTTGCAAGAGCCTTAAGAACTAAGAGTTGAATGTCGTCTGTCTGGGCGGTTGCCCGAGGATTCCCGGCAATTTCGCGATAAAACGCGAGGTCCCGGGACTGCGGATGATCGGAAAGAGGATCGAGGACGCTTCTTAGAGCATAGTACACGGCGTTGAAGTTCCTGAGGACGACTGTTTTCGCCGCTTCGCGCCCCAGCGCGACGAGATAGTCGTTGGCCTCGGGCATGCCGCTCGCCGCCATTGTCTTATAGACATGAGCCGGTTCGCCCCCCTTTTCGTGTTGCTTCATGCGTTCCAGCAGTTCGATCCGACGCTCCTTCGGCAGATTGGGAAGGCGAGGCAGGATCGCTTCACTGTAATTGAATATCCCCTTGCACATCTGGTCCACATGCCATTCGAGCGGACGCTCGACCACGCGAACCTCCACCGGCCCTATTAGCGGCCAGATGGCGGAACTGAGGTCGTGACCCCATAACTTGGCCAGAATCGGATCGTTGGGTTTCCACCAGTCTCCCGGCCACCTTTCCGCGGCGGAGGGCCAGGACGTTTGCGGTCTTCCCATCAAAACCTCGAAAACCACCTGGTGCTGACCGGCGGTCAGGGGGGAGCGCCCGCCTTTGGGGAGATGGACCTCGACAGGGAAGCCGACCGTGCCCGAAAGCGTTTCGCCGGGGGCAATACATGAGTACTGAGAAGGTCTCCAGATCGGCAGAAGGCTATATCCCGGGGAGAGGGACGTCTTCTGTCCGTCCACAAGAAGAAAGGGTCGAAACGTCAGGCTTTGTTCGGCCTTGTCCATCCGTTTGGGATCGCGCACCCAAATATCGTCCTTCGAAACATTCTTCATTTCAAGGGCCACAACAAGATCCTTGTCGGGGAACATTTCCGGCTTTTGAAACGTGACGCGGAAAACCAGGCCGGCTGTCTCCTTGCTCCATTCGCCGCTGTCCGGCGACGCGGCGGTCGTCTGACTGGCTGGCGGATCGGACGCCTTGGGAGCAGCGGTGAAATCGCCCACGCGCTCCGCGCCCGGCTTCACTTCCACCGCGATCCGGCGATCGGAATCGTCCCCGAAGATCCGCGCCAGGTACTTCCCGGGTCCCACCTTGGGGAACCGGAACGATCCGTCGGCGCCGACTTTGCTGAAGCCGACTGTCCCGTCTTGACGGATAAACCTGTCTCCTGAAGGGGTTCGGAAACACCCCATGTCCAGGAAAAGCCCGTGATAGACTTCCAGCTCGACCCTCTGTTCCCCTGCGCCGGCCCGCGGTGGCAACTTCCCGGTTATCGAACCCGCCTGGGCCGGATCGAACCGGAAGACCGAGTCCTTCTCTCCCGGCTTCGCTTCCTGGTACCCGCAGTAGTCCATCGTGCGCAGGATCACGGTCCGCTCGCCGCAGGGAACATTCTCGATTGGGTCCTTCGTCAGTTGAGAAATCGCCGCGCCGGAGTTGGGGCTTTCGCAGGCAAAAAAGCAATCTCCGCGCCGGACGATGAGGGTGTAGGAGCCACGTTGAGCATTCGGATCGCCGAGCCACTCGACCCGGACATTTCCAAAATCCGTCAGGGGAATCGCGATGTCTCTGTGAACGGTCCCGCCCGCCTTCACTTCGACCGACGCGAAAATCGTGTCGTCCCACAGTCTTGCCAGGTTCTGCGGCCCGCCGTCCATGATAATGCTGTCTATCGGCATGGCCGAGCGCGGCCAGCGCGCGGCGCCGGCCAGTTGCGCCCCCACCATGGCATGGCCCGCGCGGCGCTGTTGGCGATAACTCCCGTCGGCCGATACCTGAAGCGGCGCGTGGGTCTCTCCTTCCACGGTGGCTCCCAGGGCGGGGGAACCGTCATCATAAAGAACCCGCCCTTCGATCCAACCAGCCACCGTCTCCAGCGACACCAGCGCGATCTCGCCGAGATCGGTGGCCTCCCCCGCGCGGATGACCACGGCCCGGTCCACGGGGAGGAAACCGTCGCAGCGGATGTTCAGAGCACTTTCGCCCGCGGGCAGGGTCCCCGCCTCGATCAGCCCGCCGCGGACCTCCAGTTTGATCCAATCCCCGCTGGGTACGCGCATCCCCGCCTTCACCGTTGCGGGAAGATTCTGTCCGCCCGGCGGAACCAGACGGGCCTTGAGGCCGCCCGCCAGCTTCGCCTCCGCCTCGAGATTCATGGAGATTCTCGCGTCGAGCTTCCCATCCAGCAGTGTCACGGTCTTGGCCCATTTTTCCCAGGACGGGCCTTGCGGGTCAATGACGCGGATCTCATACTGTCCAGGCGCCAGCTTTTCGAAGAGGGCCATTCCGCCCTCGGCCGGAAGCACAACACAAGCAATCGCCTCTTGATAAACGCCAGGCCACTGCTCTCCCGGATAAGAATACCGGCACGAGATCTCGAACTTTCCGGCAACCGGTTTCTTCTTTCCGGGGGCGAGCGAAACCTCGAGGCGGCCGCGGTTTTCAAAAACCAGTTCGATGGTCTCCTGGCCTGGCGCAACGTTCTGAACCCCGGCACGCCAACGATGCGGACTGGAAAGAAAACGTGAGCCCCTTTCGATGGATTCATGGCGTGAGTCCACAATCCAGGCCGAGCCGGAATACGGCCCGCGCCCGCGAAGTTCCCCTCGGAACCGCCCTTCGGCGTCGGTTTTCATGCGCCGCTCGGAGCCTTCTTCTTTCAGGTAGAAATAAAGATCCGCGTTGGCCACAGGGCTTCCGTCCGCGAAAACCGCCCGGCCCCCGAACGACAGGTTCCCCAAGTTTTTCAGGGTGATGGTCCAGTTTCCCGATTCCGCTTCCTTTCCCCGAATCATGACACCCCGCTCCAGCGTCAGATCGCTCGCATATTCCTTCTTCGGGGGCACGTTCACGACCGTCGCCTTTGCCGCGGCGTGCGCCGGATGCGTTCCCATGATCTGGAACTGGGCGGTCGCGTCGGGGAGCCGGGGGAGAACGAAACTCCCTTCCTTGTCCGTGTACCGGCAGTCGAGCGAGGTGGGGCTGGGCATCCCACTGCCGAAGCCCGGACCCGAGCCCGCCTCGGGAATTGCTCCGCTCACTTCCACCGCCGCCCCTTCAACCGGTTTGCCGGAACGATCCGTCACCCGGCCCTTGATCGTGATCGAACCGAACTGCCCGGCATGGGCTTCATCAGGTGTCTCGCTGACCTTGATATGAAAGGGCGAAGATTTTATCGTTCCCCGCCAGGTTTCCCGGAGTTTTGCCTGGCCTTCGTTGGCTGTGCCCGTGGACTCATAAGCAATGGCCGCGAAGGAGGCCTGAACCAGGTAGTCGCCCGGGTCCCGAAAGAAAAAGCGCTGGCAGTTTTTGGCTTGAAGCGGCGTAAGGACCATCTCATACTTCAGCGCCCCACCCGGCGCGATCGTCTTAAAGTGGGCGGCATTCAGGCCATCGAGCGGAGGCGTCAATCGCCCCAGTCCGGTGGAAGGTTTCATATCCGTCCCATCGGGACGCGTGACTTGAAAGACATATTGATCGTCGAAGGCGTAGTCGCCCCAATAGACTGTCACCGGTTCGCTTCCCTCGTTGGTGAGTTGCGCCGTAACGAATGCTCCGCCGGCCAGCGGAATCTCCGCCTTGTTGGCAACGACTTCGTAGCGCAATCGGGGAGCCGTCTTCGATTGAAGGGTTTCCGAAGTCGCGACGCCTGGTGGTGCCGCTTTGGTTCCCGTGACAGACGCCGACGAAGGGTCATTCTGCGGCGGCCAGGGCTTGTTGTCCTTGTACCAGGAAAAGCCCGGCGGGAAAAGGTCGGGCGTGATCTCCGGATCGCCGATCTTGAACCGTTTCCCCTGGCGCAGCTTCTCGCGGTTCTCCTCGATGAAGCGCTTCCAGCGCGCCTGGGCCGCCGCGGTCGCCTCCGCGGAGAGCTCCTGCGGGTCGCCTCTCTGGTTGTTATCGAGTATCGCAAGCAACAGGCGTATGACCGCCTTCGTACCCAGATCGTTCCGGTCCATCCGCCGCACCCAGATTTCCATGATCCGGTCGGTCGGGATGCCGTTTGCCGGGGCGGCCGCGGCCGCCGCGTTGAGAAGATACTGCTCGGTCCCCTTGTTCAGTATGGCCAGCAAAGGCTCTCGGAAAGTCTCGCGGGGATGCTTCTGGGCGGTGTGACAGGCCGCTATCTGAAGATCCACATAAGGATCGGCGAGAAGCGCCGGAATCCTGTCGAGCGCCGCGTCGGGAATGGGCTCGGGCATGAAATCCAACACAAACTCCCGCATGTAGGGGGTTGCGTAATCAAGCCATCGCAAGACCCGTTGAGGCCAGTCCGCCGGACGGAAGTCCTTTTTCTCCTGCATCGCGATCAGGTACGTTGCCGCCTCGCCCGGCGTATTCGGTTTCTCGGGAACGGCGCCCCCGCGCCCGACCAGTTGTCTCGCGGCGAAACGGTAGCGATAACTGGCGCCGCGCGGGCGAAAATACTGATGCGTCTCGAAAGGCAGCGTCTTCGTCGCCTCGATCGCGTTCGTGTAGCCAATCATCAGGTCCGGCAGGTCCTCCGCCGTGCCGACACATTCCAGGATGTATCCTGCCGTTTCGAGACTCTCCTGATCGCTGTTTCGCACGAGCCGGCGCGCCATGCCCCGCATCGGCTCGGCGAATTCCGCGCGCCAGGTGCGTTCAACACGCGCGCGATTCAGCACGCCGTATTCATCTCCGGAAGACGCCGATTGGTCGGACGGATCATAACGGGGATCAGGCAGACGGGATCGCAACGCGCGGATTGCCTGGAGCGCCAGGTCCTTTCTTCCTTGCTTCAGCCAATCCTCCGCCAGAGCGATCAGCGCCTTCGTGGCCTCGGGCGAATGGATGCTTCCAATCCCTTTCACCGCGTCGCCATCTTCTCTCGCGGCGTACTCCCGCAAGACGGGAAGATAGACGGGACTGCGCAGAATGCTGAAATCGGCCTTGTCGCGGTTTTTCAGCATGCTCTCGACCTTGTCGCGCGCTTGTTCCGCCGCCGGTTCTTTCACCGTGAGCGAGAAACGCGATTCGATCGGCAGGTTGAGCATTTTGCCTTCATTGAGATCCGACGTGCCCTCCTTCGAGATCTTCAGCACGCTCGTGCACGTCACTGTGTAAACCCCCGGCTTCACGAACTCGCACCACTTCGAGAGAAGAAGGCTTTCGGCGTAACTCTTCCCCGGCTCAATCATCGGGCAGCCGACAAATCCTCCAAAATTGGATGCATTCGCATTGGGATCGGTCACCTTGTTTCCATCCGCGTCCACCGCGCTGATCTTGAAGCGCGTGGGGCGCACGCCGCGGCCGTCGCCTCCGACCCTCAGCCCGAAAGCGGCGTCCCCGACGTTGCGGACGTAGAACTCGACGCCCAGTTCCTCTCCGGCTTGAATCTCGTTCCTGTCCGGCACGAATCCCGCCTCGATCTTGAGGTTCTGGAGTTCGTAGCGTTCCTTCTTCGACGGGAAAATCTTGACCTCGATGGGATTGCTGAGAACCGCGAAGCTTCCTCCTGCCGTGGGGTTCAGCTGGACAACGACGCGGACCGTGTGCTTGCCGGGCTCCATTTGAAGCGGCTTCTCTTCACGCAGCCATTCCTTGTCCAGAGTGACGCGGTAGGCGTTGCGCTGCAGGCCGGGCCAGAGGGGAATCTGAGTGCCCGGCGTCTCGGTTTTTGGACGCCCGTATTCCAGGCCGTCCACCTCCAGACGCAGTTGCAAAGGCGGCACAGAACAGTTCAGATCCCGCATCCCCTGATTCCGGACGTCCATCTTGATTTGAGGAGCATCGTCGCCGGTCCAGAGTTTTTCCCCGCCGAAACGGTTCCCTTCCCAAAAGTCCAGCTGCCGCATTCGGAGACGGCATTGAACGCGGTTCACCGCCTCGCCCCAGGGATAGGAATCGGGGTGATTGGGCTTACCGAGCCGTCTCAGCAACGGATGAAGATCCCATTCCTCGTCCGCGATTCTTTCCGCAAGGGGAGCAACGGACCGAATATGGGGGTTCGGATGCTTCGCGGCGGCAAAGCGCGGGAGTTCCAGACCCCTTGCCAAAGCGTCCAGTTCCTCCGGCGGCGCGAGGGCGCCTACCACCTCGCGCAAAGCGTCCATATAGACCTCCCACGAGAGCGTGTATCGCGCATCCGGATAGCTGGACGTTACCAGGATTTCTTTGAGGCCCGTGGTTGCAAGGCGCTTCAGCTCGACATCGTTGCTCTGCTCCAGATTCATCAGGCGCTCGATTCCGGGAGTGCCCAGGCGACCCAGCGATTTTGCCGCTTGCGATCTCAGATCTTCCGACTCCGTGCCGTCCTTCAGGACCTTTTCCAGGGCGTCCATGACGTATGGATCGCGGTACAGGCGGAGGGTTCCCGCCGCAGCCGACCGAACCGCCGGATCTTCCTTCTTGTTCAAAAGAAGATCCGTGACAGGCTTGGCCGACTGTGGCGCCTCGAAAGCCAACGGGTGATTCAAGTCTCCCAACGTCCTGAGGCTCTCCAAACGCGCCTCGGGATCTGAGGCTTCAATTAGCTTTGCCACCGCCTCAGCTGAGTCGGGATCGCCTATCATCCGCAATGCCTGGAAGGCGCCGTCCCGATAGCCCTCTTTCTCACCCCTGGTTATGGCCAGCAAAGACGCCACCGCAGCCTTGTCCCCGATTTTGCCGAGGGCATGGGTCGCATTAACACGTACTTGCATGTCTTTGTCATCAAGCCGACCGATAAGCGGCCCCACCGCCGCTTTGTTCCCGGCACGACCCAATGCAGAGGCGGCGCAAGCCCGAACCTTGCTGTTCTCGTCGTTCAGCAGATCAATAAGGGCCTTTGTGGCGCGGGCATCTTGGGTCCAACGCAATCCCTCAGCAACCGCAGCGCGAGTTCCCTGATCCTGATCCTTGTCGTTTAGCGCCTGGAGTAGATTCTCCAAACCCATACCGCCCGTTCTGGCCAGCACTCCCGCCGCCTTGGCCCGCACCCGGTCGTTGTCGTCTTTCAGCGCCGTTGTCAGCGCCGCGACAGCCGGCTTGCCGATATGCGCCAACGCGTCCGCCGCTTTATCGCTCGCGGACCCGACTTCGGCCAATTTGGCGATCAGCGGTTCAATGGCCTGGACGCCAATCTTTCCGAGAGCTGTCGCGGCCTCGTCGTAAACGTGGGAATTGTGCATATTCCCGTTTGCTTCGAAATCGGACTGTTTGTCGTCTCCGAGGAGAGAAACCAGCATCGGGATTGCAGGCGCCGCCTTTTCTTTCATCTCGCCCAACAAGAACGCGCCTTTCCCCCGCAGATTCGGATCGCTGGAACGGAGACTGCCGATTTCGCTCTGGATTTCAGGAGGCATGGAAGATGCCTGGATTGGATTTACCTGAGCCTGGTCCGTCTTCGATTGAACGGTTTCCGAAGTCGCGACCGGGCCGCTTCTCCCCTTCGGGAGCCTCACAACTTGTTCGGGTGCGGCGATGCGGGGTTGACCGTTCCTTCCGACGTAGGTAACTCGGATACGGTGTTTGCCGGGCGGCAAACTCGCCAACGGTCGCGGCGCCGTTCCTGGATTGTCGCGGTCCGCCTCGGCCACATAATCGGACAGGAGAAGACGAATCGGGCCACGTATCTGGCCGGGGTAGACCGTTTCTCCACCTGCGTTCATTATAGCCCACTGGCGATGCGCATAGGGGCGGCCATCCATTTCCAAATCGAAGTTCGCGCCGGCGAAACCATACTTGTCGTCGTTCCGGGTGTTCCGCAGGAACATCGAAAGCGTTATGGACGTTGCCGTTATCTCCGGCGCGCCGACACCGACCTGCAAACCCTCGACCGTCTCTCCCCATGCAATCTCGGGCATCGGAACAATGGTTAGTTTTGCGGGACCGCTTCCGATCAGACCCGTCCAGGGCTTGAGGCCCTTTTCGCGGCACAACGCCTCGTAGCCGCGGAGGTACTTCTCCATCCTGTTGATCTTGCTGAGTTCCACGCTCGCAAAGTATGTTCCCGGCTCGAGTTGCGGCCGCCCCATTCGCCCGCGCGGCAGGTCGTAACGAACCGACGCGGTCTCCCCAGGCGCGAGCGTAACAAAATCCGACAGGATAAGACCTCGCCGCAGACCATTGGCGTGCGGACCGCGCGCCACGCTTTGTCCCCGCTCGTCTTTGATTTCGAGAAATGTCCAGATGAAGAAAGGGTCTGGATGCACGCACACAGTGATCGGCTTGTTAGAAACGTTAAGATAGACCAGATCCAACGCAATGTCCTCGCCCGCGGTGAAACCCGAGCGCAAAGGCGCGAGAGCGCACCGGATTCCATCCACCGCTTCGCCCCAGGCAATATCGGGAGGGGATGCGGCGGCCATCAATTGCCGGACGACGAGAGGGGCGTAAAGACGCGGCGTTTGCAGCATTTTTTCCAGCTGGGGGACGGCGGCGGGGCCGATCCGCTTCAGAATCTCGCGCGCATATCCGATTCGCGGGGAGATAGTGGAGGAGGGGCGCGCGGCCTGGAGCAATTGCGGCACGACGGCAACGCCCTGCTTCGCGATTCCGTCGAACAAGGTCTCGCGGCGCGCCTGGAATTCCTTCAATTCGGCGTCGCTCAAGAACAGCCCGGCGACCTGCCGCCATTTGTCGGAATCGCCGTATTGATTGTGGAAATTCGGCGCCTTGAAGCAAACCGCTTCCATTGGGATATAAGGCTCGCGTTCCGGCGAATCCTGGATCTGTTTCTCGTAGGACTTGCGCAAGTTCTCGGGCAATGCTTTCCACGCCGCGTCGAGAATCGCGCGGCGGAACCCCTCGTCCAGGTCCTCAAGGCCAGTGAAAACCGTCGGGCGCTCTCGGCGATACTGCTTCCAGAATTCTTCGAGGTCCTTGTCGCGCTTCCACTCGAACATATAGCGGTCGCCGGTGAGAACGTAGATCATGCCTGCCCTTGTGGTGACCCATCGGGGATCCGCGGCGCGGCCGGGATACTTCAGTTTCATGTAAGATGTCACGGCGGGCTCAAGAACATCGTTGTCGTACTCCCCAGTTTCCGCAATTCGCTTGAACTCGGCGCGGCAGAGTTCCAGGAGCGGCTCGGCGGCCGACGGATCGCCGATCTTGCCGAGCGTATAGGCGGCGTGCCGCCGCACGTTCTTGTCGGGATGCTGAAGCGCTTCGATCAGCGCGGGCACGGCGGGCTTGCCGATGCTCGCGAGCTCCCGCGTCTCGGGCGTATCGGCCGTAATCGTTGTCATATGCTCGACAAAGCCCCCTTGGGCGTGCGTAAGCGCCTGGATCAGGTCTTGGATATGATTGCTTGTGGCATTCGCCGTATTTGCGCTTCTCTGGGCTTCGTTTTGAGCCGCGCCCACGACCTCGATCTCGACCGGGTTGCTGATGACGCTCGGATTCTGGCCGGCCCATGCCCCAATCGGATTCAACCTAAAGAGCGCACGAATCTTGTGCGGACCTTTGGTGAGGCTAAGTTCCGCGTCGTTGTCTTTCCGCCGCCACGGCGAGTCGAGGACAATGGCAATGTCATTGTATTGGCGGTTCGGCGGCAGGGCGGAACCCTTCACGCGTATCTCTCCCCCCCACCGATACCAGGCGCTGTCCACCTCGACCTCGCAGAGTTCCTGCGCCTGGGCGACACTCCACTCCCTTGTTCCCTGGTTCAAGATATCCGCCTGAAGTCTTGGCGTTTCGCCATTCTGCCAGATCTTCTTCTCCGCTTTCAGCCGCACTTGCACTCCTTCGACCGCCTCGCCCCAGGCGGAAAGAGACTCCGCCGTATCCGCTTTCTTCTGTGCAGCGTCCTCGCCTGCCTTGACCAGGGCCGTGACCGCGGGCTCGGCGTCTTTTCCGCCAAACTCTCGCTCAGATTGCCGGATTTCGTCGCTGGACCTGGGCTCTTTGAACCGATGCCTCCACCGATTCCCCTCGGATAATTGTGCCGAGGCTGAGTACTCGCACAGCTTCTTAGAGGATCCATCGTTTACAGCAGCCTTGAACTCATCGAACTCCGCGGGTTTCGTGGCGCGGTAAGGCAGCCGTTCGACAACTGCGGGAGGCGCGTTGTATAAGGTGGTTTCCATCTCGATTGAAAGAGACTGTGACGTCAGCGGGTGGAGGTCCACCAAGCTTTCCTCGCCCCACGTGATCCCGTCTCCCCTCGCTGCGATGAACGATTCGAGGATTCTTTGTTTCGTCGTTGGCCCGTCAACCGCCTTCGCCCAAATCAGGCGCTGGATAATAATACCGCGCGGAGGCGTCTTCAGATTGCCGTGCAGCTCGAAACGAGCGGGATCCCGGGAGATGTATTGACACCAGGGAGTATCAAGAAGAGAAAACATCGTGACGCTCTGCTTCCGCGGCACCTGCTCCCGCGTAACCAGTTCCCAAGCCAATTGCAGTTCTCCGTGGGAAATGCCGAGCGACGACGCTCCCTGTGTCTCCTCTCTGTCCGCCATCCGCTGAAGATGGGGGATCAAGACTTGCGAAACCCGCATTGCCCGGTCGCGATCCATCTTTCCTTCCTTCACTTCGCGCACAAGCGATTCAGCCGCTTTTCCACGCTCCTGGATGTCGCCTTCGGCAAGCGCCTGAATCGAACCACTCCTTCTTTCCCCCAGGGGAATCGCCAGCGCCACGGCGATAGATAGCAAGACCGCCGCGGCCGTTGCCGCCAGCGCCCGGCGGGTGAGACGGCGCGCGCGGTCGCGGTCGCCCAGGATGGCCTCGACGCGCCGCAGAAAAGCGCCCTTGCTGAGGAGAATGCCCGTGGCCATTTCCGCCGCGAAGGGCCGCGCGGGAAGCTCCTCAGCGAGCCGGGCGAGCAACTCCGCGTAGGGGAGCGGCCGGCCCGTGGCGTCCAGCACGGCGTCGTCGGCGCAGTGCTCCGCCAGGGTCGAGACCTGGCGGGCCGCGAGCCAAACCAGGGGATGGAAGAACAGCGCGGCCCGCACCAGCGCCGCCAGCGTCAAGACAAGCGGGTCGCGGCGGCTGAGGTGCGCGGTTTCGTGCAGGGCCACCGCGCGGAGTTCCTCGTCGGAGAGACGGGGCGCGAGGGCCGAAGGCAGCAGGACGCGCGAGCGGAGAATTCCCACCGAAATCGGAACGGGCACGCGAGGACTCTGGAGCACCAGACAGGTTCGGCGGAACCGAAGGGCCTCGCGGGCCTGCCGGAAAGCGGCAAGGACGCCATCATCCGTGGCGGGCATCGCCGCCCCGATCCACTGCCGGATGCGCAAACGGCCCAGCACGATCCAGATCAGGAAGAGCGACAGGCCGACTATGTAAGCGATCAGGCCCAACGCCCAGGGATAGTCGAAAACCGAACGCATTTCCTGGCGCGGCATGGTTTCCAGGCCGGTTTCAGCGCCCGAGGGAAGTGCGCCCGAGGTGTTTTGTCTCCATTCATCCTTCATCCTTCCGCCTTTATCCTTCATCCTTCCGCCTTCATCCTTCATCATTCTGACTTCATCATTATGATACGCGGGCAGCATCGTCAGGCGCACCTGGGGCGCTCCGGCCCGCTCGAACCCGCGGGTGAGCAGCGGCAGGAAAGGCGCCATCAACAGGGCCAGCGCCCAAAGCGCGTGACGAACGGCGGCCCGGCGGCGGCGCAGGAGATACGAGAGCGCGAACGTGGCGGCGAAGAGCAAACTGGATTGCCAGAGCGCCGACAAGAGATAGCGCATCGTTGGAAATCCCAACTCATCGAGGGAAGCGAGAAGCGGAATCATGCGTTCTTTCCCTTTCTCCGGACGTTGCCCGACAGAAGGGTCCGATCAGCCGGGCGCTTCCTCCTCAACGTTCATCCACGCCAAGCCATTCCGGAAAATCTTCCTTCTTGAGATACGGCGGGACCTTAACTCCGCGTTGCTTCACCTCTTCATCCACCATCCTGGCGATATCCTCATACAGAATCGTCCTTGAGCCGTTCCGGGTTGCCGCGTCAAACTGCGCCCGCGTGGAGGCCAGCACGCGCAGGAGGTCCGCCGACTCCGGCACGTCGCGATACAGGGCATAGAGCGACCAGAAGCGGAGAAAACGACTGGGATTGTACCCTATCTGACTATGAAAACTTTTGTTGTAGCGGGGCAGATCGCTGAGCCGCATATCGAGTTCCGCCTCGGCAACCAAGGCCTTGAAGCGAACGGAGCGGGAAGCGTCGGGCGGCGCGTTCAGCCCTTTGGGATAGGCCCCAGCCATATAAGTATCGCAAAGGTGCAGGAAAGTGAGAAGCCTCTCCTTCTCGCCCATTTGAATGTTCTTTTTCATCCCGTCCTTTTTCGCTTCAACATCGGGTCCTGAGAAACCCCACCGATCCAGATTGGCGGCGGCGTTCCATCGCAGGGTCCGCTCCTCTTTCTGAACTCTGGCCAATTGGCTTTGAAGGCCGTAGTAGCGGTAATTGTCATCGCCCCTCTGCCGGCCGGCGTAACGCATGAGGCTGATCATCAAACGTCCATCATAGCATCGCGAGTGCTGGTGGATCTTGTATAGGAGAGCCGAGCCGAGGTCCAAGTCGCGCGGTGCGCCGCCCTTGCCTGCCCCTGCCGCGTCTTGGCCGAGTTTCCCGCGCAGGAAAGCGGCATCCTCCGGGCTCAGTTCGCCGGAGTATGCCTTCATGCCGAGCCGGTACAGCAAATCGTCCGCGAAGGGACCCTTGGGGTCGGCTTCGTAGCGCTGCCAGCTCTCCGCAACGCTCATCTGCTTGGGATGGGGATCGCCCGGAAGGAAGCCCCGGTTTTCCGTGAGCGCGATCAGCAGGTTCTCGCGGGCCTCGCTCCCCGCTACCTCATAAATGAAGTGGTCATAGCCAAACTCGTCGCCAGGCCTGTCTCCTTCCCCTTTGTACGCCACGGGGAGCGAGATGCTGTAAACGAGGAAGCAGGGGATCTCCAGCGTCAGGCGAATTGGCCCAAAGGTCTTCCATTTCGGCGAGGTGCGCAGAATGTACTGGAACTGATAGGCGAAGGCGCCCGCAATCTGATGGTCCATATCCACGTCCAGCAAATGGCTGTAGCGAACCTCGATGACGGTTTCCTTCCCGGCGGGCAAGACCGGACGGTACTGCAGGAAGTCTATCCGCCGGTTCAGGCGCGCGAGATCATAGTGAATCCTATCCATCCCGCTCAAGGGAACAATCTTCTCCCGCTGCCCCGAAAGCGGATCGAGGAAGAAAGACTCCACTCCCCACCGTTCCTGGAACTGCGCGACTCCGTCCTCTTCCGCCGGATGCGTGGCGGCGTACAGGAAGGAGAGCACGTCCAGGTCGCTGTCCTCGATGCGGGGATGGTCCGCCAACTGCCGCCCAAGAAGCGTAAGGAGCGGTTCGTTGTTCTCCCCGGTTTTCTCCCGCTTCAGGAACTCCGTGAAACTGAAGGAACGCTGGCCCTCGGGGTAATCTGCGATTCCGGATGCGGAGATCTTGCGCTTTACCAGGAGCGTGTTCGAGGTCACGGTTACCTTCGAGATGGCCGGCCATTGGGCCACCCATGTGCGGACACCCTCCGCCCACCGCTGGCGGTCTTTCTCGAAGAGCGACTCAAAGGAAACGTATTCGAAGGGGATGCTCTTGTTATCCACGGTCACGCTGGAGCGCACCCCGCGGCGCGTGGTCTTGGGAAGGCTCTGGTTCTTGTAGCGGGCGCCTTGGATCCGAATGATGTTGATCTTGTCCTCCGGCCCGGTCCAGAGAATGGGAAAAGCGATCAGCGGCGAAAGGTCCTGCGGCGAAGGATTGAAAAGGCGGTAGCGCGCCGTCACTTCGACGCGCGGGGGCGGATTGGAGGCGCCGTCCGCGCGTCCGAAGATAAGCGCATCCTGCGGGGGCACGCTCTCGAACCGTATCTTGAGGTCTTCGCCGCGAACCTGGATCAACGTCTCCTCGCTCGGAACGATCTGCCCGGCCACCGACGTGTCGTACTCGATCGTGTTTTCGTTGGCGCGCGGCGGGACCAAACCCGGCGATAGAGCCGCCGTGAACAGGAAATACAACAGATAACGTTTCATACCGCCTCCTTTGGGCGCTAGTGAATCCAGAAAACCTATGCAGGTTCCTTGTGCCGCCAGATAAGGTCCTTGACTTTCCGGATTTCTCCCTTCGACACCAACTCCCCGCTCATCAATGTGGCCACAAGGCCGAGGGCCGATCCGTCGAAGGCCCGCTCGATCACGTCGCGGACGATGCTCTCGCGGGCGTCCTCCCGCCGCACCCGGGCGCGGTGGGCAAAACCGCGTCCCAGGGGCCGCCGGGTCACGTATCCCTTCTCCTGGAGGATGGCAAGCATCG
>Ga0315291_10004733_pt1 | contig 17232 bp, 17 predicted proteins | sample YL17G12_20_MG_FD_203070 | JGI IMG/M metagenome (GOLD analysis project Ga0315291, IMG submission 203070) | Sediment microbial communities from Yellowstone Lake, YNP, Wyoming, USA - YL17G12_20 | ecosystem: Environmental > Aquatic > Freshwater > Lake > Sediment | place: USA: Wyoming | collected...
CAAGCAACACCGGATTACGGCGAAGGTTTGACGCCCGACACGCGCGACGAGGTCGTCATGTACTGCTGCCCGACGCCGCCTATCTCTGCTGACGCATGCAGGGCCGGCCCCGTCGTCAACACGCAATATGTGGCGGCAGTGCACAACATGTGCACGGGCGGAGTCTACGCCTATGCATATGACGATATTTTGGGGCTGCATCATTGCTCCGCGTCGACAATGATCACAATGACGTTCGGGCCGAATTGTCCGTAACGCAGTAAAGGAGGATATATGAAAAAGTTTCTTTGTTTCGCATTTGCGCTCGCGGCAATCGCAATATGGACAAACAGTGCGTGGGCGGAGTGCGGCGAGCCGGGCAAGGTGGAGTTGAGGTCAGGCATGAAGGTAATTGCCCCGCTTGCCGGTCCCAACTGGCAGGTTTCAAAGGTGGATAAAATCTCCAAAAATAATATCACTGTGAAAGATTCCGAGGGCGGCCTGGGCAGCATGAAACCGGGCGAAGTCGTTGCCCATCCCGACGTGCTCTACAAAGGCGGCACATATCCTTGTTTCAAGTCGGGCGACAAAGTGATCGCAAAGGCGCAGGGCGACATATGGCGGATCGCCACCGTGAGTAAAGTCGACGACGATAAGATCGAGGTCCGGTTCATGGACAAGAGCAAAAAGACATTGAAGGCAAAGGACATCGTAAGGAAACCGTAATAAAGAGGGTATATGAAAAAAATCTGGATTGTTATGTGTTTGATGCTTGCGGCGTGCGGCGGCGGGGGAACCAGCTCTGATGACCAAACCTCGCCCGATTTGACAAACGAAGAACAGATTGCCGCCGCTGAAATTATTATGAGCGAGCAGGGCATATCCGACGGAGTTGAAAGTGCGCTGCTGGGCGACGCAGCTGCAATGGTCACAGACACCGTAAAATCCCAAAGCGTGCTCAAAGATGCGCCCGTCACCGTTGAGTGCGCCATGGGCGGCACGCTCACGATAACGGCTTCCGGGTCCGGCGCGGCGCGCGTATACACGGCCACATTTGACAATTGTGCCGGTCTAATGACAACTCCGAGCGGAGTCGGCATCACCTTCTCAATTACCGGCACCATAGAAATAGCGGGATCGACGGTCACCTTTGGAGCGGGCGCAGGCGATATCGTCGTTCAGTGGGCCTGCATCGTGGGCGGAAGCGCATTCCACACATGCCATATGAGCGGAACAACGACGGGATCGGGCGAATCCGTTTCTTATAATTTAAACGGATACTGCGGAAGCACGAATTTCACCCACACGGGATCGATGACCGGCACACTGCGGGCGGCTGACAATCATTTCATCATCAGCGGCACGGCGACATACGTTGTCACCGGCACAAGCAGCGGAAGAATCGTGCACTGCTCCTATTCCGATTTCGATGCGACGGCGGCAACCTGCGCGGACTATGCAACCGCGTGCGGGCTGAATCCCTCAATCGCCTGCTCGACTGAATGTCCCGATTGAAATTGATGATCGAAACAAAAAACCCGCCGGAAATTCCGGCGGGTTTTTTTATAAGGTTTTCAGCGGTCAGGAAATTAGGGAACATTCTCCGTCGTGAACTCACCCACGCCGGGATAGCCGCCGCCTGTTATCTCAACGAGTTGCCGCTTTCCGTCATAAACGGTGACAAGGTATTCCTTGCCGCCCCTCCAGAGGCTCCTATGGCCGTTTTGCGTCTCTATTGCCGTACCCTTCAGACACTTTCTTATCTCATTTTCCATTGCCAATGCGGAGGCGTGGCATTCGTGAAAGTCTTCGCCTGTTGTCGCCGCGTGATAGTACTCCTGCAAAACGTGGCCGATCACCTGACACACGCCTGTCCTGTAACTGCACCCTTTCAGGTCCGCCTTCACAAACCATGCCTCCAGATCTTCCATGTCGACCGCTCGATCGTCGAAGCTGTCCACGAAGATACCCTCTCCATTGCGGACCAGATTGAAAGTGACCTCCGTTTCAGAAGCGTTTAATGTGTCCCAGAGTTCTGTGAACTTCGGGGAGGCTGCCTTGCACTGGTCGATTAAATTGGCCCAGGAATTCCTATCCGCCTCGGATCCGGTCAAATTGAATTTTTTCGCAACCGCATAACCTGCACTTTTTCCCTTCACATGCGGCACCATTGCCATAGCAGAAGCCGACGAGATCATGGAACTGATGGTCGTTTTATTCGTGGCCGAGTAGGGGATGGCGCTATATCTGCCGTCCACATCGGCGTAGGTTGTATAGTTGTCCCAATCCGCGCCGGCAGATGCCAAAGCCGCGTCCTGTTTTGCAAGGACGATCAGCTTGCCTCCGATTGCAAAAAGCGTCGCCGACAATCCGGGCAATGTATCAGACTGCCTGCTGCCCTTGATGAGCATATGATAAATAATTATGCTGGAACCGGTATATGTGCCTTTCAGGACCTCATCCACCGTGTAAGTGACCATTTGGCCAGTCATGGCATAGCCGCTCCAGGCTTGCGGTGAAAGCCCTATTGCAGTTATCGTCCCCGCGAATATGAGATCCGCACCGCCGACATTTGACTGAATGGTCTGACATGCGTCGATCAAGTCCTGACTGTCAAACTGGCACGTCCCTCCTCCTCCGCTTCCCCCGCCGCAGCCGAAGATGAATAAAGCGGCGAACACTGCAACTAATACTCGATTTGACTTCATAAAAACCTCCATTGAAAGCTTTTTATAAAATCTTCTGATAGATTTCAAGGTCGCCTGCGGAAAAGAGGACGAATATAATTCCTTTGATAGCTTTGTTCTCCTGCGTAAATTCTTTGACGGCGCGCACCGCAATCCTCGCCGCCTTTTCGAACGGATAACCGTATGCGCCTGTCGAAATGGCGGGAAACGCCACCACTTCAAGATGATGTTCCAGCGCAAGCTTGAGAGAGTTTGTATAGCAATTCGCAAGCAGTTCATCTTCGCCGCTTTTACCGCCCCGCCAAACCGGACCGACCGTATGGATGACATAACGTGAAGGGAGATTGTAACCCTTCGTGATCTTCGCCTCGCCGGTCTTGCATCCGCCAAGAGTCCTGCACTCTTCCAGAAGATTCGGCCCCGCCGCCCTGTGGATGGCGCCGTCCACGCCCCCGCCTCCGAGCAGCGTGGAATTCGCGGCGTTCACAATCGCGTCCGCCTTGATCCTCGTAATATCGTCATGAACGGCGATGATTTTCGTCATATAATATTATTTCCACAGTTTAACCCTTTATCCAGATCATTCAAGGTATGTGGCGGTTATATTGATGCTGCGCGTAGAGCCACCGGCGTAAACAGTTACAGTTCCCGATGTGGCCGCAACAGTTGGTAGCGGTTCGAATTCCAGTAGATAGTTCCCCGGCCCGAGGTCATAGATTAAAAATCTTCCGCCACTCGTCCTGCTATAACCTAGATATGTGTCGCCCTGGAAAACCTTGACGACTCCATCAAGGATGCGCCCCCGGCTATCGCGCGTTTGTCCCTGAAATATTAAATTCCTGCCGGTTGCGCCCAAATTGATCCCGCCCGGTGTCACGGGCGGCGGTTCAGGCATCGTAATTGTCCGATCCAAATTTAAAACTATCGCAGTTTCAGTTCTCCCCAGAGCATCTCCTATTGTAAAATTCATCCGCCCCGATGTTGTGCATATATTCAAAGGAATAAACTCAAGTCTATATTCACCTGTTGGGAGATCGTACAGTGAAAACACCTCGCCCCAAGTTTCACCGATTAAGCTTGATCCCTGAAAAATTTTGACTCTTCCGCTGACGACATTACCCGATGCATCCCTGACCAATCCTACTGCCACCCGATGGTTGCCGCTGCCGAGAAACGGGGGCGGGCGCCATATTGTTTCCTCACGCACGAGGACAGCATTGCGGCTATCCCCGGTGCCCGACGATGTATCGGGTCCGCCGGGAACGCTTTCAGCCTCCACACGCAACGCGGCCATATCAGGAGCGTCATCACGTTCATTAACCGGTGAAGTGCCTGCTGAAGACTGCTCCCCTCCGCCGCCCGCACAAGATAAGATACAAAACGCAAGAATCACTACGACGACCGCCATGCCGACCTTTATTTTCATAACTCCTCCCCACCGTTTTTTAAAGCGATTTTTAAATCTGTCTGATTCTTTTCATTTTACCTCCAAACTCGCCGGATAATGAATAGGAGCGGTCATCCTTTTATAACTCCAAGCGGTCTTAACTTTGCAACCTTTTTTGATATGCCTGCCCCGGCGACGGCGTCCACGACTTCCGCAACGTCTTTGTACGCTTCGGGAACCTCTTCGACGACGGTCGCGCGCGACGCGCCGCGGACGATTATCCCTTTTTCCAGAAGTTCCTGCTCGATATCTCTGCCTGCGCATGCGCGCTTTGCTGCGTGCCTGCTCATGAGGCGCCCCGCCCCGTGACACGTCGAGCCGAAAGTTTCTTCCATCGCCTTTTGCGTTCCGACAAGGACAAATGAGTAGCGTCCCATGTCTCCAGGAATCAAAACAGGTTGACCGATGTCGAGATATACTGCCGGCACTTCAGGATGTTTTGCGGGATAAGCGCGCGTCGCGCCTTTTCTGTGGACACAGAGCTTGCGCGATGAATTGCCTACCATATGCTCTTCAAACTTTGCGATGTTGTGGCACACGTCATACACAGGCGCGATGCCGATATCCGCCGGCCCCATGTGAAGCGTCTTTTCAAGCACCTCGCGCACCCAATGTGTGATCATCTGGCGATTGGCGAATGCGAAGTTCGCCCCCGCCGCCATCGCCGCAAAATAATGTTTTCCTTCGGGAGAATTTATCGGCGCGCAGCAGAGTTGCTTGTCGGGAAGCTCTATTTTGTATTTTCGCGATGCCGCAAGCATGATCTCAATGTGATCGGTGCATATCTGGTGACCCAGCCCGCGGGAACCTGTGTGCACCGTTATCGTCAATTGACCCGGAAAGAGGCCCATCACATTTGCAGCCGCTTCATCATATATCTCTTCAACCACCTGAACTTCCACAAAGTGATTTCCGCTTCCCAATGTCCCAAGCTGATCTTTTCCGCGCTCCTTTGCGCGCTCGCTTACAGCTTGAGGATCGGCACCGGAGATGCATCCGCCCGCTTCAATATGATTTAAATCATTTTCATCTCCGAAGCCCTTCTTCACCGCCCATCGCGCACCGTCACGAAGAACGTCCCGAAGGTCCTCTTTGCCAAGCCTGAAATCCCTGTGATGCGCGCCAAGACCAGTAGGAATCTCACGGAAGAGATGATTCACAACCTCGCGCATCTTTGGCACGAAATCGGAGGCTATAAGATCCGTGCGAAGCAGACGAACGCCGCAATTTATATCATACCCGACACCGCCGGGTGAAATGATCCCCTCCTCCATGTCGAATGCCGCGACGCCGCCGATTGGAAAACCATAGCCCCAATGGATATCGGGCATAGCGAGCGACGCCTTGACGATTCCCGGAAGGCACGCGACGTTCATCACCTGCTGGCAGGCTTCATCCTTCATTATGTCATCCAGCATCCGCTTCGACGCATAGATGATCCCGTCAACGCGCATTGTGCCGTGCTTCGGTATCCGCCAACAGAAATCGTTGATGCGTAGGACATCCATAAACAACCTCTCAAAATCTGCCACAGAGACACAGAGAATAATTAAATATCAAATATCACTTGTGCACACCAAAGGTCACCCTTCTTTTCAACCTTAAGCATATGGTAGGTGACCGCTTTGATCTGGCGCTTCATTTCATGGCGCAGCTTATCGAACTTCATCCCCTTCGCGCCGCCGGAAAGCTTTGTATCGGAGATTTGATCGATATAGAAATGTGAAAGGACTAGATGGCGCGTATCAAAAACATAAAGGAGCTCCTGCAGCCATTTTACGAAGAGCTCGTCTATTTTGGCGGCCTCTACGTCTACCGGAACGCTGATGGATGAAACCAGGTTGGGTTTTGAATCGACCATCACATCGAACATCGCCTCTGCCGCGCCGGTAAACAATCCCTCCAGACTTTCGCCTTCGACGCGGATGCCGATGTCTGCGGTGTGGTCAATTACTTCGTAAGGTGTTACATCCATTCGTAACTTACGAGATCGTGGGGCTCAAAGAAATATGAGACCTCAAATTTTGCCGTGTCGGGCGCATCGGAGCCGTGGACCGCGTTGCGTTCGATCGATGAGCCGAAATCCTTTCTTATCGTGCCGTCGGCCGCATCTTCGGGATTTGTAACTCCCATCACATTGCGCCAATTATTGATGGCGTTCTCCCCTTCGAGAACAAAGATGAGAACGGGCCCCGACGTCATAAACGTGACCAAGCTGTCAAAGAAGGGCTTGCCCTTATGGACGGCATAGAACCCTTCCGCGCGTTTCTTGTCTAATTTCAACATCTTACAGGCAACCATCTTGAGGTTCGCCGCTTCGGCCCTGTTTAAAATCTCGCCTATGACACCCTTTTCGAGTGCGTCCGGTTTGATGGCCGCTAGTGTCCTTTCAACTGCCATGTGATCCTCCTTTAAAGACCGTGACTCGTGATTCGTGATTCGTGATTCGTAACTAGATAACATCCCCTATATAATGTCTTCGTATCGAAAAAAGGCTTGATTGTAAACCCTTTTTAAACCCTATTTTTGGGTTTTGGAATCTTTCGGATGCGCCTTCCCTCTCTCCTCTATCCCCTTGACCCTGTCCTCAACAACTTCTTTATTCGGATATCTTTGGCCCGCGTCCTTGGCAAACTTTTGGGCCATTCCCAAATAGCCCATCTCTTCAAGACATGTTGCGACACGAAGCTCCGCCTCGCCCGCAAGAGGGGATTTCGGATTTTCCTGCAGGAGGGTGTGATAAAATCTCACCGCCTTGCCGGGTTTTCCCTCCAGAAAATACGTCTCGCCGATATCGAAGAGGGCGCGTTCCCTGAAGTCCCTCGGCACCCCCTGCTTTTCGACAAATCCCCTAAGCTCCGTGCGCGCCTGCTGGAATTCGTTGCTCATTATATATGACTCGCCCAGCTTCATCCGGTACTTCGGCGCATCCGCATGGTCCGGAAAATATTTCAAAAGCGCCGTGTACTCTTCAATCATGCCGGCGGATTTGGATTCTATTTCAAAAACATCGGCCCGCCTCTCGTGCGCTAGCCGCGCGATCTCCGCTTGCGGCCCCCGCTCTATCGCTTGCTGGTATGATTTGAGCCCTTCCGCGACATTCCCCATTGAGTATGCGTAAACATCGCCCATGCGGAGCAAAACCACCGCATTTCGCGGATCGTTCGGATGATCTTTGAGGATGCGCCCGTATAACTTTGCGGCCTTCTCAAAATTGCCGAGGCCAAGCTCTCCCTCCGCGCGCTTGAACGCATCGTCAAAAGAGGGCTTCGCGCACGCCGCCGCAAACAAGACGGCAATTGCTATAAACAAAAATTTGCGCATGTTATTCAGCGGCTGTTTCTTCCTCTTCATTATCCTCGGCGAGCTTTGCGACGGAGACAACCTTCTCTCCTTCATCGAGGGAGATCAAACGGACTCCTTGAGTGTTGCGGCCGATCGTCGTGATTTCTTTGGCGCGGCTCCGGATAATCTTGCCGCCGTCGGTGACAATCATTATATCGTCCTTGTCGGTCACCTGGCGCGCGTTGACCACGGGGCCGTTGCGATCGGAAACTTTTATCGTGATTATTCCGCTGCCGCCGCGCGACTGGACGCGATATTCAGAGAGCTCGCTCCTCTTGCCGTAACCGTTTTCCGTCACCGTGAGGACCGAGGCGTCAGAGACCAGGACGTCCATGCTCACCAGTTCATCTTTATCGCCGAGCGAGATGCCGCGGACTCCGCGCGCCTGCCTGCCCATTTCGCGCACGTCGGTCTCCGGGAAACGGATCGCCTGCCCCTCCTTCGTGGACATCAAAATCTCCTGATGGCCGCTTGAGAGATGGCACGACATGAGCTCGTCGTCATCATCGATTGTCGTCGCGATGATTCCGCCCGGACGCGGATTTGAGAACGCCATGAGCTCCGTCTTTTTGATAACGCCCTTCTTTGTGGCCATCACGATGAAGTTGCCCTCTTTGAAATCCATCACGGGGAGTATTGCAGCCACATGATCGTCCGACGGCATGCGAATCAAAGAAGTTATGGGTTGTCCCCTTGCAACGCGCCCCACTTGCGGCAGCTCGTGGACCTTGAGCCAAAATACCTTGCCCGAAGACGAGAATATAAGAATGTAGCTGTGCGTGGACGCGATGAAGAGGTCCTCGACAAAATCCTCCTCGCGCGTGGCCATGCCGGTCTTGCCCTTGCCGCCGCGGCGCTGCGCACGGTAGATGCTTATCGCATTCCTCTTTATATAGCCGCGGTGCGAGACGGTGACGACCATCTCCTCTTCCTGAATGAGGTCCTCGACGGAAAGCTCTTCCGTCTTTGCCTGAATCACAGTGCGGCGCGAGTCGCCGTATTTCTGCTTAATCTCTGCCAACTCGTCCACGATGATCTTCATGATAAGGCGCTCATCTTCCAGAATCGTCTTGAGCTCCTTCATAAGTTTTTTTACCGCTTCATATTCATCGACGAGTTTTTGGCGCTCGAGACCGGTCAGCCTTTGCAATCTCATCTCCAGAATCGCCTGCGCCTGAACTTCGGACAGCTTGAATTCCTTCACCAAGCCCGCTTTTGCAGCGGAGGGCTCTCTGGATTTCTTGATGAGGGCGATGACCGCGTCGATGTTGTCGAGCGCGATCTTTAAACCTTCCAAGATATGCAGGCGCTTTTCAGTCTCTTTGAGGCGATATGTCGTGCGCCTGATCACCACCTCTTTTCTGTGGTCGACGAAGAGCTGGAGCGCTTCCTTAAGATTTACGATCTTCGGCTGACCGCCCACAATGGCGAGTATGATCGCGCCGAATGACGTCTGAAGCGGTGTCTGCGCATAGAGTTGGTTCATCACCACACCTGCGACGGTCCCGCGCTTGAGTTCCACGACGATGCGCATGCCGTCGCGGTCCGATTCGTCGCGAAGGTCCGCAACGCCCGAAAGCTTGTCCTGCTCGACCAACTCCGCGATGCGCTCGATGAGCTTTGATTTGTTGATCTGATACGGGATCTCCGTGATGACTATGCACTCTTTGTCGCCCTTGGCCATCGGTTCGATCATCGCGCGGCCGCGCATCTGTATCGAGCCGCGGCCCGTCTCAAACGCGTTTTTGATCCCCTCAAGGCCGTGGATGAATCCGCCTGTGGGGAAGTCGGGCCCCTTGATGTGGGCCATGAGTTCCTTCACCGTCATCGTGGGCTTGCTTATGAGGGCGGTAAGGCCGTCCACCACCTCGCTCAAATTGTGGGGCGGTATCTTTGTGGCCATGCCGACCGCAATGCCGTCGGAGCCGTTGATCAGAAGGTTCGGGACCTTGGTCGGCAAGACAACGGGTTCGACCGTCGAGCCGTCGAAGTTGGGCAGAAAATCCACCGTGTTCTCGTCTATGTCCGCCAAAAGCTCTTCGGCGATCGCCTTCAGCCGCGCTTCTGTATAACGATAGGCCGCAGCCGAATCGCCGTCTATCGAGCCGAAGTTGCCCTGACCGTCGACCAAGGGATAACGCAAGTTCCAATCCTGCGCCATGCGGACCAACGTGTCGTAAACGGCCGCATCGCCGTGGGGATGGTATTTTTTCAGCACTTCGCCGACGACGCCGGCGCACTTCGAATAGCGCTTATTGGAGAGGAGCCCCTCCCTGTACATTGCATACAGTATACGTCTGTGGGCCGGTTTGAGGCCGTCACGGATGTCTGGAAGAGCCCTGCCTATGATCACGCTCATGGCGTAATCAAGGTAGGACGCCCTCATCTCATCTTCTATGTTTATGGGTATTACTTCGGCTGAATGGTCCATGTTTTTCGTCCGCAAAGTTAAAATTTACGTGATTATGAGCAGGAGGGCCCAAAATGTCAAATCAAAGTTGAAAGTTTTTTCGCCCGCACGCTCTGACCGCCAATATGCGTCGTATAAGGCTTTGCTGGCACGGCGGTTGCATAGGATCCGGCTCAAAAAGATCGTATTTCAAAAATCCGCATCCCCGCAAAATCAGAAAAATAATGGCCGCAAGCCATATTTTTGTTTGACATATTCCGGCCTCTCCTGTAAATTTTGCACAATCAAAAACAGCAAATGCGCATTGACGCTGGTTTTGAAATCCAAAAATAGAAAGGGGGTGACATCATGACAAAGGCAGAATTGGTAAGCTACATCGCGAAGGATTGCAAAATTTCGAAGGCAATGGCAGAGAACGTCCTCAATTCGGTGACGCACAACGTATCGAAGTGCTTGCGCCGCAAGGACAAGATCACGCTGACCGGCTTTGGAACATTCTATGTTTCCAAGAGGAAAGCGAGGACCGGCCGTAACCCGCAGACGGGCGCCGAGATCCAGATCAAGGCGAGGAACGTACCGAGATTTAAACCGGGTAAGCAACTGAAGGATTGGACACAGTAGTCAGCTCTCGGATGATTTTGTAAAAAAGGCGCTCCACGTGGGCGCCTTTTTTCATATCTCTCCGATGCGGGTCATCGTCTCATCGATTCTATTGAGCTGCACGCCGAACTCCGTGAGCGTCAGGATACCGTCGTCTTTGCCGTCGCCGATGATTACGGTCCTGAAACCGGAGGCGGGGAAATGGAACCAGATATCATCGCTCGTCTCGTCCAGAACGATTTGGCCGACCGTATCGAATGTGCCGCTCAAATCAGCCTTGAGAAGCATCACACCGCCCCATGAATAATCGCCGCGATCGCTTCTGCCTTCCCCTCCTTCATATATAGTGACGGGGAGCGCCAGAAGTCCCCGCGTTTTGTCGAAGGTGAATGCGTGATGCTCCTCGACTGCGGGCGAGTACGATCCGCGCGAGCCTATTTCCCTCGTTCCGACTTCGGCGGGCGCGGCGGGATCCGTGACATCGAAGAGCGCGAGCTTCAGACCCTGGGTCCACGCAAAACCGCCCATGTCGTCCGCAGCGAAGCCCAAACCTATAAGGTGGCCGTCATCATACGGATGCAGGTAAGTTGAAAATCCCGGGACTTTGAGTTCGCCTGCGACTTTCGGCGCGGCGGGATCTGTGAGATCGACGACATAGAGCGGATCCGTTTTCTTGAACGTGACGACGTAACCCTTTTTGCCTATGAAGCGGACCGCGTGGATCTTCTCGCCCGATCCCATCCCGCCGACTTCGCCGACTTTTGAAAGTGTAGTTGTGTCCAGGACAACGACACGATTGTCGGTGGTCACATTGCCTTCGCCGAAAGTCGATTTTGTAGTAGCGACGCGCAAGTAACCTTCATCTTCGCTCATCGCGAATTGGGCCATCGAGAAACGGATCGAGTATTGCGAGCCCGCAAAGCCATTGTCCAGAAGATGGCCGTCGATCTCGCCGCTTGCGTTGTAAACCGGAGCGCCGCTATCGATCGCAAAGCGATGGATCACTGTTGAATCGGTAAACTCGTAATCAGACGTCATTGGTACAACAGGTCCCCACCAGCCGGAAGGCATCTTCGTCGCGGAGACATAAAGCGCGTTCTTTGATGAATAGACGGTCCCGCCATTGCTCAATATGACCGACCTTGAAGGGGCGGCGGTAGCATCGGCGTACGGATCCGAAGATATTATTAAAAATTGCGTGCCGACAGCCGCCTCGCTGCGCATGACTTCTGTGCAGCCGATCTCTTTGCCCTCGCCGACGGACGGGACAAGCTCCGCAAGCGTGAGGGAGTTAACCATCGTGCGGTTTTTCTCCTTTAACTTTTCGATTGCAGAGACCATCTGGTCGTTGGGTTCCGGCTCGCCGGATTCGGGGCATACCGGGAGGTCCATATAATCTATGCCGGTGTCGTAATCAAAAACCGGATATTTGACGCCGTCGCTTGTCAGGATGAGGTATAGCCTTCCGCCCACCCTCCTGCTCGCCAGCATGTTCGCATTGAAGACTCTGCTCTTCAAAAGTGAAGGCGAAGATGGATTTGAAACGTCGTAGACCTCTTCAATTGTTTGCATCTGCTCTTCGGGCGGAATGACGCACTTAGACGGCGCCCCCGCAGCACTCATGCAGCCAAGCGGTATCGGGCCGTAATCATTTCCGGAACCGGACAATACGATCAGCTTGCCCTCTGAAAGATAGATGCCTGTGGGCGTTGCCTGCGGTTTGATCGTTGCAACCGGACCGAACTCCGCAAACGGCCACACCTTTGCGATCCTCACTTCGCCTCCGACTATCGCGTAGGCATAGCGGCTATCGGTCTTTATAAGATCGGCCTCATCTACGCCGTCTTCCTGTAAATTTGTTTTTGTAGTCGGCGCCGGCCCGTTCTCCGAAGCCGTGGGCTGCATCAAAGGATCGCCGCCGCCCCAATTATCGCCGTTAAAGCGGCAATTATATTTCATGCCGTCCAGATTTCTCTCCATCTCGCCTGTGAGCATCGTTTTTATTTCGGATTCCAGCTCGGAACAGCTTCCATATGATACGAGCGTCAACGATTTGTTTGTAGAAGGATTTTGAGGCGTCACTGTATCGGCCGCTGACTTGTTGCATGCCTCCAAAGCAAGAAGCAACATCACCACTGCTAATATCTTTATCTTCATGGCCCCTCCCCTTTCTCCCCCAAAGTTAATTAAACGTAATACTGTTGAGCAACGATCCGATTTCAACGAGCCTTAAGCCCTGCACCGCCGCCTCCACATGGACCAGGACATCATTATTTAGGAAGAAGTATTCGCGCGAGTAACCACCCTCCACATTTGGATCGTCGTACATATATCCTGTGAGCTGCGTCGTGGAATAATGGCTGAACGTCCTGTCAGGGTATGTTTCGGAAAGATATGCAAAAAGCGATTCAGGTATCGGATCAAGCCGCTCAAAGGCCACGGTTGCAGTTGAAAGATCCGGAGTCGGACTTGAAAAAACCACTAATGAATCAGTGGTCTCTTCATATGTCCAATCGGCCGGAGGTGCGATTGTGACGCCGTAAGTTTCGTTGATGTAGGGGGCGGCCTCACCGACATTGGGTGTGGCCTGCGGACAGGAACCCGACGGACAGGGATTGCCAGTCTCCGTTACGTTGCTGCACGCAGCCGCAGCCGCGAGAACGAGGCAAATAACAATGGGCATCCATTTCTTCATTGGTTTTCCTCCTCATCCCCCTTGCTTAAATTGAAAAGCTGGACGTTGAATTGATAGACGGCGTCGGCGTCCGAATCTTCGGCCAGAAATCCCGAAAGCTTGGAGCGGAACTCGCGTATCAGCTTTTTCGCCTCCGAAAGTTTTTCTTTTGACACTGCAAATGTGATCGAGCCGATCTCGCGGCGGTCAGCGGGTGTGGCCTCGATTGATGCCGCCGCCCTTTCGATCATCTCGCGCTGGAAGTTCGTCACCGCAAGCGAGCGGACTTCGTCGCCGCTTGTGATGTGGCCGTCTTTCTGGACGAGTTTGCCCGTCTCATCGCGCACGAGGAGATTCAGATCGAGTAAAAGTTTCAGGGCGGATTCCGCTTCGCGCGGCGCGATCTGCGGTTTGAGCTTGGAGGCGATCCATTGAGGGTCCTCGCGAAAATTCTTTAGAAGGACCATCTCGCGGATTGCAGGGATGTACCACTTTGAATAATACTCGAACTGACCCTTCTCGAGCGGCCTTGCCTCCGCATAGCGGCGGTTATTTGAGATGCGGGTATAATAGAAGTTTTTTTCCGTGTCGCTTGTCGCCTGATTGAAGCGGATGAGATTCTCGAAAAATTCCGTCTCGCCCTTCTTGAATTTCAAAGCCTTCGCGACTTTCTGTATGCCCTCGCCTGAAAGGTTCCTCTTCCCCTGCATGACAAGCATCATGTAGTTGGAAGATGAAAAACCCGCCATCCGCGTGAACAGGCGGTGAGAAAAGGCGGGGCGCGTCTCTTTGAGATTTGTGAACGCGTCTCTCAAGTATTTTCTGTAATCAAGGTAATTAAAAAGGTCGGCCATTTACATCTCCTGTGCGCATTCCTTAACAACAACCACTCCCCCTTGTCTACAGATATTTTCAAAAATCGTGTTCTATTAGTATACTATATAAGATATATTAAATATTGGTTCTATATCTAAATTGCTTACTATAGGGTTTATAATTGATTTTATGAGTTTTATGGCGTGTTCTATTATTTAGCCCAGATTCATATACTCGCGTATTCTGAACTCAACTCCTAGCTCATCTGCCACACGCTTTATGGCCTCGATGGAAAGGCCCGGCAGGTTGACTCCGGAGACTACAACTTCGGGGATGAACCGTTTGCACTCCAGCACGAAATTTTTGACTTCATCATACGCCTTCCCGCCGTGAACGGAGGGGCAGATCTTTGCATACGTCTTCGCATCGGGCGCGTTTAAGGAAATCGAAACCGCATCGATCAAGCCTTTGAGCTCCTCCGCTACATTGCGTCCGTAAATCAAATTCGCAAGGCCGTCGGTATTCAGGCGCACCTTTTTTGCTCCCTTCTCTTTCATGCGCAGGGCGATCAACTTCAAAAGTTCAAGCCTTCGTGTCGGCTCGCCGTATCCGCAAAAGACGACTTCGTCGTAACCTTCAGGCTGGCCGACTGCCTGGAATATCTCCTCGATGTTCGGCTCGCGCTGCAATTTGAGATAGTGTCCTTTCACTTCGTAATCCAGACATTTTGGGCAGAATGTGCACGCGAGCGTGCATTTGTTCGTGATGTTGAGATAAAGCGAATTTCTGATCTGATATGCGATCTGGGGAACAAGCTCCGCGCCCGGCAGATCGAAAAGGCGTTTTGCGTTGAGCGTCGTGATGCGCGCGACATCATTATAAGAGAGGCCCTTTATCTTCCCGATCTTTTTCGCGATGTGTTCCACATACAAAGGCTCGTTTCTCTTTCCGCGGTGAGGCTCCGGCGCCAGATACGGGCAGTCCGTCTCGATGACGATCCTTTCGAGCGGAATCTCCGCAACCACTTCCTGAAGCTCTAGGGAGTTTTTGAACGTGACTACGCCGGGAACGGAGATCCTGAACCCCATTTTCACGACCTCTTTTGCAAACTCCGCATTTCCCGAAAAACAATGGAACACCCCGCCCCTCGAAGGACATCCCTCTTCCTTTAAAATTTTCAAAACCTCGTCACCCGCGTCGCGCGAATGGAGCACGACGGGCAGGTTTCTGTCGCAGGCGATTTTAAGCTGTCTTTTGAACCATTCGATCTGGACGTCGTGCGGCGATTTGCTGCGGAAAAAATCGAGGCCGATCTCCCCTATTGCCACAACTTTCTCATGGCGCGCCCATTTCTCGATACGCGCGAGCCATTCATCCGTCATCTTTGCGGCATCGTGGGGATGAACGCCGACCGTTGCATAGATACGCGCCTCTTTTTCGGCAAGCGCGACCGCCTTTGCATTTCCCTCAATATCTTCGCCCGCGCCGATTGTGATTATGTATTCAAGACCGTTTTCAAAGGCGCGCGATATGACGGACGCCCGATCCTTGTCGAATTCGGGAAAGGTCAAGTGAGCATGCGTATCGATCAGGGACGGTCTATTCACGAGGGAACTTCCTTTGGGGGATATTCTGTTTCGAATGCGCCGAGCATCTTCTGGAGCAGATTTATGTGTTGCTCGTCTTTTGCCTTGTTCGCAAAAACGAGGGCCGTGTTCAAAAAATTCTTGCAGACATCCTGGCCCCAGCCGCGGCGGAGCACCGCCTCGACGAGCTCGTAATCTATGTTTTTTGTCGAGATGAAGTTTTCAAAATTGTCCACTATCGAGAGATCGAGCATATCAAGCGCCTTTTTTTTGTCGCCCTTCTTGCAATATGCGAGGCCCATTGTGATGTATGCCTGATGCGCAAAAACGGGATTGCCCTTTGAAAGCTCCAAAACTTTTTTTGCCCTCTTGATCGCCTGGCCGTATTCCGCGAACTGGTCGATTAGAAGGCGCGCGGAGATGACCTTGAAAGCGGGATCGTCGGGCATGAGCTTTTCCGCGCGCTCATAATGGCGCCAGGCGGTCTTGTATTCCCCCTGAAGTTTGAAAAGGACACCCAGCACAGAATGATAAAGGGCGATGGAGACATTGTCGTCGGTGCGCGCCATGTTTCCGGCAAGGAGTTTTTCCGCATCGGCGAACTGCTTAGCGGCAATGAGCTCAAATGCGCGGTAGCAGACTTCGCTCGGGTTCACGGGCAACTGCTCTTTTTTATTTGGATCTATCATTTTTTCAGCACCCTTATCATCTCATCATGTATCTTACCGTTGGATGCAAGTATCTCTATACCATAAATGTCGACCGGTGTCCCATCGAAATTCGTGACAAGGCCGCCGGCCTCCCTGATTATAAGCACTCCGGCTGCAATATCCCACGATTTCAAAAAGAGCTCCCAGAAGCCGTCCAAACGCCCGCATGCGACATAAGCCAGATCGATCGCCGCCGCCCCCGGACGCCTGACCGCCAATGCGGTCTTGATAAACGCCTCAAAATTGTCAAGATTGTCGGGGCGCCCTTCCTCATGAACACTATACGCAAAGCCGGTCGCAAGCAACGATTCTTTGAGATTTCCCGCGGCGGAAACGCGGACCGGATCTCCATTTAAAGTCGTACCCTTCCCCTTCTCGGCTGCGAACAACTCCTGACGAACGGGGTCATAAATCACTCCGCAGATGATATCCCCCTTATTTTCCAAAGCTATTGAAACGCCGAAGAAGGGAAACTGATGCGCGTAGTTTGTTGTGCCGTCTAGCGGATCAACGATCCAGCGGAATTCGGATTCCCGCCTTGTCGCAATGCCCTCTTCGCCCAGGACATCGTGAGCCGGGAAGGCCTTCTGAAGGCCCTCAAAAATAAGTTTCTCGCAGAGTTTGTCGACTTCGGTCACAAGGTTGATCGCCCCCTTGCGCTCGATTGTCTTCACGCGCCCCAAGTGCTCCATCTGCACCTTGCCCGCCTGCCTTGCCAGATCAATCGCCACCGAAAGATAGTTGCCCATTGGAATTCCTTTAATTTGCTAAAGATTATCACCTGAATCGGCAATGTGTCAAATAGTCCAATCAAAGGGCGGGCTGCAGCTTTCCTGCGGGAAGGCGGGGTTTTGAGCTGCGCGCCTCCCTTCGTCTACTCGTCGCGAAAATTTTGCTGGATTTCAAAAGCGAATTAGGTGTCTTGCCGCTGTCAGCCCCTAATTCGCGAAACCAGTCAAAATTTTCACTCCTCATACG
>Ga0315291_10004735_pt1 | contig 17226 bp, 16 predicted proteins | sample YL17G12_20_MG_FD_203070 | JGI IMG/M metagenome (GOLD analysis project Ga0315291, IMG submission 203070) | Sediment microbial communities from Yellowstone Lake, YNP, Wyoming, USA - YL17G12_20 | ecosystem: Environmental > Aquatic > Freshwater > Lake > Sediment | place: USA: Wyoming | collected...
AAGTCCCATCCCCGTTGTTCTTTAAGACGGAGACATTGTTACTCCAATAATTTGCCACAGCCAGGTCTAAATCTGTATCCCCATCTAAATCCGCACAAAAAACAGAATAAGGACCAGACCCTGCACCATAATCCACCTTGGTCTGAAAAGTCCCATCCCCGTTGTTCTTTAACACAGAGACATTGGCGCTATACCAATTTGCCACTGCCAAGTCTAAATCTGTATTCCCATCTAAATCCGCACAAAAAACAGATTGAGGATAATATCCTGTACCATAATCCACTTTAGTTTGAAAAGTCCCATCCCCGTTGTTCTTTAACACAGAGACATTGTCATTATTATAATTTGCCACCGCCAGGTCTAAATCTGTATCCCCATCTAAATCCGCACAAAAAACAGAAATAGGGTAATCTCCTATAGAATAGTTGACTGCTGGGGCGAAGGGGATGGAGTCGGGGTTGGGTTGAAGAGTTTGGGAATAAGGGTTATTGAATGGGGTGAAGGATAAAAGGAAAAAGAGAAAAAGGACGAATAGGGGCTTGTTGTTGAAGTAAACGGATTGCTTCGTCGTCCTCCGCCAAAGACGGAGCGACTCCTCGCAATGACAATCTAATCTCGAAAGCATCTTGCCCTCCTGGGGGTTAAATGGTTAAAAATTGCCTCACAGCTGATTATGGGGATTAAGCTGATAATCATAAATTCACATCTGCTTAATCCGCTCCATCTGCTGTGAGTGAGTTTTTCTGTGCCCGTCGTCTGCCGCCAAGCGGACTGATCTAACGGTGACCTCACCCTAATCCTCTTCTTCAAAGAGACGGACAAACCTCACAGCTGATTATAATGATTAAGCGGATAAAATCCACGTTTATATAATCTGCTTAATCCGCTCCATCTGCTGTGAATAGATTATTTAAAATCTCGTTTCAAAAGTAAGATAATATTTTCTTGTTTTTTGTCAATGAAAATTCCGCGTTTTTTCTGTAGGGGCAGGCCCCTGTGCCTGCCCTTTATATTTGGGCAACCACAGGGGGTTGCCCCTTCCTTCGTCTGGCGTAAAGCCCGACGCTACAAAGGGGAATGGGTTCGATAAATCGAACCCCTACAATAAACCGGTAAATCCACGTTGCCCCCAACGTGGGTAATAAACCCGCCTTTCCTACGGATCCAAAATCGGAGAGGACAAGGCGGGAATACCATTGTAACAAAGGGGAGGGAAGTTTTTTTTAAAATTAACTTGACAAAAAAAATTTTAGGTGTTTTTTATATGGAAATTTACTTGTGAAGGATTTCACTTAGTTTAGGTGAAAAAGGTTTAAAAATAGACACTCATAATATCAAAATATAATATAATATGCCAACTGATTATGCTTATGTAGGACTTTTTTTGGTTATCGGGGTGGTATTTGTTCTTTTCGTTTTCCTTCTGGCTAAGCTTATTGCCCCGTATAAGCCTAACCCTACCAAAAAAGCAAATTACGAATGCGGGGAAATACCGATCGGGCAGGGGTGGGTGCAGTTCAATGTCCGGTATTACCTTTTTGCCATAATCTTTGTGATCTTCGACGTGGAAGTGGTATTTCTTTTCCCCTGGGCTGTGGTTTATAAAAGCTTAGGGTTTTATGCTTTTATTGAGATGTTAATTTTCATTGCCATTTTGTTATTTGGTCTGGTTTATGTCTGGAAAAAAGGAGCTTTGAAATGGGTGTAATGAACAAAGTGCCGGTTTATGTAGAAAAATTACCAGGTGGAGCGATTATTACCGCCACATTGGATGATGTGCTTAATTATGCGCGTGCCAGCTCGATGTGGTATCTCCTTTTTGGATTAGCCTGCTGTGCAGTTGAGTTGATGGCAACTGGTGCCTCCAGATATGATTTTGACCGGTTCGGGATGTTTTTCAGGGCTTCGCCCAGGCAGTCAGATTTAATGATAGTGGCAGGGACTTTAACCAAGAAGATGGCTCCGAGAGTGAAAAGGCTTTATGACCAGATGCCGGAGCCAAAGTATGTCATAGCTATGGGCGGGTGTCTGATAACTGGCGGACCTTTTCATTATGATTGCTACAGCGTGGAAAAAGGAGTTGACCATATAATTCCAGTGGATGTCTATATACCAGGATGTCCTCCACGTCCTGAATCTCTTTTAGAGGGGTGTATTAAACTGCAGGAGAAGATTAAAACCCAGAAGATTAAGGATTGGGCATAAGATATAAATGAATCCAGAAGAGATTAAAAGAATAGTTTCGGATAGATTCCCGGATAAATTAAAAGATGCCAGAATAATTGGTTTTGAGCCTTCCTTTATTGCGGATAAAAGTATTCTACTTGAATTTTGCAGATTTCTCAAGGAAACTAAAGAGCTTTCATTTGATCTTTTATCCTGTATGTCCGGTGCGGATTATCCAGACAGGTTTGAGATGATTTATATTTTCTTCTCCTTCACTCATAAACATAAAATGAGTTTCAAAGTCCATTTGTCCAAAGAGAATCCTGAAATTGACTCCCTAACTTTTTTGTTCCCGGGTGCTAACTGGTATGAAAGGGAAATAGCTGAGCTTTACGGAATTAAATTCAAAAACCATCCTGACCCCAGACCTCTGCTTTTGCCAGAAGGATGGGATGAAGGGTATCCTTTAAGGAAAGACTGGACCGGAAAAGATTTCATAAAAATGCCGGATTTGAAATGAACCAAGAAATATCAGAAATATATACTGAAGAGTTTTTCGTGAATATGGGACCCCAGCATCCCAGTACCCACGGGGTATTGCGTCTCCTCTTGAAAATGGATGGTGAGGTGGTTTTAGATATGGTTCCCCATATCGGTTATCTGCACCGCTCTCTTGAAAAGATTGCGGAAAACAGGACCTATTTGCAGTACATACCCTATACTGACAGGATAGACTATTCCTGTTCGATGTTCTGCAATCAGGGTTTTGTGATGACAGTGGAGAAGCTGGCGAATGTCCCGGTTCCAGAAAGGGCTGAGTATATCAGGGTAATAATGGTGGAGTTGAATAGAATTGCCAGCCATTTGATCTGGCTGGGAACTTTTTCCTTAGACTTAGGCGCCATAACCCCGTTTCTCTATTGTTTCCGGGAAAGAGAGAAGGTCCTGGACCTTTTTGAGATGACCTGCGGACAGAGGTTAACCTATAATTATATGCGGATAGGCGGGGTTTCAAGAGATATCACACCAGAATTTATCCCTATGGCCAAAGAGTTTGTTAAATATTTTATACCCAGGGTGGATGAATATGAAGATATACTTACCAATAACCCGATCTTTTTAAGCCGGACAAAAGGGGTAGGGATTCTGGATCAAAAGACTGCAATCGATAATGGGGTGACAGGTCCTTCGTTGAGGGGTACAGGTCTAAAATGGGACTTAAGGAAGAATGAGCCATACTCGATTTATGATAAATTTAATTTCGATATACCTACTGGTAAAGCTTCAGATGTCTGGGATAGATATATGGTCAGGATAAAGGAAATGAGGGAATCTGCAAAGATTGTCCAGCAGGCTCTGGAAAAGATTCCGGAAGGTCCGATTAAAACTAAAACCGCTGCAGTTTTTAAACCACCTGAAGGGGAAATCTATTTAAGAATTGAAGCGCCCAGAGGGGAAATGGGTTTCTATATGGTCTCTGATGGTTCGCCCAAGCCTTACCGGGTGAAGATACGAACCGGCTCTTTTTCCAATTTGACGGTTTTGCCCATAATCTCCCGCGGCTGGAAAATAGCGGATCTGGTGGCGATATTCGGCAGCCTGGATGTGGTTTTGCCGGAGGTGGACAGATAAAGAAAATATATGTTTGAGTTAGGTAATCTTTTCAAAAATATATATCTCTGGGCGGAAAACCTCTTTTATAACTGGGGGATACCAGTAATCCTGCTTGAGCTTCTTTCAATGATTGTAGTTGCCGGGATAATCATTGCTTTCATATCTCTGTCAGTCCTGTTTATGGTCTGGTGGGAAAGGAAAGTATCCGGTCATATGCAGTCCAGGTTTGGTCCGATGAGAACCGGCTGGCACGGCTGGCTGCAAACGGTAATAGATGCGATAAAACTTATTTTGAAGGAAGATACTACTCCAGAAAATGCGGATAAAGGTGGATTTTTAATAGCACCGATTATTGTTTTCGTTTCCGCTTTTATGGCTTATATCTGTATCCCTTTTGGTAAAGGGCTTATAGTAAAAGATTTGAACATAGGGATTCTCTATATAATGGCTATAACCACATTCACGGTCATCGGGCTATTAACTGCCGGGTGGAGCTCGAATAACAAGTACTCTGTATTAGGTGGTTTTCGTTCTGCGGCTCAGATCATAAGTTATGAAGTTCCTCTGACCTTATCAATTTTGGGTGTTGTTCTTTTAGCCCAGTCCTTGAGTATGCAGACCATAGTTGGTTCCCAGAAACATATCTGGGAATGGTATCTCTGGAGACAGCCAGTTGGGTTTTTAATCTATCTAACTGCTGGGATTGCAGAGATAAACCGCACACCTTTTGACATTCCTGAAGCTGAGCAGGAATTAGTAGCAGGCTTCAATGTGGAATATTCCGGAATGAAATTCGCCATGTTTTTCTTTGCCGAATATGCTAATCTTTTCTTAGTATCTGCAATTGCCACCACTCTTTTCTTAGGCGGATGGAATGGTCCCCTTCTTCCTTCCTGGATATGGTTTTTCATAAAGAGTTTTTTCCTGGTTTTCGTGATTATGTGGTTTAAATGGACTTTCCCCCGGCTCAGAGTTGACCAACTGATGGGATTTGCCTGGAAGTTTTTATTACCTTTAGCTTTTATAAATTTAATCTTAACCGGACTTTTTGCTTAAAAGATGGGAATCGTAAAGAGAACTGTAAACGGAATATATAATCTTCTTTTGGGGATGAAGGTTACTATAAAATATTTGTTCAAGCCTGCCATAACCTTGCAATATCCCAAAGAAAGATGGATAATGCCGGAAAGGTCAAGAGGGATGGTCGGATTAGTTTCTGATCCTGAGACTGGGAAATTGAACTGTACTGCCTGTTTAATCTGTATGCGGAACTGTCCGATCAGGGCAATTTATATTACCCAGACCAAAGACGAAGCCGGGAAGAGGGTTCCGGATGAATTTGTGGTAGAAGCCGGGCTTTGTATATACTGCGGCATCTGTGAAGAGGTCTGTCCCTTCTCCGCCATCAAGTGTATTCCTAAATACGAGTTCTCAGTTTATGATAAGAAAAAGCTCATTCATAATAAAGAAAGGTTAACTGAGATCGGTAAAGGATTCAAATATATAAAGTGGGTGGAACTTGGAAAGTAACACGCAGGTAGCAGTATTCTATATACTCTCAGGTTTAATCGTAGGCTCTGCCTTTATGGTAGTTACCCTGAAGAACATCTTTCACTCTCTTCTGTTTTTAATCCTGTGTTTTTTCTCGATTGCCGGGATTTATGTTTTGCTTTCAGCAGAGTTTGTGGCAGCCGTGCAGGTTTTAATCTATGTAGGAGCAATAACAGTCCTTTTGATCTTTGCCATAATGCTTACGGCTCAGCTTTATAGTCCCAGTATAAGGCAGTCAAATGAGCAGGTTATCCCCGGCCTGTTAGTCGTGGGTGCACTATTAGTTGTTACTCTTTCAGTTTTAGGCCGAACCAGCTGGAGAATAAGCACTCAGGGGATTGAAGGACAGTCAACTGTATCCATAGGAAAAGCTCTTTTGACCACTTACGTTTTACCCTTTGAGGTGGTTTCTTTGGTCTTGTTAGCTGCTTTAATTGGCGCCATAATAATAGCTCGTAAGGAGTAAGATGCTTAATTTATACCATTATTTAGCTTTAAGCGCCATTCTTTTCTGTATCGGGATATTTGGGGTCCTGACGCGCAGGAATGCTATCGGGATTTTAATGTCGATTGAGCTTTTGTTCAATGCGGTTAATATAAATTTTGTCGCTTTTGCCAGGTTCATAAATCCGCAGGAAATCACAGGGCAGGTTTTTACGATTTTCGTGATAACCATTGCAGCAGCAGAAGCGGCAGTTGGTCTGGCAATTATCATATTGATCTACAGACAGCATAAGGGCGTGGAAGTTGATAGAGTGAACATTATGAAATGGTAAGGAGAAATCATATTTTATGTTACCCTATAGCTGGTTAATTCCATTTTTCCCGATACTATCGTTTATTCTGATTATCTTTTTCACTATAAAGAAGCCAAAACTCTCATCTCTTGTTTCCATAGGGGCGGTTAGCCTTTCCTTTGTGTTCTCCTTTATAGTTTTGATTACAGTTTTATCTAATCCAGTTACCTCTGAATTCAAGATCAACTGGTTAGACCTGCCCGGGTTTAAGGTTGAAGCCGGGATGCTGATTGATCCCCTGACTGCGGTAATGCTTATGGTGGTAACGATAGTCTCGATGCTGGTCCAGATTTACTCAGTTGGCTATATGGCAGGAGACCCCAGGTTTTCTCGATATTTTTCTTTCTTATCCCTGTTCACTTTCTCGATGTTAGGGCTGGTTTTAGCTAACAATTTCTTCGAGATCTTCATCTTCTGGGAATTAGTCGGTTTGACTTCCTACCTTTTGATCGGATTCTGGTTTGAGAAAAAGAGTGCCTCAGATGCAGGTAAAAAGGCGTTTATTACCACCCGCACGGGAGATTTAGCATTTTTAGTCGGGATATTCCTTTTAACTACTACAGTTGGCACCCTGAATTTTCAGGAGGCTTTTCATCAGGTTGAATCTGGCGCTATCTCTGCTACTTTATTGACTCTTTCTGCTATCCTGATCTTCGGAGGGGCAGTTGGTAAATCTGCCCAATTCCCCTTGCATGTCTGGCTCCCGGATGCGATGGAAGGTCCTACTCCAGTCAGCGCTCTAATTCATGCAGCCACAATGGTGGCAGCCGGTGTCTATTTAGTAGCCCGCCTGATGAGTATCTATACGCTTTCCGTTCCTGCCTCTCTGGTAGTGGCAATCATCGGTGCCTTTACTGCCTTTTTAGCCGCATCCATAGGTTTAGTCCAGAACGATATAAAAAGGGTCTTAGCTTATTCTACTATAAGTCAATTAGGATACATGATAATGGCTTTAGGTCTGGGAGGTTATACTGCAGGTACTTTTCATCTGATGACTCATGCTTCGTTTAAGGCACTACTTTTCTTGGGTGCAGGGAGTGTGATTCATGCTGTGCATACCAATGATATCTGGGAAATGGGCGGGCTTTATCCTAAGATGAAGACCACTGCCCTAACCTTTATCATCGGGTCATTATCCTTAGCTGGAATCTTTCCATTATCCGGCTTCTGGAGCAAGGACGAGATTTTACTTTTGGCACTGAATAAATATCCTATTTTTATGCTGGTCGGATTAGCCGTTGCCTTTATGACTGCCTTCTATATGTTCCGTCTCTGTTTTGTCACCTTCTACGGGAAACCAAAAGACCAGCAGAAATTCGAACATGCGCATGAATCCCCGAAAGTGATGACCGTTCCCTTAGTTGTTTTAGCTTTTCTTTCCATATTTGCGGGGTGGGTGGGAATACCCTGGCTTTCAAAAGGGTATTCTTCCTTTGTCTATCATCATGAAGTTCATCATTTAGAGCCAAATTTCATTTTGATGATAGTTGCTACACTAGTAGCTTTATCCGGGATATATTTAGCCTACCTTATGTATTATAAAGGTTCTATTTCTCCGGAAAAGTTGAAAAATAAATGCTCTTTCATTTATAAAATCTTATATAACAAATACTATTTCGATGAGCTTTATAATGCCATTATCATAAAACCTTTATTTAAGCTTGCAGATTTTCTATACAAGAAATTCGACTTAGGGGTAATCGACTGGCTGGTGAATGCGGTAGGTGATTTCATAGTTTTCTTATCCTGGTTAAAGGAAAGGTTTGATACTCTTATCGTGGACGGAGCAGTGAACGGTTTAGGATATGTGGTAAGGGGAACCGGAGCTGGAATGAGAAAAGTTCAGACCGGACAATTGCAGAATTATGCTTTCATCATCTTTTTCGGGATAGTTTTGATCATACTTTTGAAGTTATTTTAATGAAAATAAATTTAGGAGGAAAAGGATAAAATGAATTTCCCAATCTTGAGCTATATGGTCTTCATCCCTCTTTTAGGGATGGTAGTGGTGCTTCTTTTAAGGAAGGAACAGGTTCACGTAATTCGCTTTGCTGCCGCTCTGTTTTCTTTCATACCCTTAATCCTCTCCTTTTTCCTGGTAGCAAATTACGACAGCTCCACTTCAGTTATGCAGTTCGTGGAGAAGTTTGACTGGATACCCTCCTTGGGGGTTACTTACCATTTAGGAGCGGATGGTCTTTCCGTGCCGATGCTTTTCTTGACCGCCCTTTTATCCTTTTTATCCATAATCGCCTCTTTTAACATAAATTTCAGGGTGAAAGAATATTTCGCCTTTTTCTTACTTTTGGAAGTCGGGATGATGGGGGTATTTGCAGCACTGGACTTCTTTTTGTTCTACATCTTCTGGGAGATAATGCTGGTCCCGATGTATTTTCTGATTGGGGTCTGGGGTGGTCCCAGAAAAGAATATGCGGCTATCAAGTTCTTCTTATATACACTCTTTGGTAGCGTCTTTATGTTGATTGGGATTTTAGCTTTATATTTCACCTCCCAGCCTCATACCTTGAATATGATGGAGTTGATTGCCCAGGCACCACTTTTAGGCAGGGGATTTCAACTGATAGTTTTTGTAGCTTTCTTTTTAGCCTTTGCCATAAAGGTTCCAATCTTCCCGTTCCATACCTGGCTTCCGGATGCTCACGTTGAGGCACCAACTGCAGTATCAGTCATCCTTGCCGGGATTTTGTTGAAAATGGGAACCTATGGACTTCTGAGGGTAAGTCTTCCGATGTTCCCACAGGCAGCTGTCTATTATGCCCTTCCTTTAGCCATATTAGCTCTGATCAATATCGTTTATGGGGCTTTGGTCTGTATGGCTCAAAAGGATTTGAAAAAATTAGTCGCATATTCTTCAGTGAGCCATATGGGTTATTGCATATTGGGGATTTCAGCCTTGACTGTTACCGGCATCTCCGGCTGCGTCTTTCAGATGTTCTCCCACGGACTTATCACCGGTGCATTGTTTTTGTTAGTCGGGGTTTTATATGACAGAGCTCATACCCGGGACATAGATGCTTTTGGAGGTTTATGGATAAAAATTCCGGTCTATTCTGGAGTGATGACTTTGTTCTGTATGGGCTCCTTAGGACTTCCGGGTTTATCCGGGTTTGTGAGTGAGTTTATGGTCTTTATTGGCGCATTCCCGGTTTTTAAAGTGATAGTTGCTTTTGCAGTCTTAGGTGTGGTACTAACCGCAGCCTACTTCTTGCGAATGATTCAGAAAATGTTCTTGGGGACTTTCAATACTAAATGGGAAGCGATAACGGAGATAAATAGCAGAGAGCTTTTTACGGTCATCCCCCTGGCCATACTTATGATTGGAGTTGGAGTTTATCCATCTCCTTTGGTAAATATTATGCGGGCAACACTTGAGAATATCATTCATCTGGTAAGCGGATAAGATTAATTTTTCTATTAACTATGAGCTAACAACTATAAACTGTTTTTCGGAGGTTGATTTGTACTTCATCCCTATTTTTCCTGAGATATTTCTTTTCCTCTGGGCGATATTGGTCTTTATAATAGACTTCTTCTTAAAAGAGGATAAGAAGAGGAATTTAGGTTACATTTCGCTCTTAGGGATTTTGATAACCATTATTCTGCTTTTCTTCTCCATTCAGGGAGAAATGTTTGGCAAGGTTTACTCTTCTGATTCTTTAAGTCAGTTCTTCAAATTGGTTTTTCTTTTATCCTCTTTTTTGGCTATTTCGGTCTCTATAGATTTTGTAGCTAAATTTAGAGCCTTCAAGGGTGAGTTTTTCGCTTTGATTTTAATCTCTACCGTAGGGATGATGTTGTTATCATCTGCCAGAGAGCTTATCTTTTTATATGTTTCATTAGAGCTGGTTACTATTCCGCTTTTCGTCTTATCTGCATATCTAAAATCTGATGCTAAATCGGCTGAAGCGGGTTTGAAGTATATGCTTTTGGGAGCAATTTCATCTGCCATTCTCCTCTATGGTATCAGCCTTATCTACGGAATAACAGGGACTACATATCTTTTGGGAATTAAAACCAATCTGATGGTAGATTACTTACAGATAGGTCCAATAGGTCCCGGGCTATTTCTTTCCTTTATCTTTTTCATTGCTGGATTTGGATTCAAGTTAGCCCTGGTCCCTTTTCATATGTGGGCGCCAGATGTTTATGAGGGAGCCCCCACCCCTATCACGGCTTTTCTTTCAGTTGGCTCCAAAGCCGCAGGTCTGGTAGCTTTCTTGAGGGTTTTCTTTGGGTCTTTTTTGATCTATAATCCGGACTGGGTTACTATAGTGGTGGTTTTGGCAGCTTTGAGTATGATCATCGGGAATATTATCGCTTTACTTCAGACCAATATCAAAAGGATGTTAGCCTATTCCTCTATCGCTCAGGTAGGGTATATTTTAGTAGGTCTAGTTGCCTTATCAGAAAGAGGTGTCTCCTCAGTAGCTTTTTATACCTTAGCTTACCTTTTCGCCAATATCGGAGCTTTTGTGGTGGCTATTGCCTTTGAGCTTCAAACCGGCAGCTCTGAGATAAAGGATTATGCCGGGCTTTCCCAGAGCTCTCCTTATTTGTCGCTTTTTATGATGATTTTTCTTCTATCTTTAGTTGGCATCCCGCCTTTAGCTGGTTTTGTGGGAAAATATTTTCTTTTCGCTTCTGCGATAGAGAAGAATTTAATCTGGTTAGTGGTGATTGCGGTTTTAACAAGTGTGATTTCACTTTATTACTATATGGGTGTTTTAAGGGAGATGTATTTCCGTAAAAAAGAAAATGCAGAGAAAATATTTTTGCCTTTCGGGATTAAATTAGCTTTGCTCATCTGTATTATTGGTGTTATTTTAGTAGGTCTCTTCCCCAATCCGTTCCTCGATTTTGCCAGTCAGGCTGCGTTGGTTTTTAAATATTGAGAAATTTTTCGTAGGGCAAATCTCAAGATCCAATTTGGACCTTTAGGTTTGTGTTTTTTTGCAAGGCTGAAACCTTGCTCTACGACCGGTATACCCCCGTTGCCCTCAACGTGGGTATACTGTAACCCCATCTTGGGGTAAGGTGGGATTACAGGTTAACATAAATGGGTTCGATGAATCGAACCCCTGCACTAAAATTTTCTTCAAATTTTATTGACAATGAGATGAAAAAGAATAACTTAATGAGAATTGTAGGGAGGATATGAGCTTTAAGAATACTATAACAAAGGTTCTAAGAAATTATTTTCTTTCCGGGGTATTAATCATTGTTCCTTTAATCATTACCTATCTGGTCTTGCGTTTCCTTTTCGTGAATGTGGATGGGCTTTTGTCCCCTTTAATCAATAAACTCATTGGATACAAAATTCCAGGGATAGGGCTTTTAGCTACCTTAATCCTTATATTCTTAGCTGGAATTTTTGCCTCAAGCGTGATTTTTTCCCGGTTGGTGTCTTACGGGCAGTCGCTATTTTTGAGAATTCCCATAATTCGTACTATCTATGGACCTGCCAAACAGTTAGTGGAAAGTTTAACTGTTGAAGAAAAGAGGGCTTTCAAACAGGTTGTTCTTATACAATTTCCCAGACAAGGAATTTTTACGTTAGGTTTTGTTACTAACAAGATCAGTTTTAAAAACGAAGAGCTTTTAGTCGTCTTTGTTCCTTCTACCCCCACTCCCTTTACTGGATGGACGCTTGTGTTCAAAAAAGAAGAGGCTATTCCGTTAGACATTTCGGTTGAACAGGGGATCGAATTTTTCGTCTCAGGAGGAATTGCCTCTCCGGAAAAATTTCCGGTCAAGGAGAAAATGAGTATCTGATATGGTGAAGGAAACAGTTACAACTATCTCAGCGGCCGCATCGAAAGCCGTATCTGCTATCTGGACGTTCCCTTCAGTGATTTTATCAGCTTTAGTCATTGGATGGGCGGCAGAATCAGCTCAGTTTTTGTTCTCCCAGGGATTAGCCTTAGCTATATTAGCCTGGCTTCAGACCCTGCCTGAATTTATGGTAGAAGCAGTCATTGCCTGGGAGGCAGGTGTAGATCCAGCAAAGATTCATCTGGTGACTGCTAATTTCACCGGCTCCTTGCGCCTTTTAGTGGGTTTAGGCTGGCCCATGATCTATTTCACTACAGTTTTCTTCAGAAAAAGGAAACCAGGTGAAAGAAGATGGTCAAATATCAAGTTAGAAGGTGAACATTCAGTAGAGGTTTTAGGTCTTGTTCCACCAATTCTATATTTTGTAATTATAGTTATAAAAGGAACCCTTTCCATTTTTGATTCGGCGATACTTTTTCTGATATATGTTGCATATCTTTATGTTCTTCAGAAAATTCCTCCACAGGATAAGGAGAAGATCGAGGACGTTGGTAAAGTTCCCAGATGGATCTTAAAACAGAAAACGGCAAAAAGGAATCTGGCTATAGCTTTCCTTTTTATTTTTGGGGGGATCTGGTTATATTTAGTCGCAGAACCTTTTCTGCATAGTATGTTAGCTTTAGCTACGGTCCTGGGAGTATCTCAATTCATCTTCATCCAGTGGGTTTCACCTTTTCTATCTGAGTTCCCGGAAAAAGTGACGGCTTTTAACTGGGCGCGACAGGTTAAAAAATCTCATATGGCTTTAATGAATATGGTCTCCTCCAATATCAACCAGTGGACCGTATTGGTGGCTATGATCCCGATAGTCTATTCGATAAGCATCGGAAAGGTTTCGGTTATTCATTTTGATTCGCATCAGAAAGTGGAGATCTTTTTAACTATCGCCCAATCAGCTTTAGGGATGATCCTTTTAGCCAATATGGAATTTCGCTGGTATGAGGCTTTAGGGCTTTTCAGCTTATGGTTCTTACAATTTGTGATGCCCTCTCTCAGAGAGGAGATAACCTGGGTCTATCTTTTCTGGATCTATGTGGAGTTGATCTTAGCTTTTGTGGGGAAAAGAAAAATTACAGCTTTTAGTGAATTTCGAGAACTTATTAGGAAACATTGGTAGAACCTCACCCTATCCTTCTCTAAAGGAGAGGGGAGAAAGGAGTATTATGGTTAGATTTTTACCCAAAGAGGAAAAGTTCTTTGAGATGTTAAAGAAATCGGCTCAAAATCTTTTAAAAGGGGCAGAGGCATTAAAGGAACTGGTGGAAAATTATACGGATGTGGAAAGAAAAGTAAAAGAGATAAAAGAAATTGAGCATCAAGGTGACAAAATCTTTCATCAGATAGTAGAAAGTCTAAACAAGACCTTTGTCACTCCCCTTGACCGAGAAGATATTCACCAGCTTGCCAGTGAATTAGATGATGTCTTAGATGCGATTGAAGGGATTTCCAGCCGGCTTTTGTTTTTCAAGATAGAAAAACCTACTCCAGAGTGTATTCAGTTAGTGAACATAATTTACAAAGCGGCACTAGAGATAGAAAAAGCAGTAGCTGATCTGAAACATTTCAAAAACCTCCACCCTTTCTGTGTGGAAATAAATAGTTTAGAAAATGAGGCGGACCAGATCTCCCAGACGATGATCGGGATACTATTAGATGGAGAAACTGATTGGAGGAAAGCTATAAAATGGAAGGAGATCTACGGGAGATTGGAAACCGCAGCGGACCACTGTGAGAATATCGCTAATGTCATAGAAAGCATAGTAGTAAAAAATGCTTGATTCGATCTCTGGAAATTGGAGTTATACCTCAAAAAAGGAATTCATAAAAAATGAGTAGATTGTTTATCATTGCTTTTTCTGCTATTCTGCTGTTAAAATTAACTCACGGTGTTTTTGCTGAGGAGGATTGGGAATACTGGAGCAAATACTCTTTTGAGATAGCTTTTAGTAAAAAGATTGGTTTTAGTCTTGAGCCCCAGTTTAAATTCAAAAACAATTTTAGAGAATATTACTATTCTAAGATTTATTTCGGTTTGTCTGGCAAGCTAAATAAATTTACTACGGTCAAAGGCTACTATGCCTATAAAACAAAAAAGGGTAAAACTGGCTGGAAAGGGACAGATTTATTATATTTGGACCCCATACTAAAATTCGATTTACTGTATGTAGATTTGAGTAACCGTTTTCGATTGGAATATGATTTGGACAAAAAGGAATTGGTCTATCGAAACCGTATAAAATTAGAGAAGAGTCTTTATAAAAACATAGTGCCTTTCATTCAAGAGGAAATTTTCTATTCTTTCTTATCTCACCGGTTCGAAGAGAATCGCTTTTCTGTTGGATCTTCTGTGAAAATTATGAATAGGGTACGTTTTTCTGGAGAATATATGTTAAACAGCAAAATCGATAATTCCGGATGGCAAGCCGCTAACGTGTTAGTAACAAGTTTAAGTTTTCTGTTCTGAGTTTTAGCCTTAACTCTACGAAAGGAGGAATTAAAATAGATGTTCGAATCCTTCTGGTTTTTAATTTTAATCATTTTTCTGGCAGTGGCTTTCGATTTTGTGAACGGCTGGACCGATGCCTGCAATTCAATTGCTACTGTGATCTCCACCCGGGTCTTATCCCCTCAGGTGGCAGTTTTAATGGCGGCTTTTTTTAACTTGGTCGGCGCCCTGGCTGGAACAGCAGTGGCAGTTACTATTGGAAAAGGTTTAGTAGCCTCAGATTCGATCAATCTTTTTACCATTGCCATGGCTTTAATCTCAGTCATAATTTGGAGTTCTGTTGCAACCATTTTCGGCTTGCCCACCAGCGAAAGTCACGGGCTTATGGCCGGTTTAGCCGGGGCAGGAATCGCTACTGCCGGAACTAAGGTCTTGATCTGGGCTGGTTGGAGAAAGGTACTTTTAGGGCTTATCTTTGCTCCTCTGTTCGGCTTTACGATTGGACTTTTATTTATGGTTATACTCCTATGGACATTTAGACGTTTTACCCCCAGTGCAGTTGGAGGGATCTTCCGTAAATTCCAGATAGCCTCAGCCGCTTTTATGGCTTTCAGTCACGGAAGTAACGATGCTCAAAAAACTATGGGAATAATGACCCTGGCTTTAGCCATCCATTTCCATTGGTCCTCCTTTCAAGTTCCGCTGTGGGTCATTCTTCTTTCTGCAACTACAATGGGCTTGGGAACTATTTTCGGTGGCTGGAAAGTAATAAGGACTATGGGAACAAGGATAACCAAACTGGAGCCGATTCATGGTTTTGCGGCTGAAACTTCAGCCGCTTTAGTTATCACAGCCGCCTCAAGGATTGGCCTGCCTTTGAGCACCACCCATGTCATCGCCTCAGGGATTATGGGGGTTGGGGCAACCAAAAGGCTCTCTGCAGTGAGATGGGGGGTAGCAGGGAATATCGTCTTAGCCTGGATTTTGACCTTTCCTATCTGTGGAACGATAAGCTGGCTTTTAACTACCATAGCCAGACATCTATTTTTTAAGAATTAAACAATAGATTTGTAGGGGTTCAAAATTTTGAACCCCTACATTTTTTCGTTGATATACCCTCACCAATGAAAAAAAAACGTGGGTCAGGAGCACAACATTTAGCGTGGAATGTAGGGGCGGCCCCTCCGGGTCGCCCCTATAGGTTTATTGCCTGCTTCTCAATTTCTGCAAAACATTACTTACAGCCTGATCATTCGGGTGGCTTTCCAGCCATTTCTCTAAGATCCTTTCTGATTCAGTATATTTCCCGTTCATTATATAAAGGTCTGAAAGAGCCCTGAAGCTGATCTCGTTATCCGGACTTTCTTGATAAGCCTGGTAAAAGATTTTTTCTGCTTCTTTTGTATTTTTCTGGCTTATATAGAAAAGACCCAGATACTGGAGATATAAAAGCTGTGAATTTAGGTTATATAAGGATTTGAGATGTGCTTCACCTTTTTTCAAAAGGGATCGAATCGAATCAGCTTTCCCTTCTTCATTATAGAGCCCGGCTAAAATGGAATAGCTCCGATAGTAGTCCGGATATACTTGAATCGCCTTTTGTAATTCAGCTTTTGCCTTTTCCCTGTCCCCGGAAGAAAGATAATAATTACTCAATTCAATAAACATCTCCGGATAACTGACCATCATTCCGATAGCATTTTCGTCTTTATATACTTTAGTGTTATTTAAACCCCGATATTGATAAACCTCCCATAAGAGCTGGTGGTATTTATCAGGATCAAGCATAAATTTTCCTTCCTCTGGCACAATTTTCATACCGAAACCAGCTTTTTTAAGATGGTTATCCAGATTCACCCGACCATCTGGAGGAACGGTAGAGGAGAAAAAGACAGGGTATTTCCACTGATTGGACATAATTATATTCTCGATCATCAGATCCGATACCCGGATAAGCTTTTTGGAGTTTTGATCATAATAAGCGGTTAGATAATGCTGGACTCCTCTGAGCGGGTCAAAATATTTCTCTTTTGGTAAAGGCATAATAGTTCCATCTGGACGCTTTGTATCCACACATTTTATCTGGTCATAACTTAGGCTAATTGGAACGTTCCATTTATCCTTAAGCTGAAGGATATACCAGTCAGTCTGGAGCAAGCTTAAATTAACCACCCTAACATCGGTTCTGACCTTTTCCACCTCCTGTATAAACCACAAAGGGAAAGTATCGTTATCCCCGTTGGTAAATAAAATGGCATCCTTCTCACAGGAGTTCAAAATGTTATAAGCATAATCATACGCCAGATAATTATTCCGCCGATTGTTGGGCGAATGTAACCAGCGATTTAATGGAATTAAAGGTCCTAAAAGGAAGATAACTGAAAGACCATAGAGTAAACTTTTACCCCCCAACTCACCTAACTTCCACTTAGCATAACTTTCTCCGATGTAACTTAAAATCTTAGATATTCCTAAACCCATTAATATGGCATAAAAGATAAATGCCGGCATAAAGAAATAATCACGATCACGCACCTCTAACCGCTCTATCTCACCGCTTAAGGAACTATATTTGGTCCCATCTCCAAAATTCATATAGATCACCAACCCGACCGAAGAAATCAATACCAAAAACAATAACATCCACCCTATACCCTTAAGTCGCCTTATACCCTCTGCTACCCCTAATAAACCTAAGATTATCGGAATAAACCACAAAGATTTGTCCAGATACTGCTCCCGGAAAAATCCCCACAGACCCATGCGCTCATGCACCCCAAACTGGTTTTTCCAGCTACC
>Ga0315291_10004736_pt1 | contig 17225 bp, 13 predicted proteins | sample YL17G12_20_MG_FD_203070 | JGI IMG/M metagenome (GOLD analysis project Ga0315291, IMG submission 203070) | Sediment microbial communities from Yellowstone Lake, YNP, Wyoming, USA - YL17G12_20 | ecosystem: Environmental > Aquatic > Freshwater > Lake > Sediment | place: USA: Wyoming | collected...
CAGGTCTGATCGTAGCAGGCTGCCTGTCAACCAGCCAAACGTGTCCGAGACTTTTTGCTCAGGCACAAGCCACGGCCTTTAGGCCGTGGTAGTTGACTCGATAAGCAAACAGGCAACCTTTCAGCCCGGAGCAGTGGCCGGAGAGCGCCTGGCATACAGCCTCTCGCCGCCTCGTTCCATCTCTCTGGAGATCGATAATCCTTTGATGGCAGTAGACCTCAATGGCAACGGCGTTCTCCAGCTGACTGGGGGGATACCAGTCGCTGGATCTCAGCCCATCTACAAGGTTATTATTAATATCTGCACAAAATGGAATATCTGGCACCCTTACGGGAGCACAGTCTACCAGTTCCGGCCAGATCCTATCATGTCAAACATCGTATGGAAAAACTTCGTCCTGAACCTGGACATTCCGCGAATAGCCTGGGGCGCAACCGGAGCTAGCGTATCAATAATAAAAGCCAGCGATTACCAGAGAAGCCAGCCGACACGCATACCTATTATCCCCACCCCCAGCGTAGAATTGGGACCGCCGGCCGCCCAGGACACTGAACCGCGACCTTATCTGGCGGATATAAGATTTCCCAAGGTCACTCTGGAATGGTCCCGCGACACCAACCAGGCGCGAGCCAGGGTCGGAAATGTAGTTCTTTCCTCAACTGGCTTCTGGTGGGACGACCAGGATCCCAATGTATGCCACCTGGGGAGTTTCAAGATCGACCTCAAAAAGGGCCTGGTCTTCTTTGTAGAGAGAGACGGCACTGAGGTGCAGACATCCCTTGGCGTAACCATCGACGATTCCCCCAGTCAGGGAATGGTCTACTTCGAGCCTGAGCTTTGGTGGTAGGATAGAGACGCCATCATCATTCAACTTTTTTTGAAAATTTATTCAGAGGCAGTGAGCGGGAGACAGCTATGCTCTTCTGGCGAGAGAGGGTGATCTTTGTCGGCCGACCAATTGATCCCCGCGTCGCCCCCGCTGGGCATCTGACTGGGGAAGAGCCAGCCTTCTGGCCGGGCCCATCTCTGCCCCGCCGCCTGCCATGGCCTTGCGCTGGCGGGGCAGGCATTGGACCGGCCAATTATCCCCAATCCCTGGATGGCGATGAACCCCTCTAGCTCCCGGTCTTTATCGCCTCCACTGCCGCCTGCAGTGCTCGATCCAGCTCTCTTACATTAGGTCCGCCGCCCTGAGCCAGGTCCGGCTTGCCACCTCCACCTCCGCCCAGGACCGCTGCCGCCGCCTTTACGATGTTGGCTGCCTTAACCCCCCGGCTCAACCCCGATCTTCCCGCTGACACAACGATCTTGCCCGCCTCTGAGCCCAAGATGGCCACGCAGTCCGCGTCCGCCAGGAGCGTTGCCGCCTTGAGCATCTCCTCGATCTCAGCCTGGCCCATCTTTTGAACCACGACCTTCAGCCCGTCGATGGTCTGGCCCTCCCTTGAGAGCGACTTCAGGCGTTCCTGCGCCAGCTTCTCCTCAAGCCTCTCGATCTCCTTCTGCTGATCTTTCCATTCCTGGAAGAAGCGAGAAGCGGTCTTGGGGAGCTGCTCTGGCGAAACGCGCAGGACGGCGGCCGCCTGGCCGAGCAGCTCATCTCTCTCCTGGCTGGCACGAACAGCTGCCTCTCCAGCTGCGAACTCTATCCTCTCTACCCCATCCTGGATGCGCTCAGTCCTCAATACCTTGATGGCCCCTATCCTGCCGGTGTTTGTCACGTGGGTGCCGGCGCAGGCCTCGATATCCGATCCCACCTTCACCACCCGGATCGTGTTCCCCGGCGGCACGCCTCCCTGGTAGAGCTCGAAGCCGAAGAGCTTCTCCGCCTCCTCCCTGGGCATGAACTTGGTCTCTACGGGAATGGCCTCCATTATACGGCGGTTGGCTTCCAGCTCAATGAGCTTGAGCTCCTCCCCGCTGATCCTCTTGTAATGGGAGATGTCCAACCGCGCGCGGTCTTCGCTCTTTTGTGCTCCCGCCTGCCAGATGTGGCCGCCCAGGATGCGCCTGGCAGAATCGTGCACCAGATGGGTTGCAGTGTGATGCCGGGCATGCGCCATTCTCCGCCTCATGTCCACAATGCCATGCACGCGATCGCCCTTCTCCAGGCCTGAAGGATCCTCCAGCTGGTGAAGGACTGCAGTTCCCACCTTTTTTACGTCTATCACCCGAAATGTCTGGCCGTCCTTCTCCAGAGTTCCGTGATCAGCCGGCTGCCCGCCCCCCTCGGGGTACATGAGGGTCCTGTCCAGCACCACGGAATCTGCAACCACGGCGATAACCTCAGCATCGAAGGTCGCCTGGTAGGGGTGCTCATAGTAGAGAAGCTCTGTTCTTCCCGGGACTACCTGCTCGGCCTCATCCTTCTGCTCCGCCTTGATGTGCGTCTTGGCCACCAGGGAGTAGAAGTTGTCCGGCAGCTCCACGGCCACGCCCAGCTGCTGGGCCGAGTCGCGGGCTATCTCCGGCGGAATGCCATGAGTATCGTAGAGGGAGATCATCTCCGGCAGAGGAATGACCCCTCCTTTCTTGCGGTAGTGCTCCGCGGTCTTTACTACCAGCCGTCTGCCCTTCTCCAGGGTTTCTCCATATTTCTTCTCTTCCTGATCCAGGATCTCCCTAATTGTCTCGAACCTCTCTTGCCAGTCCCTGTAATCCAGCCGGGAGATCTGCATCTCAACCAGGTCTGCCAGAGACGTGCCAATGCCAAGCTCCCTCATCAGCCGGAGCGTCCTGCGCAGCACCAGCCGGGCCAGGTAGCCGGCCTTGACGTTGGAGGGGATTATCCCGTCTCCAAACATAAAGGCCAGGCAGCGGGTGTGATCCACCACGGCATACACCCTCTCCATGGGAGATATGGCCGCTTCCAGCCTTTGGGGAGTGACGCCTATGCTGGCGGCAATCCTGGCCCGGAGATCCTTCATGCTGGCCGCCTCCAGATCGACCATGCCCGCCAGCCGGGCGTTCTGGGCAAAGACCTGGGCGTACTCCGGATCTGCCAGGTCGTGCTCCACGCCTGCCAGGCCAGCCACCTCCTCGACCATCTCGGGAAAGATGGCATCGTAAATGGTAGGAGAGCCTTTGGACGCCCAGACGAAGCGCTCCAGCCCGTAGCCCGTATCCACGATGTAGTTCTCCATGCGCTCATAGCGCTCGCCCTTGATCTCTATGCTGCCGCCGGGGACGGCCTTCAGGTCCATGAAGACCAGCGTGGCCAGCTCAAGCCCTCCTATCAAGCACTCCAGGCTTGGCCCGGCATTCCCTCCTCCCGCCCAGGGATTCTCTTTGTAGGTGACGGCCAGGGGATCTGCCCCCAGCCCGAGGAGGAGCTCGTCGCAGAGCTGCACTGTCCTGTCCTTCCAGTAGATCTCTCGCTCGGCGGTATTGAAGACGTGATGGGCCATCATCTCAAAGGTGGTCAGATGCCTCCCGCTCCGGCCTACGGCATCCAGGTCATCGAGGCGGATGCAGGGCTGGCTAATGGTCAAGGGATTTGCCGGCGGCGGCACCTGCCCGGAGGTCACAAAGGGCTGGAAGTCAGCTATGGAGGCTATGGTCAGGTAGATGTCGTCCCGCCATCTTGCCACTACAGGATACCTGGCGATTCTGGTGTGTCCTCGGGCCTGGAAGAAGCTCAGGTAGTGCTCGCGCATATCATCCAGGCCGTGCTCCCTTCGGAAGACCGGGGCCCCTATAAAGGTGTAGGGATCGCAGGGAGGGTCCCCGCAGGTCTTTCGGGATGCGTCTTTAGTCCAGAAGAATTTGCCGCAGCCCTCACAGCTCTTCCTTTCAAAACCAACGTCGGCAAAGAAATCCAATCGATACTCATCTTCGGAGAACATGGTGATCAGCTTATGAAATGGAAAATTGGGCAACACATCTAAAAGGCTTTCTTAAGCCCTTTCGCTGAGGTGCCAAAATCCTCAGATCATAGAAAAGGAAAGGACAAATTGAGGAGAGGTGGAAGAGCCGGCCGCGAGATCTAAAGCCCCCTCTTCCTTTCTTAGTTTACGCGAATAACCTTCAGCAAAGAGACTACAGGCACTCCGGCAATCTCATTCGTGCCCTTCTTGTCCAGCAATACGGCAATGGCATTTATCTTAGCGCCATGCTCGTCAAGATACTCCACCGTCTCCTCCAGCGTCTTGCCTGAAGTTATCACGTCATCGATGATTATGCATTCTTTGTCCTTGACATCGGAGAAGTTGGCGCTCAGGTTCCCCCGCACCTTTTTGCTCTCCGTAGCGAGCATCTGTTTGCTGGGAGTATAGACCGCCAGCTCGGCGCAGAGATCGCTCGCCACCATGCTGGCCAGCGGCAAACCGCTCAGGGCTATGCCCACCACCACATCCACCCCGGCATCATTAGCATCCAGGGTCTCGTAGATGATATCGGTGAGGGCCTGGGAGATGTGACCCAAGCGGTAGGCGTTCCTTCCTATCATGGACCAGTCCACTGAGATATCCTTAGGCCCCGGAGCGGCTGTTGTCTTCTCGGCGTGGGTCAGAAGCCATGTCACCGTCTCGCTGGACACATTCAGCTCCTCTGAGATCTGACCCTCAACCAGGCCTTCTGCCTTCAGCTCCGTCGCCTTCTTCATCAAAGTCTCTATATTCTTCATATTATCCGTCTCCTCATGGGAGTGCCACAGTCAGAACAGACCTCCCCTTGATAAGTCTTGCCGCATCCATGGCACCTCTGTACGCGCCTCCGTTTCCTTCCAATTTTGGGCTGCCCCACCGGCTCGACCCTCAGCCCCAGGTGAAGGGCAACGTTCTGCAGGGCGTAGTCGTCTGTGGCCAGAGCGCCATATTCCAGGGCCTTGGCCAGCACCTCCAGGTCCGCCGCCGAGAGCACAGCGATATCCCCCGTCCTCTGAGCGGCGGCCCTCGCCTCTGCCAGGGCCTGCCGGGAGGGGCTCTCCACTCGGGCTTCGAAGATGTAAAGGAGCGTTTTAGACCTCAGATCTTTCAGCTCCTTTTCCACTGCAGGGACGGTGATCAGCTCACCTTGAGGCCTCTTTCCCCAGATAAATACCGAAGCATCGGCTACGACATGCGCATCCACTCGCAGCCTCTTGGAAGTTATACTACTTGGACCTTTGCCTGACCAAAATGCTATTATCGTAGAAGGCTGTCCTGTGCTGGGATGGCCAGGACTCGGAAGAAGGGAAGATCAAAAGAGGGCGCAGAAACCCAGGAGCCCAGCAACCAGCGGACAGCAGAGCCTGCGCTGAAGGAGTCCAAGTCTAAACCCAAGAGCACTGCCGAGACCAGGAACATCCAGATGGACGGAATAAAAAAGACAGTCTATCCTTCCTTTCTGGGGGTACTGGCAGGCTTCGCCTGCTACTACGGACCTCCCGCCACCATCAGCCAGCTTCCGTGGCACTTCATCCTCCTGATGGTCCTCGCCGTCACTTACTTCGTACAGAGGCTGACCTATCCCTTCATGAACATCGATGTTCTCGAGTTCAAGGGAAAGGACTGGTTTTATGTGGAGTTCATGGTCGTTGACCTGTGGCTGGTGACCTGGACCCTTCTTTTGAACTAGGAGTGCCATGAGGATTGCAGTAATAAATAGGGATCGCTGCCAGCCCAAGAAGTGCTCCAAGGAATGCGAATATTTCTGCCCTCCCGTGCGCACCGGGGACGAGACGGTGGTCTTCACAGAGGGAAAGCCCTTGATAACTGAGAACCTCTGCGTGGGCTGCGGCATCTGCGTGAGAAAATGCCCCTTTGGCGCCATCACCATCACCAACCTGCCGGAGGAATTGGAGAGCCCCGTGCACAGGTACGGCCAGAACGGATTCGCCCTCTACGGCCTGCCGGTTCCCATCAGCGGCAGAGTCACAGGGATGCTGGGGCCAAACGGCATAGGCAAGAGCACTGCCGTCTCCATCCTCTCCGGGAGCCTCGGGCCCAACCTGGCCAGGAACGCCACATGGGAGGATGTGCTGCAGAGGTTTGCCGGCTCCGCCCTGGGAGATTTCCTGAAAAAGGTTGCGGAGGGGGGCGTCAAGACAGCCTACAAGCCACAGAATGTGGACAGGATACCTAAGAGCTATGCAGGGCCGGTGCGCAGCCTTCTGGAGAAGACGGATGAGAGAGGCGATCTCGAGAGGTTGATCGAAGAGCTGGGGCTCTCTTTCATCCTTGACAGAGAGATCGGCAGCCTGAGCGGAGGGGAGCTGCAGAGGGTGGCCATAGGGGCCACAGCGGCAAAAGACGCCGAGTTCTACTTCTTCGACGAGATCAGCCCCTTCCTGGACATCTACCAGCGCATAAACGTGGCTCGCATCCTGCAAAGCCTTGCCGAGAAAAGGGCGGTTATGGTGGTGGAGCATGATCTGGCGCTGCTCGATCTTCTGGCGGAGAACGTTCACCTGGTCTACGGGGTGGCAGGGGCATACGGAGTCATCACCCGGCCAAAAGGGATCAGGGTGGGAATAAACCAGTATCTAAGAGGCTTCCTGCCTGAGGAGAATGTGAGGGTAAGATCGGAGGCCATCGCCTTCGAGGTACATGCCCCCAGGATAGAGAAGGAGATCCCGGCCCTGGTCGAGTACGGAGCCTTCACCAAGCAGTACCCCAACTTCTGCCTGCAGGTCGAGCCCGGAGTCATTCGCAAAGGAGAGGTAGTGGGCATCCTGGGGCCTAATGGGATAGGAAAGAGCACCTACATCAAAATCCTGGCAGGGGCAGAGGAGCCGACCAGCGGGGGCGTGGATCACAGGCTATTGGTCTCCTACAAGCCGCAGTACCTCAAGGCCGATTCTGAGGTTACAGTAGAAGGCTTATTGAGGGGCATTGCCCGGGATTTTGACGCGAGCTACTACCAGTCCGAGATCCTCAGGCCCATGGGCCTCACGGACCTTTTCGGCCAGAGGCTGACGGAGCTCTCGGGAGGAGAGCTGCAGAGGACGGCCATAGCTGCCTGCCTGAGCCAGGAGGCTGATCTCTATCTGCTGGACGAGCCCTCCGCCCATCTGGATGTGGAGCAGAGGATGCTGGCGGCCAGAGTCATGAGGCGTTTTGCGGAGTCCACGGAGAGGACGGTCCTGGTGGTGGACCACGACATCTACCTCATCGACCTCCTCTCGGAGAGGCTGATGGTCTTCGACGGTCTGCCGGGCTCTCTCGGCAAGGCTCATTCACCATGCGAGATGAGGGAGGGGATGAACGCCTTTCTGAAGGCAATCGGCATAACCTTCCGGCGCGACGAGGAGACCCGCAGGCCCAGGGTGAACAAGCCGAACTCGCGCCTGGATAAGATGCAGAGGCAGCAGGGCGAGTACTACTATCCGGTTGAGGAATCGTAGCCCGATTTGAAATATACTTCAGAGGATTTCGAACAACTTCCGAATTGACTTAAGGCAAAGTACATATAAATAATTTAAAGCAAATTAGGCCCAGAGGTTAATCGAAATCCTCTTTGATGCAATTGGAATTTAGAAGAATTTTCGCTATAGTGGGAGGGACAAGCGCTGATTCTCTTGAACAGGCCCTTTATCCGTGGTCTGGAGGGCCAGAACCTGCTGGAGGTATTCTTCGTGACAGCAGTTGCTTCCGTGCTGGGAATACGCTTCTTCCTGGCTGCAACCGGCTATCCCAAGCTCAGCCCCGGAAATCTGCATATAGCTCATGTGCTCTTGGGCGGCCTCTTCATGATGCTGGCCCTGGTGGTCTCCCTGGCCTGCATCAACAAGTCCTCTCAATACCTGGCCGCAGCTCTGGGAGGCTTCGGCTTCGGGGCCTTCATTGACGAGCTGGGCAAGTTCATAACCGGGGACAACAACTACTTCTATAAGCCTGCAGTGGCCCTCATTTACGTGGTTTTCGTCCTCCTCTACCTGGGGATCGAGGCCCTCATCAGAAGGCATGAGCTGACTCAAGAGGAGAAGCTGATCAACGCCCTGGAGATGACCAAGGAGGTGGTGCTGGAGGACATGGACCACCGGGAGAGGAGACGAGCACTGGAGCTATTGAAAGGCTGCAATCCCGCAGATCCTGTGACCAAAGCCCTGAGGAACCTGCTTTATGCCACCGAATCTGTGCCGGTTCCCAGGTTGAGCATCTATACTGCGGCCAAGATCCGGGCGCGAAGACTGTATCGGAAGCTGGTCAGAAAGAGCTGGTTCGTGAACGTGGTTATAGGATTTTTCCTCTTCCAAGCTCTATTCGCCCTGGCCCTGGATGCTTTCCTGCTCTATGCCAAGCTGAATTGGGAGCTTAATTTATCCACTGCCGTGGGCTTTGTCAGTATTGCCGAGCTGGGCTCGGCCACGCTGGCTGCGGCCCTGGTGCTGGCAGGCATCTGGATGATCCGCAAGAGCAGGCGAAGGGGGTATCAGCTCTTCAAAGGGGCGGTGCTCATACAGATATTCCTGGTCCAGGTCTTCCTCTTCTATAACGCCCAGCTCTTCGCCCTGCTGGGCCTGGCGGGCAACATCTGCGTCCTGCTGGTCCTGAACTACATGATCAGCCAGGAGAAGGCGGCCAGGGGAGAGGCCCGAGCATGCTCGTGATGCTCATAATCCAAGCCCATTCCGATTGAGCCTGCCAGGGATTTCTTGTGTCCATCCAGGCGTTATCGAGGGCGTTTTCTGGAGGGGCGTTCCCCTACTCACGGGGCCCGGCGGCACCGACAGTGAAGAGCAAATCGATCTATCAACAGCTCTTTTCAAGCGCCTGTAGCGTGTGGTGTTCCCCGCGACCGCTGGAGGGTTACCGCCCGCGTTCTCGCGCGGGAGCTAAAGGCATCGTTGCGACATACGAAGAAACATAGTAGTAAGAAGTTGTAGCTTAAAAACCCGAGGACAGCCAGAACTGGAGAGGGGCAAAGAACAAACCAGCATGTCCCTCGCCATGCCACACCGCACGTGAGCACTTCGAACCTGGAAGAGGGAGCGGGAAAAAAATGGCCGCAATGGCGTTGAGGAGAGCCTTCTCCTTGAGAATTATTCTCTCCTCTCTCAGAGGGAGGTCTTCGCCATCAGTCAGGATGCTATCTATCCTTATTTAGATTGGACCAAGAAGGTAGTCTGCCACCATTCGAATTGATTGATCCTTTGCGGATCGCATCGCTGGCACGAGATGAGTTGATTGCGGTTAGACCGCCCATGCGCAAAAACAGGGTACAAAAAGCCCTGGCTTTCGGAGCCTACGCCCTCGGCCCGATCCGGCAAAAAAGGTTATATAGAAGTTCAAACACCTGACATGACGTCTTGATCAATCTAATCGATGGAGGTAACTGAAATGGCAGGACAATTCGGTGGAACGCCCATCCTTATTCTCAAGGAGGGCAGCCAGAGGACTGCTGGCAGAGAGGCACAGCGATCGAATATCATGGCCGCCAAGGCCGTGGCCGGCGCTGTGAGGACTACTTTAGGCCCCAAGGGCATGGACAAGATGCTGGTGGACACCCTGGGTGATGTGGTAATAACCAACGATGGAGTCACAATTCTCAAGGAGATGGACATAGAGCATCCCGCCGCCAAGATGATGGTGGAGATCGCCAAGACCCAGGATACCGAGGTGGGGGACGGAACTACCACCGCTGTGGTGCTGGCGGGAGAGCTGCTGAAGCAGGCTGAGGGACTTCTGGACCAGGGGATCCATCCGACAGTAATCGCCGCCGGCTATAGAGCGGCAGCCGACAAGTCCATGGCCATCCTGAAGTCCATTGGCGTCAAAGTCACCGTAGGCGACAACGAGATGCTGAAGAAGATCGCAGTCACGGCCATGACCGGCAAGGGCTCTCAGACCGCCAGAGTGGAGCTGGCAGACCTCTCCGTGCAGGCCGTCAAGGCAGTGGTAGACGAGGACGGCAGCGTGGACACTGACAACATCACTGTGGAGAAGAAGGTAGGCGGCGGAATAAACGACTCTCAGCTGATTCACGGCATGGTGATAGACAAGGAGCGGCTGCATCCCAATATGCCCAAGAAGGTCCCCAACGCCAAGATCGCCCTGCTCAACGCCGCAATTGAGATCGAGAAGACTGAGGTCGATGCCAAGATAGAGATCACCTCGCCCGATCAGCTGCAGGCTTTCTTAGATCAGGAGGAGACCATGCTCAAGGATATGGTGCAGAACATCGTGAAAACTGGAGCAAACGTGGTCTTCTGCCAGAAGGGAATCGATGACCTGGCCCAGCACTTCCTGGCCAAGGCGGGAATATACACCATTCGCCGGGTGAAGAAGAGCGACATGGAGAAGCTGGCCAGGGCCACGGGCTCAAGAATTGTCACCAGCATCCACGACCTGGGAGAGAAGGATCTGGGCAAGGCTGGTCTGGTCGAGGAGAGGAAGATCGGCGACGAGAAGATGACCTTCGTTGAGCAGTGCGAGAACCCCAAATCTGTCTCCATAATCCTCCGGGGCGGCACAGAGCACGTAGTGGATGAGCTGGAGAGGGCCATGGAGGATGCCCTGCGAGTTGTAGGCGTGGTAGTAGAGGACAAGATGCTCGTCCCCGGCGGCGGCGCCCCCGAGGTGGAGCTAGCCCTGCGCCTTCGGGAGTATGCAGCTACTGTGGGCGGCAGAGAGCAGCTGGCCATCGAGGCCTTCGCCGACTCCATGGAGGTCATACCCAAGACCCTGGCGGAGAACGCTGGTATGGACCAGATAGATACTCTGGTTGCCCTGAGAAGCCAGCACGAGAAGGGGGTCAAGAGCGCTGGACTGGACATGGATACCGGTGAGCCCGTCGATATGCTCGCCCAGGGAGTGGTAGAGCCCCTGAGGGTCAAGACCCAGGCCATAAACTCTGCGGCTGAGGCCGCGGTAATGATCCTGAGGATCGACGACGTCATCGCCTCCAAGTCGGCCCCAGGCGGCATGCCCGGCGGCCCAGGCGGCATGCCCGGCGGCGGAATGGGCGGAGAGGACTTCGAATAAGGTCCTTCTCTCTCCTCTTCTGCCTTTTCTCTTTTCTTCGAACTTTCCTCTTTTGGCTTTCTTAGGCCATCTTTGAATCTGAGCGCAGGGCCAGAGAATTTATTTATATATTAAATATTCAGATAATTTGCTTCTCGGAGTTTTCAAACCACCAACTTCCCCTGATAAATTGTCAGACTAATATCAAAAATATGAGATTTTTTCCCAGGCTGCAGCCTGCAATCCTGGCAAAGAATCCTCTATTCGGATATCACGGGAATCTCAATCTTTGCCCTTCTGACATAGAGATCTCTGACAGGGAAATAGCATTCACCTAAACCCTGGGCAAAAAGGTTATCATCCTTGCTATCGTCTACTACCCTCCAATGGAGCGAAAGCCTTTGATGAGGGGCAAGGTCAAAGAAGCCTACGACCTGGGAGAGATGCTGGAGTTCAGGTTTACGGACCAAATCTCCGTCTTCGACAAAGTGATTCCAAGCCTCATTCCCTTCAAAGGTGAGACCCTCTGCCGGGAAGGAGTCTTCTGGTTTGATCGTGCCCGGAAGATGGGGATTAAGACGCACTTTCAGAAGTTTTTGCCGCCTAACGGCATGCTCTGCCGGAAGGTGGACATCCTCCAGCCGGAGGAGATCTCGAGGCAATCTCGGAGCTATCTCGTACCGCTGGAGTTCATCTGCCGCTGGTATGTGGCCGGGTCTCTCTACGATAGGACGGAGGAGGGAGAGATCTCCTCCCAGAGTCTGGGCTTCCCCTCCGGCCATAAGGTGAGATATGGCGAACCCCTTCCGGAGCCCTTCCTTGAGGTCTCTACAAAGCTCGAGAAGACCGACCGCCTTCTTGCAGAAGAAGAGGCTCTGGAAATCTCAGGCCTTAGCCCTGGAGAGCTGGAGGATGCCAAAGAGATAGTGCTAAAGATAGATGAGGACCTGGGAAGAAGCGTGGAGGCGCGCGGCCTGATCCATGTAGACGGAAAGAAGGAGCTGGCCTTGGACGAGAATAGAGATATTATGGTGGTAGACGTCTATGGCACCGCAGACGAGGACAGGTTCTGGGATAAGTCACTTTATGATGAGGGGGAGTTCGCTGATCTGAGCAAGGAGTATGTGCGCCAGTACTACCGCCAGAGCGGATACAAGAAAAGGCTTTACGATTCCCGAGCCGCTGGCCTGGAGGAGCCGCCCATGCCGCCGCTGCCTCCAGAGGTTATAAAGGAGACGAGCAAGATCTATGTCAGCCTGTTCGAGAGAATAACTGGACAGAGTTTTGAACCTGCGACCAAGGACTAGCAGCGGCAGTAACGCAGCATAGTGGTGAGTCATGAGGCTTACCAATTCCCAAAGATTGTGGAGACAGATCCTGAGAATCACAAAGGATTTATGCTCAGGGCAATAAATACAGAATGAAATAAATAATTATTCCATATTATATTGGAGATACTAAGAATGAAAAGATGGTTAATTGTAATGGTTCTCTTCGCCCTGGCCCTATCTGGCTGTGTGGAGAAGGGGCCAAACGCAGAGGAGATCAAGACTCTGGCAATCAAATCGGCGGATAACCTCAGCGCCTACAGCCTGCAGAGCTCAGTGAACCAGAGCCTGACGCTGAAGGGGGCCGCAAATGCCACTTCGTCCAATGTAACCCACATAATGGAGAGCTTTGAGACAGCAGCGTATGTTGACCTGGCGGCCTACAAGATCCAGGTCGTCGGCTCTACAAAGAGCCAGGTCGAGGTGCCTGGTGAGGCGGCAAACATCACCTCTTCTCAGGCCACAATATATCAGATAGGGAACTCGACCTACGTCAAAGAGGATGATGGCAGCTGGACCCACCTCCTGGATCCCAGTCCTGTTGAGACGATCTGGGGCGCAGGAACGAACAACCAGGTAAAGGCCCTGGCGGAAAGCATCAACCAGTCATCGCTGGAGATCGTGGGATCGGAGAAGATAGACGGCCAGGATTGCCACAAGGTCAGGATAGAAACGGGTGCTAGCGAGCTTTATGACATCTACAACATTGCCTTTAGCGTGGCCATAAAGCTGGTCGAATATCCCCCGCTTGTTCCCTCGCTAAACAGCACCGAGCTCAATGAAAGCTCGAAGATTGAGAAGCTAGTCTGGATCTCCAAGGATAACTACCTCATCAGAAAGTATCAGAACCTGATGAGCTTCAAGATGACTCCCATCTTGATAGGATCCCTGGATCCTGCCACAGGGCAGATGCAGAGATTCAATCAATCTATCAGGCTGGGGGAGACAGATGTTTCGATCGAGACAGTGGATCGATTCTTCGACTTCAACCAGCCCATGAAGATTGCTCCCCCGGAAGAGGCGTTGAAAGCCCCGCCGCGTTCTCCGTCTCCGATGCCAACTGCCACCACAGCATGAGATCTGCCTAATCATGTATAAGCCGCTGGAACGCCTCCTCCTCAGAGAGAAGCCCGCCCTGGCCCTGCTGGCAGTGGAGGAGATGGAGCCTGCTTATGCCGCGATAGTGGCAAAGCGAATAGACTCCACCTTTCCCCACACGTCCAGCATCCTCTCCCAGCTGGAAGATTTCGGCCTCATAAAGGCCCGGCCCGAAGGCCGTGTGCGATACCTGCAGCTGACGGACAGAGGCAAGAAAGTGGCCAATGCCTTAAGAGAGCTCTGCCAGCTACTAAAGGAGCCGAAGGAACAGTGGAAGAGCCTGGAACGGCTCAGGCCGATCGCAGCCTCTGACAGCAAAAACCCTCTTCGCCTTGGCCCCCTGCGACGGGATCTGGCCAAGCTCAAGTCTGGCGAAGATGAAGAGATCCGCCTGGCAGCTGAGGAGCTGGATGGATTGATCGTGGCGGCATTGCAGAGATGAGATCGCAACAGGGCTGCAAGCTGGGGCTGCAGCTGTTGGCCGCTCTCACCCCCCATGCTGGACAAAGGGGAAGGGAAATCTGCAGATGTCGCTAGCATATCCCCAGATCTCGGCCTAGAATCGGCTTTAAATTTGCAGGATCAAATGCAGGGCATGTCATAAGAAATATGCATTTAAGCAGGTGAATTAGCAGGAATTCGAGTGATAAGGAGCGCCGACTTTAGCTGGCCTTGTGATGGCAGTAGAGGACGCCGCTGCAACTTGACCGTGTGGCCGCTGGGCGCCGCCAGCTCCCTCAAAGACTCGCTGGGCCATCTCCCAAATGGCTTTTGACGGATCGATCGTTGTTTGTGAAGAGAATTGTTAGGAAGGTTCGCCTGAGCTCATCTGTCAAATCATGAATAGCCCCGCGCGAAGCAGCTCAAATCATGGTCAGGCGAGCATTTCCATATGCGCGAGGCGAAGAAATCCGTCCACTGTTGGAGAGCCCAATCTTTTTATACTTCGTTTTCCGTATTATAAAAATGCGAAAGGAGGCAATGCATAATTAGAGCGATATATAATCTACAAGCACATAATTTTAAATCAGAGAAAAATCAAAAAGGATTCCAGGCCTTTGGCGATAGCTCGGCTCGGCGGTGATGGAAGTTGAGGTCGATTATGAAGGGAACTGTTGGCACTATCGTGGGAGAGACCAACCCTCTGGCCTTCAAGTTTCTCATCAGCAAGGAGGTTGGCAGAGGCACCTACATCAAGGCCAGGGGCGAGGGGAAGGACTGGATCCTGGCTCAGGTCGAGGACATCAAGAGGTCAAACGCCGCGTACAGCGTGAGCCAACTCAACGGATCGGCACGGGATTACGAGGCTCGAGAGCTGATGATCGCCGAGGTAAGGGTCATCGGGATAGGAAATAATGGACGGCTGCGCCTTCCCACCAGCCCGGCCCGGCCTGGAGATCCTGTTTTCATAGCAGACGAGAAGCTAATCACGGGCACCTTGGGGTTGTCAAAGGGAGAGATGTACATCGGATTGCTGGGAGGCTATGACATCAGGGTGGAGCTGGATGCCAACACCCTGGTGCAGAAGCACTGCAGCGTTCTGGCCAAGACGGGAAGCGGGAAGTCCTATACTGCAGCGGTCTTGCTTGAGGAGCTGCTGGAGAAAAAGGTGGCCCTTATGATAATCGATCCCCATGGCGAGTACGCATCCATGAAGGAGCCCAACCGGGAGGGGGATTTCGCCAGGTTCAAGGTCAAGCCTCGAGGCTACGATGTAACAGTCTATACGCCGGCTGATATGGCTGTAAATACCCGGGCTGACCGCCCCTTCAGGTTCAGCGGGCTGAACCTAACCGCAAGGGAGGTGGCCAGGATGATTCCCCACGAGACCACCTCTGGCCAGATCAGTTTATTATACGAGGCCATCAGCGCCCTGCGCGCCGAGACCGACGTCTATTCTTTGGAGGACGTAATCGATCAGGTGGTCAAGAGCACCTCCAAGGCGAAGTGGAACCTGGTGGGCAACCTCGAATCTCTCCTGGATCTGGGGATCTTCTCGGGAACGGCAACGCCCGTGGAGGAGCTGCTCAGGCCGGGAAGGGCTGCAGTAATGGATATGACAGGAATCCTGCCCGAGCTTCAGGCCATGATCGTCTCCAGGCTTCTCTCGGAGATCTTCGAGGCCCGCAAACGCAGGCGCATCGCGCCCGGAATGGTGGTCATCGAGGAGGCTCACAACTATATTCCGGAGAGGGGGACAGGGAATGCGGCCAGCACCAGCATCATCAGGACCATTGCTGCCGAGGGCAGAAAGTTTGGCCTGGGGCTGATGGTCATCAGCCAGAGGCCGGCGCGCGTCGATAAGAACGTCATCTCCCAGTGCAACACCCAGATCATCATGAGAGTCACCAACCCTAACGATCTGAAGGCCTTGAGCAAGGGGCTGGAGGGCATGACCTCTGAGCTCGAGGAGGAGATCAAGAGGCTGTCCCCGGGCGTGGCGCTGCTGGTGAGCAATGAGATCGAGCGACCCATCACTGTGAGCATTAGGCCCAGAAAGTCCCGGCACGGCGGCGTGAGCACCCCCATTGTGGCCAAGGCGAAGAAGCATCCTGCGCCCGCTCCTGGGCAGAAGAGGCCCGAGGTGACGGCCAAGATGCCCAAGAAGGAGGAAAAAGGAAGCGGTCTGCTCAGGAAGGTCTTCGGAGCTAGAAGAGCTTAGATCCGGACTTGCCTCTCCTGCTTTCTCGCGAGCTTTTTTTCGATCGTCCTGCGGAGCCTCTCTTCTTTTCTAATTCTATTGCACCATCTGCACATCTTTCTTATCAGATCATATGTTGATTCTGCTCGCAGTTGAACCTTTGGCAGCTGGCATTCTTTGCCGGAATCCTCGTCAGCGGGGGGGGGAGCGAAGAGATCCTTTTTCCCAATTCTGCTAGTCGATAATTATTTATTTAACCAGAGAGATATTTATTGGCAATGAAGCTTCTGCTGATTGCCATGGTAGTGGCGATGCTGGCTTTTATCGGAGCAATAGGAGAGGAGACAGAGATGAAGAAGCTCGAGGTCAAGCTTGATTTTTCCCAAGTGCCAGTGGACAACACCTGCCAGGGCAAGGATATATCCCCCAAGATCACGCTGGAGGGGCTGAACGCAACCTCCCTGGTCATAATAGTGGATGACGCTGATGCGCCTTCGGGCGCCTTCACCCACTGGATCATCTGGAATATTCCGCCACTCGAAGAGGTGCCGGAGGGCATTCCCAGGGTTCCTGCCCTGACCAGCCCCATCAAAGGGTCTCAGGGCTTGAACGGCTTTGGGAGAGTTGGGTATATGGGCCCTTGTCCTCCGCCGGGAAGGCCGCACAGGTACAACTTCCGCGTCTATGCGCTGGACACGATGCTGGATCTGCAGCCAGGCTCCAGCCGGCAGGCGCTGGAGAGGGCAATGCAAGGGCATATAGTGCAGCAGGGAGAGGCGATGGCCACCTACGGGAGATAGGACTTGCTGGGAGGCAGGCCGGGATAATGAAGGGCCTTATGAAGAAAAGCTGCTCAAGGTAGTCTGCCTGGACCTTAGCACATCTCTCAAGAGGGTGCTCTCCTCAACAAACCTCCCGGCTGAAAGCGCAAGCCTGGCGGAGATGTAGGACATGGCCTCCTTCAGGCCCTCGAACTCCTTGAAGGGCTGTACCATGGCACTTCTGACGTTCTCCCTGACATTGAATACCCCCAGCGGCACATAGCCCGGATAAGCTTCCCTCAGGATAATGGCTCCAGCCTGCCTCTTCTGGCGGGCCAGAGCCTCGAGGACCGCCATCTTGCAGGCATAATAGCAGCCGCCCACAGTTGAGTAGCCTTTCTTTCCATCGCCCCCCTCGTAATCAGAGAAAATCATCTCCTCACGGCCTAGGATATGCAAGAATGCCTCCATCCATTCATACTGCCAGGCGGTAGGAAGCAGCAGCACAGCATAG
>Ga0315291_10004738_pt1 | contig 17222 bp, 12 predicted proteins | sample YL17G12_20_MG_FD_203070 | JGI IMG/M metagenome (GOLD analysis project Ga0315291, IMG submission 203070) | Sediment microbial communities from Yellowstone Lake, YNP, Wyoming, USA - YL17G12_20 | ecosystem: Environmental > Aquatic > Freshwater > Lake > Sediment | place: USA: Wyoming | collected...
GTGATCGGGCTGTATCTCGGGTGGGTTTGGCTCCGCGCAGACTACAACCTGCTGGTGCCCATCGTGGCCCACGCCGGATACGATTTGCTTGCGTTGGTTTATCTGGTAAGAATAAGAAGGAGGGGGCTTTAATCGACTTGTACGCCTCCGGGAGGCAAGTGGCACCGGCGTCTCGCCGGTGCAAGACCGGGGGGTGTCACATAGCGGCCGGAGAACACCGGCGAGACGCCGGTGCCACTGCTTCCTCTGCCGTGCGTTCGCACCGAGGGCCGGGGGAACGAGGGTTTTGCGGCCTTGGCCGCCGGGCAGATGATTCGCCGTCTGACGGGACAGACACAGACCATGGGCACGACCAGCAATACCCGCCGCATCAAGCGATTCGCCTTCGAGCCCGGCACTCTCCTGGCCGACAAGTATCAGATCGTCACCCAGATCGGCACCGGCTGGGAGGGCGAGGTGTATTTGCTGCGGGAGTGTTCCACGGGGATTGAGCGGGCGGCCAAGTTCTGGTATCCGCACCGCAATCCGGCCAACCGGGCAGTCAAGTTCTACGCCCGAAAACTCCACAAGCTCCGCCACTGTCCGATCCTGATCCAGTACCACACCCAGGAGACCACGGTCTACCAGGGGCTGCCCGTCCGGTTCCTGGTCTCGGAATACGTGGAAGGGGAGTTGTTGAGCAAGTTTCTGGCCCGGCAGCCGGGCAGGCGAATCCCGGTGTTTCAGGCCCTGCACCTGCTGCACGCCCTGGCCGCTGGCATCGAGAAGATCCACAACCTCCGCGAATACCACGGCGACCTGCACGACGAGAACGTGATCGTGCGGCGCTACGGACTGTCGTTCGACCTGAAGCTGGTCGACATGTTCCACTGGGGACCGGCCAGCACGGAGAACATCCAGGAGGACGTCTTCAAGTTGATCCGCCTCTTCTACGAAGCGGTCGGCGGAGCCCGGCGATACGCCAAACAACCCCCCGAGGCCAAGGCCATCTGCTGCGGCCTGAAACGCTCGCTGATACTGAAGAAATTCCGCAACGCCGGCCAGTTGCGGCAGTACCTGGAAACGATGCAGTGGGGCTGAGCAGCCGCGTCTGAATGAGCCGACCAAGTCCATCCCCTGTAGGAGGCGACTCCTGTCGCCGACCGGAACGTAATCCGCTGGCCATCGGCGACGGGAGTCGCCTCCTACACAAGTCAAAATCGGTCAGGCTACCCCTGCGCGAGTCGCACGGGGTGGTGGGAGGTGGTCCGTCGTAAGCCTCTAAAGGTAGCTTCCTGGTTGGGATATTTCTAGACCAGGATAGGGTAAGAATGGCATTTGCGGGCCGCGCCTGCCGGACAATAATTGGGGTATGGATGCGCAGTTGTTCTTCCAGGCCGACATGGCCGGGGGCGAGGTCTTCGCCGTTTCCGGGGGCGACGCCGCCGTCTTCTCCGCACCCTGCCGCGACAAACAGACCCCCAACGAAGACGCCGCCGCGGTGATTCACGTCAACGGCGAGGCGGGAATCCTGGTCGTGGCCGACGGGTTGGGCGGCTCGCCCGCCGGCGAGCGGGCCTCCTGCCTGGCCATCCGGCAACTGATCGCCTCGGTCCGCGAGGCACCCCCCGACGACCCCAGCCTGCGGGCCGCCATCCTCGATGGGATCGAGAACGCCAATCGGGCCGTCAGCGGGCTGGGCATCGGCGCCGCCACCACCCTGGCCATCGCCGAAATCCGCGGCCGCAGCGTCCGCACCTATCACGTCGGCGATTCCATGATCCTGGTGGTCGGTCAGCGGGGCAGAATCAAGCTGCACACCATCTCCCATTCACCGGTCGGATACGCCGTGGAATCCGGCCTGCTGGACGAGACCGAGGCCATGCAGCACGCGGACCGGCACCTGGTCTCCAACGTGGTCGGCACGCCCGAGATGCGGATCGAGGTCGGCCCCACGATCCCCATGGCCCGCTACGACACGCTGCTGCTGGCCAGCGACGGGCTGTTCGACAACCTCCGCACCGAGGAGATCGTCCAGCGGATTCGCAAGGGGCCGCTCGAGCGTGTGGTGCACGGCCTGGTCGAAGACTGCCGCCGCCGCATGCAAGTGCCCCAAGAAGGACAACCCTCGAAGCCGGATGACCTGACCTTTGTCGCTTACCGCCGCCGGGGCCATGAACCCGACGGTTGACGTTGCGCTGAGAACGCGTTAAGATCGGGCCAGCGCCGGGACGAGGACCTCGTATCCAGCCGTGGGGGACTACGCCATGAATCAGGTTGACCTGCGACCTTTGCTGCGGAGGAAAGCCGGTCGGAAATATGCCTTTACCCTGATCGAGCTGCTGGTGGTCATTGCCATTATCGGCATCCTGATCGCGCTGCTGTTGCCGGCCGTCCAGGAGGCCCGCGAAGCGGCTCGCTGTGTGCAGTGTACCCACAACCTGAAGCAGCTCAGCCTGGCGCTGTTGAATTACCACGACCAGCACGAGATCTTTCCTCCCGGCATGCAGTATCCGGCGGGGCAGCCGGTCCGCACCAGCCCGAACTTCGGGCCGAACTGGGCGATCATGGTATTGCCTTTCGTGGAGCAGCAGGGCCTGTACGACCGTTTCGACCTCAGCCAGCCGATTTCTCACCCGGGCAACCTGCCGGCCCGAAGTGCACAGTTGTCGGTAATGCTTTGCCCCACCGACAATGGCCTGGGCAACCCGTTCGACGGCACGATGTTCGGCGAAGGAGCCGATTGGGCCCGAGGCAATTACGCCGCCAACAGCGGCTCCGGTTACTTGCTGGAGGGGAGCCGGTGGGACGCCACCTGGGGCCCCTACTCGCCCGGTTGGAGAGACCTGCGGCTGCGCGGCGTAATGGGGCCGAACGTCTCCTTGCGGATCACAGACGTCACGGACGGCACGAGTTCTACAATCCTTCTGGGAGAGGTCCGCGTGGGGGTCAATCGTTTCGATCGCCGCGGCACGTGGGCCATGGGGACGGCGGGAGCCAGTTGCCTGTTCGCCTACGGCTTTCACAGCGATGCCAGGTGTCCCAATGCGTGCAATCTCGAGTCGGACGACATCGTGGGCTGCTGCTACCTGCAAAGCACCGACCCCGGCATGGGCGTGCTGGTTCAGGAGTGCATGACCTGCAACTGCGGGTCGGACAACGCCCAGGCAACGGTCCGCAGCCGGCATCAAGACGGGGTGTTCGTGGCCTTTGCCGATGGCAGCGTCCACTTTATCAGCGACTACATCGATTGCAGCGGTGGTTCAGAAGCCGTCTGGAGCCGGTTGATTTCCGCCGCCGATGGGCTGCCGATCAGTGCCTCCCAGGTCGGATTCTAGATGGAGTTGGGGAGGAAAAAGGGGACAGGTCCAATTTGTGCGAAGCACCCTTCGGGCCGTTCCGGCAAATTGGACCTGTCCCCTTTTTCCGCTCCGGCGCGGCCTACTCGGGCAGCGGCTTTCCCTTGGTCTCCGGGGCGAAGGGCAGGATCACCAGGCCCAAAACGTAGATCAAGGCCACCGTAACCGTCGCCCAGCGGAAGGGCGCCGCAAATCCGAGCCAGGTGTAAAAGATGATCAGACTGCCCATGGCGAATAGCCCGACGGCCGTCAAGTAGCGCGCCACGTTGTAACAGAATCCTGTGCCCGTGCTGCGGAGCCGGGTGGGGAACAACTCTGGGAGATAGATGGCATAACCCCCGAAGACTGACAACGTGGCAAACCCGAGCAAGGGAATCATCCACCAAATCTGCCACTGCTGGGTCATGCCGCCGAAGACCGTCGTGACCACTACCAGCGCCAGTAGAAACGACAGGCGGAAGGCGGAGCGGCGGCCGATTCGTGCAGTCAGCCAGGTGAAGGCCAACATGCCCAACAAAGCACCCACGTCTTGCAGAGCCGTGGCGATGGAGACGACCTCGTCCTGGTACTCTTTCGTTCTGCCAACCAACACGTGATTGCGCATCAGCTCTGGGGTCCAAAAGCCGACCGCCCAGAGGCCGATGGCTCCCGCCAGAACGAGCGTGACGCCGATCAGGGCGTTGTAGCGCCAGCGCCGGTCTCCAAAGAGTTCTTGCCAACTGCCCAACTTGTCGCGGGGCGCGCCCAACTCGAGGCCATTTTCCGCCCTTTTTTTGGCGGCCTTCTTCGCGGCGATCCAGGTATCGGGCTCGCGCACGGATCGCATCAGGAAGGCAAACAGCAGGGCCGGGATCACGCCGGCCAGAAACATCAAGCGCCATCCGGTCAAGGCCTCGATTCCCAGCGCGCCGACGCCGAAATGCAGCGTCCTCTTCAGCAGAAAGTATCCGATCAGGGATCCCGTGATGTTGCCGACCGCAGACATGGCTTGCAGCAGGCCCAGGGCGTGCGGTCGGGCCCGGCTGGGCATGACTTCGGCCACCAGTGCCACGCCCGCAGCAAACTCGCCGCCCACGCCCAGCCCCGTCAGAAAACGGTAAAGGCAGAAATCCCACCAGGAAACGGAAATCGCCGACAGACCGGTGAACATCGAGTAGACAAAGATCGCCAAGAACATCGTCTTCGCCCGACCCCAGCGGTCGCCCAGCACGCCAAACACCAATCCGCCGGTGGCCCAACCGATCAACAACAGCGCGGTGGCAATCGCGCCGTAGGAGTCGACGATCTTGTCCCCCGGTGATACGGCGAGCAGGTCTTCCAGGGCCCGGCCGCGGGCCAGCACGAACAGCCGCTGGTCCATGGTGTCGAACATCCAGCCCATGGTCGCCACGCAGAGAATCCACCAGTGATAGCCGTTCATCTCCCGGTACCAGGGCTTCTGCTCTTGCGTCATGGAAGGTACCTCCGCAGGGGTCAAAAAACCGCACCATAACGCAGCCGCCCCCGTACCACAAGGCTCAGCCGCCGCCGGGTAGTGGATCAGTTTGAGGTTCTTCCAGGCACTTGGGGGATGGGACAAGCTCATCGATCAACGTGAGCGCTCAACCGACGGCTTGCCGGCTGTGGTTGTGGTCGCCTTGTCGGTGGCTTTGGTGACGACGACCTCCAAATGCGTGGCGGCGGTCTTCTCGCCGTCCTCCCCGAGGGGAACGTTGATCTTCTGACCTGTCAAAATGGCAGGCTGTCGGAAGAATCCGCTGGCCGTCCTGCCTGCATTGGCGGCCGGTTGCAGCCGGCGGGATGGAGCGTAATCCACTAATCCGTTCTGGCGTAATGAGTTAGTGCATCTGGCCGCTTTGGCGCGCCGATTGCTCCCCCAGCCGTCAAAGTGCCATCTGCGCGCCGAATTGGCAGACGAATCCCGCGATGGCCGCATTGGGCAATTTGGGCCATCTAGCAATAACAGGAATTTTACAGGACTTCCGGAGGTCAGCAAGCATGGCGAAGACAAAGACAAAGAAAGCTGAAAAGAAGTCGGCCGGCGGCATCAAGATCCAGCCGTTGGGCGACCGCGTGGTGGTCGAGCGGGAGAAGGCCGAGGAGATCACCGCCGGCGGCATCGTGCTGCCCGATACGGCCAAGGACAAGCCCGCCCGCGGCAAGGTCCTCAGCGTCGGCGACGGCCGGCTGCTGGACGATGGCACGCGGAAGGCCCTCCAAGTACGCAAGGGGGACCGCGTGTTGTTCACCTCCTACGGGGGCGAGCCGTTCAAGCTGGGCGACCGGGAGTTGCTGCTGATGCACGAGGAAGACATTCTGGCGGTGATCGAGTAAGCGTGCGACGGGAGAAGACATTCGCCTCGGCTGCCGCCGGCAGCCGAGTTACCTCCAAGAACCATTCGCGGCGAGCCCACTCGCCCCAGCGTAACAAGGAGAACATATCTGATGGCCAAGATGATTGCCTTTGACCAGGAAGCCCGCGATGCCCTGCGTCGGGGTGTCTCCAAGTTGGCCCAGGCGGTGAAGGTCACGCTGGGCCCCCGGGGACGAAACGTGATCCTGCAGAAGAGCTTCGGCTCACCGACGGTCACCAAGGACGGTGTGACCGTGGCCAAGGAGATCGACCTGGAGGACGTCTACGAGAACATGGGCGCGCGGATGGTCCGCGAAGTGGCCTCCAAGACCAGCGACGTGGCCGGCGACGGGACGACCACGGCCACGCTGTTGGCGGAAGCGATTTTCAACGAGGGGCTGCGGGCCGTGGTGGCCGGGGTCAACCCCGTCTACCTGAAACAGGGAATCGAGAAGGCCGTGGCCGACGTCATCGAGAAGCTCAAGAAGGCCTCCATCCCGGTGAAGGACAAGAAGGAGATGGCCCAGGTCGGCGCAGTGGCCGCCAACAACAACGACGAGATCGGCCAGATCCTGGCCGACGCCATGGACCGGGTCGGCAAGGACGGCGTGATTACCGTCGACGAAGGCAAGAGCCTGGGCACCGAGGTCGAGTGGGTCGAGGGCATGCAGTTCGACCGCGGCTACCTCTCGCCCTACTTCGTGACCGACCCGCAGAAGATGGAATGCGTCCTGGAAGACGCCTACGTGTTGATCTACGAGAAGAAGCTCTCCAACGTCAAAGAGATGGTGCCGGTGTTGGAGGCGGTGGTCAACGCGGGCAAGCCGCTGCTGATCGTGGCGGAAGACATCGACGGCGAGGCCCTGGCCACCCTGGTGATCAACAAGCTCCGCGGCACGTTCAAGGTCTGTGCGGTCAAGGCGCCCGGCTACGGCGACCGCCGCAAGGCCATGCTGGAGGACATCGGCATTCTCACCGGCGGCGACGTGCTCTTCGAGAGCCTGGGGAAGAAACTCGAGAACGTGAAGGTTACCGACCTGGGCCGGGCCAAGAAGATCGTCGTCGACAAGGACAACACCACGATCATCGAGGGCGGCGGCAAGAGCGCCGAGATCAAGGGCCGCATCGAACAGTTGCGGCGCGAGATCGAGAACGTCACCAGCGACTACGACCGCGAGAAGCTGGAGGAACGGCTGGCCAAGCTGGCCGGCGGCGTGGCCAAGGTCAACGTGGGCGCCGCCACCGAAAGCGAGATGAAAGAGAAGAAGGCCCTGGTCGAGGACGCCCTGCACGCCACCCGCGCGGCAGTCGAGGAAGGGATCGTCCCGGGCGGCGGCGTGGCGCTGTTGCGGGCGGCGGCCGCGCTCAAGCCGGACGGGCTGGGCCACGACGAACAGATCGGTTACAAGATCGTGCTGCGTGCCTGCCGGGCCCCGATCACCCAGATCGCCGCCAACTCCGGCAAAGACGGCAGCATCATCTGCGAGAAGGTCGCCGAGGCCAACGGGCCGATGGGCTACAACGCGGCCACCGATCAGTACGAGGACCTGGTCAAGGCCGGGGTGATCGACCCGACCAAGGTCACCCGCACGGCGTTGCAGAACGCCGCCAGCGTGGCCACCCTGCTGCTGACCTCCGAGGCCTTGGTGGCTGAAAAGCCCAAGAAGGAAAAGGCGCCGCCGGCGCATGGCGGTGAGGAAGACATGTATTGATCAGGGGCCAGGGGCCAGGGATTAGGGGTGGCGACTTCAGGCGCCCCTAGCTCGTGAGGGGCGACGCCCCCGGGCCCCAAGGCCTGGCCGCCCGCCGTCGAAAAGCGAATATGCCGACCCCTTTCGACCCGCCGGCTCCGTGTGCGGAGTCGGCGGGCTTGGCTTGCGCAGCGAGGATGGCAGCGATGCAGACTCATGGCCGCAACCCAACGGCGGGCAAGCCCGCCCGCTAAACGCTGTGGCGGGGCTCGGTCACATCAATGAGGCAGGCACCGTGCGGAGAAGTCGCCGCGCAATTCCCTCGCCCCTGGCCTCCGGCCCCTCCCTACTGCGAGACCATCCGGCGGATGAATTGCACTTGGGGCTGGCCGCTGGCGGCGGTGCCGGTGAGATGGTTCGCCAGATAGCGCTTGGGATCGCGGCGGTTGTAAGGCGGGCGGATGTTGTCCCCTTTTTGCAGGATGGGGCGGGTCTCGGGAATCTCGCCAAACGCCCGCGTCCCGGCCGCCTGGCACGGGAACCAGTGGCCCACGCCCTTGGAATCCGTCAGGTAGAACTCCGGGTAGGAGTGCCCTTCCACCCAGACCGTGCGGGCGGGCACGTCGCTCGCCCGGCAAAGTGCGACGAACAGCGAGGTCAGCTCTTCGCAATCGCCGGTCCCGTCGCGCAGCGCCGCCAAGGCGCCCTTCAGGTCGCCGTTCTTGTACTCGACGTGGTCGCGGACCCAATCGTAGATCGCCTCCACCTTCTTCCAGGCCTTCGGCTCAGCGGCGCCGATCTGCTTGGCCAGGGAGCGGATCTTCGGATCGCGGCTTTCGATCTTCGGGCTGGGGGCCAGGAACATGCGGGCCTGGCGGTCGAGTTTCTTCAGGTCGGGCATCACGTACATGTCCGTGTCGTCCGGCGGCAGGATCGGGCTGCGGCGGACCTCGAAGGTCACCAGTGCCTTGGCCTCCTCGCGGGGGCCCAGGACGGGAATCTTGACCTCCATCGCCTTGGCCATCCCGTCGACCCCTTGGTAGCTCACCTTGACCCCCGGCGAGACGTCCTCCTCGACGATCTTGACCTGTTGCTCTGGCCATTCGTCGGGGACGGCCACGTACCCGACGATGCCTTTGCAGAGCACACCCATCCCGTTGACGACAATCCCCACCTGCATCCGCTGGACCCGGGCCTCGCCCAGCTTCGCGCCTTGGGCATCCTCCTGCTTGAACTGGGCCTGGGCCGATCCTGACAGCCCCAGCGAGATGACCAAAGCGATCATCAGTCTGTGAACTCGCACGACGGATGTCTCCCAAAGGCAAGAATCCGCGATCAGCAGACCGGCCGAAGGACCAAGGGCCGGTCCCTGTTTCTATTCTAGCCCAGGCTTGCCGGGGAACCAGCAAGAAAACCGCCCGGAACCAGCCGTGGCCCAGCCCCGTACCATACCCCGGCTTGAAAGAATCCCTCTGATCTGGTGAAATTGCGTCAGACGCAGGAGAACCATCATGAACCAACGACACCCCGACCGGCAACAGATCCTCGAGATGGCGGCCGGCTTCGAGGCGACCTGTGTGCTGGGGGCGGCGGCCGAACTGGACCTGTTTACGATCCTCAGCCGAGAGGCCCTGTCGGCCGACGCGCTCGCCCGCCAGTTGGATTCCGACCGCCGGGCCACGGCCGTGCTGCTGGATGCGGCCGCCGCCTTGCGGTTGTTGGACAAACAGGGCGACCTGTACGCCGTCCCCGACGAAGTGCGTCCCTGGCTGGTGGACGACAGCCCGCAAAGCGTCCTGCCCATGATCCAGCACCGGATGAACGTGCTGCGGGGCTGGTCGCAATTGGCGTGGGTCACCAAGGCGGGTATCCCCTGCCCGCGGCCGGCGAGCATCCGCGGGGCGGAGGCCGACCGTGCCGCCTTCATCGCCGCCATGCACAGTGTCTCCGTTCCCCTGGCCGACGAGCTGGTGACGCGGCTCGGACCGCCGCGGTTTCGGCACCTGCTGGACGTAGGCGGGGCGTCGGGCACGTGGACCTTGGCCTTTCTTCGCGCCGTGGCCGACTCCCGGGCCACGATCTTCGACCTGCCCGATGCGATTGCCCAGGCCCGAGAGCGGATCGCCGGCAGCGAGTTCGCCGGCCGCGTGGCGTTTTTGGCGGGCGATTTCTACCGCGACGCTCTGCCCGCGGGGGTCGACTTCGCCTGGGTGAGCGCCATCGTCCATCAGCACTCCCGCCAGCACAACCGCGACCTGTTTGCCAAGCTCCTGGCGGCGCTCGAGCCCGGTGGGCAGATCGCCATCCGCGACGTGGTGATGGAGCCCTCCCGAACGCAACCGGTGGCCGGGGCGCTATTTGCCGTCAACATGCTGGTCAATACGGACTCCGGCGGCACCTACACCTTCGACGAGTTGGCCGAGGACCTGCGGGCAGCCGGGTTCGCGGACCCCCAGTTGCGAATCAAGCATGAGGCCATGAACTCCGTCGTCGTGGCAAGGAGACTGTAGGAGGCGACTCCAGTCGCCGATTACCAAAGACAAGAGCAACAGAAGAAACCGACACCATCGGCGACTGGAGTCGCCTCCTACAAACATAGTCATCTCACATCTTACTCGCCGGGAGCCCACCATGAACGCCCACGACGACATCCGCATCGGCACGCTGGTCCAGGCACACGACGACCCGGCCGGATACATCCGGCAGATCCTGCCGCACGGGTTTGAGAGCTTCGAGATCACCTTCGGAGAGCACGTAGGCAACATGGACCTGACGAAGCTGGCAGAAGACATCAGCCGGGTGCTTCAAGAATCGGGCAATACGGCCGTGATCAGCTCGCTGGGCGTTTACGGCAACCCGCTTACGGACCAGCAGACCGCCCGCGATTGGGCCCGGCTGATCGACGCCGCCGAGCAGTTCGGCTGCAAGCTGGTGTGCGGTTTCACCGGGCGGATCCCGGACCGGCCGGTGCCCGAGTCGCTGCCGCGGCTCAAGGAGGTCTTCGAGCCGCTGCTGCGCCGGGCGGAGGATCGCGGCGTGCGGCTGGCGTTGGAGAACTGCGACATGCACGGCACCTGGGAGTCGGGCGACTGGAACATCGCCCATGCGCCGGCCGCCTGGGAGATGATCTTCGGCCAACTGCCCAGCCACGCCCTGGGGCTGGAGTGGGAGCCTTGCCACCAGATGGTGAGCCTGATCGACCCGCTGCCGCAGCTTCGCCAGTGGGTCGGCAAGGTGCTGCACGTCCACGGCAAGGACGCCACGCTCCTGTGGGACGTGATCCGCACCCGCGGGATCCGCGGCGGCCAGCCCTACGTCTATCATCGCACGCCCGGCTTCGGAGATACCAACTGGACCGACGTGATCAGCATCCTGAGGGCGGGTGGCTATCGCGGCTCGATCGACATCGAGGGCTGGCACGACCCGGTCTACCGCGGCGAACTGGAGATGACCGGCCAGGTCCGGGCGCTCCACTACCTGAAGCAGTGCCGCGGCGGTCCGTTTGTGCCGAACCCCTGAATGCCTCGCCGCGCTCTCGCGCGGGTCTATGAGGGCGGCTTCTGAAGCAGGCCCCGGATGAGGCCCCGGTCGAGGCCCTGGTTGGGTGCGAAGGCGGGGCTCTGCATGTATCGCAGCAGGCTGTGCAACATCTGCCGTGCCACCGGCCGCTCGGCAAGATTGCTCCGCAGGTCGATACTGCACACCAGGAGCCTGCCGCCGCCGACCTTGGCCTCAAAGACCAGTCCCAGCCTGCGATTGGTGTTCCAGTCGTCGATCACCTGGACGATGGGGCGGAGTGTGGCTGGGAACTCGTCGAGGATCATCGACCGCGACTTGCTCACCAGGTCCCACCACTGCCAGTTGCTGTGGAACTCCGTGGGGAAGCCAGCCAGGGCCGGATGCTGCGGATTGCAGAGGATCCCCAGCGTATGGGGCGGCTGGCGGCGGGTCCATTGCGTGTTCCAAAAGATGGTGGTAAAGCCCGGCGGGACGTCGCTGCGGACCGTCGCCGGCGGAGGCATCAGCAGCACCTTCCTGCCGGCCTGCAAGGCCTGTAGTGCCTGCTCGTCCAGTGCTTCGGCAAGCAGCACGTCCTCCGGCGGCGCCGTATCCACACGGGTCGGGTACACCCAGATGTCCCACTGGTTGCGGTACGGCGTGCCTTGCAACGACAAGCTGACGACCAGCTTGGCCGGGGCGGCCACCTTCGCCAGGTTCAGGTCGATGCGGCCCAGCCTGGTCCCGCTGCCCAACGGGACCGTGACCGCGGGTAGCTCACCCGAGGCCAGCTCTCGGCCGTCGGCGTACTTGATCGACCAGACGGGCAGCGCCTTGTCGATCGGCGCCGGTCCGTAGTGTGCGATCTCGGCCTCGGCCTGGAAGGTCTCGTCGGCGGTCCAGGTGCACTTCTTCATCCGCAACAGCGGCACCGTCTCGCAGCAGAACTGGTGGAAGGCCTCCGGCCGGATGTATCCCTTGCCGTCCCAGAAGGCGTCCAACACGCCCACCAGCGCCGTCCCCTGACCGGGGAAATCGTGCAGGTCCAACAGTTGGAATCCGCCGAACCCGGGCGTCCGCAAGGCCGTCTCGATCTCCTCCTTGTACAGCAGCGCCTGGAGCTTGCCGGAGGCCGTCAGGAAATCTCCCGCCTGGTCGAGCATGTGATGCCCGGCCAGCGAGTCGCGGAAGATCTCGAAATTCCGGGCGCGGAGCACCCCGGTGTACTTGGGGATCTCTTGGAAATTCGGGTAGACGCACCACTGGCCGATCTCGTGCGAGACGACGGGTACTGGGAAGCTGGCGACCTCCTGGCGGTAATCGACGTCGGTCGAGAGCGGCCCGGCATTGAACCGGCTCCCGAGGCCCGCGCCCCAGGCGTGGCCGCGGGGCTGGGGCCGCGAGTGGTAGTCGCTCTCCGGGGTGACCGGCCAGCCCGACGCGCCCGTATATGCGCGGCGGGCATCTTTCTGCTTCCAGTAGGTCACGATCTTGGAGAGGAACGCCTCTTGGTTTTTCCCGCTGGGCTCGTTTCCCACGACCAACATGCAGAACGAGGGATGGTTACCGTAGGCCCTCAAGATGCGGTCGCCCTCGGCGTAGACAAACTGGTCGACCTGCGGATCGCCTCCCAGCACCGTCCAGACGGGCGTCTCCACGTGGAACATGAACCCTTCGCGGTCGGCCGCTTCAAAGGCGGCCTCGGGCGGACACCAGGAATGGAAGCGGAAATGATTCAGCCCGTGGGCCTTGGCCGCCCGGATGATCCGCTGCCAGCCTTCGGGCCGCGTGGGCGGATACCCGGTGAGCGGGAAGATGCAGCACTCCAAGGTGCCGCGGAGGAACGTCAGCCGCCCGTTGATCGTGAATTGCGTGCCCCGCGTGTGGAACTCCCGCATGCCGAAGCGGACCCGCTTCCGGTCGGCAAACCGCCTTCCTTGACTCTCCGCCGCGAGCGATACGCTCAATCCGTACAAGGCCGGTGAAAACTCGTCCCAGAGCTTCACCTCCTCGCCCAGGGGAAGATCGATCGCAAGCTGTGTCGGCTTGTCTCCGGCGATCGTGCAGCGGGTCTTGCGGGAAGGAATCGACAGGCGGCCTGCGGGAGTCACGTCCGGGCCGACGGCCAGATCGACCACCTCGACCGCCAGTTCGCCCTCCGCGTTCTGACCACCGGCGTTGCCGACCGTCACCAGCACCTTGGCGGTTTTCTTCTCAACGTCGGGGTAGACCTGTACGTCGTCGATCCACACCGGATCGGTGGCTGCCAGCTCGATGCGGCCGACGATGCCGTTCCAGTTGGTCTGGGTATGGTCGGCGACCGAGTGGGCGTCTTTGCCCACGTTGATCTTCACCCGGTTGTCGACGCGAACGCCCAAGCGGTGCCTGCCCGGCGTCATGAGCTTGCTCAGGTCATACTGGTGGGCAGTGCAGAGGCTGTCCTGCATCCCGGCGGCCACGCCGTCGACCCACACCCGGGTCTCCCAGTGACAGCGTTCCAGCGAGAGGACGATTCGCTTGCCTCGCCAGGCCTCCGGAATCACCACCTCATGCTGATACCATGCCGGTCCCACGTACTTGTAGACCCTATTGAGCCAGAACGCTTCTGGCTCGGCGGTCTTGGTGCCGTAGCCGTTTTCGTCAGTCGAGCCGGGCAGCCTGGTCTTCTGCGGCAGCACGGCGTCGAACCACTTTTCGGCGACCCCCTGGTCCTGCGGATCGAGGCAGAAGCCCCACTCTCCGGCCAGCGAGATCGTCCCGGCCGGCTGCCCTGCCACCGGGCCGGCAGCCGCCTTCTCCGGCGATTCCGCCACCAGAGGCAAGACCAACAACAGCAACAGGACCGGCGCGATCGAGCGGCCACCGTGGTGCATCAGCGTTCTCCTTATCCGAAGATTTGGCGCCATTCTCTGAGACGGTCGCATCATTATCGGGCCCGTGTGCCACGGCTGTGTCAGCCGTGCCCGGGAATTCTAAATAGTCTTGCGTGATTCCCGGAAAAAGGGGACAGGTCCAATTCGCCGGAACGGCCCGTAGGGTGCTTCGCACAAATTGGACCTGTCCCCTTTTTCCTCCCGAGATCGTCCAAGTTCATTTAGTAGTCACCGCGGCAGCCTTTCGCGCACGGCTGACACAGCCGTGGCACACCTGGACACTGCATACACGAAGGCCGGAATCACCTCGGATGCACGGCCACGGCGTGCTCCTCCGCGGCGGCGGCCGGGCAGGAACACCAGGGCTCCACCCCGTCCCAGCAGTAGGTGCAGAGCTGCTCCTTGGGCAGGCCGATCGCCGAGACCAGGTCGTCGAGTTGCTGGTATCTGAGCGTCGTCAGCCCCAGCCGCTGCCGGGTACGGTCGACCATCGCGGCGTGGCGCTCGGAGGTGGGGTCGGCATACTCGTCGAGATGCCCGTCGGCGTCCCCCTCCAGCTCCTTGATCGACTTCCGCGCGGCCAGGTCCAACTCCGACTTGGAGCGGGAGAAGTTCAGGAACTTGCAGCCGTAGACCAGCGGTGGGCAGGCCGGCCGCATGTGCACCTCCGACGCCCCGCAGTCGTAGAGGCGCTGGATGGTGTCTTTCAGTTGCGTGCCCCGCACGATCGAGTCCTCGCAGAAGAGCACCCGCTTGCCGCGGATCAACTCGGCGATGGGAATCAGCTTCATCCGCGCCACCAGGTCCCGGACCTGCTGGTCGGGCGGCATGAAGCTCCGCGGCCAGGTGGGGGTGTACTTGACGAACGGGCGGGCGTAGGGAATGCCGGACTGGTTGGCGTAGCCGATGGCGTGCCCGGTGCCCGAGTCGGGAATGCCGCCGACGATGTCCACCTGGCTGTCGTCGGCTCGGGCCAGGGCCGCGCCGCAGCGGTTGCGGACCACCTCGACGTTGATCCCCTCGTAGCTCGACGCCGGAAAGCCGTAGTAGACCCAGAGAAAGGCGCAGATCTGCATCGTCTCGCCCGGCGGCCGGAGGGTCTCCACCCCCTCCGCCGTGATGCGGACGATTTCTCCCGGCCCGAGGTACTGCTCAACCTCGTATCCCATGTTGGGCAGGGCGCAGGTCTCCAGCGTGGCGGCCCTCGCCCCCACCTTGCGGCCGATCACTAGGGGCGTCCGGCCCAACAGGTCCCGGGCGGCGTAGATGCAATCCTCGGTCAGGAGCAGCAGCGAGCACGAGCCCTCGATGGCCTGCTGGGCGCGTTGGATGCCCTCCTCAAAGCTCCCCGCCTGGTTAATGAGCGTGGCCACCAGCTCGGTCGGGTTGACGGCGTCGCCGCTCATCTCGGAGAAGTGGGTGGTCTGCTTCCTGTAGGCCTCGGCCACCAGGGCGTCGAGGTTCAAGATCCGGCCCACCGTCACCAGGGCGTGGGTGCCCAGGTGCGAGCCGATCAGGAGCGGCTGGTCCTCGTAGTCGCTGATCACGCCGATGCCCAGCGGGCCGTGCATCCGGCCCAGGTCGTCTTCAAACTTGCTGCGGAACTGGGAAGTGGTGATGTCTTTGATCAGCCGGGTGAATCCCCGCTCGTTCCTGACCGCCAGCCCCCCGCGGACGGTGCCCAGATGGGAATGATAATCGGTTCCATAAAAGAGATCCGAGACGCAGTCCGTCCTCGAAGCAACGCCGTAGAGTCCGCCCATCGTGTCTTCCTCCTGAAACGATGCGATTTGCGACGGACCAACGCTGCGCGTCGGTGCCCGCCTGCCCGAACACCCGGTGAGTCTGTGTTCATAGCGCAGAGGGCGGATTTCGTCAAGGGGCGGGTGCATCGTTAGAAAAGGGGACATCACTGATTTATCCAATTATCAGTAATGTCCCCTTTTCCCTAGTTGGGGCGGCAGTAGGAGAGGGCCAACAGCGCGTAGCCGGTGACCAGGTTGGGATCGGTTTCCATCCAGCGGTCGTCCGCGTTGATCCAGGAGCCGTCGGGCCGTTGCCGGCGGATCAGTTCGGCGCGGAGGTCGCGGCGCCAGTCGTGCTTGACCCCCTGGGCGTCCTCGACCACCTCCAGGCCGGTGGCGTCCAGGGCCTTGGCGAAGGTGTGGTAGTAGTAGTAGAGTCCGGAGTTGCCCATGCCGGGGTTGGAGTCCAGGCCGTAGAATTTCTGGATCCATTTCAGCGCCGCCTTGACGCGGGGATCGTTGGGCGCGACGCCGGCGTAGATCATGCTCTTCAGCCCGGCGTAGGTCATCGAGCCGTAGCTCCGCAGCCCGCCGTTGGGGGTGGTGCCGGCCATGCTGCTGCCGCCGGCGGCGCAGGTGTAGTAGAAGCCGCCGTCGGGATTCTTGGCGCTGAACTGGGTGGTGTTGTGCTCGGTCTCGAGGTTCTGGCAGCGGGAGACGAAGATCAGGGCTGCCTTCATGGCCGGGTCGTCGGGCCCGGCGCCGGCGGTCTTCAGCGCGTCGATGAGGAAACTGGTGTTCGAGAGGTCGGGCCGCTTCTGGCGTCCGTAGCCGGCACCGCCGTAGTTGAGGCTGCTGCGGTCGTGCCCCTCGCCCTCGTCCCACTGCAGGTCCTTGACGAACCGGTCGGCGGCCTTGATCAGCTTGTCGTAGCGGCGGTCGCGGTTGGCCTCCGAGAAACAGAGGATGGCCAGGCAGGTTTCGTAGTTGCGGAGGATGCTATCCTTCTGGTAGATGCCGCCGTCTTCCCGGACGAAACCCTCAAGGTACTTCAGGCTCTTGGCCACCAGCGGGTCGTCGGGGATCCGGCCGTGGCGGAGGATGGCGGTGGTGACCAGGGCGGTGACCCCCGGTCCGGCCTGGGCGGAATAGGAGCCGTCGAGTGCCTGCCCCTTGGCCTGAAGGAATCCGATTGCCCGATCGACCGCCCGGCTGAAGGCCCGCGCGTCGGCCTCGGTGGCGGCGGGGGCGTCGGCCAAGGCGGGCAGGGCCGTGGCTAGCAGAATCAGGGGCAGGGTGGCGCAAAGGAGGAGTCGTCTCATGATAGTATGCCTCGCTGGCTTGGGGTTCCGAGAAATACCGAGGGGGCAGCCTCAGTCATGATTCCGGCCCCCGGCCGCCGGTTATTCCCGGCGCCGGCCTGGTCCGGACCGGCCGCTGCACTGAATTCTAGCTTTGTCGGAAATGGCCGTACAGATTCCAAGGTTCAACACCCAAGGGCGTCGAAGTGGAAACCGTTTGGCCATTGAACCTTGAACCTTTCCCTACCCCAAGTACCGGGCCAGCGGCGGGCCTCTGATCCCATCGTGGAATCCGGCCGACTCCCCCTAGCCCCAATACCGTTTAAGTAACCATAACTACCGTCTCGGCAAAGGTTTTCGTCGAGGGCGGCGGATGACGATGTTGGGGTCGTTTTTTGGGCCACTTGGACATCTTCTGTTTGA
>Ga0315291_10004739_pt1 | contig 17221 bp, 13 predicted proteins | sample YL17G12_20_MG_FD_203070 | JGI IMG/M metagenome (GOLD analysis project Ga0315291, IMG submission 203070) | Sediment microbial communities from Yellowstone Lake, YNP, Wyoming, USA - YL17G12_20 | ecosystem: Environmental > Aquatic > Freshwater > Lake > Sediment | place: USA: Wyoming | collected...
AACCTCTAAAAATTCAGGAAACGCGGCCTGTCATTGCGAGCGAAGCGAAGCAATCTACATTATTAAACGAAAAACAGAGATTGCTTCGTCGTTTCACTCCTCGCAATGACGGTGTGAGGTTATTTTTAGAGATTGCCTTAAATTGTTTTTGCCTTTCCCTTTTACTTTTTACCTTGGCCTTGCTGATGTTGGTCTTATATGCCGTTTCAGAACGTCATCAGGTCGTACTCAAATTCAAATCGCAGTTTATGTTTGGCCTCTTCCTGAGCTAACTTCAGGAAAATATCTTTGAGCTCCTGCTTGGGAACGATTGCCGCCAAATCAGTGTAGAGCTTACGTGAGGTCTCCTCCTTTTTCATTCCCACAACAAGCAGCTCAGCGTAATTCATCTTAGGGTGCAGCTCAACGTCTTTTACATAATCGACAACATCAAGCTTTCCAACTTCCTGGTCGCCTATTTCGACTTTGCCGGCCTTAACAGCTTCCAGCTTTGCCTTATGCTCCAACTCTTCTGCGGCCAAATCTGAAAGAACTTTTACCATCTTTGGATTCTCTACCAAACCTGCCAATTTCACATAAAAATTCCGAGCATCAATCTCTCGACTTATTGCAAAATCCAGGATGTTCTCAACAAACTTGAATTTCTTCACATCATAATCCCATTTCCAGCTTTGCTTGATTTCTCCTTTGTCCATACCTTATATTCTACCGGCGACCTGCTCAAATGACAATAATTGGCTATATTTTTCTTTGATTTGCCTGTTTGGAAGGCATATAATTGTATCGCTTATTGCAGCTTTGCAAAGGCAAAAGAAAAGGAGCGTCAGATAGTTTGGTCCTGATATCGCCCGTGATCATTAGAACAAGCACAATCGGAAAGGAACCGAAGATGAAAAAGAGTTTAAAGCGACTGTTGCTCGTGTGCGCCGTGTTGGCTGTGTTGGCCTTCGCTGGTTGCGAGAAAAAAGGCCCAATGCAGAAAGCTGGCGAAAAGGCCGATAAAGCCGTCCAGAAGACCGGCGACGCCGTCAAAGACGCCGCCGAAGACACCAGGGACGCCGTGGAAAATAAATAAAAACGGTTACCCATTTCTATGATTTGCCAAATACATTTTTGGGTCTGTTCCCAGATTCTTTGAGGAGCAACGGAAGAAAATAGTTTTGAGTTCTTAATTTTGAATTGTGGGACCGCCTGCGGACGCTGCGCGAATTAAAAATGTTTATTCAACATTAGTAATGGTTGCCAAAAATGGATAAACGTCTCATGTCATTCAAAAGAGGGTAACGAACAATGAATCCGTTGCTATAAAATGATCTTGAGCATTACTTAAAAACAAACATCGGATATATAAAATGTTGACCTTTTCTAAGATTTTTTTAAGTCTCTGATATTACAAACCTTATGGGTTTACAATTTTTGCGATTTTACGCGATATTTAGCCTGTGGGTTGTAGCTTGGTTGTATGGATTACACTCACTTATTACAATTGCAAGGGGGAAAGGGAAAGGTCAATATTTAAGCTTGCATTTAAAGACAGATTTAATATTTTATTCAAAATGAAGCGTAATGGTGTAACTGAGCAAACCAACATATCCTTTTCTACGGTGATTTTTCACTTGTTTTACCCATAGCAAAGGTGTTTGCCGGTTTTAGCCTGGCAGCGGTCTGGTTTAGTGTTGACAAAAGGCAGGTCGGCTGTAACAATTGGTTTTTGAAAAAATCATCACTTCAAAAGGAAAGGGGAAGAAAATGGCGACTAAACGAATCACAGTTCATTGCGTGGAGATTGAGGATAAGCCGGGCAGTCTGCAGAGATTTCTGGCTCAGACGGTTGCGGCGAATGTCGATTTGTCGTGTTTTGCAGTTTTTTCGGCAGGTGGCGGGCGGGGGAAAGTATATGTGAGCGCCAAAAAGCCGGATGCCTTTAAGACCTTTTTGAAAAGTACCGGAATAAAGGCGACTGATGCGGCGGGCTTCATCATCGACGGTGCCGATAAGGTTGGAGCGGCATCAGGTGCCCTGAAAGGCTTAGCAGCGGCAAAAATTAGCGGCGTTGCGGGGGCGGCGATGGTTTGCAACGGCCAGTATCATATGCTGCTCGTTGTAAATGCCGCTGACGGTGACGCTGCTGAAAAGGCGCTGAAAGCGTAAAGATTGCAACTTTATTGGAAGGCAATGCAAGGGGGAGGGGTTGGGTATTTTTGTTAAAATAAAGCTAAAGCTTTTTAGGAGAACGTATATGAAGAGGTTTATGTTTGTGGTTTTGGTTGCAGTGTTCTTTATGGCCTGTAATGTAGCCCTTGTACAAGGCAAAGGTAAAGACAAAGGGGGCCGGTCCGGCGAGCACAAGGTCAAGCATTCGGAAAAACGAAGCGAAGAGCGTGAAAGAGAGAAGGAAAAACAGAAAGGTTCCCGTGATGCTAATGAGCCGGATAAAAGCGGCAAAGGCAAAGGAAAGCAAAAAGGCACTTCCGACGTCAATGAACCCTCAGGCGAGGGTAAGGCTCACGGCGATGCTAATGAGCTGGATAAAAGCGGTAAAGGCAAAGGAAAGCAAAAAGGCACTTCCGACGTCAATGAACCCTCAGGTGAGGATAAGGCTCTCGGCAAAGAACATCAGCAGCAGCTAAAAGCGCTTGAAGAACAAATGGCACACGAGCAGGCAAAGCATCTTGAGCGCAAAGCCAGGCTGGAACAGCAGAAACAGGATGCTCAGCAACAGGGCGATACCGAAGCTGTAAAACGTATTGATGAACTTCTGGCAAAAGAGCAACAGCGGTATGACGATAGAAAGCAGCAGATGGAAGAAAAGAGGCAAAAGATTCTTGAGCTTATCCAGCAGCAATCGGATAACGACGCCAATAAGCCTGCGAAGGGAAAAGGCAAGCCTTCACAGGACCCAAATAAAGCCAAATAAAATAATTAGCTGAAAGACTACAACATGGGTATGACTCAGGAGATAGATATTCCTGGGGATAAACTTGTATTTAAATTTTCCCGCAGCAGCGGGCCTGGTGGACAGAACGTAAATAAGACCAATACGCGTGTGACGCTGTTGTTTGACGTGGCGAATTGTAAGAGTTTTTCCGATGCTCAGAAAAAACGTTCAACCAATAGACATCTGCCGAGAGGATTGGCGATACTCTACGAAGATAACGATATCATAGTGGTTGATAAGCCTGCCGGGTTACTTACGGTAGGAACGGCTTCCGACAAAACAAGAACAGTTCAATATATCCTGACTGATTATGTACGAAAGGGGAGTCCGAAATCGCGCAACCGAATTTTCGTCGTTCACAGGCTCGACCAGTGGACGTCCGGCGTGCTTGTCTTTGCGAAAAGCGAAGAAGTCAAGCTGCGATTGCAGGGGCAGTGGAAAGAGACCCAAAAGAAATATCTTGCGATAGTTCACGGCCGCCTGTCTCAGAAGGAGGGGATTATTACCTCATACTTAGCTGAGAACAAAGCTTATGTTGTTTACTCTACGACTGATGCCACAAAAGGCAAACTGGCCCATACTGCTTATAAGGTGCTTAAGGAAACCGGGCCCGCCTCGACTCGCCTCGGCGAGGCTGGGCAACCCGCCCGCGGGCGAGGTCTCGCTGAAAGCGGACGAGGTCTCACCGAAGGTGGATTCAGTTTATTGGAGGTTGGTCTTTTGACCGGCAGAAAGAATCAGATACGTGTGCATCTGGCCGATAAGGGACATCCGATTGCAGGCGACAGGAAATATGGAAAAGCCGAGGATGGGTACAAGAGACTGGCGCTTCATTCCAAATCGATTTCCTTCAAACATCCCACTACCGGCAGGCAGATGACTTTTGAAAGCAAAGTGCCGGATTATTTTAATATATAGATAGATAATAACCGGAATAGAGTACATTAAACCATTTGTGATTTCCGATTAGAGGCAGGATAGTCAAAAAACTGTTGCATTTCAGAGGAGATTTTGGTATACTTATGGGGTCGAAGGGTTTGGTTATGTGGCCAAGCGTCTAATATGGGAAAGGCTAAATAACACTGTTTTTTGTGCTTATGGGTTTGCAATTAATAAACCCAGAAATAATTGCTGGAATGACTCTCATGACAGGACATACTCTGGCTATTTTGCTGGTGTTCTATCTGATATTCAGCGGGAAGAATGAAGTACGATTTTCTCCGATGGTATTTTGTCTGCTATTAATCCCTGTGGTAATGCTGTTTAATTCCTTCAGAGCATATAATCCCTATGATTCATTTGGTGTGTCAATTATATATTTTCTGTTTTTTGCTGGTGTTATTCTTAGTGGTCAAAAGATACCTGGTGATGCACATGGAAGAGCAAGGACGAGTTTATTTTTTATGACAGTATTAGGAGTTTTGGTTTTTTGCGGCTCTGCAACGGCATGTCAATCAATATCGCTTGTCGAAAATACGAATAGTTACACAATAGAAAATGAATATTATAAAGCCATTATAGTAAAACCGAACAACCGTGCCAAAGGATTAGTTAAATATCTTTATGTGAAGAAACAGAATGGTCAATGGTCACAAAATCTGGTATTTCTATCTTCTGGGGATTACGCTTTAGGTTATCTTGAAGGAACAGGACTTGCTTCTGAAAATTGTTCTGTAGGGATGCAGCAATCCCCAAATTTAACTGTAACTGTATTGGAAAATAGTTCGACGAGGATAAAAATTAGAGCAAATGGCACATATAAAGGAACAGACTTTACAGAAATTTGGACTTTTTGGGCAAAAAAGCCGTACTTCCAAAGTGAAGCAAGTGCTGTTGTGGAGGATGAAAATGGTTTTTTAACAAATGAGTTTCAATTTTGTTGGATGATCAATAATAATTTAAATATGAACTGGTACGGAACAGACAAAGACGGCAACATCGTTCAATTTAGTGCATCGAAGATTCAACAAATTCACAGTTCCAATCTTAATACTTATCCCTGGGTTAATTGGCAATTTCCGAATGAGGGTGTAAGTTTAGGTTTAATATTTACTGATACTTATGACCATTACGGAACTATAGCCGAAACAGGGGATTGGAACTTTGAATACCAGGTTGATTTTGAACTTGGCTCTGGTGTCTTATGTAATCCGGTCAAGAACGGCCATAGACGAGAGCTGACAACAATTTATTATACTACTGATTTGGCTACAAACGATGATATTTGTAATTTTGCCACGAATCGCTATCAGTATGCGTCTACCAATGTAGAACAAAACCCAATTCTTCAGGCAGCTCAATATATTAATAATCCTTATTATCAGAATCCTGGATTAGGCTCAGCGTTAGTCAGTTCTCCTTACTTTTTGGTCAGACAAAATACACAAAACAATTATGGTTCCATACAAAGGCCCCAGTACGAAACTTCCATTTATGCGCCATTATATAAAAACAGAGAAGGAACTCGTATGGGAAATAGTCAATCACCTCTTGATGACCAATTGGTTTATTCTTTAAGTTATAGTAATGGTTCAACAACCTTTAAATATGGTATCATAGATGATGTCAATGCGAGTAACTCTGATAATGAAACATCACTTCGGATGCACGCGACAAGTAGTGATAACAAATTACAATACAACTCCATTCTCAAAACCTGGGATGATAGTGACAAACTGAAAATCGAAGGTATCGCCTCTGATGCAAATACTTCTGCTTTAGTTAAAGACATTTATGTTTCCTTAAAGATACAAGACGCTCATTATTTTGAAGCAGAGGACAGTACGCCTACAGAGTATATTACTCCAGATTTTGTTGCCGATGATGGATTATGGACATATTTCAGTTATTATTATTGGGATTCTGAATTCAGTTTGATATACAGAGACAATTCGGAAGAAGTTCCTGTTTTAGAAATTCCTATTAATTTACCAGATGGAGAATATCATTTGAAAGCACGCGTTAAGGGTTCCAGCATACGTGACCTTACATATCATTATTCACTGGACAATGTGGTATGGCATAGTTTCGTGGCTCCTAAGGCAGAAGTTTCTGAACAATGTACTTTATATATTAAAGACTTGGGAATAGTACCCATTACAAACGGCAAATTCTATATTAATGACGATGACAGTGTTTCTGGTGTTAGTGACTGGCTTGCCTGGGACGCAGTTGTTTTATCAAATGTTGAAAGGCTGAGTTCGAATGTTTATGACGTCAGAATCCTTGATGATGCTTATGGAAAAATTGGGATAGCAGTTAAGATTAATTCCCCAACAGGCAATATTTCTGTCATTAACGATTCTGAAATACGCATTTATCTTTATCAGGAAGATACGGCTCAGGAATTAACAGATTTCAATTATCCCTTTGATATTGAAATTTTTCCACACACTGGGTGGTTAAACGATGCTTCAGAATTTACAGATTTACACTCACGAGATGTTTTAACCTATACTAAGCATGCACTTTATGTCCCAGAAGGAATACACACCGGAAGGACAAACACAGTCTATTCAGATGGAGCAGTCACTTATTCAACAGAGCCTTATAATGATTCTTCGGAAGTCAATATGACTATTAGCCCGTCTGAAAATTCAGTTGATGTTACGATAGATACCTGGAGTACTTCGGATACTTACTACAAAAAATGGACAGAATCTGCTGCCGGCACTATTGCAACCTCAAACAGTGTTGGAGATTTAAAAGCCAATACTTATTACCCAGTTAAAGTGGACGGGGTTCTGCTCAATACCTATCTTTCTGATGATTTTGGCAAAATTTCTTTCATATATGCTAACGAATATTTAGACCACGTTTTTGAAGTAGGATTGCCAATTGTGAACTTTGCTGACTTTGCCTTTTTTGCCAATCATTGGATGGATATTTGTGTCGATCCTAACTGGTGTGACGGTTGTGATTTTAACGAAAGCGGGCAGGTTGATTTGGTTGACTTTGCCTTTTTTGTCAATCATTGGATGGATACTTGTGTCGATCCTGACTGGTGTGACGGTTGTGATTTAATTAGATAAACTGCCTGGTAATAACTCCCCAACATTCTTCGACCGCGCTCAGGACAGGTAAAATTGGGGGCTTTCGGTTTAAATTCCCCCTTGACATTCGCCGATATAGGTAGTATCATAATAATTCAAGGTTAACGGTTTACAGGTTACTGTAAGCTGTTTCCTGAGACACCCCTAAGGGGTGATTATGGCGCTGCAGCAGGGCGCAAATCCTGATTTGGCAGGTTCTTACAGCAGTTTGCGTAAAAACCGGCCTTTCAGTAAAGCCCAGCGGAGCTGCAGTCAGCTGGAATAACGAATAACCGTTTATCAGGAGTTAAAAAAATGAAGAAACCCCTCACACACCCTTCACAGGACAGTTTCCCCCAAAGTCCATCCGCTTTACCTGTCAAAACCGGCGCTGAAATTGTTGTCGAGACCCTTATAGAACAGGGCGTTGACATAATGTTCGGTTATCCCGGCGGAGTGGTTCTGCCGTTGTTTGACAGGCTCTATGATGCACCGATTAAGTTTATCATCCCTCGGCACGAGCAAGGTGGCGCTCATATGGCTGACGGCTACGCACGTGCAAGCGGCAAGGTCGGCGTTGTTCTTACCACCAGCGGACCCGGAGCCTGTAATCTTACGACCGGCATAGCAAACGCAATGATGGATTCTGTGCCGATTGTAGCGCTGACAGGGCAAGTTCGGACAGAACTGATTGGAAATGATGCCTTTCAGGAGGCTGATACTACCGGCGTTACCCGGTCCATCACGAAGCATAATGTGATTGTTAAGGATGTTAAGGACCTGCAGCAGACAATCCGGGAGGCATTTTATATCGCCAGAACCGGCAGACCCGGGCCGGTGCTTATAGATATTCCGGTTGATGTGGAAGTTGCCAAATGCCAGTTGCAGCCTTTGAAGGAAATTAATCTGCCCGGCTATAAGCCTCAGGAAAAAGGTCATCTGAGGCAGATAAAAATGGCGGCAGAGGCCATAAACAAGTCCGAAAGGCCTGTCGTTTATGTCGGCGGCGGCGTTATCTCGGCTAATGCCTCAGAAGAACTGCGTGCGCTGGCGCAGAAGGCAAATCTGCCGGTTGCTATGACTCTGCTTGGTCTGGGCAGTTACGACCAGATGCGGCCGGAATCGCTCGATATGCTCGGAATGCACGGCACAGCTTATGCCAATTTCGCTGTTCAGGAATGCGACCTCTTGATTGCAGTCGGTGCGCGTTTTGATGACAGGGTGACGGGGAAGGTAAAAACCTTTGCGCCTAATGCGAAGATTATTCATATTGATATCGACCCGAGCAGTATCAGCAAGAATGTTGCTGTCGATATTCCGGTTGTCGGCGATGCGAAGTTTATTCTCGCCGAGATGGCGAAAGAGGTCCGGCACAAAGAGAGAAAAGAATGGTTTGATAAGATTGCGGACTGGAAGAAGCGTTTCCCGTTGCGATATGATACGGCCAGCAGCAATATAAAACCTCAGTATGTTATAGAGCAGCTCTGGGAGGCAACGAAGGAGCGGGCTATAATTGTTACCGGCGTCGGGCAGCATCAGATGTGGACCGCTCAGTTTTACAAGCATACAAGGCCGAGGCATTTTATAACCTCAGGCGGACTGGGCACAATGGGTTTCGGCCTGCCGGCAGCGATTGGCGCGCAGATAGCAAGGCCGGACGCTCTGGTTATCGATATTGACGGCGACAGCAGCTTCAATATGACCCTGACCGAAATCAGCACCGCAGTTCAGTACGAACTGCCCATCAAAGTCTGCATCATCAACAACGGCTATATGGGCATGGTGAGACAGTGGCAAGAATTGTTTTATAATAAGAGATATTCGAAAAGCTTCCTGAAGAATCCGGAATTTGCGGCTGTGGCACAGGCTATCGGTGCTGTCGGAATCACCGTTGAAAAGAAAAACGAAGTCAAAAGTGCCATCGAAAAGATGCTCAAAGAGAAAAAGCCGTGCGTTGTTGATTTCAAGGTTGAGCGAGAAGAAAATGTATGGCCAATGGTCGCTGCAGGGAAAAGTCTGCATGAAATGGATGGCCTGGATATCTTCGAAAGTATGGCGTGAAAACTGCGTCAAACGGTTGCGGTTGCGAGGCTCGTATCGGTTGCGTCAGACGTAAAACGATAGACGAAACGAGCAGCGCAACCGACAAACGACAAACGATTGCCGCTTTGTAAGCGGCAATTACCAGAAAGGGCAGGAAAATGAAACATATAATAAGCGCTCTTGTTCAGAACAAGTCGGGTGTTCTGGCGCATGTTGCCGGGATGTTCGCGGCCAGGGCTTTTAATATCGATTCGCTGGCGGTCGGCAGAACAGATGACCCAACGCTGAGCAGAATGACTATAGTAGTCGTCGGAGACGACAAAGTCGTTGAGCAGGTCCGCAAACAGCTTGCCAAAATTATCGATGTCGTCAAGGTTCAGGATTTTTCCGGCAGAGAAGTTATAGCAAGAGACCTGATGCTGATATGCGTGCATATACCGCCTGATAAACGACCTGAAATACTGGCGCTGGTCGAAATGTTCAAGGCGAAAATTGTGGACATCGGACAGAAATTCGTTATGGTCGAAGTTTCCGGGCCGGAAGACACAATAGAGGCGTTTATCGAGGCCTGCAGGCCTTATGGCATAAAAAATATGGTGCGCACCGGCACAGTAGCAATGGGAAGGTTCGACCGGCCGGGAGCCGTTGATAATCAGTAAAAGATAGCCACCAAGACACGAAGTTTATTTATCACTGATTACGCTGATTACGCCGTTTTTTTGTTCTCCTGTTCAACTGCTCACCTGCTCTACTGCCTGTCCCGCTCTGTCGGGGTTTCACGCCTGCCCTGAACAATGTTGAAGGGGCGGGTTTTCTTTTTCAGCTTTTTTCAACAGAACCAATGTCCCCGGTTTTTCCCTTTTCCCATAATTAATCTTTTTTAGGCTTGGCTTTTTTTGCTACCGACAGAATAATATCTAACTTTTCAATAATCTCAGGATCAATTTTTTCTTTCGGCACTAACCGAGCAAGGACATAATAATCATTTTTTAGCAGTAAATTGGACAATTTAAGTTTCTCAAAATATTTCTTGAAAAGTGGGTCAAGAAATTCATCTGTGATTTTGATATCTGACGACAACCAATCTTTGCCTAATGTTTGCAGAGCCTTGGAAATTTCTCCAAGAACTTCTTTCATAGCCTGCTCGCGTTTTTGGGCTTCTGCCATTCCAAATAAATCGTCTGACATTTCGCCATGTGCGTAGGCAACAAGGACTTCTTCCATACAGAGATAATTTTCAATTTCTCGCCGTTTCCACATCTTTTCAATTAGTGGAGGGTCGCTCTTAAGTGTTGTATCAAGCCTGTCGAAAATTGCGACACCTAAAAGACTTGGATAAGCCTCACGAAGTCCATAAAAATGCTCGCGGGCTTTTTGCGGCAGATTAGCCACATAATGCACAAAAGGACGTTCCAGTATATCCGCAGCGGGGTGTCCGAGTGTTTGCGCAAAAGTTTGTAAAATTGCCAAATCCGTCGAACCTTCTAAATACAAAACCCATCCCGCCTGTTCAGCAGAGTAATATTGGTCAAAGCCAATTTCCTTTAATGCTTTTAAAACTTGACTTCCTTTACGGTCATCAATTCGATGTGGCTTGCCTACAAACGCAATAACAATATCTTTGTCAGCCGCCTCATTCAAAATAACTTCTGAATGGCTTGCAATAATAACCTGCGATCCTTGTTTTTCCGCCACATCTGTAAGCAATTTATAAATTTGTCGTTGACGAAAGACTTCCAAATGAGCATCCGGCTCGTCAAGCAATAAAACTGTATGAGGATTCGCATAAAGATGAGCCAGAAGCAGGAGGGTTTGTTGAAGACCTCGACCAGATGCAGAAAAATCAAACCTATTCTTACCTTCTTTATAAGCTATAGTTATTTCACTGCGTTCCGGATAATAGTTGAGAAGCAAATCAACGCCGAATAATTTTTTAACATGTTCACACAATTCTTTCCATTCAGTTTTTGCCTCTGATTTAGAGAAAATTTGATAACACAGATTACGAAGAACTTGTGCTGTTTGTCCCTGCCCTATAAGTACCCCAATCTCACCGGCTTGTTTTATAAACTCGCGGTCAGCCAAACCAGACATGGGAGGTAAAAAAGCTATGCGCATTTTATCTGCATCTTGAGGTATTGGCATTCTTTGTGGTGTTTTACTCTCATCAACTCGAAGTGGTCGGCAATAAAGAGACTCTTCGTTCGCATAATCAAACTCAAGCCCACATGACCATGATTTTCCATTGGTTATACCATCAACAATAATTTCTATGCGGATATTTTGAGTGTCTAGTTTTTCGTCCTTTTTGGTAATATACCGCACATTCAAATCTCGCCATAAAAGCAGCACAGTGGGAACAGATATCGAGGGAAGCTCATTACGGTTTATGGTGACCCCGGGACGTTTTGCAGGTGACTTCTTACCGCTACGTTTCTCGTTCCATTGTCGTAAACCAATATCCCATAAAGCCAATGCTTGCAAAGCTGCGGTTTTTCCTGAATTATTAGGACCAATCAGCACAACGGATTTCCCAAGTTCTATGTCAACGTCATCAAATTTTTTGAAGTTTCTAATCCTGATTTTAGTCAACATAACTTCAATTTCCTTTCATTTACCTCTTAAGGGATTGGGGAAATTATAGTCTTAAATTGGGCGGAAGACAAGAAAAAATAAAGGGGATAGGGTATAGGGTTTAGGGGGGCTTTCGAACGGAAATAGACAATAAATTTAATTATTGAGTGTCCGCCATTTGTTTATCACCTCACATATTATCCAAAAACTGAGTATTGACAACAAGGCCCATGAAGCGAGGAAAAACAAAATCTCAAACGTACTCCCATTCTTTGCGATATCTCCGGCTATTAGTATTATAATGCCAAGTATTAACCAGCCTAAAGAAATCAATACTGAAAGTATGTAAAGAATCGAAAGATGCGAAGGGTTTTGTTTTACCCATCGAGCTAAAAAAGATAAAAATGATTCGTTATGCAATATCATTTCTTTTGCCTTTTTAAGACACAAAAAGAGTATCAGCACAAGAGAATATAAGGCACAGGACCCGACAAATATCGCTGTATATAAAATTTTATCCAGCCTCTTTTGTTCAATATTATCCGGCATAAAATCAATACGTGCATTTTCTTTTTGCCCGCGTTCAAATCCTGCCCCGGATTCCAGCCGGTCACGTTCTTCTTTTGTTGTCCCTTTCAGACCTGTATTAAGTATTTTAAGCTCAAAAGGATTGATATTTCCAAAAATTCCCCTTGGTATTTGAATGAGAAGATATTTGGTGTTGTCTAACGGCCTGATACTAAATGTGATTGTGAATAATTTCTCCTCTTGCGGCCTTAGACTATCACAATATCTGGGAGCCATACTTATAACGTTAAGGTCATTTCCGAAATTATCTAATACATAAATCCCATAAATGTATCTGCTGGGTTTTATGATTTTGTTTTTGGCTAATACTTTTATATTTAATGCTATGCAAAATTGACTCCCACAACGGTCCGTTTTGCTGTATGCCTGGTTAAAAGAAATTAAGACATCTTCTTCCTGGTAAGTGTCTGAAATGTACAGCGGTAATGCAGAACTACTATCAAGTTCAGCTGATGCGGCTATGTGATTAAAAAATACCACTACAGCCAACAAGAACACAAATATCTTCTTCGTTCTCACTTCCGCAACTCCTCGCTGCCTGCCCCGTGAGATGTTTACCCTGTGGGATGTGAAACTATCCCACAGGGGCCGCAACTATCTCATCAGAGCTGACCGCATAATAGATTATACCCCGGTTTTTTTCGGATTCAACAAAATTTTGGTTGTCTTTATCCAAAATGTTTGAAGACCCCGCAATGAAGCCCCCCCCAACCCCCGATTCCCGATTACTCGAGGACAAGTTTTTCGAGCGTAAACTCCAAGTTGAGGGATTTAGGTTGATTATTTTTGTAAAAATGTGGGTTTTCCCCTTGACTTTTGTTAAAAATATGGTAAAATACCCATATAGTTAGACAAAAAGTTAATATTTACATAACACCTTATTCTTACATAGAATAAGCAAATAATCACAATCCAGATTATTCTATCCCTAAATTCAATCTTAACAATTTTAAAAGAGGAATTATTGTGTCCAAAATCTGTTTTCAAATCCCGTATCCAGCATTCATCGAAGGCATCGTTGTTTATTTTTTGCTGCGCTACCGAAAAAAACACTACGGCATCGCATTTAGACGCATCAAACTAACAAAAGATAAATTCGCTATCGTTGACCCTGACGATTATCAGAAATTGGCTCAATATCCCTGGCAACTTTATGAAAGCGGTAATAAGAAGTGTTACGCTGCCCGGCTCGACAACAGAAAAATTGTGCATATGCACAGAGTTATTATGAATGCCCCTAAGGGTAAACTCGTTGACCATAGAAACGGCGAAGGTCTCGATAACACCAGACGCAACCTGCGTTTGGCAACGCGTTCTCAAAATAGCTGTAATTCAAAACGTATAAAAAAAGGCAGTTCTAAATACAGAGGTGTTTACCGGTATAAAAAAAGGAATAAATGGACGGCACAGTTAAATTATAATGGCAAAAAGTTTTTTTTAGGCTATTTCGACAATGAGGAAGATGCCGCGAGGGCGTATGACGAGGCCGCCAAAATTTATCACGGCGAGTTTGCTGTCTTGAATTTTGATGATAACAGCAAACCGGCGCAAATTCCTAAGCCAAATAACATAATAAATTCACTTGCAAAAGAGGCGGTTTAGGGGTAAAAACATACGAAATACGCGATAATCAATACCAGATAACCATTGGATTAGGAGATTTTGAAAATGGCAAAGATATATTATCAAAAAGATGCGCCAATTGGGCCGCTAAGAGGCAAAAAGGTAGCAGTAATCGGCTATGGCAGCCAGGGACACGCCCACAGTCTGAATCTGCGCGACAGCGGCATTAAGGTTGGGGTTGCAGAACTGAAAGGCACTGATAACTGCAAACTTGCACAAAAACACGGGTTCAAACCCGGCGATATTAAAACAGCAATGAACGGCGCGGCATTGATAATCGTTACAGTGCCGGATGAAATGCAAGCAAAGGTATATGAAACTCAGATTAAGCCAAGCCTAAAAGCGGGACAAACCCTCGGATTCTGCCACGGATTCAATATCCATTTCAAATATATTGCTCCGCCAAAGAATGTGAACGTCGTTATGATTGCTCCGAAAGGGCCGGGACATCTTGTGCGCAGCGAATTCGAAAAAGGCGGTGGCGTGCCATGTCTGGTTGCTGTGAAACAGGATGCCACCGGTGATGCGAAGAAGATAGCGCTTGCATGGGGCAATGGTATCGGCGGCGCCAGAGCAGGTATCATCCAGACCACCTTCAAGGAAGAGACCGAAACAGATTTGTTCGGTGAACAAGTGGTTCTGTGCGGCGGGTTGACCTCGTTGATAAAAGCAGGATTTGAAACGCTTGTCAAGGCGGGCTATCAGCCGGAGATAGCATATTTCGAGTGTATGCATGAAGTAAAACTGATTGTCGACCTGATGTATCAGGGCGGGATGAGTTATATGAGATATTCTATTTCAAATACTGCAGAGTACGGCGACCTGACAAGGGGCTCCAGAATCATAACCGACAAAACGAAAGCTGAAATGAAAAAAATCCTGGCAGATATCAGAAGCGGAAAATTTGCAAAGGAATGGGTCGCTGAGTATAAGAGCGGCCTGAAAAAATTCAACGCGCTCTACAAGAAAGACTATAACTGCCGGCTTGAAAAGGTCGGAAGGAAACTGCGAAAGATGATGAAATGGATTAAGGCGAAAGAAGTATAGATATTATTTAAGATTTAAAATTTAAGATTGAAAATTTAACTATCATAGCCGAAGGTTGTAGTTCGAGCGGAGTTTACAGTGTCCTATGGACTTTTTATGGAGAACAGCTAACAGTGAACAGTAAACTATAAGTAACCGATAGACGAAAACCGGCAAGTAAATTGGAAGGATTTTGATTGAAAGTTATAAATTTTTTATTGTTTGGGATTATTGTTCCGACCGTGTTGTTTTATGGGGGCTGCGGGATAATAACAGAGCCGCTGGAGAGGGTTCAGCCTGAACCGAAACCTTATACAAACCAACTGCCACGGGCTTACGATAAAATCCGCCTTAATCAAAGCACGAGCGCCGACGTGCTGGAGGCCATAAAACAGTACAAGCAGGAACAGGTGAGCCAGAGCGAAAGCGTTGTCGCAAGCTACGGAGAAAAGAAAAAAACATATCAGTTCTGGCTGACTATGGTTGCGTTTGATGAGGAAGAGTTCACCGCGACAAGAAAATATTTTCTGGCGGTTGACGAAAAGCCGTGGCATATTGCTGCCGAAGGGCAGAAACTGCGATTTGATGCCGAGATGATTCTTGACGAGGAGACAATATCGGAGGCCTACACCAGTGAGAATCAAAAGCGGATTGCAATACTGAAAAAGGTGCTGGAAAACACGCGCGGTGATATCACACAGATTCGGCAGGACAGCAAGATTCCGGATACAGGCGGAATGATGATAAATCAGACACTCGAAAGAATACTTTATATACTGAATCAGTCGCCCGCCCTTGCCAAAGAACTTGACCAGCAGAACGGGCTGGAGTTCGACCACCTGACGATGGGCAAGGGACGGGTGGGGATGAAACTTGAAGATAAAATTGTCAAGGTTCGGATAAGAATCGGCAGATTGTGGCAGATATGGGAGAAAAAGTAAAAAGCCGCCACAGCCACAAAGGCATCCGCCATCGCACATTTGTGCTATGGCGAGACAGGCGAAGACACGGAATAGTCTTTAGTATTTGGTCGTTGGTATTTGGTTTTTAGGCGGGATTTTTAAAGGCGTTGGATCCGTCTTCCATCCTTCGTCTCCCAAAGCGGACTACGGAGGACAGGTCGCAGAGTAGCAACTACGGAGAATGGAGTTGCGTAGCCAAACGTTTTATCCGCCTGCGGCGGATTAATATTGGAAATCCCAGATCAGGATAAAGAGTAGTCTAATTTTAAGGAGGTTCTTATATGAATATGAAATATACAGTAGAGTCCGTGATGGGTGGTAAATTTCGTCGCGCTGCAATACTTGCCGTATTTATCATCATACTATTGCTTGTGGCGATTTTGGTAACGGTAACCAATATCGGCGGCAATGAGGTGGGCATCGTGGAAAAGAAATTCGGGGGCGGCTCGCTGGCGGAAGGCCGTATTATCTCTGTCAATGGCGAAAACGGTATTCAGGCACAGGTGCTTGCGCCTGGCTGGCACTTTTTCTATTGGCCGTGGCAGTACACGATTACAAAGATTCCGGTCATCGAAATAAAGGATGGGCAGGTAGGGCTGGTTCAGGCAGCGGATGGCCGGTCTCTGCCCGTCAATACCATTTATGCCCCGGAGTGGGACCAGCCGGACAGGATGCTCAACGCCGAATATTTTCTCGGCGAGGGAAAAGGTTATAAAGGGCCGCAGCTTACGGTGCTCAAACCAGGAAAATATCGGCTTAATCCACGGCTGTTCACCATTATCGATGCGCCGGTAACAAACGTCAGGGTCGGTACGGTTGCCGTCATTAAAAGCAACGTCGGTGAACAGATTCAAACCCAGGACCGCCTTGTTGAAGTCGGTCAGCGAGGCATCTGGAAAAAATCGCTTGGCGAGGGGCAGTATTATCTGCATACCCAGGCGTATGAGGCTACAATAATCGATACACGTCAGGCAACGATAAGCTATACGCCCGAGAAGGACAAGCCCGGAACTGCGGAGGCGATAAGTCCGATGACCGTTCGCAGCATCGACGGCTTTACCTTCCCTGTTGATATTCGCGTAACATACCAGATAGACCGTGACAATGCGCCGCGAGTGGTGGCGACGGTCGGCGATGATGCGATGGTGCTTGCAAAGCTGGTAACGCCGTCGGTGCGGGCGATTTTCAGAAATAACGCCGAAAAGGTAAAAGCCCTTGATTATGTTCAGCAGCGCTCACAGCAGGAGCAGCAAAGTAATACGCTTTTGAAAGAAGAACTGGCGAAGTACGGCGTAACACTGCTGGCGGTTCGCATCGGCGATGTGGGCAATGAACTGACGCTGGGGGCATTGTTAAAAACGCAGACCGACCGTGAAATCGCATTGCAGCAGCAAAAGACCTTTGAGGAGCAGCAGCGTGCCGCTGAGAAACAAAAA
>Ga0315291_10004740_pt1 | contig 17219 bp, 5 predicted proteins | sample YL17G12_20_MG_FD_203070 | JGI IMG/M metagenome (GOLD analysis project Ga0315291, IMG submission 203070) | Sediment microbial communities from Yellowstone Lake, YNP, Wyoming, USA - YL17G12_20 | ecosystem: Environmental > Aquatic > Freshwater > Lake > Sediment | place: USA: Wyoming | collected...
GCCGTGTGAAGCGGACGGCGGAACCCAGCGATCCAACCGCCTGCAGAACAATGTAGTCGCCCTCCATCTTTTCCAGTTCATAACCCATTTCCTGACAATGACATGCGGCGATGACCCGACTTTTTCGGTTACCGGCGTAGGGTGCCACTGGTTTGTCTGATGATTGGCATACCCCCCGAATCACGCAACTCCTTTAGAACAGTGAAGCCGCTTGGCAAATTCACTGGCCGCTCATGGCTTTGCTCCGACGCCGTATTGCACAGGCGGCAGGCCGCGCTGGTGGGCCCCCATGTCCGGCGCCGGGCCCGTGTAGCCGTCGCTAAAATTGGGAATCGCCACTCCCGCGCCCGCGCCGGGACCATTGGGAGTCAGTTGGAAACGGCCGGTCTTGGTTGTTGGATCGAATCCGGCGCCGGCGGCATAGACGGGCTCGCCCCGGACCCCGTGCGCTTCCTGCCCCTTGGGGACCCGGCCGTTGTAGAGGTCGTAGTCGAAGTCGTTGTCGGTGTTCTGCCTGTTTTCGCTGGCGCTGTAACCCTCGGCCGAGCGGACCTGTAGGATGTTGTTGCGCGAGACGACGTGCTTGACGATGCGACTTCCGCCCAGACCGCCTTGGGGCAGCCAGCCGTCCTCCCGGAAAATCGTGTTGTGGAAGATGTACATCTGGCCGGTCATCCACTGTTCGCCGTCGGCGTAGCCCATTTTCAGCAAGTGCAAACCTGGAGCGTCGGTTTGCCGCTGGCTGCGTCCCACGACGTTGCCCCAGATATAGAGCGGCCCGATGGATCCCGCGGCGTTGCCGATCGCCATCATGGCCTGGGTGATGTAGTTGCCCCAGACCCGCACGTTGCGGCTGCCCCCTTCCACCTCCAGGCCGTCGTCCCAGCAGTGGCTGATGAGGTTGCCGTAGATGTCCGAGTCGGGCCCCGGCGAGCCGCGAAAGCTCCCGTTGCTGCCCCCGCCGATCACGTCGTTGTACATGTGCTCCAGGTCGGAGAAGCACTCGTTGGAGCGGATCACGTGGTTTCCCCCGGCGTCGAACAGCGTGATGCACTGCGGCCCGGCCGTGTGGTTGCGAAACTTCTCATCCCACGGGCTGCACGTCCAGCGCGGATGGTGCATCTTGCACTGCTGGACGATCAGGTGTTTCAAGGTGGAACTGCGTGAGAAAATGGCCGCGTCGTAGTCGCGCCCGAAACCGGTTTCGGGATTCCGCCGGCCCCAGTCCGAGATGTCGCAGTCCTCGATCACGACGTCGTGGCCGCCCTCGATCTGGATGGCGCCGATCGGCCTTCCACGGGAGGTCTCGCCCGCTCCGGCCCCCTTGAGCGTCAGTCCGCGGAGAATCACGTAGGAGGCGTCGATCGTGACGCACTGGTCGTGCTGGTGACGCACGTCGATCGTCGCGCCGCGGCCGTCGTAGACCCGGTAGGCGTCGGGCGTGCCCGACTCCTTGATCGCCAGCGGCGTGTCGCGGTCCGCCACGCGGACCGTCTGGCCGGTCGGGAAATCCTCGCTCCAGGTCGCGGCGGTCAGGGTCGCGGTGGTCGAGGTGCCCTCCAGGGTCAACTCGACTTCGTAGGTGGTGGCCGGCGTCAGGTTGACGATGCTGCCGCGGTAGTCGGTCAGGTCCTCATCGGTGCCGGGGATAGGGTTGTAGCGCATGGGCAAGGCATCCTTCCACTGCGACTGGCCCTGGCGACGATAGCGAACCAGCACTTCTCTCTCCGCCGATCCGCCCGCAGGCGACCAGTAGAGCCCCAGGCAATGAAAGGTGGGGATCGCCAGCGGGGGATCGCTGCCGGCCTGGGCATCGGCCCGCACGGCCAACGGCACGAGCAGCCAAAGAGCGAACCAGGCTATTGCCTTAACGGTCATGGGATTTGCCCTCAAGGGTAAGGAGGCCAGGCGATGCTCGCGCTCATCAGAGCAGAGCGGGCTCCGGCCGTCAAGAACCGCCTGCCTAACCAGCGTTGCCGCCCCCTCTATCGCAGCAATCGTCGATGCAATACCATGATGGACGCGTGCGCCGCGCAGCAAACCGCCGTCGTGGTTACCTATTGCCTGAACAAGCGGCCCCAGAGCCGGACCTTCCCCCGTGCGCAGAAGTTGTTCCGCGAATTCAAGGCTCCTGGCTCTGCAAAGATTCCCCGCTCTGCCGCCATCGAACCCGGCGCGCGGGCGAAGTTGGTTGAGATGATCCTTGCCGCGAGCTGCAGTACCTTACCGCAAACAGAAGGAGTCCCGAGGTGCGTCCAGCAAGACTGTTCGCGTTGATCGTCCTTGTGTCCCAGGCCGCAGGGCTGGGCTTGACCAGCACCTCCGCGGCGCCTCGCAGCGCTTACGGCAAGATCGAGCTGCTGCGCGATCGGTGGGGCGTTCCGCACGTGTTCTCCCAGACCGACGCGGGGGCGATGTACGGCCTGGGCTATGCCGCGGCCCAGGAGCGGGCCTTCCAGATGCACTACAACCTGCGAATGATCCAAGGCCGGCTGGCCGAAGTGCTGGGCGATCGGCCCTCGGGGTACCCGCGAGCGGGTCGCGGCAGGGAATCGACCGTGGACCACGACCGCAAGATGCGGACCTTCGGCTTCTATCGCGCCGCCCGGACGGTGGCCGGGAACCTCGACCAGGATTCGCTGGCCCTGCTGACGGCCTACTCGGAGGGCGTCAACGACTACTTCGCCGGTCACCGCGACGGATTGCACCCGCTGTTCGCCAAGCTCGGCTTGCAACCCGAACCCTGGAGCCCCGCCGACTGCATCGCCAGTTGGTGGCACCTGGGGCAGTTCTTTGCCACCGATGGCACCCGCGAATTGATCCAGTATCGCAATCTCGGTCAACCGCCGGCCAGCCGGGAGCCAGCCAAAGGCCGGAGCGAACGCCCGCTGGCGCCGGCCACGCCCACACCGCTCTGGGATGACGATGCCGCAGCCGTGGTCAGCCGGTCGGATGTTTCCGACGAGTGGCTGGATCGCGTGAACGCCTTTGCGCGCGAGCACGGGCTGAATCCTCCCAAGCCGCCTGCCGGGCCGGCCGGACCACGATTCAGCCACGCCTGGGTGGTCGGCGGCAAGCGGACCACCACCGGTTCGTCGGTGTTGGTCAGCGACCCGCAGACCACCGTTTGGGTGCCTTCCCTCTGGCACGAGTTCCACGTCTGCGGCAAGAGCTTCAACGCACGGGGCGTCGGTGTCCCGGGCTGCCCGGGACTGCTGATCGGCTGGAATGAACAGTTGGCCTGGGGCGCGACGGCGCTGGGGGCCGATCAGGCGGACCTGTTCCGGCTCAAGACCGACGGCGAGCATCCCAATCAATACCTGCTGGACGGCCAATGGCGGGACATGGAGACGATCCGCGAGACGATCCAGGTCAAGGACGGCCTCCCGGTGGAGCTTGTGATTCGCCAGACGGTGTTTGGGCCGGTGGTCACGCCGCTGGCCTTCGCGGTGCCGGGGGACCCCGAGGTGGCCCTGCGGCGCGTGCCCATCTGCCAGACCGACCGTGAGACGATCCAGGCCCTGTTGGGCATGATGCGGGCCCGCGATCTCGAAAGCTTCACGCAAGCCACCGCCGCCTGGCAGTTTCCCAGCCTCAACCTGGTCTTCGGCGATCGCCGCGGCAACATCGGCTTCTGGGTTCTGGCGGCCGTTCCGGTCCGCTCGCCACTGGACGCCCAGCAGGGGATGGCGGCCGTCGACGGCACGCGGTCCGAGGCGAACTGGCAGGGCTTTGTGCCGCACGATCTGCTGCCGCACGTGATCAATCCCAGCCGCGGCTGGATCGCCAGCGCCAACCACAGGTCCATCGGCTCCTATTACCATGTTCCCATGGGCCTGAGCACCGGCAGCATGGGCCATACCGTGCGATCCTGGCGCTTGTACGAGCGGCTGGCGGCACAAGAACGATTCACGCCTGAAGACGTGCTCAGCGTTTATTTCGACACGGTCAACCCTGCCAGGCGCGACATCGTCCGCGTGGGCCTGCACCTCCGTGACGCGCTGCACCGGGAGCTGTCGCCGGAGGCCGCCGAGGCCCTGAAGCACTTGGACGGCTGGTTTGCCCGAGGCGCCAAGTCCGACTTGGCCGAGCCGGGGAGCGAGTTGGCCGGCGAAATCTCCACCATGTTTCGCTTCATGACCACGCCGCTGGCGGGCAAGTTCGGCGGAGGGGAGTCGGGCCTGGCTCGGTTCCTCCGAGACCTCGAGGCGCGGATCGCCAAGGACCCCAAGGCCGAGATCGGCCAAGACGAGCAGGACTTCATCGACCAGGGCCTGGCCGGCGCCTGGCGGTCTGCGCGCCAGCGATTTGGCGACGATCCGGCCCGCTGGAATGAAACGGCCCGGGCCGAGGTCCGCAAACGGCGGATCGAATACCTCGGCAGCCTGGACGGCTTCGGATCGCTCGACCCGCCGGACGATTTGAGGCTGCCGGCGCTGAGTTGCGTGGACGGAGGCACGATCAAGTCGCAGGCGGCCCAATCCTATACGCAGTACGTCCCGCTCGACCGCGTCGACTCGGCGATGAGCCTGTTGCCACCGGGCCACTCGGAGCGGGCCAACGATCCCCTGCGGACCAGCACCATCGGGACCTGGGAGAGCGGCCAATTGCACCCCGCACCGCTGTCGCGCGCGGCCGTGGAAAAGATCGCCGCGGACGTGACGGTGCTGTCGAAATCGGAACGAGGAGAGATTCCCCAGCGCTGAAAAGGAACGGGACATGAGCACAAGCCGCGTTTGTTGGATAGTGTTGTGTGCCGCCGCGATGCTGGTGGTGAGCCGGGGCTCTGCCGCCGAAGAGCCATGGCGCGCCGCCGAACAGCCGGAGCTAAAGCAGGCGCTGGAACAGGCGCCTCTGCTGCGGACCGAGTCGCTGGGCGAAACGGCCCGCGGGGTGAACACCTGGGAGCACTGGCTGGTGCCGAACCCCGACGGCAAGACCTGGGACGCGCTGCAGTTGTACTTCAAGGAGTACTATGGGCCGACGTGGCTCTTTGCCGTTGACCTGGGCACAGGCCAGGTGAAGAAGCAGCGATTACCGGATCGGCGCCAGTTCTACCTGTCGGGCAGAGCGCTCGGACTGGACGGCAAGTACTATATCGTCACCCCGGGGCCGAGTGGAAGGGGTTCCGCGTGGTGCATGTTCATGCACGTCTACGATCCGGCCACCAACACGCTGGAGGAGCGGGGCGAGATCGTTCCCGACCTAAGCGGCGAAGTCCGCCCGATCGTCGTCGGCCCCGATGGGCGGCTCTACGGCACGGGATCCTACGGTAAAGGCAAGGTGGGACTCTACATCTACGATCCGAAGCTGGGCAAGGTGGTGAAGGACTTTGGCCCCGTGGGTCCCAGCCATCCCAACGGCGCCTGGAGCCGCTACGTCATGGGTGTGGACGATACGCATGCGTACATTGCCAGCGGGATGATCCCCTCCTGGTACTTGGTGGCGATAAATCTCCAGACGGGCGAAGAGAAGGTGCTGCTGGAGTCGCCGACGGAGCGGACCATGGATATCATCGAGAGCTTTCCGGGCGCGTGGGCGATCGTGCCCCAGGCCGGCGGCGCGCCGCAGAAGGAGTACTGGCTCTACCACGGCGAGGCGACTGCGAAGCTCAACGACACGCCGCCCTGGCCCAAGCGGGCTTCGCCCTGGGACAAGGCCACCCCGAAGCCGGAACTCTACTGGGATCAGATCGACCCCGACGCCGAAGGCCACGCCACGCTCTGGTACCGCCTGCCGGAGGATAAGGCCAAGGCACCGAAGAACCCGCCCCCCGACGCCAAGGCGGAGGATTTGGGCTGGAAATCGGTCCGCTTCAACGGCGTCGAGTCCTATGCCTTGCCCAATTCTCCCCTGGCGCTCCTGCCTGACGGCCGGCTCTATGGGACGGGCGGGTACGCCGGATCGTTCCTCTTCGATCCGGGGACCGGCCAGACCACGCACCTCGGGCGCAACCACGGGCTGGCGGCTTACACGAACGTCGTCTATGGCGACAAGCTCTGTTCCAGCGGCTATCCGGGCGGACCGGTCTACGTTTTCGACGCCCAGCGGCCTTGGACGCCGTACAAGGGCGGCCCGCCCAATCAGCCCCCGCCCGACCGGCAGCACCCGCTCAGCAATCCCAGAGAATTGGGTTCTCTCAGCCGAGACACCCGCGTTGCGATCGCCCACTGCTCCGCGGTGGGAGCTGACGGCAAGATCTATTTCGGCGGGTTTGGTGAGCGCAACTATACCGGCGGCGGTTTCGGGTGGTATGACCCCAAGACGGAGAAGATCGGGGGTTTCTGGAAGCCGCTAAGCGGGTACTGGGTGAACTGGCTCGCTCCCATGCAGGCAGGCCGCCTGATCGTGATGTCTACCTCCACGGCGTCGGACGAGTTCAGCGAGAATCGCGCGCCCGGCGAGGCCAAGCTCTTCGTCTACGACGTGATCGAAGGCCGGATCGTCCGCGAGATCGTTCCCGCGCCGAAGGCCCCCGGCACCGGCCTGATCCTCGACGTCGCGCCGAACCGTCTGCTGGGGTTGACGGTGGACCCGGAACACCCTGACGGCAGCCTCCTCTACGGCGTCGACGTGGCCACCGGCGAAGTGTTGTTCCGCAAGGCCCTGCCCTGGCCGGTTTCCTCGGAACGCGCCCGTTGGTACGGTTGCTGGGTAGACCCTCCGTACGAGTACTACCACCTCGTGCGGGGCCCCGACGGCTTCGCATGGACCTGGCTGAAGAACGTGTTGGTCCGCATCGATCCGAAAGACGCCGGCGTTCACGTGGTGGGCAAGATCGAGCCCCTCGGCATGCCGACGTTCGTGGGGCGCGATATGTACCTGTCGGGAACTGAGCAGTTGCGGCGAATCCGCAACGTCGTCCCGGCCTATGCACCGGCTGGGCCACAAGCCGGAGACGGCGCGCCTGTGCTGGACGACGCGCTCGACGGCTCCACGATCGGCGCGAGTCCTCGTCGCGACCCGACGGCGGGCGCGCCGGTCGGCGCCGTCTTCAGCAACGTCAAAGTGTGGAACCTGGCCAGCGGCACGGGCCTCGTGCGGTTGAAGGGCAGGTCATTCTGGGACGACACCGGGCCGTTCCTCGGCCTGGGTGCGTCTTACTTTCAGGCCTTGCGCCACGCCAAGTATGACCGCACGCGACTGAACAGTAACCTCGCTCTGCTCGCCTCGAAAGGCTTCAACTACGTGCGCGTGCTGAGCATGGTCAGTTGGGGTGGGCTCGAGATTGCCCCGGTGAGCTTCACCAACCGAGCGGGGCGCGTGATTCAGGCCTGGCCGGATTACTGGCGGCAGTTCCGCGATCTGCTCGATCTGGCCGCCCAACACGGGCTGCGCGTCGAGGTGACCATCTTCGCCGATGCACAATACGTGATGCCGGCCCAGGCAACCCGGCAGGCGCATCTGCAGGGCATCCTGGCGAACATCGCGGGGCGCGAGCATCAGATCCTTCACCTGGAAGTGGCGAACGAGGCCTGGCAAAACGGCTTTCCCGGCCCGCAAGGCGTCGCCGACCTGCGCAGGTTCACGCAGCACCTCGCCGACCGCACCAGCGTGCCGGTGGCCATCACCTCCAACGACGACACGAGCGACCAAGGCATCGCCTCGCTCTACCGCGGTAGCGCGGCAGACCTGGCCACGGTCCATTTCAGTCGTGACACCAGCACGGTGGAAGGTGGCTGGCTGCCGGTCCGCGACCCTTTTCGGGCAGGGAGTCTGCCGGGCGTGCCGCCCGTGAGCAGCAACGAGCCCATTGGCCCGGGCTCGTCCGTCAGTTCGGAGAGCGACCCCATCAAGCTCTGCGCGGCGGCGGTGTTTGCCTACGTCGCCAACCTGCCGGCCTATGTTTATCATTCGCGTGCGGGCGTGTACGGGTACGTTCGTTGTTGTCCACCGGCGGGAGGCGAAGAACGTTTCGAGAACACGGCCGGCATCAACGCGTATCAATTCATCCGCCAGATCCTGCCGCCCGACCTGGCCAGTTGGGTGCGCAACGACGGACTCGAACCCGGCGCGCCGCTGACCGTCTTCTGCAACAACCAACCCAACCGATACTGGCCGGAAGCCAGCCGACCGACCGACGGGTGCGACCGCAACATTGGCAGCACCAAGGGCAACCAGTTCGTGTGTTTCCCCATGGGAATCATCGGTGGCGGCGTGACGCTCGAGGCGCGGCGCCCGCTGCGATTCCAGGTTTTCAATCCGTTGACCGGCGCGGTGCTGTCGAACCAGACCCTGGGCGCGGGAGACCGATTCACCCTGCCGCAGGGACCGGGCGCCTACATCTGCAAAGGCAGCCTTCTGGATGTAAACCCGTCGCCTGACCTGAACCGGCAGTAAGTTACGGGGAGAGCAACCTGGAGGACAGTGGGAACGAGCAAACAGGATCAGCAGGCTCTTGTTGTGCTTCTTTTGCGCCACGGCCTGTGCACTGCGCTATTGAACGTGCAGCACGAACTTTTGGGTCGCGGTGCCAACCCGCTCCGTGGTCGTCGAGAGCACCTTCTCGTTGCCCCACACGAGCGCCTTCTCGTCCAGTTTCCGCACTTGACGGTCAATGGTGGCGCTGACCGCCACTTGCACCTTGCCCGCCACGTCCGGAGTGCCCGAGAGCACGCCCGTGGCCTCGTCGATCTTGAGCCAGACCGGCCCCTGCTCCAGCGCAAACTTGGGCCTCTCGATGTCAAAGTAGCCGCTGACCTGATCGCTGCCCTTCATCCGCGAACTGAGGTCCCCGAGGGATCGAACGGCGCAGACTTGATAGCGGTACTCGGTGCCGACCTTGGCTGCGACCACGGGCTTGCTGTAGATCACGGGCCGGGGGCCGGTCGCGTAGTCTGAGGGCCCGCTCCGCTTGCCCTGCTCGTCCACCGCCACCACGCGGTAGTAAGTCTTGTTGGCGGCCGGCAGGTCCACCTCGCCGCCCATCACCGCCAATTCCGTGGCCGTGGTCTCGGCAATGAAATTGGCCGGGAACCAGGGGTTCCAGGCGGCCATCTCCTCCTTGGTGACCCCCACGGTGCTCTGGAACCTCTGCTCGGCGATCGTGAAGCCCTTTTCGTCGCTGCCGTAGACCCGGTACTTTACCGGCGGACGAGCTGCGGCGTTGGCCTTCCAGCGGAGAACCCCCACGCCTTTGGCCTGGTCGTAGTCGAGGGTAACGTCCAGGGGATACGCCGGGCCGCGGGTGATGAAGCTCCAGGTCTTGCTCCAGGGTCCCCACACGCCCTTGTCGTCCATGGCCCGCACTCGCCAGAAATACTGCCGGCCCGGCGTCAGCAGGCCCGGTTGAGACAAGGTGTACTGGGCCTTGACGGTGAGCTTGTCCTTCCCTGGTACGTCGCCCCTCTCCCGGATCACATCGGCTGTTCGGGAGATGAGCTTGTAGAAGCACATCGACAGCGGGAACCTCATGTCGGCGCGGCCGGACAACTCGAAGTGGTAATCGCCAATTGTGTCGCCGTCGGGATCCGTGGCGGCAGTCCACTGGAAGACGACGTCCGTGCCGTTGGATTGGCCGCCGTCGGACGGGTAGACCGGGGCCGCCGGCGCCTGGGGCGGCCTCGAAACCGACCGCTCCACCCACCGGTGTGTGATGCGCACCTTGCGCTCCCCGGTGGACTGGTCGCTGTAGGTAAAGGCGTTCTCGCCCACAACCATCTCCGGCAGCGTCATGGGCGCCATCTGCACGTCGTTGATGATCGCCAATCGCCGCAGCCGGGCCGCTCCTGCCAGTTGGCACTTGAGCCGGTACTGGTAGCGGGCGGGCCCGACGATCGGGAACGATTTGTCGAGGTCGGCCGTCACCGCCTGCCACGTCTTGCCGTCCACAGAAATAGAGAACTTGGCATCCGTCCCCTCCGCCTCGATCCGGCCTCCCACGAAGACGTACGGGCTGCGCATCGTCCAGACGATCGTGCCCGTCTTACCCTCCGCGGCGGCCAGGCCGTCGGCGCCGGCGGTGATGTTCTCCACCGCGTCGGCCCCTTTGCGCCAACTCGCCTGCGAAAGGTCCGGACGGTACTCCCACAAACCGTTGTAGATGACGTTCTGGTACGTGGGCATAGTGTGCAACGCCCCGTGATGCTTCGGCGGGGCAACCTGGCCCCAGCGCCAAACGATCGCTTCGCCGGGGCGGAGCACCATGTTCATCGTCGTGTCGGCCTTGCCGCCGCGCTCCCCGTTGACCTCCCCCTCATAGAAATACATCGCGCACATACCCTGCCCGTCCCACCAGGTGTCGGGGAAGAGGATTCCTTTGGAGTGCGTGCGTTTGACCAGGTCGTGGTCGCGCACGATGTCCTGTTCGCCGGCCACCGTCTCGTTGTCGCGCAGCAGGTAAACCGAGTGCATGTCGCCGTCATAGAAGTGCCAGCGGTTGTCGCAGAACGCCTGGGAGATGCAGTGCCCGAGCGCCCGGACCGGCGCCGCCTTCAGTCCGGCCTTGCGCCACAGCGTGGCCAGGCAGATGGAGTCGTTGCCGCAGGTGTTGTACCCGTATACGTTGAAAACCTTCACGGGGTCGCCCAGCTCGTTGTTGTCGCCGGGAGAATGGTGGCGATACTGGATTTCCTGGAACCATAGGGCAAAGGCCTTCTCGGCGTCGCTCATGTCCGGCGTGACGGCCGCGGAGACACTCTCCTCGACGTTGCGGAAGTTGTTCCGTCCGTTGGAAAGCCACGGGTTGACCACTTCGGTCTGGCCCACGTTTTCCAGCCGCACCGACCGGTTGGACTCCCAGGTCTGGAGGAAGGCGCCCTCCCGCGCAATGCCGCACCCCATGGGCGACCGGCAGTTCCGGCCGTCCATGGTGCCCGCTTGAATCACCGTGTACTTGTGCAGCCCCGTTGCGATCTGTTCGACGTGAGTTTTCGCCACGTCGCCGGGAGACCTGTTGGTTGACCAAGGCGCCAGGGCGTCACCTGCCCCGTTGGTCAGGGCGATTGCCGTCCACATGAGCATCAGAACGTCCAGCATCGCAGTCCCTCCCTATCCGGCCAACTCCGCAGCTTGCCAACTCCGCGGTGTCACAAACCCGCACGGCAGCCACGCCGGCCTGCGGGCCTTCACGATCCCGCTCGGCAGCGATAGCCCTGTAGAGCATTATCCTGACGGGTTGCTGTTGCGGAAAGTGGTCGTCCGCACGTGCGTTTAGCTCCATCTGACGCCCCTGTTTCAGACGATGGAGGCGACGGCGGCCAGATCTCCGGTGCCTTGGACGCAGTGCATACCCATCCATGTGTACGGGACACTTTGGGGGGGCATAGCTTCACATTCCGGCGGCAATCAGGTAAGAAGGCGGGCAAACGGCCGGCCCCTATGGTTGTTAGCCCACCGGCAGGCGGGGTCTACATTGCCCGGACGCGAAAACGTTGACATTCTTCGAATAGGTGGTATAAAGGGGACATCTTCTTTTGGTGGGCTTAGCCGACCGGTGCTGGAGGGAGAAGAACAAGACTTGCCCCTTGAAGAAGGTGGAAACCACGCATGTAGCATGTCAACACAATGGACACCGACCGCGTTCAGCCTGATCTGAAGATACAGGTCAGAAGAGCCTATTTCGATCGCTCCTATACCTCGCATTCAGGAGAACGCATAAGGCTCGTGATTGGCCAGTTCAAACAAGACTCAACAGTGGATGGGCACAGACACTTCAGAGGGGCCATTCTCGTCGTAACAGATGCAGACGGCGAAAGGCAAGCGGTGGAATGGTTCGACCAGCCAAATGCCGTAAGGCAGCTAAGACTAAGAAGATCACGCCTTGCAGAACTTGCGCGTTCCAGGGCAACCTCAGATGAGTTCTATGAAGCACTGTATGAAATAACGGAAATCACCCTTCCGTTGGAGGAAGGAACGGATGATTACTTGGCGGATAACCGAGAAGAATCCCCGAAACGTACACGTTTTGATGATACTCGGGAGGCGTTTTAGGTTCCGCAGGCGACGCTGGCTACGGCCCAGATGATGGCTGCTTCTCATCAACCACAATATGACGGCTGGGCCGCCTTCGTGGGCGTGACCAGCGACGGAGCGCCCAGTCACGGCCCGGCAACGCGCCGCAGTATGGCTAACTCGCGAAACGAAGAAAAACGGGAGGCTGTAGAATGAACACGACCAGGTTGTGGCGATCTACATTGGCTGTCGCCGCCGTACTATGTCTATGCCGCTTCGGGCAGGCCCTCTCGGCGGAGATCTCCGTGCCGGGCACGTGGTACGATCAAGATAAGGCGCATGATCCCAGCACCGATCCAGAGGGTCCATCGGGCTGGCTGTGGAAGTACGTCGACGACCGAGATGGTGACGGACAGCACGATCCGGGTGAGGACGCCTACCTAGTGCCTGATTCCGGCCGCGTTGCGCGAGAAGATTTGAGTTGCTGGATGGCGGCGGCCTCGAACATGGTGCGCCATCGTACTGGCGAGGAGTGGCTGTACAGCCAGTGGGCATACTTTGTTGGCATAACGGGAGACTTCATAGACCCCTGGGGAGACTTCCCCAACGCCACGTACACGTTTGACGAGCGCGGATTCGAGCACTGGTGTCTTCAGACGAAGGGTCTGGATTGGGCCGTAATGGCGCAGGACTCCCAAAACAACAAGTTCGACTGGGTTGATCCGATCAACTACATCAGGGCGTGCTTGAGTGTGGGCAGTCCCGTTTGTATTGGGATTTATCAAGGCTGGACCTCTGGGCATGTCCTCACAGTATATGCCATCGACACGGGCGCGCAGACGCTCACCGTAGCAGATTCGGACACGGATCCCGGCGGACAGGACTACGTTAAGTACAGCTACACCGTCTCAGGGAATGATCTGAGCATCACGTATCCTAGTGCCCAAGACAACGTGCGTTCCATCTGCGCCTTTGACGACATTGGATGGTGGACCGGAGGGACAGGAGACTGGGAACAATCCTCGAACTGGGCCTCCCGAAATCCGCCAAACGGCGACCAGCATGTCTACCTGACACAGAGTAACATCGGGACGGTTAGCGTCCAGTCGTCGGACCTGTATGTCGGCGATAAGTCCATCGGAGTTCTTACACACACTGCGGGACATCTTGAAGCATCGAACACCAACCTTAGAGTCGGGAACGACGCCGGGTCCAGCGGGACGTACGAATTGAGTGGCAGCGGCCGACTATCTGCGGAGTATGAGTACGTCGGTTACCGAGGCACGGGCACATTCAGTCAGAGCGCCGGGAGGAACACGGTCACCTGGGGGCTCTTGCTCGGCTCCGATCCCGGCTCCAGCGGGACCTACGAATTGAGCGTAAGCGGGCAATTGTCGGCCTATTCGGAGTATGTCGGCTACGACGGCACAGGCACCTTCAGGCAGAGCGGCGGGACGAATACGGTCAGTGGTGGGATTAACCTCGGCCAAGACCCCGGCTCCAGCGGCACGTACGAACTGAGGCTTTCCGGCCAACTATCGGCCGGCTCGCTGTCCGTCGGTGAGGAAGGCACTGGCTCGTTCAGGCAGACCGGCGGCACGAATACGGTCTCCTGGTGGCTTTCCGTCGGCAAAAAGGCCGGCTCCAGCGGGACGTACGAATTGACCGGCAGCGGCCAGTTGTCGGCCGATTCGGAGTCCGTCGGCTACGAAGGCACAGGCACGTTCAGGCAGACCGGCGGGACCAATGCGGTCAGTGGTGGCCTTGCCGTCGGCGAAAAGGCCGGCTCCAGCGGGACGTACGAATTGAGCGGCGGCGGCCAATTGTCGGCCGATTGGGAGTCCGTCGGCTACAGAGGCACAGGCACCTTCAACCAGACCGGTGGCACGAACATGGTGCGATCACCGCTCTATCTCGGCCGTTACTCCGGCTCCAGCGGGACGTATAGCTTGCTCAACGGCACCTTGGATGTACACAGCGGCTCGCTCAACGTCGGCGCGAGCGGTGTCGGCCGCTTCGAGCTTTATGGTGGCCAACTCACCGCTGACAATATCTCCATCGGGACAAATGGCAGCTTCGCCACCAACGGCAGGGGGAGTCTGACTATCAACAGATTCACAGGGCCCTCCACCGACATCTCAGTAGCCTCCTTGACCCTCGGGCATTCCGGCGGCAGCGCGACCGGCAGCTACTCTGTCGGTATCGGCCAGAGTCTTGCCGTGTCGGCTCACTTGATAGTGGGCTACGATGCCCAGGCGACACTCTCGCAGACGGGTGGCACAAGTACTGTGGGCAACTGGCTCTACCTCGGCTACGTCTCCGGCTCCAGCGGGACGTATGAACTCAGCGGCTCCGGCCAGTTGTCCGCGGCCTGGGAGTCCGTCGGGTACGACGGCACAGGGACGTTCAAGCAGACCGGCGGCACGAATACAGTCACATCCAACCTCTATCTCGGCGAATTCTCCGGCTCCACCGGGAGGTACGAACTCAGCCGCTCGGGCCAGTTGTCGGCGCTCAACGAGTCCATCGGCAACGGAGGCACAGGCACCTTCACGCAGACGGGCGGGACGAATACGGTCAGCGGGTCGCTCGATCTCGGCAAGGAATCCGGCTCCAGCGGGACGTACGAATTGAGCGGCGGTGAGCTCTCCGCCGAATACGAGATTGTCGGCGTCGGCTACGGAGACACAGGCACCTTCAGGCAGACCGGCGGGACGAATACGGGAAATCTTTACCTCGGCTTCAACTCCGGCTCCAGCGGGACGTACGAATTGAGCGGCACGGGCCAGCTACTGGCCGACTGGGAGTCCGTCGGCTACGAAGGCACAGGCACCTTCAGGCAGACCGGCGGGACGAATACGGTCAGTGGGTTGCTTAAGATCGGCTACAACTCCAGCTCCAGCGGGACGTACGAATTGAGCGGCGGTCAACTGTCGGCCGGATCGGAGGCGATCGGCATTTACTGGGGCACAGGGACCTTCAGGCAGACCGGCGGGAGCAATACGGTCAGCGGTGGGCTTTGGCTCGGCAACGACCCGGACTACATTGGACCGGGAACGTATGCACAGAGTGCCGGATCAACCGACGTAGGCTATCTCGAGGTGGGCGACAATGCCACCTATGCTTTCTCGGGAGGGACACTCACGATCCGCGATAGTCTGCGCGTGTCTGGGGTACTTGATCTGGCGAATTCGGCCGTGAGCGTCGAGGTTCAAAGGGGCATAGTGGACTTTGCCAAGGGCACCATTTCTAATGCCGGCTCCGCATCGTTGTTGGCGCCTGCTGCCGACGGGCTGGTAATCTTCCCGGAGGGCTCTGGCCCACAAGGCGGATTTGGCAGTGTCACTATCAACGGCATGGTCCACATGGCCGGCAGCGAACTCGTGATTCCTGCCGGAAGAACGATCGTTGGGAGAGGAGAAATCGCGGATCCGGTCTACTGCGAAGGGGCGATCACACTGACGTCAGACGACGGTATTCACGTTGTGCCTGCATTGACAATCGCCGACGGGGGAGCCGTCCACTTCCGGGGCGGTCCCTTCGGGGGTCAGCTCAGGTTCGTCAACGGAGCTACCGGCAGAATCTTTGGTGCGGCTAGCCGGCTTTCCGTGGAAGGTATGTTCGTGGGTTGGGAAGGAACGGGTACCTTCACTCAAGACGGCGGGATTGTCAATGTCGGGGAGGAGCACGGGTCGGCGCTCGAAGTAGGTGGCGAAAGCGACCTAAGTTCCACGGGGACGGGATTCTACAGGCTAAGCGGCGGGGAACTACTCACGGAGTGGTGCTTGATCGGCTCCCAGGGCGCTGGGACGTTTGAACAAACCGGCGGAATCCACCGTAGCGGACTTTTCATGATCGGCACGCCGACAGCGACGGGTGCCTATGTGATCTCCGGCGGCGTCTTGGAGGCCAATGAGTTCTGGATGTATGGCGGCTCACTGGTAATCTTGCAGAGCGCGTCCGAGATTACAATTTCAGACGAGGTTCCGCACTGGATGGGTCCGGAAGAGTCCCAGCTTCGCTTTTCGGATGAGGGGAGGCTTACCGCCGTGCCTGGAAGTAGCATCCACATGGCCGGCGCCCGGTTCGTCAACGAGAATACCGATCCCGAGTCGCTTGCCGGGCTGCGAAACCTGACGATGATCTTCCACGAGGCTGGCACCGACATCGACTCCTTCGAGGTGGCCGGCGAAGATACGGGGGCGATGCTGGCCGCTTTCCAGGGCAACTTCGCGCTAGGGACGCTGCAACTCGGCAGCACCGGCACAATCGGCCAGGTTCGACTCGTCGACGATTTCGATAACCGGCCGGACTGGCAGGGAAGCGAAGTCCTGTACGTCGAGAACTTGGTCCTGGGCTCGGGCTCCTCTCTCGATCTGAACGGCCTGCGTCTTTACTACCTGAACTTCAGCGACCTGGGCGGGACCGTAGGTTTCAACGGAGGAAGCATCACCCAGGTCAACCACTGGAGACTTCCCAGCGGCGGGTCGTACAACGAGTCTTCGAACTGGGCAGACAACACTGTCCCAAATGGCGTGGGCACCGAGGCGAACTTCCTGGGCAGGATCAGCGCCGACAGCACCGTAACGCTCGATTCGCCCGTGACCGTGGGGACGATCAACTTCGACAACGCCAACACCTATACCATTGCCGGCCCGGCTCAGATCAGGCTGGAAAGCTCCAGCGGTGAGTCCTGGATCAACGTGCTGCAGGGCAGTCATACGATTTCGGCCCCGCTTTCTCTGGCCGGCGGCCTGGCCGTCGACACGCAACCCGGGACTAGCTTGACGCTCATCAACAACGGGCTCGTGGGCGGGTCCTGGACAAAGACCGGCGGGGGTTCTCTGATGCTCGGCGAAGGTGTGCTGTTCACCGGTGAGCTGCACCACAACCAGGGCTTACTGGAGGTTGCCCGAGACGTGCTAGCCGTCCACGGCGGCAACGTGAACCTGGGTGACGGGGCAACTCTGCGTGCCAGCGGCACGGTCAATCGCCACGTCATCGGCCCACCCAGCAGCACCCTGGAAGCCACCGGCAGCTTGGACGTCGGCGTCCTCAACGATGCAGACGGTTATGCCTTCCAGGGCAGGCTGCTGGTCGGCTCCAACATGGTCGGCCTGAAGGACGCCAACAAGGCCCAGCTATATAGTGCCCAGTTGGCCGGCGGGACGCTGTCGAGCTTCAACGGCATCGAGGTCCAGCCGTTCGTTCCGGCGGTGCCGACCTCGATGGTGCAAGGCACCGGCACGATCAACGGCAACGTGACCCTCAGCCGGCCTGGAGCGGCTTTCGCGGTGATCCGCGGCACCTCCGGGCTTCTGCCGATC
>Ga0315291_10004741_pt1 | contig 17217 bp, 14 predicted proteins | sample YL17G12_20_MG_FD_203070 | JGI IMG/M metagenome (GOLD analysis project Ga0315291, IMG submission 203070) | Sediment microbial communities from Yellowstone Lake, YNP, Wyoming, USA - YL17G12_20 | ecosystem: Environmental > Aquatic > Freshwater > Lake > Sediment | place: USA: Wyoming | collected...
GAGACGATGTCGAGGGAATCGCCGACGCGCGCGCCCGTGGCCGCGGCGAGCTCCGTGCCGATGACGATCGAACGACCGTCCCCGATGGCGAACGCCCCTTCCTGGATCGCGATCCTCCGCTCCTGCGACGGGTCGAGGATGAACAGGGAGGGGGGGACCGCGCGCACCGAGCAGGCGCGGGGCCGCGCGAAGGGACCCTCGAGCAGCGCCTGGCGCTCGACGAAGGGCACCACGGCGGTGACGGAGGCAACAGCGCGCAGGATGGAGGCGATCCCCGCCTCGGCGGCAGCCCCCTCTCCGGGCCCCTTTGAGGCGATCTGGAGATGGTAGGAGCTCACCTCGACGATGCTCTCGATGAAGCCGAGCTGGAAGCCGTTCATGACGGCGAGCACGACAGTGAGGGTCATGACCCCCACGGCGATGCCCGCGACGGAGAGCAGAGAGGAGCCGAATCCCCTCTCCCTGCGCCGGGTGCGGAAATACCGGGCAGCGACGAGCAGCGCCAGCGGCGGGCTCATTCGAGGAGCCGCTCCCGCACGGCAGCGCCTGCCTCGACCACTTCCTCCTTCACCCTCCGCTCCCCCTCCCAGGTGACCTTCAGGAAGAGCTCGCCCTCGGTATACATCTCCTCCACCCGTCCGCCGGCTGTGTAGGTGGTGACCTTTTCCCGCGATCCCCTCCGCTGGTATTCCTCCCTCGCAAGGCGCCCCTTCGCATCGTAGGAGTACGCCCATTCCTCCAGGCCCGCGGCGCTCTGCCGCCTCTTCGCTGTCGCGCGGCCGTTCTCGTCGCGGCTGTACTCGATCCTCTCCGCCGCTTTCCCCGGTCCGGCCGCTGCCTCGACAGCGAGCAATCCCTTGTCGTCGTACTGCCGGCGAATGAGTCTTCCCTCGCGGGGCAGGTTTTCCGTCGAGGAGGCAAGGGCATCCGAGTCGGGATGGAAAACGAAATCCTCCCGGGAGGCGAGGCCCTCGGCGTCCCGGCGCTCCCTCTGCACGACCCGGCCCCGCGCGTCGTAGCGCGCGATGGTGGTCGCGCTGCCGACGGTGTTGCGTTCCTCCGCGAGGCCGGGGGAGCCGGCGAAAAAGCGGGATTGGCGCATCTCCCCCTTGGCGTATGCCCTCCTGACCTCCCGCAGGGCGCCGCTCACCGCGTACAGGAACTCCTCCGCATACAGCGGGGAACCGCCAGGACCGGTCGCCCGCACCCGGGAGAGTCGTGAGCCCGAATACGTGAAGATGGATTTCTCAAGGAGCGCACCGTCGCGGAAGCTTTCCTCCGAGAGGATGCTGCCGGCCGGGTCGTACAGCCTCCGTGCGGTGAGAGAGCCGGAGGCGAAATCCCGCTCCTCCCGCGCCGAGCCCTTCTCCCCGCCCGAGGTTTCCCATCGCCGGCTCTCCTTCCCCTGCGCGTACAGGCGGCGCACCTCCACGCCGGCCGACTTCTCCACCCCCGCGACCCATTCGAACTCGTCACGCCGCCAGGCGGCGATCCTCTCGAGGAGCATCCCGGCGGCGTTGGAGCGATAGCACAGCTCCTCGCCGGCGATCGGCAGGGAGCCCAGCAGCAGGAAGAGAACGAGGCCGGGGTTCCTCATGGCGCGCCGAGAAGCGAGTCGAGGTACCGCTCACCGTCGAAGACCGCCAGGTCGTCGAGGGACTCTCCCAGGCCGACGAACGAGAACGGGATGCCGAGCTCGCGGCAGATCGGCACGACCATGCCGCCCTTGGCCGTGGAGTCGTACTTGGCCAGCACGATGGAGTCGATGCCCACGGCCTTGTGAAAGACTTCCGCCTGCTGGAGGGAGTTCTGCCCCGTGGTCGCGTCGAGGACCAGCACGCGCTGGTAGCTGCCGCCGTCGAGGCGCGTGCGCACGATCCTGTCGATCTTCGCCAGCTCCTTCACGAGCGCCTCCTTGTTGTGCAGGCGGCCGGCGGTGTCCGCGATGACGAGCTCCGTCCCCCGCGCCGTCGCGCTCGCGATCCCGTCGTAGATGACCGAGCCGGGATCCGAGCCGGGAGCCTGCGCGATGACCGGCAGGCCGAGCCTCTCGCCCAGGAGCGAGAGCTGGTCGATGGCGGCCGCGCGGAAAGTGTCCCCCGCCACGAGGAGGATCTTCTCGATCCCCCTCACCGTCTGGAAATGGCGCGCCAGCTTGGCGATCGTCGTGGTTTTTCCGACGCCGTTCACACCGAGGATGAGCAGCACGTTGAGCCTCCCCGGCGTCAGGGCGATCTCCTTCACGCACAGAAACCCCCGCAGGAGCGATCTCAGCTCCGCGAGGATCTCGTCGCGTGTGGCAAGCGTGCGCTCCCGCACGGTTGCGCGCAGCGCCCCCGTCATCTCGCCGGCGATCCGCACGCCCATGTCGGCCTCGATCATCGCATCTTCGAGCTCGAGGAAGAACTCCTCGTCGATCGGACGCCGCCCGAAGAGCTCGCGCAGCTTCTTGCCTATGCCCCTCCACGCTGGCACTGATGCCCCTCCTATCCGGCCGCCCTATCCGATGCGGTGATGTAGCGAACGATTGTCGTCGCGACCCAAACGAAAAGCGACACGCTGAGCGCGGCGCCCCCGACGGAGGACCAGTACAGGATATACCCTGTGTCGATCGCCTTCTGGGCTTCCGTCAGGCTATCGGCGGCGACGAGCGCCCGGACCTTGTCGGCGTAGTCGAAGGCATAGCGGTAGCAGAAGAGGGGAGCGGGAAGGGAGATCAGGAACCAGCCGAAGGCGCCGTAGAAATCCTCCCGGGCTTTCTTCTGGCGCTGCTCGCGGGACACCGCTTTGGTCTCGAGCACGAACGGGCTCTGGACGGTCGTGCCGGGCCCGAGGGAAAACGGCAGCGGGTTGAAACCGGGCTTCGAAAGAAGGACCCGGCTGCGCGCCGCCGGCATCTCCAGCTCGAGCGGGGTTTTCCCGCTCCAAAGGGAGTCGACGTAGACGTCGGCTCCGGCGGGGTCGGTTGCGAGGGCTACCGTCCCCCGTTGCTCGCGTTCCAGCGCAAGGGCAAGGGAGGTCTCGGAGCCGGGAGCCAGATCGACCGTCCGCACGAGGTCGCGGTGCCCTGCCGCCGAGGCGCGGATCTCGTGCGCACCCGGCGAGAGAAACAGCTCGCGCGGTCCGCCGGACGACGTGGGGGCGCCGTCCACGGACACCGCCGCCTCCACGGGATCGGGCGCCAGGGAGAGAACGGACCACGGCCTGCCGAGGATCGCGCCGGTGAGCCCGTTCGCGACGCCGTCGAGGGAAGCGTACAGCCCCTCTCTCCCGCCCGCGTCCCTCCACGTGTAAACCACCCTGCCCCGGGCGGCGTCGTAGGCCCAGATGTCCAGCAGGATGTAGGAGTCGACCTCGCGAATCGTGCCGCCCACCAGCATGTCGAAGTCCTGACGCTCGCAGAACTCTCCCGGGGAGTAGGGAGGCGGATCGAAAAGCTTCCCCGCGCCCTGGCCATCCCTGATCGCGACCGGCTTCTCCGCCGCCACCTCGACGGCGGACGGATCGAGGGATTCGAGAAAGGCCCTGCGCGCGAGGGCGGCGTCGAGCCTGCTCTGGACGCTGGAAGAGCCCTTGTTCTCCGCGGAAGCTGCGGCCGGCGCGCCGACGAACAACGCCTCGTCGCGCTCCTTCCTGATCTGGGCGATGGAGGCTGCCAGCGATGTGAGCTCCCGCGCAATGACGGCCTTCCCCCGCAGGCCGCGCTCGTCCTCGGAGATGGTGTGCGAGGGAAGGCGGGCGACCCCGTCGCGGATCAGGAGCACCACGCTGGAGGCGAGATATGAGTTTTCCGCCGAGAGACCCCGGGCCCACAGCGCGGAGAAGGCGATGGTCCACGTGTCCCGGGTGTCGCGGGGGGCGGCCTCCTCCGCGTGGCCCAGGGCCGCGAGCAGCGACAGGAAAAGAAGGAGGCGCGGGGCTGCTCTCATCAGGATATGTTGAGGGCCTTCTTGAGCGCCGAGACGACCCTCTGGGGCTGGAATGGCTTGACGATGAAGTCCTTGGCTCCGAGCTGGATGGCCTGGACGATGAGGCGCTGCTGGCCGAGGGCGGAACAGATGATGACGCGGGCCTGGGGGTCGATCGCGCGGATCTTCTTCAGGGCGGTCAGCCCGTCCATGCCCGGCATCGTGATGTCCATGAGCACGACGTCGGGGCGCGTGTTCTGGTACTGCGTGATCGCCTCTTCGCCGTTGGAAGCCTCGCCCACGACCCGGAAGCCCGATTTCTCGAGGATGTCGCGCAGGACGATCTTGATGAAGGCAAGATCGTCAACGATCAGGACGTTGATCGCCATCGTCGTCTTCCACGGCGGCCGGGCGCCCGCCGCGCACGCGCATCTTTAGATACTCCTCGATGAAGGAGTCGATCTCGCCGTCCATGACGGCCTGGATGTTGCCCACTTCGTGCTTGGTCCTGTGGTCCTTCACCAGGGTGTAGGGCTGGAAGGTGTAAGAGCGGATCTGGTTGCCCCACGAGATGTCCTTCTTCTCCTGCGCGATCTTCGCATTCTCCTTTTCCTGCTCGCCCTTGTAGTGCTCGTACAGCCGGGAGCGCAGCACCTTCATGGCGAAGGACTTGTTCTTGAACTGGCTCCTCTCGTTCTGGCACTGCACGACGATGCCGGTCGGGAGGTGGGTGATCCGAACGGCCGAGTCGGTCTTGTTCACGTGCTGGCCCCCTGCTCCCCCCGCCCGGTAGGTGTCGATGCGGAGGTCCTCGGGCCGGATGTCGACGTCGATCGTGTCGTCGAGGACCGGGAAGCAGAAAACGGAGGCGAAGGAGGTATGGCGGCGGGCGTTCGAGTCGAAGGGCGAGATGCGGACCAGGCGGTGGATGCCCGTTTCCGCCTTGAGGTAGCCGTGAGCGTTGGGGCCATTCACCTGGGTGGTGACGCTCTTGATGCCGCCCTCGGCCTCCAGGATGTCGAGGATGTCGACCGTGTAGCCGCGCCGCTCGGCCCAGCGTGTGTACATCCGCAGGAGCATGCTGACCCAGTCGCAGGCCTCGGTCCCACCGGCTCCCGAGTGGATCGTGAGGAACGCCGAGGAGGCGTCGTTCTCTTCAGAGAGCAGCTGGAGTGACTTCAGCTCGCCGTAGCGCTTCTCGAGACCCTCCCAGGTGCTCCGCAGCTCGCCCTCGAGGGACTCGTCGTTCTCCTCCGAGGCGAGGCGCCAGATGCCGTTGAGATCCCCGAAATCGGCGCGCAGCTTCTCCCAGGGCTCGTATCGTCTCTTCAGCGTCTTCAACCGCGAGAGCGCCTCCCCCGCCCTCTCCTTGTCCTGCCAGAAACCGGGCTCGGCGGTCTGCTTTTCGATCTGCGTGATCTCCCTCTTCAGCGCGTCCGGGTCAAAGACCCCTCCAGGTCTCTTGGATCTGCGACCCAAGGGACTGGAGTTTCTGTTCGAGCTCTCCTAACACGGGACTCTCCTTGCAGATGCGGCGCTCATGCCTTGACGATCAACCTGCGCCACTTCTTCTCTTTCAGGATCGTGATGGCGAGGGTGCCTTCCACGGGGTACTGGTAGAAACGGACACTATCATAGGAGTCCGCGATCCTGTCAATGTCCTTCTTCAGCCGGCCCAGGACGGTCTCGGAGAGCGCCGTGCTCTCGAAGGCGTCCTTCTGCACCCTCTGCAGACCGTACTGCAGCAGCGTGTCATAGGCCGACTTGCGGTGGTCATCGGAGGCGAACTCGCAGGCGACCGCGACGAACATCACATTCAGTGTAGGGCATTCCCGCGCGGATGTAAAGCGCCGCAACCCTTCGCGCACCTGCGGGTATGGCATGGGGCTCTCGCCTCCGCGTCCCTTCGGGCCGCTAGGGCTGCCGCCCTCAGCGCGCCTGCGGCGCGCTGGGCTGACTACTGGACACGCCAGCAAAAAGCCGACAACAATGGCATGGAGGAGATCCGCATGCTGGGAAGAGGAATCTCCGCCGCGCTCGCGGGCGGCGTTCTCGCTGCATCACTCGCCCTCGCTCCCTGCCCGGCCTTTTGCCAGGAAACGAAGGGAGTCTTCGCGCCGTATGTCTCCCGGCTGGCCGCGGAGCCCGCCGGGCGCCAGGTGAAGCTGACATGGAAGGACTCCGTCGACGCCGCGGGCACCTGCGTGGTCTACAGGCACACCGCGGAGATCACCACGCAGACGGTGGACGGCGCGAGCGTCGTCGGCCGAGTCCCCTCCGGGGTGGAGTACTTCCTGGAGACCCCCCCCGACGGCAAGGAATACTTCTACGCGGTCCTCATCGAGGACCTCTCGAAGAAGCTCTACAGGATCCTCGTTCCCTTCAGGAACACCACCTCTGCCGGGATTGCCGTGGCGCAAGCCTTCCTGGAGGAGCAGCCCGCGGCGCGCGTCACGGGCATCCGCGCAGCTCTCAGCGCGGACGGCCAGGCGATCGATGTGAGCTTCCTCTCATCCAACCCGAGGCGCGACCTGCTCGTGTTCTGGGGCACTTCGCCCATGACCTCCGCGGAGGACCTGCTTCGATCCACCTCCACGTCCCAGCTCGACGCGGGGGTGATGCGCTACAGCGTTCCCACCCTCGCGGGGGTCGACTCCTACTTCGCCGTGCTCGACGCGGGTCTGTACAAGCTCGGCCAGATGCCGCTCGTCGCGGGGGAGAACTCGACCACGACCCCGGTGCAGGTCCCCCTCGGCTCGGGGCCCGCGGGCATCGCGCCGCTCGCTCCCCGTCGCCCCATGCCTCTGCCCGGGCTGGACATCGAATCCAGCGTGCAGACAGGACTGGCCCTGCAGGGCGCCCGCCAGCTCGCGCTGCCGGCGGAGAAGCCGGTGTCCGCCGAAACCTCACGGGCGATCTCAGAGCTCATGCGCAGCCTCGGAGACACGGCTCCCGGCCCACGCGGGCAGCAGATCCTCGCCTCCGAGGCCACACCGGCGGCGAGCAGCGAGCTTTCGGGCCTGCAGGCCATCGTGAAGGGGCCATTCACCGGCGGCGACCTGCCGGAGGCGGAGCGGCAGCTGCGGAACTTCCTCAGCGTGACACGGCCGCCGGATGTCGATGCGCGCGCGCGGTTCTACCTCGGCCAGACCTACTACCTGCAGGATCGCCCCCGGGAGGCTTTCCTGGAGTTCCTGCTGGCCGAAGATTTCCTCTCCCATGAGGTCGCAGCGTGGAAGGAGGCGTGCTACCTTCGCCTCGGCGCCCTCGCTCCATAGCCCGCCTCCGGTGGGCTATGGAGCTGGCGTCTTTTCGAAGCCCACGCTGAGGTGGTTCTGCCAGGTCTCCCCAGGAACGAGAGCGATCCGCCACTGCCCGACGAAGCAGTGGGACTGGAAGATCCTCTCCTCGCCGCCGGGGCAGCGGCTGAGCGTCTCGATCGGCAGGCTCCAGAAGAGGAACTCCTTCACGGATGACAGGGTGATGGACACCTCATTCATCACGTCGCGGACCAGCAGCCCCTTCACCCCCTCGATCTCCGACCTCTCCAGCCCGATCTCGGACTTCCTGTCCTCATCGAGGATGAAAATGCGGCCGCTCTCCGGGGTGCGGGTCGCGAGGGAGACGTTCATCTCCACGCCGAATGCCGCCGCGAGCGCCTCTGCGCCGCTGTTGGCGACCTCGTAGTACACATCGATCGACCGGGGCCGAAACACGTAGCGCTTGTCGATCCGAACGGGCTGGGAGAGACCGTCGGCTGTCCTGACGCTCCCCGTCCTCCTCAGCAGCACTTCGGGAAGCGAGCGGTTGAGCTCCACCACCTCGTAGAGCCCGCCGACGAAGTCTCCGGCCTCGACGGAGCGGCCGGCGTCGAACGCGCCGATCGTGCAGCCGTCGGGCAGGAAATGATCGAGGAAGGCCTTGCGCGAGAAGGAGCGCTCCTGCGCCTGCCCGTCCCTCTGCGTCATGGTGTCGAGGTAGTTCGTGGAGGCGGGCAGGAAGTCCAGCTCGAACAGCGAGCCGCCTCGGGTGTGGATGTACGCGTTCAGCTCCGAGCCCTGGTACAGGTACTCGGTGCAGTTGTCCATGTCGTAGTCGGCGCTGAGGATAGAGGGGGCGAAGATCTCCGTGGCCCGTGTGATCTTCTCGGCCTCGATCAGCGAGCGGTAGACGGCCTTTCGCAGGGGGTTGGAGTAGATCCCGCCGCGGGCGCCATGCCAGTACGCATAGTGGCACTGCCCCCTCCACAGCTCGTTCTGGGCAGCCCTCTTCTTGTACCTGTCGCCCCGCACCTGGTTCACCAGAACGTGCGTGTACATCATCTTCGCGTACATGAGCCCGGCCTCGGGATAGCGGGTGAGGAACTGACGGAAGTGACCCCCCGAAAGCAGCCTTCCGATGCCCCCGGGGTCCCTCTCCCTGCGCCGCGCCTCGCGGAACAGGCTCCTCGCGTCGGACGGGAGCGCCCATTCCGTCATTTCGGCCGATGCCGAGGAGGGGATGTACAGCTTCTCCGTGGGAGGACAGTCCCGCAGGTACCGTGTGGGGGTCAGGGGCTGCAGCCATTCGGCCGCCTCCCCCGCGAGGCGGAGAAGCGACTCGAGCCCTCCCTCGGGAAAGGCGAGGCGCGCGCCGTCGACGAGGATCGTCACGACCCCCGCGGGATCCGGGCCCGCCAGGCCCTCGAGGGCGGCGATCAGCTCCTCGGGACCGCGCACGGAGGGGAGCAGCCCCGCGGCGATCGGGAAGACGGAGACGATCTTGCCCTGGTCCTCGGCGATCGCGGGCCGCATGCACTCCGGGTCCCCTGCGCCGGCGCGTCGGAACTGGCTGTCGTCGAGGAACGTGAAGTCCATCCCGCTCGCGCGCAGGACGAAGGCGAGGGAAGGCTCCCACACGCTCTCGGCGATCCAGCACCCGCGCGGCCGCGTCTCGAAACGGACGCGCAGGTGAGTCGTCATCTTCTCCAGCTGGCCGAGCTTGTCGTTGGTGGGGATCATCGGCAGGATGGGGTCGTAATAGCCTCCCCCCAGGATCTCCACCTGTCCGCGCTTCACCATCTCGCCCAGGAGCGTGATGAACTCGGGATGATGCTCGTCCAGCCACTCCAGCAGCAGGCCGCTGTAATGGAGGGCGGCGTGGAAATCGGGAAAGCCATACAGCTGGACAAGAAGCGGCTTCCAGGCGGCCTGGTAGGCCCGCTCTGTCTCCTCGTTGTCTTGGCCGAGCGGCAGATGGTTGTGCGTGCCGAAAATGAGCCCGAGCCTTTTCATGAGGGCAACCCCAGCGCAAGGGCCAGCCGGCCGAGCAAGGCCCTGTCGAAGGCCATGAAGGCGAGCGCGAGGAGGCCCGAAGAGATGAGCGAGAGCGGCAGGCCCTCCAGCGCGCGCGGCACCCACTCCGCGTCGAGCTTCGCGCGGATTCCCGACAGGAGAACGAGAACGAGCAGCACGCCGCACCCGGCAGAGAGCCCCGCCACCAGGCTCTGGACGGGCCCGAGCCCGCCGCCCGAAGCGCCGCCCGATCGGCCCACCAGCAGCGCCACGCCCAGCACCGCGCAGTTCACCGCCACTCCCGAAGCGGAGAACCCCGCGGCGCGCAGCAGGTGCGGGGCGAACCGCCCCGCACCCGCCTCGAACAGCCACGCGAGGCCCGCGATGGCCAGCACGTACGCCACGACCTGCAGGTACTCCAGGCCGATGGGAGCGAGCACCTGCGTGCGGATCGCCCACGCGGCGAGGGATGCCAGGCTCATCATGACGGCCGTGGCGATGCCGATGCCGACGGTCGTCCCCATCCGCCGCGGCGCCCCGATGCACGGGCAGACGCCGAGCATCTGGACGAGAACCACGTTGTCGACGAGGGCGAAGGTGAGGATGAGGCCGAACCAGCTCATGGGCGGCTCCTCGCGCCGCGGCGGCGGATGCTGCCGGCGAGCGCGGCGAGGTAGCCGGCGGCCAGGAAACCACCGCAGGCAAACGTGGCCGCGCGCGCGGGCGAGGCGGCGAGCGGCGGTATCACGAGCGTGCCCGAGAACGCGCCGAACGGAAACAGCGTGAGCGTTCCGAAGCCGAGGGCTTCGCGCGCCGCGGCGATGACGATGATGCAGGCAGCGAGCCCCGCCCCCGCGCCGAGAGCCGCGAGGAGGGCCCTGCCCACCGGCTGCCCCCGTGCCGCCAACTCCGCCCTGCCCGTCACGAGGCAGTTGACCGCAAGCAGGGGCACGTACAGCCCGAGCGCCGCGTGCGCATTGGGGGCGAAGAGGCCGATCAGCAGATCGGCGCACGTTGCCAGGGATGCGGTGAGCAGCAGCGAGGCGAGCCATCGAGCCCGAGTGCCCCTCCCCGGCGCGAACAGCCCGACGATCGAAGACAGAAGGGTCGAGGCGAGCAGCACGCACAGGATGGCGAGGGACATCCACAGGGAGGTGATGAGCCGGGTCGACACCGCGAGGACCGGACACAGCCCGACGAAGAGGACGAGCACGGGGTTCTCGGAGGAGAGGCCCCGGATGAGCTCGACGCCCGGCTTCATCGCCCGCCTCCCCGCCGATCGGCCGTGCCCGCATCCATGCGGCGCAGCGCTGCGAAGCGGACCGGCTTCGTGCACCTGTCGATCAGGGGCACCGTGCAGTTCATCAGGAGGACGGCGAGCGGGGCGCCGTCGGGCATCGAACCGTAGAACCTCAGCAGGAAGGTCGCCGCTCCGAGCCCGATCCCGTAGACGATCATGCCCGTCGACGTCAGAGGCGAAGTGACCGGGTCCGTTGCCATGAAGAAGGCGACAAGCAGGAGGCTTCCGGCCAGCAGATGGAACACGACGTCGCCCGTCAAGAAGCCCCCCCCCGCTCTGAAACCGCCGAACGCCCATGTGAGCAACGCGAAGGTGGCGAGGTGAGCTGCGGGAAGCTGCCAGCGGATGACCCGCCGGACAGCGAGCACAGCGGCGCCAGCCAGCAGCAGGGGGATGGCCGCCTCCCCCACCCCTCCGGCCCTGATGCCGACCAGAAGGTCGAGCGAGCCGGGGGGAAGCGACATGCCGAGCGGGGCGAGCCGGGAGTTGAGCCAACCGACCACTCGCCCGTCAGCGCCGCTCACCGGATACCCCGCAGCCGCCAGAACGTCGAGGGCCCTGCCGGCCGCTGATCCCGGGGCCGAGATGGCGGCAGCGAGGGCGTCGAGCGGAACCTGCGCGGGGCCCGTCCACCGGGTCGAAACCAGGGCACCGAAGGCGCCGGACCACGAGACCCGGGCGAAGATGACCCCCGCGAGGGCGGGATTCATCCAATTGCGGCCCAGGCCTCCGAATGTCTGCTTGACCACGAGGATCGCGAAGGCCGACGCGGCGGCCGGGACGTGCAGGGGCGCACCGGCAGGAAGCAGGCAGCCGACCATGAGCCCCGTGAGAAACGCGCTGCCGTCAAGGAGCGTGAACTCCCGCCTCAGCAGGCCGGTGAGCAGCTCGCAGATCAGCGCCGAGACTATAGACGCGGCGAGGACGAGCGCGGCGGGGATGCCGAAGACCAGGATGCCCCACGCCGCGGCGGGCAGGAGGCAGAGTGCAACGCTCCAGATCAGCGCCGGCGTGCTCGCGGCCCGGCGCACGTGAGGGGCGGGGTGAGCGCAGACGTGCGCGGCGATGGAGCTCATGCGCGGGCCCCCGCTGTCTTCCCCCGCCCGAGGCCGTGCGCCAGCGGGATGCGCGAAGGGCAGGCGAAGGCGCAGCAGCCGCACTCGCTGCACTCGGCCAGTCCCTCCTCGAGCGCGGCGGCGATCCGATCGTGGGCCACGAGCTTGTACAGGCGCGCCGGGACGAGGCCCCAGGGGCACGCGTCGATGCACCTCCCGCAGCCGATGCACGGCCGCTCCCGTGGGACGCGCGCCTCCTGCGCCGACAGCGCGATCACCCCGCCAATGGTCTTCGTGAGGGGGGCATCCGGCGAATCGACGGCCCGGCCCGTCATCAGACCTCCGAGGACGATCGCCCCCGCGGGAGCCGTGAGCCCCCCGCATTCGTCGAACAGCTCATCGATGCGCGTGCCGATCCTTGCCTTCAGGTTGCGGGGCCGGCGCACGATGGATCCGCTCACCGTGACCATCCGCTCGATGAGCGGCTTGTCCAGCGCGACCGCCTCGTACACGGCAAAAAGCGTCGCCGCCGCGAGGACCACGACCCGCCGGTCGGCCGGTCGATCGGCCGCGCCGCGCCGCTGGCGACGGCCCGCGCTGCTGTCAGCGCGGTCGCCGTCGAGAAGCGTGGCGGCGAGCTGCTGGGCGTCCCCCTGCGGGTATCTGGCCGAGACGACCGTGATCTCGATCTGCTCTCGCGCTTCGTCCACGGCGCGCTCGAAGGCGGGAACGAGGTGCCGGTCCGCCTCGCCGACGGCGAGCACGGTGCGCGATGGGGCGAGGAGCTTCCGTGCGACAGCGATGCCCTCGACGATCTGCCGAGGCTTCTCCCGCAGCAGAACCGAGACGCACGAGAGCGACGGGTCGGATTCGACCCCGTTCGCCGCCAGAAGAGCGACCGTCTCGCCGGGCTGCGAAGCGAGGGGGAGGTGCGCGGGCAGGAAGGGTCCGCCGAGGTCGACGATCCCCGCGGACTGTATCTTTCCCAGCAGATCGAAGCGGGAGAGCTCCCGCCACTCCCGTTCCGCGCTCGAGCGCCCCGAGCGATCGAACTCGCCGCCCAGCTCGATCGCCACGGCGGGGCAACGCTCCCCGCCCGGCCCGGCCGTTTCCGTGACCTCGACGACCCTGCCGGGGATCGGGGAATGGACGTGCGCGGAGCGCGGTCCCGGCGCCCTGCCGATCATCATTCCCTCCCGCACGAGGTCGCCCGGTCGCACGAGGCACTCGGCCGGAATCCCCGCATGCTGGCTCATGGAGACGACGGCACGGGAGGGCACCGCCGCATTAGTGACGGGCTCCGATCGGGAGCGCTCGCTGCTGTCCGGCGGGTACACCCCGCCGCGGGGGAAGCTCTTCGCTTGCGTCATCGGGTCGTGTTCTTGCGCGCGGCAATAGTAAAGCGCCAAAGACCGCCCCGGATCAAGTGTCGCGGTCCGAGCCGCCGCAGCCCCAGGTCCCTCGCAAAGGAGGCCAGCAGCGCGCAGGCGCACAGCACCGCCGCGACGAGCTCCCGCGCAAGGGCGCGGCGGCCGGGCATCCTCCTGACCATCACCGGTCTGCCCTGCTCAAGCAGCAGCCTCTCGAGTGAGGAGGGGGCGGGATTGCGCGTCGCGCCCTCCAGCCAGACGGAATCGAAGGTCCTGATGGTCCGCGGCCGCGAGACGATGAGGCCCGTCGCCTGGTTCGTCAGGTACTCCGTGACTGTCACCCGCTCGTCCCGCGTCGGCAGGGCGTACGCCCGGCCGAACATGAGAGTCTGCTGGTAGGCCGTGTGGGTCAGGAAATCGGCGATGTCGGGCAGGCGCGTGCCGTCATCCGCGGGCCTGCAGGCTTCAAACTCCCGCACGGAGCTCCAGGAGAAACCATGGAGGCCGGGGAGCGCCGATGCAACGGGGAGCAGAGGCGCCCTCGCCAGAGGAATCAGGGCGAGCAGCAGCGGAGAGACGAGGAGCAGGAGAGTCGCGGCCGGTTTTCGCCGAAACGGACCTCCGGCTCTGCGGATGAGCGGGGCCGACGGAAAAGCCCTCCTACGGTTCCAACCCTTGCGGAGAATGGCGAGAGGCTGCTGAAGGCCCAGAACGAGAACGGAACAGACCGTGGAGGACAGGGCGCCGAACAGTCGAAACCAGGAGAAACCCGCGATGAGCAGGAGAGCGATCAGGCCGGTGGCTGCCAGGCCCCCGTACAGCGCGAGCGCCTTTCCCCCCCCGCGGCGGAGTCCGGCGAGGGAGACGGGGTGCAGCTCACGGGCAAGGCCCAGCCATGACGGAAAAAGCGCGAGCGCGAAAGCGAGCTCCGCGATGCCCCCCGAAGCGAGGAAGGGCAGCCAGCACAGCGCGCAGCCCAGGGTGAGCCCGGGAAGCCCGTCCCTGCGCTTGCGCGCCCTCGCCCCCGCCGGCAGGGGAGCGAGCAGCCCAAAGGCAAGAGCAGCCAGGAGAACCGCGGCTTTTTCGACGGGGTCGAACTCCACGAGGCGCCATCCGCCCCGGGAGGGAGCGCCGAGCAGGCGCGTCAGTCTGCGGAATGTCGCGAGGCTCGTCCGCCGGGCGGGGATGTAGGCGACTCGCCACCGCGCCTTTTTCGTAGAGGCGCTGAAGTATCCCCCCATCGTCTTGAGGTACCCGTCGAAGCGCGGGTCGTCCGGGTCGAGCCTGCCGGGGAGCTCGGAGTACAGGCAGCTCGCAGTCGTCTCCAGGTCCGAGAACGAGACAGCCGTCGTGCCGGACGAGACGACGCCCGGGCCGACCGACGCAAGCGCGCGGAGCATCCTCTGCTCCCCGACCTTGTCGGCGCGAATGAGCAGGGTGTAGTATCCCTTCCAGAGTCTCGTCGTCTTCGGGGCCACTGAAGGCGCGGCGGGGAGCCAGAGCAGGAGAAGGATCGCCGCAACGAGAGCGGGGGCGAAGGCGGGCGACAGGGGCGGCCGCCGCATCAGAGCGTGCTGAAGGCGAGGGCGATGAAGAACCCGAGCAGCGCTCCGACGAAGACCTCGGACAGCGTGTGCCCGTGGATCTCCTTGACCGGCCGCGCACGCAGCGACCGGCGGACGGACAGATCGCGGATGAGCTGGTTGAGAACCTTCGCCTGCGCTCCCGCGGCGCGGCGAACGCCCAGGGCATCGCGGAAGGTGAGCAACGCGTAGAACAGGGTCACGAAGAAAACCGATGAATCCGCGCCTTCGGAAAAACCGACGGAGGTGGCCAGCGCCGCCACGACGGCCGAGTGGCTGCTGGGCATCCCCCCCGTGCTCCAGAACAGGTTGAGCAGGATCTCGCGCGCCGTGCGGGGCCGATTGCGGAACAGCGCGACGGCCGACTTGAGGATCTGGGCGATGAACCAGCTGGAGAAGGCCGAAAGGAACACGGGATGCGCGAGGATCCTGGTCACGAGATCGACGCCACGGAGGGGAATCATCGAGTGAGTCTCACTTGAGGTTTCCCCGCGTGTCAAGCCGCTCGAGGCGGCGTCAGTTCCTGCGCCGGCTGAATCCCCATTTGCAGAGCGACAGAGGGCATGGTATACTTGGAGGAGATCTGAAACCGTATTGAGAAAAGGGGGTGTCCCCGTGAAGAGGTCGCTTCTCTTTCTCCTCATTGCCATTCCCGCGACCGTGGCCCTCTCCCAATCGATCCAGCCGCAGTCTTCTGGCATCCGCACTCCCTCCCGTCTCTCAGTGCACCTTGCTCCGAGCATGGCCTTCCCAATCAGCGAGAGCGCATCCCTTTTCAGCCCGGGAGCCCGCGTGGCTGTTGGCGCCGAGTACAGACTGCTGTCGTCCCGAGCGATGTATGTCTCGGGTGACCTCGGCTATGGAATAGACCGGATCGCCGGCACTTCGGAGAGCATCTCGACTGTGAATGCGACCCTCGGCGGAGGCGCCGCAATTGATCTCCTGCCTTGGTTGTCGCTGACGGCGGGCATCTCGGGAGGATTCTTCTACAGCTTCTACCCCAGCCGAGGGGTATCAGGCGGCAACCCCCTCGTGGGTGCACAGGCAGGGGTTGTGCTGCTGCCTGGCCCGTTCCATGTAGGATTCTCTCTCTCCGGTCAGTACCTCTGGGGCCTGCACATGGGCGTGAATGCCACCCTGGGAGCGTCGTACGAGATGCCTGAGGGAGTCGCTGCCAGGCGAACCAGTCCTGCGAAAGTGGAAGAGCCGATTCCCGTCAAACCGACACCCATCACTCAGGAACCTCCGAAGAAACCTCCAAAAGAGAAACGAACCCCCGCTTTCACTCTGCAAGATTTCTCCTTCGAGCCCGTTTTTCCTGTGTTCCACAAGTACTATGACGACCACACGATAGGGAAAGCGGTGTTGTCCAACTCTCTGGACCAGCCCGTGAGCGACATCAGGGTAGGCTTCATCATCAAGCAGTACATGGACGAGCCCAAGGACTGCCCAAGTCCTGCCCTCTTGAATCCCGGAGAGTCGGCGCCTGTCGAGTTTTTCGCCCTGCTGAGGCCGGACATCATGGAGATCACCGAAGCGGCGAAGGTGCAGGCGACGATCAGCCTCGAATATGCGTTGAACGGGCGAACTCAGCGCCAGACCTTCGTGCAGAGCATCAGGATACTCGACAGAAACGCAATGACATGGGAGGACGACCGGAGGGCGTCCTGTTTCGTTACTGCCAAGGATCCCGCGGTTCTCAGCTTCTCGAAGAACGTCTCCAGCATCGTGAAGGGCAAAACCGCAGGGGCCATCAATCCCAACCTGACGACGGCCATCGCCTTCCACGAAACCCTCAGCCTCTGTGGTCTTTCCTACATGCAGGACCCCAGCGGCTATGCCCAATCATCTTTGAAGAAGAAGAATGTGGACTTCCTTCAGTTCCCCCGGCAGACGCTCGAATACCGGGCCGGTGACTGTGACGATCTCTCGCTCTTGTATTGCGCGCTGCTCGAGTCGGTCGGCATCGAGTGTGCCTTCATCACCATCCCTGGTCACATCTTCATGGCATTCTCCACGACTCTGAGCCCTGAGGAGGCGCGCAAGGCATTTTCTCGGGTTGATGATCTGATATTCCGCTCCGACAAGACTTGGATTCCGATCGAGGTGACCGAAAGGAGGGGCTTTCTCCAGGCATGGCAGACCGGGGCAAAGGAGTGGAGGGAGAACCTGGCCAGAAACCAGGCGAACTTCTACCCCCTGCGAGAATCGTGGGATCTCTACGAACCAGTCGGGCTGCCGGGGAGCGGGAAACCTCTCGACCTGCCCTCCTCGGACAGGATCCAGGCCAGGTTCATGACCGAGTTGGCTGCATTCATCGACCAGGAGATAGTGCCCAGGGTGGCGGCACTGCAGGACAAAATCAAGAAGTCGCAGGACAAGCGCAAGCCTACGAACGAACTCGGTTTGCTCTATGCGAGATATGGCCTGTACGACAGGGCGCAGCGTGAGTTCGAAAAGATCCTCGGAAAAGACGACTACACGCCTGCCCTGCTCAACCTGGGCAATATCTGCTATCTGAGCGATCAGAAAGAGAAGGCCCTCGATTTCTATACTCGTGCCTACGCGAAGGATCCGAACAACCCCAGAGTCCTTCTTGCGGTCTCGAAGGTGAACCACGATCTGGAGAACTACTTCGCGGTCAAGAAAGCGTACGGGGAGCTGAAAAAACTCGACCCTGACCTTGCGGTCCAGTATGCGTACCTGGACCTGAAGGGCGAGGAGGCGA
>Ga0315291_10004742_pt1 | contig 17214 bp, 32 predicted proteins | sample YL17G12_20_MG_FD_203070 | JGI IMG/M metagenome (GOLD analysis project Ga0315291, IMG submission 203070) | Sediment microbial communities from Yellowstone Lake, YNP, Wyoming, USA - YL17G12_20 | ecosystem: Environmental > Aquatic > Freshwater > Lake > Sediment | place: USA: Wyoming | collected...
TCTTGAAAATATCTCCCCAGGCCTTCTGGAGCATCTCGCGGAGTTCTTCTGGCGAGAACGAGAGAAGCATAGTCGAAGGTCGATTGACTTCCGCTATCAGTCCCGGGCGGATATGATCGCGGAAGAGTTTGTCCATCGTCCGGGAGGACTTGAAGATTCCACGTCGGCGTCGGGTCGGCTTCATTTCTTGACCGATTCGACGACGTAACCGACCTTGGGGCCGCGCCGGCGGATCAGTTTGCGTTCGGCGAAGTTCGGTTTCCCGATCGTGAAGACGATCTCGACCGGACCGCGCTTCAGGATCTTTCCCTTGTACCGGCGCCGAGTTGCCCGGATGATGAGATTTTTGTCGATGAAATACACCACCCTGTAGTTCTCCGCATTTCCGTCGTCGGCGACGAGGAAGACCATCGTCGAGACGAGAGCCCGGTCGATTTCCTTCCCTTGAATTTTCATGACCATCCTCCTTGAATTTTTGAAGGCTCCGACCCATCTATCCATGAGGGAGCATGGTGTCCGGATGCCTCTTCGAAGACGATAGCATTCCCCGATGAGTTCAGGCTTCATGAATCACCTGGTGGACAAAAAGAGTCCCCGTCCCGAAGTCTTCGATCTTCGGTTCGCAGAAGCAGAGCCCCTCCTCGAGATCGTGATCGTCCGCCTGCCAGGCCGGGGCGACATGGACGTTCCTCCCGGATTCGTAAACTCCCCAAGTCCGAGTGTTCTTCAAGATCTGAAGATTCGGTTCGATCACGGCTTCGCCTCACTCCTTCCGGCCCGCCAACCGTCCCTCCAGGCGTTCCTAAATCCACGAGAGAAAGTCGGCCCGTTCTTGTGTTTGGTCCTATAATCGGGATACGGATTGGCAAAGATGCTCTTCTCCGCCCGGTAGGCGTAGTATCCTTTCCACCAGGCCGACTTGAACGGACCCTTGCCTGAAGCTCTCGATGGCGGAAATAGCGCGGGGGACTTCACGCCGGCACCTTTTCCTCCGGGATCCCGGTGACTTCCTTCACCGGCCTTGCAGTGCCGGCGCTGGAAGCCGGCACGTCCTCGGGTCGGATCGGCTTCGGCTTGTAGGCGACGTAGTTCGCCGCTTCGGCATCCTCCCGGATGACCTGCTCCATCTCCGCGATCGCGCCGCGCAATTCCCCGACTTCGATCTCCATATTGAGGACCGCCACGTCCCACTTGCAGAGGATCTTCGCCTGATCCGGCGTCTTCCCGAATCCCGTCGCGAGGATCGCGTCCCGATTCTTCCTGTCCTCGAGGAGCCGGCGGGTCAACTCCGCCTCGGACCGCGCCATCAGCGCTACCGCCAGGAGCATCGCCTCCTCACGCCTGTTCTTCCTGATCTCCTTCGCCTGGTGGATCGTCATTTCTGCCTCCGTCTTCCCTTCGGGATCAGCGCCTTCGGAAAATGAAGGACGATCTTCTTGATCCCCTTTTCCCTCGACACCTTCCTGACGTCCTCCATCATCTCCCGGACGTCGTTGAAGTGCTTCCTCTCCACCTCGCTCGAACCGTGCCTGTGTATCTCCATCATACCTCCTTCCTTCTGAGGGCCTCCGCCGGATCCCGGAAACACCGTCTACCCGGGCCGGCGGAGTCGTATCCTTCTCGGCCCTCCCTACCTAACCGCACCAGTCCGGCTTCTCCCCCGTTTCCATTTCCAACAGCCCTCCTCCCCTCCAGGTCATATCCTGTGAGTATCCTGTGGAAATGCACAGTTTTCTGTGCACCGCGATATGTCGCCGTGGTTCCCCCCACACCCCCCTCCAGAAGAAGAACATCCGCGGATGTCTTCTCTTTTCTTCCTCTTCCCTGATTGAAGATTCAGAATTATGATTCTAATAGGACCCCTCCGCCTGTGGAAAACTTTTGCAACTGACACATCCCAAACCAGATACGCCATTTGCAACCTGTGGAAAACCCCTTTCCAACCCCCTCACCTCCCAGTGTGGTAATATCAAACCACAGACCTTCCCTCTGAGTACTCAATCATGTCCTCGACCTCCTGCACCCCAAGCCCTCGGCTACAGAAGTCAGGTTCCCTACTATCAAAATCCCCATCAAAGATCATGAAAGATCAAGACCCCGCAAGGCGGGACTGGGAAGCCCTGCCGCCCGCCCTCGCCCCTCTCCCAGGACCTGAAGATCATGAACTTCCGTTTTCTTGCTGAGGATTTTTTGGGAAATATTGGGAAATGTTAGGTAGGGAATCGATCCACCACGTCATGCGTGTGTGAGCGAAATAGCCACATGGCCTCCTCTCTCTCCGGCTGCCGACACAGGGGATCGAAGATCTTGATTTCTCGGGATGGCTATGATCTTCGATGATCTTACTCATCGTCACACGATGATCTTCCGTAGGTCTTAAGAGTATCTCTTAATATTAAGAAGTCTTCCCCTCTTAATTACGTAAGAGAGATCTTACAGGCTAGTGGTAGTATCCACGTATCTTGAAAGCTCATGAAAGAAAGAGAAGACAGACAAGATAAGACCTATGACCTCGTATTCAATCATCTCTTGACATATAGATATAACGGATATTGATAGACCCCCCAAACCCCCCGCCGGACCGCGGCGGTTTGGGAACGGGTCGGAAACGGCTCCTCGGAGACGTAGTCTCTGAGACTCTTCGTTGGAGGTCTACGATGTTTCATGAGTTCTCGATGAAGTTGGGTGAAAGCTCGGAGCTCCGGGTATCTCCCGTGAAGTTGGACACGGGAGGAGTGGGGCTTTCGCTCCGGAAGTTCGTCAAGACGGCCGACAAGGGGATGGTCCCGATGTCGGGAGTCAACCCGGTGACTGGGAAGCAGAAGGCCGTCGCTCTGTTCATCGGCCCCGAGAATGCCCAGGAATTCGTCCGGCTGTTCGTCCTCTCGGCGAACGGCAAGGCCGAAGCGCCGAAGTCCGAGAAGACGCCGAAGGCGCCGGCCAAGGCCAAGGCCGAACGGACGTTCAAGGCCGTCGCTCAGGACGAAGTCCCGTTCTAGGGACTTCGTTCCAACGAACGATAAGCCCGGAAGGTCTTCGGATCTTCCGGGCTTTTTCGTTTCACGTGGAACAAAGACCATGAGCATTCTGATTCTCTGCATCATCGGCGTCGTTGCTTTAGTGGCTTGGTGGAACGCTCCGGACCCGGTCTTTCCGGAGAGAGGATTCCATCCGTTTCCCCAGGACCCGGACGATCGGGAGTAGAATCATGGACGAGTACTCTTACGAGTCAACGTACTGCGAGCTTTGTGCAAGGCCGTTATCTTTGGTCCGCGGTCGCGTTTGCGCGGAATGCCTTCGGAAGAACCATGCCCGGGTTTGCGGAAGGGGGATGGTCGAGCCGAGAGAGAGGAGAAGGCAGGTCTTTCGAGAACATCGCGCCAGAGGAGGGCGCTGAAGATGGTAATCACGATGAAGGAAGTTCAGGACGAAATCGCGAAGTCGCTCTTCGGAAGAGGAATCGAAGAGGCGAAGTACGGTCGGGTTTGCGTTGCTTGCGGAAGACCGGCCATGAAATTCAAGGACGGCTTGTCGCTTCGGGAGTACCAAATCTACGCTATGTGCCAGAAGTGCCAGGATGATGTATTCCAACCGGACGTCGAGATCGAGGAGAAGAAATCATGAAGAATGAGATCATGAATCCGCATCACTTCGATTGGTACAAGTTCATCGACAAGCTCGTCGGACCGGAAGGGTGCAACTTCCGGGATGGAGAGAAGGGCACGACCTGGAATTGCAAGGGAGGTCACGATAAAAGTCTGAGCCGGAAGATCCTGCTCAAGTATTGGAAAGGCGTCTCACTTCTGAAAACTTTCACCTACTTCGACGATCATGGAGGACACTGCGATTGCGAGGTCGTCTTCAACGTCTGTCATGAAGGGAAGCCCGAAGATGGCCACGCTTGAGCCGGGCTGGTGTCCGTTCTGTGGGCAGAGACAGAGTAAGCCGCCGATCAAGCCGATGATCGAGGTCGTCGAAGTCGGAGGATTGACGTGGGTCTTTCGTTGTTTCCGATGCGACCAGATCTTCCGAGTCTGCACCGAAGATCAGCCGGCGGCCCGGGCCATGAGAAAGCGAGGATAACATGGGCGATCATGCCGACGATGCCATCAACCGAGCGTTCGACAGTATGGGCGAGGACGACTATGGCGATCCATTCGATCTGGAAGACATCGTTACCTCGGCCGCACGAAGAGAAGGCCCGAAGGTCGGAGATAACTGTCCATCCCGAGGTTGCAAAGGAGGAAAGATCGTCCTCCGGAAGAACAAGTATAGCGGGGTGGAATTCTTAGGCTGCGATCAGTACCCGAAATGCAAGTATAACTCGTCGATCTGAGCCGAGATTTCCACAGGATTTCCACAGCTTTTACCCATATGGTACGTAGGCCGGACCGCGGCGGTTTATATAGCGGCGGCCCGGTCCGGCCGGACCAATGAGGATATAACGTCTTGATAGTGGCGCATCAAGAAACGTGGCCGAGCCCGGAAGTCGGGAAGGCTTCCGATCTTTTATCATGGAGGTCGAAATGTTAGAGTTCATGGAACTTGGGCCGACTCCGATCGAAGAGTCCTGTGTCCAGGTCGAGAAGGACGGGGACTACATCCAGGCGATGAGGAAGGAGGTAAGCCGGTACGTCGTCGGCTTGCGAAGGATCTTCCCCTTGCCCGGGATCTTCTTCCGGATGAAGCGCAACGAACACGACTTAGGGACCTACTATGAGGCGGCCGTCCACTATAACGACGACGATCGGACCGCCGTCGAGAACGCGCTCTTCGTCGAGTCCAATCTCCCGAACACTTGGGAAGACATGGACATGACGACGCCCTATGAACCGAAGCCCGAAGCGGCGCCGGTCGAAGCCGAAGGTTGAGAGAACGACCATGTTCTGGGATATCGTTCTCGTATTATCCATTACCCTTCTGTCCTGGTCGCTTACGACATGGCTACTTAGGAAATTCGTCAACCCGAAGATCGAAGTCCAGAGAATAGCGGGGCTGATCGAATCGCACTTTCGCAAGTCTTCGTTTGCGCAAACATGGAAGACTACCAAGCCGGCAGTCATCCAAGCGATCGATACGCTCTTGAAGTTCTACCGATACGAGATCACGTTAGAGCAGATGTGCGGAGAAAATAGCATATCCTGTCCTTTCTGCCGCACTTTCGGCCCCTGCATGAAATGTCTTTGGTGGATCGTGACCGGGAAGATGTGCAGAGGAGAGAACTATTCCTATCATGTCATCGCCCAGGAAGAGAAGCGGCTTCATCGAATCGCCGAGCTTAAGATCTGGCGCCGGGCCGTGAAGATTTCCTGGCCGGATGAAACGAAAGTCCTCTCGGACATCATGGAATTCGCAAAGATCGGCCGTCTTCTGCGCCTTGCTTCCGAAGGCGATGAAGATTCGCTCCGGCCGGAGTAATGAGATGAAATACTTAGATCTTAAAGCTAACATCCTGGCGGCGATCAAAATTCTCGAAGACTATTATGAATTCCGAACCTACAAAAATCGGCCGCTCTCCGGTTGGTCCTGTCCATTCTGCAAGATCTTCGGTCCATCCATTTCGACAGGTACGATGGACTGCTCCCACAAGATCCCTTGTATCTGGTGGATCATGAAAGGCAAGGGATGTTGGGGCGAGCACGCTTCGACCGTCCGGAATTTCAATGAGAGACGACTTAACCGGATCGCCGAACTTCATGAATGGCGGGCTACCGTGGAGAATTGGACAAGGGCGGATATCGGACGGCTGTTCTTCAGGACGAAGTATGGAAACACGCTTCGGAATTTCGAGGCGGAAAGGAAGGCTGAAGATGGCGATCAAAAGACCGCTTAAGATCTTTGTCGTCCCGAGATACGGCTACATCGGCCGGGATTATGTCGTCGCCAGAACTACCAAGGAAGCATTTGAGCTTGGAAACGACGACGTGTACGCCGAGTTCATTCCTTGTGAAGACTTCGGTTTCACCATGAACAGGTACGAGGCCTGCGTCCCTAATCATCTCGACATCTATGAAGAATGCTTCGACGACAAGGCCGTCAAGAAAGAAGAACTTAGGCGCCTTATCAAACTTCAGAGGCGCCTTATCAAACTTCAGAAAGAAAGGGAACGAAAGCCATGAAAGAACTTACGGCAGGAGACGCAATCCTGTGGCGCATCAAAGGGCAAGATCGGGCATATACCTATGGTTATGTGGCGAGCATCAGTGGAGATCTTGTCCAGGTCGGGGCATACCGGGGTCATATGTCCGGAACTTGGTACGACGTGAGCGAAATCGAATGGAGGGAGTATCCGAAATGACTGAACTCAACGTAAGAGAAGGCAAGCTCTTCGCCGGCGATCATGAAGTCCTTCGAGGATGGGAATCGTACACCGGCTGGTACTGGTTCGCCGTCGAGAAAATCCAGGACCGGAAGATCACGGAAAGCGGCGCCGGCGGATCGTTCATCAAAGGGAAGGCCGTCGACGACACGATCTGGTATGGCCTGGTCCAGGGCATCGAGGAAGAATGGGGCGACTTTTCCCAGGCCGAGATCGAGAGCCTCGGCAAGCTGAAGGTGTGGGAAATTCCGAATAGGAATCTTCCGATCTCCGGGAGGCGAGGATGAATCCCGAAGCAAGGCGACTCATCGAGCACGGCGCCGAGGTCTTCGAGGACTATGAACTTGCGGCCCTCATGCTCTCACTCGGCCGGCCTTATCTTTCGACCCGGGAAGATGCCGTCGATATGGCGAAGGTCCTCCTCCAAAGAAAAGGCAGGCTGGCCGCGCTCATCGCCTCAAGTGAAGCAGATCTTCGAGGCATGGGGCTCAAGGAATCGGAGATCTTCGGCTTTCGATTCGTCCGGGAAATGTCGGTCAGATATCTGGCGGACAAAATGAAAGAACTTCCGTTCTGTCGGACAGCGAGAGAGGTCTATGAATTTCTCCATGCCTCGATGCGCGACCTTAAGCGCGAGCAATTCAAGGTCATCTTCATCGATCCCAAGAACCACGTTATCGAGGAGAGAACGATCTTTGAAGGGACGGTCGATTCGAGCGTCGTCTATCCTCGGGAGATCATGAAGATGGCTCTCGATTTTTCAGCGACCGCTCTCGTCTTCGCCCACAATCACCCGTCCGGAGATCCGGAACCATCTTCGTGCGACCGAGAAATAACGAAGAATCTCGTCTTTGCGGCCAAGGTCTTGGGAATAAGGGTCCTCGATCACCTCATCATCGGAAGTAGTTCATACTTCAGCTTCGCCGATCACGGCCTAATCTCTGAGTATGATCTTCTTTATCTCAGCTTGAGCGAAAGATGAACGGCGATACTCGGAAATGTCTCCAGTGTGGGGCGACTCGACTGATGATCGAGATCGACCCGGTCACCGGCAACGGGCCGTGCTGTCCGACATCCAAGAAAAAGCCGCAAGAAGATCGAGGACTTCCGAGGACTCGGGCCGACCCGGCAGATCAAACAGCCTGGGAAAGACTTCAGAAAATTCTGAGAAAGGAGAAAGATCTTGTACTACGATGAAGAAAACGAACTAATCGACGACGTAGGATTCGCCGACCCTGGAGGACGAAGTGCCCTTCGGGCGGCGACGAAGGGCAACCCGAGAATCTATCCGTGCCCGACGTGCGGCCAGCCGAACAAGTTGACTCGGATCGACGTGGCCAGGCACTATCAATGCGACGTTTGCGCAGACCGAGCCGAGGGAGGAGGTTACTAACATGAAGAAATGGTATCTTCTGGTCATTTGGAATGAGGTTTCGATCGTACCCTTCGGTCCTTATCGCTCATTCGACAGCGTCAAGAGGAAGGCGACTGCGATCCGTCGAGAGCACGGCGACAAACACGGCCTTCACTGGATTTGCATCGATGGATCATGGAAGTTGAAGGCCGGAGATTTTTCCGGACTTGAACTTGAGAACCGGCCGCCGGCAGAGGAGCCGGTCAAACCGTGAATAAACATACGCCGATCCCGTGGGACTGGACCGGGGCGACAATCCACACGAAATCGGGGGTTGATGATCCGGCCTTGCGGATCGCCAGAGTATTCGATGAAAGCCACACGGATGCCGTGAAGAATCACGAAGAAGCCAACGCCAACGCCGCCTTCATCGTCCAGGCTTGCAACGCCCATGACGAACTTCTGGCCGCCTGTGAAGATTTTGTCTATGCCATCGAAGGATACGAGAAACGGACCGGGATAATTCAGTTCCATCCATCCGTGGACAAGGCCCGTGCCGCCATCGCCAAGATCAGAGAGTAAACGCCATGAACATCAGACTGGCCAGGGCGGAGACGGAGAGGCAGGTATGGGATCTGAAAAAGTGGGCTAACGAGCCGAACGACGAGGTGGAAAGAAAGGCGAGGGCAGAATTCGTGCTCTCCCGGATCTTGTCCTTCCTGCCTGCTTCGACGATTCGGGAGCTCCAGTTTTCGAACGCGCTGGAGCAATTCATCGAGAGGTTCGGCTTGCCAAAGCCGGACCGCCGCGGTTATAAAGGTGTCGGCGAAGAAGCCGGCCCGAAAGGAGATCTTTCGTGAGCAAAAAGAAGACCGGCGAAGAGCCGGAAGAAAAGGAGGAAGAATTGAGTAAACCGAATCCCGGGGCGATCGTCCCGGTCCAACCCATGCCGATGCGAACGTATGCGATCGAGATCGACATCGGTCAGGCGAAGCGGCAGATGGCTGCCATCGCCGAGTTTCAGTTGCTTGTCAGGCAGACCCTGAAAGAGGGCCACGACTATGGCGTCATCCCGGGAACGCCGAAGCCGACTCTCCTCAAGCCCGGGGCGGAGAAGATCATCAAACTTCTGAATCTTTCCGAGGATTACGAAATTATCGAGAAGACCGAAGTTTGGGACGACGAGGCCCCGTTCTTTCGTTATCTCATCAAGTGCACTCTCAGGGACATCGCCACGGGGACATTCGTTTCAGCCGTGATCGCCGAAACGAACTCGAAGGAATCCAAGTGGCGGTGGAGATGGGTCCCCGAGACGGAGATCCCCGCCTGCATCGACGCGCCCAAGAAGGCGACACTCAAGAAGCGGTCCGGAAAGCGGACCTTATTCGAGTTCGACTTCGCTCTCCAGAAGAAAGAGACGACTGGCCAGTACGGCAAGCCGCCGGAATACTGGGCCCAGTTCGAGGCCGCGATCAAAGCGAAGACCGCCCGGAATGTGATGAAGGCGGTCAAGAGCGGAAAGGAATATCCCGGGGTCGAGATCGACACGGGCATAGATCTCTTCCGCGTTCCGAATGACGAGATCTTCGATCAAGTCAACACCCTGGTGAAGATGTGCCAGAAGCGCGGCTTGACCGGGACCGCCCTCTCCGTCGGGAGATTGTCCGATCTGTTCACTCAGGACCGGGAAGACATGATGGAAGATGCCGCGGAGATCGGAAGGATCATCGACGTCAAGGCCATGGAAGTTGAGGACAAGCCGGCCGGAGAAGCAAAGGCGCCGACAAATGGACCGAAGGTGGAGCCCCAACAAAAAACGGAGCCCGCGAAACCGGCCCCGGAAGCAGCGTCCAAGCCTGTTCCGGAGTCCGGGCCCGCCCCCGCCGCACCCGTCGAAAATATCAAGGGCGTGGTGACGAAGACCGAGCCGAGATCGACGCCGAAGACGATGAAGACCGAGCCCTCGAAAAGCGAACCGAAGCCCGAGCTGGCGCCGAAACCTCAGCCTGCGCCCGAGCCCGAACCGGCGCAGAAATCCGAGACGCCCGGAGAGATCCCGCCGTATATCGAGGCAGTCGCCGCAAAGATCATGAAGCTGGCCGAGGAATACGGCCGGGACGCGGAGTCGATCATCTATGATCCGAAGAACGGAATCCTGGGCCGGGTCAAGCGCGTCTTCACGACTCTCCGCCGGCACCTCGGAGAACTCAGCGAGGATGAAGCGAAGTGGATCGGGAAAATTCTCGACCAGACGATCGAGCAGGAAGAAGCCAAGAGGACCGCCAGCCAGGCCGAAGGAGCGATTCCTTCCAACGGAGATAAGAAGTGAGCGGCTTCGCCGGCCAGATCATCGCCGCCGTCGACAAATACAAAACGGAAAAACAGCATCCGCTCAACCGGCTCTACAATCACGTCTCCGAACTCGAGTGGGCTCTCATCTGCCAGAGATATCTCGTTCTTCAACGGCTCTTCCCTGAGAAGGCGGAGCCCCTCTCGGTCGAGTCACTTCGGCGAGTAGACGAGGGCCACAAACAGGAGAAGATCATTATCGAAGATCTTCTCGCAAGCGGAATCAAGGTTTATCATTACAATCCCAAGAAGACTGTGACGGCCCCGGAGTATCAACTCATCTGCGAGTATGACGCTTCGATCGAGGACGACCGAGGTATCGTGCCGGCGGAACTTAAAAGTTCTGATCCGGGCGTCTTTCGAGTATCCGGAAGTTACAAGACTGCCTCGGACATTCTGAAATCTCCGATCTGGTATCACCAATTCTATCCGGCTCAGATGTGGGCGCAGATCTTCATGGCCAAGAAAGATCACGGCTATTGGATCTTCAAGGACAGGTCCAACGGGACGATCTGGCCCGTGGAAACTACGGCGGCCGAAGGCGAGGCCCATATTGCCGACTGTCTCGAAGGCCTTAATGAGGTGAATAAGTTCGTGAAGAACAACGAACTTCCGGATGCCGTCCCCTGCGATGGATGCAAACGATGCAAGATGCGGACGCATTGCTTCGAGGACTTCGAGGAAAAATCGGCTGGCGCCGGTATCCAGTTCATAACGGACGAACATTTGGAAGCCGACCTGGCCCGCTTCGGAGAACTTAAAAACAAGCTCGCCCCGTACGAAAAAGAATTCACCGAACTTGAGAAGCTCGAAGAAGGACTCAAGGCATCCGTCCGGGGGCGGTCCATCCTCTGTGGAGATTGGTCCTTGAAATCTTCGCCCTACAATCGCGGAGTCCTGGACGTCACGGAAGAATTCAGGAAGGAACATACGATCAAGAAGACATTCTGGCGGGTCACGATCAAGAATGTAGGGGGGTTGCTGTGATGGGATTCATCCAGATATTCAAGTGGCCCGTTCTCTGGTGGCTCGACATCAGAATACCGTTCCTTCACTTCCGGATTCCTCATCAAGTCTCCAAGGAGACGCGCTGAGGCGCGGTTCTTCTCATGGACAAATCGTCCCCGACCCTCCGCCGGTTGGCATCGGCGGTTGATCCCAGGAGGCACTCCTCCAGATCTTTGCGGCGGGACGTCCGCTCGCCCGGCAGCCCGTGGCCAACACGTCGGCGAGGACGTGGCCATGATATTAAAGATGACCTACCCCCGGGCCCGTCGAACTTCCGTCCTTCCCTTCTAGACCTCCGTGTAAGACGGGCCCGGGGAATTCGCCGAAGGAGTCACGATGATAACAAAAAAGATGACCGTCTTTTATTGTGAGTTCTGTGGCCGGCATCGTCTCCGCTCCGTAAAAGCGCACGAAGAAACGTGCACATTGAATCCTCAGCGGCGCTGCAAATTGTGCGGAGCGCCGGCCGGGTCGATCGATCCGATCATCGAGAAATACTGGAAGAAATTCATCGTCTTCGAGATCAAAGAGTGTGATGAAGAAGCTCTCGTCTCGACCAATCAGGCGATCTACCTGGAGCCGTTCACCTGGCGCGATGTCTCATTCGACGTCGGGGGTTGCCCGATCTGCTGTCTTGCGATCCTCAGACAAATGGGCCTCACGTTCTACTACCACGACAGCGTTCACGAAGACTTCGATTATAAAAAGCTCGTCAAAGAATGGTGGGATGAAAAGGCCACGGAGGAATTGCGCAAAGACCAAGAGTGGGTGAACTGGTGACCGAATACAAACTGGAGAAGCAAATCTGCTGGCTCTCGATGGCCAGCGGAAAACCCGTCTACTGCATGAAGGACGAGTGTATCGCTTGGACGGGGAAGACGGCAAAGCCGATTTGTAAACTCCTGGCAATCAACGCGATCAGTTATAACTTCATGAAGGTCTCGATGGCGATCTTTAAACATCTCAATCTACCCTGGCACTTACCCACCGGGAAAGGGCCGGAAGAATAAAAGGAGGTAAAAAATGGCGGGAAAAGTTGGAGACGTTTGGACTTACAAAAGTGAGTCCGGGAAAGAGGTCCCGATGACTTGGGGCGACTGTGCCCTGGCTATTCATGCGGCGATCGGCTACATCGAACTGCTTCTTCAGGACAAGGAACTTTCGGATACGAAGCGGTTCTACTACAAAAAGGTCTCAGCGATGCTGATGTCGATCTATCATAAGTTCCATGATCTATCGATTATCTCCGAGCAAAAACAACGCGGCCCGGCGCCGACAATCCCGGGAGGAAGGAGAGTCCAATGATTAACTTCCGGAAAGCATTGTGCAAAGAAGCAAAGAAAGGCGGCCTGATCTACAAGATCTGCGGATGTTCCCGGTACGAGCCGCCGGCGCCGAAGCTCGTCGAGGTTTACGTCTGTCTCGAAAGTCGAAAACTCCTTCGAGCTGGCATCTGCCCTGCCGTTGATGTTGTGAAAATGTACGAGAAGGATATCCCGGCGCCGTGCGATCTGAGCCATGTAGTGAAGCCCGACTATCCCAAGAAGGCGATCCCGGGCCCGCCGTTCATCGGCCTGTCATTCTATCAGATCATCACTGCGACGCGAGAGGCGATCGTCTGGTTTCTCGACCAGCTTGTCGAAGCCGGCGGCAACGTCACCGAGGCCTTCGTCCTCGGATCCTGGGGAGGACTCGAGGACTGGCAACCTTTCGAGCGCCGGAAGGATTCGACTTACCCGGACTACCCCCTCGTCTATGATCTTTCCAAGTGGCGGCCGGAAGTGTGGGACAAGTGGCAGTTCTTCTTCGAAGAATGTTTCAAGCGAAACATCCTCCTGATCCTTCGACTGCATGACTGGTGCTCGATGAAGAACGGCGCAAGCCTGAAGAAACTCGCCTTCCGGGCCTGCGTCCAGCGCGACGGTTTGTTCAAAGAAAATCTCATGGGCCAGCCGCCCTTGACCGGCGGTCTTTGGGGCGAGCCGATTCGATGGTGGTATCGAGAACGATTCAACAAACCACTGGCCGCGGCGATCTTAACGGCGAGAGAAAATACGGCGTCAACTTTCGACGTGGCCTGGCCGATCATCGTCCCGATGAATGAGGCCGACGTCCTGAAGAATGCGGACGAAACCGAATCCTGGGCCGACCAGGCGAATCTCAAATTCCACACGTTCTACCAGAGCAACGCCGGCTCGATCTTTGGGGACGGAATGATTATTTCGACATCTCGATCCTTCGGTCTTCTGGCCGCGCTCGGCGAACGTATGGAGATTCACGGCTGCAACAGTCCGGAAAGACTTCTTCAATACGAACAGAGGTATCGCTATTATGAGTGGTGGCCGAACGGCGACGGCCCGGATCCGTATGCCATGGGCGCCGAAGGAGACAACATCTCGAAGAGGCTTCCTTCGATCTCCCAGGCGAAAGATATGGGAAAGATCATCGACGACAAGAGACTTTGGGGCTGGTGCGGATTCGCCCGGGAGACTGAACACGTTACGCCGGCCGACATTCGTCTGGCAAAATTCGACGTCGTCAGGGCGATGAGGGAAGGATTCAACGCATGAACGATCGGGAATAAAGGCCGCCCCACATGAGCGCAGGCAGGGCAAGTCAACGCATGAGATTCCTTTCAACTCTAGGTAACGGCCGGCCGGGGTTGCTCATGGCCTCGGCCATCCCGAATCGAAGGAGAAAAAGATGAAAGTATGGGCGATCGAAGGCGGAGGAGACTGGGCGGACGCAAGCGTCGTACTTGTTGTAACGGAATTTGCTGTCGACATGAATTCGCTGCATAAGAAGTACATGGAATGGTACAACGTGTGGGATAGGAAGAAAGAACCGTATCAATCTTTCGACCAGTGGCTAATAAAAAACGGACACGCTAGAATTCCGAGAGATGACGAAGCTGAAGAATTCGGACCGGACGTCTACTAAGATGGCCAGGTCGAAGGCGCTGATCGGATTCCTGGCCTGGTGTTTCGTCCTCGCCTTCTTTCTTCTGGCCTTGGCAATCTGCGCGATCGGCATCGACGAAAGGACAAGCCGACATGAAAAAAACTGGGAAGATGCTTTCCCCTCCGCAGTATCCGGCCGGCGCTGAGTGGAAACTCGTCACGATTTCAACGCCGTCGAAGATCGAATCGCTCAACGTCGGACTGCATAACGAACGCCGGCACTGGGGTATCAACTGGAGAAATAAACAGGACATCGTCAAAGAACTCTACGTTCTCTTTAATCCGTACCGAGACGTTCTCGACAAGGCCATCGCGAATGTCCGCCGCCAAGTCACGATCACTTCGGTCAGGACGAAACTGCTCGACGAGGTAGACAATCTCAAGGGAGGGTGCCAACCTTGGGTCAACGCCCTGAAACTTAAGGGCGGAATCGGAGTCATCGAAGACGATGATCCCGAGCATACCGATTTTGTCGTCGACCAAAGACTCTGTCGATCGAAAGATGCGATGGAGAATCGGCAGCCGGAGCCCCCGCACACTGAAATTGAGGTCGTTTTTCTCGCCCGCGAATAAGGCCCGGCAAGGCCCCTCTATGAAATCAGGCTAGGGGGGTAGCTGGATATGCCGTATCTCTTGGATTTGTCCCTATAAACCCAGGTAATTTAGGCGGTTTTCCCGCGATTCGTCACTTCCCGACGAGCAAACCGAGGCCGAAGGCGATCGCGGATCCGGCAGCGCCTCCCCAAAACTTCAACTTCCCCTTAAGTTCGAGCTTCAGGATGATCTTATCCTTCGCCCGAAGGGCGCCGTCTTTCTCGGAGATCACCTTCTGTGCGCCGGCATACATCGACTCGGAGTCGAGCCGAAGTTTATGTTCACCCTCGTATTTTTCGTTGATCGAGAAAATGATCTTCGCGTCTTCTTTCCGGGCTTCCTTCAGCGTATTTATCTCAGTCTTCGCTTCATCGTAAAGACCCGATAAGATCGGGACTCGTTCGGCATCCGTCTTTGCCAAGGCGAGATCCGCTTCGGCATCCGCCCTTCTGCCGTCGGAGACGACGACGTCTCCCTCGAATCTTGCGATCACGGTATAGGCTGAGTCCACGTTGCCCTGAAGCTCGAGGATCTTCTTCTCCCAGTCTTCCCGATCAGATTTATAGACGATCTCTGTCTTCTTAAGCTCCGTCTGGATCAGGTCCGCCCGGGCCTCCGCTCGCTCCGCCCGAAGGCGCCACTTCTCTTCCCCGCATGAACGTATCAAGGTCAGGACCAGAGAAAGCGCGATCAGTGCCGACAGGATTTTCCACCAGTCTCTTTGAATATCGACTTTCATCTTTATCTCCTCTCGTAGTTCCCCACGTTTTGATTCCATAGACTCCGAGGACGATCGGGCCCAAAAATCCGAGGAGTTCGATCATCGGGAAAGGCGACCAGATCGTCTTCGCGATCGCGGAAAGAACTGCGATAAGGATTCCTTCCTGGACAGTCAGGAATCGCGTCGACTGCATCTGTTCTCGAAGAGTCGGCAGTTTACGCATAACAGATGTCCTCCTCCGTTTGCCGAAGTCTTCGCCAGTGGCCGAAGACTTTATTCACGTACTCGATGTTGCGGAGGACGCCCTGCTCATCGGGATTTTTCCATGGCCCGCCGTTGTACCTGGCCAAGGCGATCCGATACGGCCAGATCCCGTACTTAACGTGGACGCCCTCTTTCTCGATGCCGTCGAGATTCGCCCGGAAGACTCGAGCGCCGGCCTCGATGTTGAGGACGGGGTTGTAAAGATCCTCCGGGTCGAAGTCTTCGTCGAATCCGAGGCCGACGGCCGTCGTATACATGACCTGCATGATGCCGTAGCTGGCTGAGACGATCCGAGGATCCCGGGCGTCCCATCGGCCTGGCTGTTTCTTCTTGAGCCACTCGAAGTACGCCGGCTCGAATCTGTAGGCGCGAGTCTTGAGCGAACTCTCTTGAATTCCGATTGCCTTGAGAAGAAGTTTATGGATCCGATACTTCTTCCCGTCGAGACAAAACAGTGCGTCGAGATCTACCTCCACCATACTTGACTCCTCTCTGCCTTCTTGGGCTTTTCAAGATTCTCGCCGGCGATGCCGCGAGCCTTATCTACCTCCGCCTGAATTCTCGTCCGACGTTTTTCGTATTCCGAAGTCTTCGCCTCGAGTTCCCACGCCGGCGAGTTCGGGTGTTGGCGCTTCCAGGTATTGAACTCGGTCGTAAGATCCCTCAACTTCGCCCCGGCCGATCCGGCCGCGGATCTTGAGATCTGCTCCGGATCTACCAGGACGGGACGGAAGCCGGTAAAGAAACCGAGGACTTCATCGGCCATCGATCGGAGACGAGTTCCTTCTTTCCAATAAGTATCGAGGATTCCCTTCCACTGCTGAGTCGTCAGGGCCCCCGCTCGGGGCTCGACCTTGCCGGTCTTGAAGAAGTTCTTAATCGTCCCCCAAGAAGGAACCGGCGCCGACGTAGGTATATAAATTTCCCGAAGGACTCTCGCGAAGAAGTCTTCGATTCCCTTTACGCGCTGATTGTTCTTCGGATCCCGGCCGGTCGAAAGCATATTTGCCAGATAGACGAGCGGCGAGTCGAGTGTGTTGATCGCCTCTCCGAAGGCGGCCCAGTCTCCCTTCGTCAAAGCCGTAATACCGCGCACGATATCGCCCGTCGGCCAGACGTAGGTCAGACTCACTTCCTTGACCTTCCCGGAGGCCGTCCGGAAGGGAACGAATACTCCATGACGCTCGTAAGCCGCCCGGCCTTCCTCGATTTTCTTAAGAGTCAAAGGATCGATATCGAAGAGCTTCATGAAAAGTTCTCGGATGACATAGGGAATCGCGACCGCCATCCCCAGGGTTAGAAGTCTGTGCCAACCGCGGGCCTCGACCCGGGCGTTAGGGATCCGCTGTCTTTCTTCGGCGACGGGCTCGCCTGTTTCATCTCGGACGAGATGAGGTTCCATCCCCGCACCGCCCATTAGTTCTCCGGCAAACTTCCCGGGAAATCTCTTGAATTTTCCATAGCTGGCGCCGTGGCGGATCTCGCTTCCGGCCATTTGAAGTTGCTTCATTCCTACCTTGACCACATTCGCGGGGAATGAAACAAAGGTTCCGAATATAGGGATCTTTCTTAGAAGTTCAACCGCCGGCGAGGCCTTCCGATAATTCGCGTACGCGGCGTCGATCTCGACGATTGCCTGCTCGGG
>Ga0315291_10004743_pt1 | contig 17212 bp, 12 predicted proteins | sample YL17G12_20_MG_FD_203070 | JGI IMG/M metagenome (GOLD analysis project Ga0315291, IMG submission 203070) | Sediment microbial communities from Yellowstone Lake, YNP, Wyoming, USA - YL17G12_20 | ecosystem: Environmental > Aquatic > Freshwater > Lake > Sediment | place: USA: Wyoming | collected...
CAGAGCGATTCTGGCTGCATTACGTATCTCATTCCGGAATGCCTTGGAAAGGTCTGTCATTTCCTCAAATGATTCGGCATTCGACTGGTAAAGCCACTTCATAATCTGCCTCGCCCGGTATTTCTCCTTGCCAAATCTCGAGATAAAGGTCTCAAGCTCCGCAACGGACATATCTTTCAGGTTCGGCTTAACCAAGTAATTTCTTTCTGAGATTTTTGGCGATTGCATCGATAAATGTTTCCGTATTTACCTTCCTGTTCTTAGGGCTCTTTTTGGCAACCGAGAGGAGATCGCCTGTCATGACCCCGGAGACCACAGTAGAAAGGGCGGCATTTTCAAGTTTGTCCGCAAACGAACCTACTTCAGGGGTCGCATCGATCTCGGCGCGCTTGCGAAGGCATCCAGACCAGGCAAAAATAATTGCCATAGGGTTTGTGGATGTTTCTTCGCCTTGCAGATATTTGTAATAGTGTTTCTGTACCGTGCCATGAGCCGCTTCATACTCGATATACCCATGGGGAGAAACGAGGACGGAGGTCATCATGGCCAGGCTGCCGTTCGCCGATGCTATCATATCGGACATGACGTCTCCGTCATAGTTCTTGAGGGCCCACAGAAGGCCGCCTTCGGACTTCATAATGCGGGCCGCAGCATCATCGATTAGTGTATAGGAATATGAGATGCCTGCCCGATCGAATTTTTCCTTCCAGTTCTCTAAATACTCCTTCTCAAATATATCCCTGAAGCGGGCATCGTATATCTGGGAGATAGTATCCTTGCTGCTGAACCAGAGATCAATCTTCTGATCGAGGGCATACATGAAGCAGACTTTTGCGAAATTTCCTATGGACTCATCGGCATTGTGTATACCCTGGATAATCCCCGGCCCCGTAAATTCCCCAATGGTCTGCCTGATGGGGGAACCGTCCCCCATGGGTGTAAAAAGGAGCTCTGCCTTCCCGGGGGTGTCTATCCGCATCTCTGTGTTGCTGTAAACATCGCCATGGGCATGTCTTCCAATGGTGATAGGTTTCTTCCAAGTGGATACGGATGGCCGGATATTTTTCACAAGGATTGGCTTTCTGAAAACAGTTCCGTCAAGCATTTCCCTGATTGTTGCATTTGGGCTCTTCCATAGTTTCTTGAGACTGTATTCCTTGGCGCGTTCTTGATTCGGAGTGATAGTTGCGCACTTTACCCCTACACCATGCCTAATCACGGCTCTCGCTGCATCTACGGTGACGCGGTCATTCGTTGCATCCCGATTCTTGATGTGAAGATCGTAGTATTCGATGTCCATGGAAAGATAGGGAAGAAGCAGCTTGTCCTTAACCAGCTTCCACATGATTCTGGCCATCTCGTCACCATCCATCTCCACGATTGTAGACTTGACTTTTATCTTATCCATCAAGGGAAGCGCTTTTTTGATTGAGGATTTTATTCTCTTTTCTATCATAAAGGAGATGAACTGTCTATAGGAGTCCGCTTATATTTGGCTTTTTACGTGGAGGAGATATTTTGATGCCCATGCATAATATCACTGCGGGTATGCGCCGATTTTATTTCTACAAACGTCAGCGAACCTGAACTCAAGAGATATTCTTCTGCTCGGCAAGCCAATCCTTTATTGTTTTTGTCGCCCTGCAATCGTCTTCATTGTAATCAATAACAGCCTGAATTGTTTCGCGGTATCCATCGGGATCAGTCTGGTATTTGAGATAGTAGGCTATGGCGTCGAGTGCATTGATATCGCCGTGTCGCCACTTGAAACCGAGGAAAGAAGCTATATCTTTGAGGCCGTTTGTATAGGTGGGAAAAGCGAAGACCTTAGTGGCCATCCTGTGGAGGTCAACCATGTGGGATAAAACTGACGTATCGGCTTCCTCCACAAGGTTATGCCTTTCTGCGAGGCGCTTCATGTGCCAGTGTTCGTAATTGTGCCAGTGGTAAATGACGTAATTATTATGCTCTTTCAGAAAGGACATAAAATCACAAAACATTTTCTTCTCGTCCTCTATCTTGTGGGCGATGAATGGATGATACTCATCCCTGCCGCCCTTGTTAACAATGACGCCGATGAGATAATCAACGGCATCTGTCGCGCCTTCGAGATCCGGCTCATCGGTTCCCTCCATGTCCAGGAATATTTCAGTGGACTTTACAGGGAAACGCAGGCCCGAGGGGTCGATGGGGATTGGTTCATTTTTCATGATGGCCTTGGCATTCAATATCAACTTCTTTGCGGTGGTGTCACTAATCCCCTGAATAGCCTGCAGGGCTTCAATACTGGCAGATGAAATATCCCATACCTTTTTAAATCCCCGCGAAACCAGCTTCTCCTTCATTCTGGGACCGACTTGTCCGACCAGTGAAACATCTCTCATTCTGATTGCCTCGTGATTGATATACCTTTCCCATGGCCACTCCGCCGCATTGTAGGTTGCCGTCGGCCGTTCTGTGCCGTCCAGAATTGCCTGGGTTCCCTTAACGGCGACTTGGAGATCTGCCTCATGATCAGCGAAGGAATATTCAAGTACTTCAAAATCGTGGTTAATGATCCGAAATATTTCCGGCGGGTATTCCTGGATCTTTGCGAGCATATAAGTATAGAGGGCGCCCTGAAGGACATGTTCCTTCTTGATTCTTTTTGCCTGTTTGATTTCCGTCACAATATAATGATAATTTCCGAAAATGGAAGGATGGTCATTTCTCTTCTCAAGGATGTCTGCAATTCCCTGCATATTTTCCGGGAGATAAAACAGGGGAGGTCCGCAGATGACTTCGGCTCCGCTCGCCATTTCATCGAGCAATCTGCGAAAGCCCTCCTTAGGTTTCTCATAATGCAATGGCTTACATGAGGGGAATGCCGTTTCTATGACCCTTCGTTCGTGTTCACGGCCCCTCTCGAGAAGGAGTTCGCGGTAGGGGCTCATGAGATCTTTTTCTTCCGCGGAGATAAAGTTTTCGCAATAGATTGTGAAAGGGGAGGCGTGATAGAGGGAAACATTCTGCGCTGTCAGTCCGCCCTTCAAAGGGCCGGCAAGGCAGCGGCGGTAGATTTCATCAACACGGGACATGGCAGTTTCCGTAACCGCTCATAATGTTGTGCCACAGGGTGGAATATATCAGATGTGCCTTAGATTCAGCACGCCACCGGCGAGGAGAATCTTTTTCTGTCTTTCAGATAGGTTGTAATGAACCTCGAATGATACACCGAGAGAGACATTTCTTACGATTATTTTCTCATTTTCCTCGATGATGTTTCTGGCATCCGGAATCTCAAGGGCGTCTCCCTGGTTGATGCTTTCATAGTCCCTTTCATTTTTGAAGGTGACTGGAAGAATACCGAAATTAATGAGGTTCGCCGAATGAATCCTCTCGAAAGACTTAGCGATGACGGCCTTTACACCCAGGAACATCGTGCATATGGCGGCGTGTTCTCTCGACGAACCCTGCCCGTATGAAAGGCCGGCGACGATAATATTGTGTTTTCCCTTGTCCCGGATTTTTGCAGCACGTTTGGAAAATTGCCCATCCAGCAGCTCAAAAAAACACTCCGAATATTTGGGTATGTTTGATCGATATTTCAGCCTGGTGCCGGCAGGGATGATATGATCGGTCGTGATCTTGTCCCCCACCTTGATGGTGACTTCACCCTTAATCATTTCCGGAAATGGGTCATTCCTCGGCGGAGTTCCTATATTAGGACCCCTGTAAATTTCTATGGCAGGTGGATCCCTTGGAGCATCGGGTTTGATGATCATACTGTCATCAATATAAAAACGATCGGGCATATGCACTTCAGGATAGACCACGCCGAGGTCACGGGGATCCGTAATTCTCCCCGTTATGGCTGAGGCTGCTGCGGTTTCGGCACTTACAAGATAGACTTGTGCATCAAGTGTTCCTGACCGGCCCAGGTAATTCCTATTCGATGTCCGGAGAGAAACTCCCTTCGTCTGGGGACTCTGGCTGTTCCCGATGCAGAATCCGCATGTGCTTTCCATGAGTCTCGCCCCCGCCATAATGAGGTCCGTAAGATAACCGTCTCTGGCAAGATTTTCCAGTACCTGTCGTGAACCAGGTGCAATGATAAAACTGACCTCCGGGTGTACCACCTTGCCTTTTAAAATCTTGGCGACTGTTACCATGTCTTTGTAGGATGAATTTGTGCAGCTTCCGATACAGACCTGGTTTACCTGAATTCCTCCCACGTCTCTCACGGGGCTTATATTATCGGGACTGTGCGGTCTTGCTGTGAGGGGAACGAGACGAGAGAGGTCGATATCAACAATTCGATCATATTCTGCATCCGGATCGGCTGCTATTTCCTGCCAGTCATCATGCCGCCCCTGGGCCAGCAAAAAAATCCGCGTCATCTCGTCGCTGGGGAACACAGAGGTGGTCACGCCGCATTCCGCACCCATATTGGCAATGGTAGCCCTCTCAGGCGCCGACAGAGCTGCTGTGCCTTCTCCTCCGTATTCAAGAATAAGCCCGACATTTCCCTTCGTGGTAAGTATCTCAAGAACCTTCAGGATGATATCTTTGGCGGAGGTCCAGGGGGGTAACCTGCCTGTCAGGTTGACCTTGACTATTTTAGGGCAGGTGAAGTAGAAGGGTTCCCCCGCCATAGCCAGAGCCACATCCAGGCCTCCGGCCCCGATGGCGAGCATGCCAAGGGCTCCACCTGTGGGAGTGTGACTGTCGGAACCGAGGAGTGTTTTTCCGGGTTTTCCAAACCTTTCAAAATGTACCTGGTGGCAGATGCCGTTACCTGCCCGTGAAAGGTATATGCCGTACTTCTGCGCTACAGTTTGCAGGTACCTGTGGTCATCGGAATTTTCAAACCCACTCTGAATGGTATTATGATCGATATAACTTATGGACAATTCCGTTCTGACTCTCGGAACGTTCATCGATTCAAACTCAAGATACGCCATCGTCCCTGTGGCATCCTGCGTCAGGGTCTGATCGATTCTAATTCCGATCTCAGTTTCGGGAGCGAATCTACCTGAAACAATATGTGCTTCAATAATCTTTTCGGTGATCGTCTTGCCCATGAGAGCCTTGTTGTAATTTTACTCCTTTGGCAGGAGAATAATGGCAATTCTTCGGTTCTTGGCCCGCCCTTCGGGAGTGTCATTACCCGCAACCGGCTTGTGTTCCCCAAAAGCCGTGGCTGATAGGAGGGCAGGATCAATTCCCTGCTGCTGCAAATATTTTGTGACGTTGATGGCCCGGGCCGCCGAAAGTTCCCAGTTCGTTGGGTACTGCTTGACGAGGGCGCCTTTAATCTTTACATTGTCAGTGTGTCCCTCAATACGGATTGCCTTATCCTTGACATTCTTGAGGATATCGATGACCCGCTTCAAAACGGCCAGTCCTTCCTTTGTTACCTCTGCCTGTCCGGAGGCAAAAAGAATTTTGTCCACTACATCCAGTGTCAGTTTTCCTTTAAGTTCAGAAATTGTGACCTGGCCTTTGGCCACCTCACCCTTCATTTCCTGCATCAGCTGCTTATAGGTATTGCTCTCAGACTGGACCTCTGCCTCTTTCTTTTTCAGCTCTGCAAGATCTGCTTTTTGTCTCGTATTTTCAGCTTCGAGGTCAGCGGTTTTCTGTCTGAGGTCTGCGATTGACTTTGACAGGTCATCGGTCTTGGATTTCAAGACCTTGTCCAACTCGTCTCTCTCCTTGGCCGCATTGGCAAAGGCTTCTTTCAGTTGATCTCTGTCCGCCTTCACTGCTGCCAGTTCCTTTGCCTGACTATCTGCCTCCGCTGCCTTCTTCTCGTAGGTGGCCGTGGTAACGCAGCCACCAATAAAAAAGGAAAACGTTAAAACTATGATGAACGATAGAGCTTTCTTGTGCATGTCGGCCTCCTTCACAATCTTTATAATTCTTTATGTACTCTGTTTCGCCGCTCTACTTCGCTTCCATTTGCAAGCGGCAACTTTCGTTCCGTTGTTGCCTTACTGCGATTAATCTGTGCAATCTATACTAAGGATTTAAGAATATATAGGGTATGCGAATAAATCAATAGAAATGTGCCTTTGTCAGTATGCAGCTTCCCTCGTGGATATATGGTGAATAAAAAAATGGGACATGTCCATGTCCCATCCTTCCAAAGATTTCCCTTTTTCCCCGGGCTGGCAAGGCGGACTATACTCCGCTGTCTAACCCTTTAATTCTGACAGCTTTGACAAAGCGTTTGTCATAGTAAGGCTTGTCGAGGGTATCTATCCTGACCCTTCTCTCTCGGCCCGCTGAGGCGTGAACGAATTCATTGTTTCCTATATATATGCCCACGTGACCATATGCCCGTCTCGTATTGAAGAAGACGAGGTCCCCTTCCTTAAGTTCATCTCTTGATACGCGCACCCCTACATGTGCCTGTTCCTTTGCCGTTCTGGGAAGGCTGACATCAAAAAATTCGTAAATCTTTTTCACAAACGCAGAACAATCCAAACCTCTGACTGATGATCCTCCCAATCGATAGGGAGCTCCCAAGAATCCCTTGGCGACCCGGACAAATAATGACCTTTCATGGGGACTGTCCCACTTTCCGAGCAATTCAGAACTTGCATCTGCATCCTTGTCCACATCCGCCAGGTCATCGTTCATAACAAGGTCATCATCATCACCCAAAAAGTCATCGTCTTCGGCTGATTCATCGGCTTCATCAGTTCTCGCCGTCACCAGTTCTCTCACAGGGCCGTGTCTGGCAAGAACAAGTTTCTGTCCTATTTTCAATGCTCTTGCATTTACATGATTCAGCCTTCTGATTTCACCTATGGGGTGTCCCGTTTTCTTTGCTATACCCTGAAGGGTATCGCCTTTCTTTACGACGTAGTATTCGGCGCTATAAGAACTTGTCTTCTTGGATTTGGCTATTTTTTTCTTGCCGTTATCGGGAATGATGAGGACTTGTCTGGGTTGAAGGGCATCACTTGTCAGACCGTTTGCTTCCATCAAGGCCTGAGGAGTAACGCCAAACTTTTTTGAAATCTTGGCGAGTGAATCGCCTCGCCTGACTTTATATTCCTTTGCAAAGACCTCCTGGCTGAGGCCAAATGCAGTGAACAGGACAATCAGTCCCATCCATAGGAAAATCTGCCGTTTCATCATGAAGTACCTCCTCTTTTTCATTCGGGGGATGCCCCACTTTGTTAACGGTGCACAGATTTTGACAATGGATGACAAGCTGCACACAAAAAAAGCTAACGACATTTTCTACAGAAAAAATTACCATAAGTCAAAGCAAATTTTCGCAAAATCGCGGAATTTTCAATAAAATCAAATAAAATCATATCTTTTCGCTTCAATAGCATGGGAGTTCATGTGCTTTATGATTGGTCAAAAAAAGTGTTTATCAATAAGTCGGGATGCTACTCCTTGCTTTCATAATATGATAATCTGAGATATGAAGCATTCTCAATGTCGCATGCCATCAAAGAGGTATTGAAAATCCTTCCTGAACTCCTTTACAAGAGGGAAGGGGGGATTTCTTGACTTAAGATGAAAAGATTAATCAGCATTATTGTTGTCGCCCTTATATCTGCCCTCCTTCTTAGTATCGGCTTGTATTTCGTTTACCCTGATGTCTCAAAGCTTAGGAAGGTGTATCCTAAAAAGACGGCTTTCATGGAGTATCGGGAAAAAGAGTGGCAGAGTCAGGGCAAGAAGAAAAAGATCATCCAGCAGTGGGTAAACCTGTCGCAGATTCCGCCGTATGTGATAAAAGCAGTGATTATTGCGGAAGACGATAAATTCTGGACACATGAAGGATTTGACTATAAGGCCATGCAGAAGGCCATTGAAAAGGACATCAAAAAGAGAAAATTTGCCCTCGGCGGGAGCACAATAAGCCAGCAACTCGCAAAGAACCTGTATCTGACTCCTTCAAAAAATCCCGTCCGCAAGATAAAGGAAGCTATCCTCACATGGCGGTTAGAGAGGAATCTTTCCAAGAAGAGAATTATCGAGCTCTATCTGAATGTCGCTGAATGGGGTGATGGTATGTTCGGAATCGAGGTTGCCGCCCGCCACTACTTTGGCAAACCCGTATCAGAACTGACAGCCCAGGAGGCAGCGCGGCTGGCAGCCGTACTACCCAATCCCCGAAGGTATGACCCTACCGGCACTTCTAAGTTTGTTGAGAACCGTTCGGATAGGATATACGAAATCATGGTAAGAAGGGGTATCGTGATACCGGAATACGAAGAGATGCTGAGTGAACCGGACACAATTGAGGGCGAAGATATGAAGACGCCTGCGGAACCATCGGAACCGGCTGCCAAGGGATCTGCCCTTGACGGTGCTATAAATACCGGAAAGCCTGCGAATCCTTCCCGCCCGGAAAAGAAATAATCTACAAAGGTGCTGCCAGGCAGCCGTATTTTCATGATTCAAAAAATTATCTTTGCATTCACGGTTACAGCCCATGTTCAGCGCACTCGCGCTGACGAGATGCGTCCGTTTAGCATCCTAGCCCCCTGTGTGATAGAATTTCGGAATTCCGCGGGTACGTTTATGAGATTTTATTGCGGGTAATCTAAGAGGTGCGTTGAGGAGTTTTTGCCGATATTATCAGAGAGAGTGCATTTTAAGGCATAACCTGGGCACAACTTCCCACATGATCCCTTTTTCCTTTCAGGATTACGACTGGATGCAGCATCCCAGGGCATTCGGGGCCCTGATAGAAGTGATCATTGCCAGGAGAAATCTGGAATGATTTTCATCGCCTCTAAACTGTGGATCTCGCGAAGTACTAAATAGCATCAGGATATGTTGAATTTCTGATGCCATAAGGCTTAGAAATATAGAAAAGGATTTTGCAAAAAATACGAAATCCCTTAAATTATGGCTCCCCGGCGCGGACTCGAACCACGGACCCGATGGTTAACAGCCATCTGCTCTACCGACTGAGCTACCGGGGAATAGTCGATTTCAATGTTTTCAATAGTATAAGATAATCCTAAAGTCAACTATCGTCTTATACGATTTGCAGTTTCGTGAAAAAGTCTTGATAAATTTTTCTAAAGTGGATATTAAAAAAGCTGATTCGAGTTGCGCCTTATAATACAAGACAATCTTCTTGTCAATAAATGTTAGTGAGAGCCTTCTAAATCTTCACCTGATATCGCCGGCAAGAGGAAAACTTTCAACTCTCTCTTTACGTTTATCATGCAATATCAATAGAAGGGATATGGAAAAATGGAAAAGTATGTTTGCGGTATCTGCGGATATGTGTATGACCCTGCAGAGGGAGATAAGGAAGGCAACATCCCTCCCGGCGTCCCGTTTAAAGAACTTCCCGATGAATGGGTATGTCCCATATGTGGCGCTGGCAAGGAAGAGTTTTCTCCTGAATAACGAAAAATTGATACGGGAAGGGACCTTCGAGAATCTAGGCCGAGTGGATTCCCGTCTCTTAAGGGCTTACTGGTTACATGTTTTTTCGATGGATGTGAACAATTACGAAGAAAGGTTCTTCGGGGATGAGTACAACAGATGCGTTATATGAAGCATACACGGGTGAAGCGAAGGCGGCACTGAGGCTGAAGGTATTCGCCGACAGGGCCAAGGAGGAAGGATACTCTCAAATCGCGAAACTCTTTCGTGTCATAGCGTTTTCGGAAGAGATCCACGGGGCACGTGCACTACTCGTCCTGGGGAGGGTGAAAAGCACCGAGGAAAACCTTGCCGCCAGCTTTGAATCGGAAACAAGAGTTGCCGGGGTTGCCTATAATGAGTTCGTCAAACAGGCAGAAACAGAGGGGAACGCGGCGGCCGTGCTTCATTTCAGTCAGAGCAGGGATGTGGAAGAGATTCATGCAAAGCTCTATAAAGAAGCGATGAGCCACGTGATGGAGGAGAGGGAAACCACATACTACGTCTGCACAGTATGCGGTTACGTATCGGATGCCACCCTGCCTGACGAGTGCCCTGTTTGTGGCGCAATGAAGGAGCAATTCACGCATTTTGATTGAGAGAATTTGCTGTCATGGGAATTTTAATACGCTGGATAATTCTTACGGTATCTATTATCATAGCTTCCTACCTGCTGGAAGGTATCCACATCAGCGGTTTTTTTTCCGCCTTCTTCGCGGCGGCCGCGCTGGGAATCTTGAATGCATTATTCCGACCTACTTTGCTGATTCTCACCCTGCCCATTAATGTCCTGACTTTGGGGCTTTTCACTTTTATAATCAACGCCCTGATGCTGAAGATGGCATCAGGCATCATTCCTGGGTTTGAGGTTCACGGGTTCTGGACGGCCGTAATCGGTTCCCTCATCATCAGCGTCATAAGCTGGCTCCTCAATTCTTTCATCAGTGACAGGGGAAGGGTAGAGCGGGTGGAGTATATCGACCTCACAAAAAAGGGTGATAAGTGGGAATGACCGGCACCATGAATTTAACCCCCGCCATGAGGCAGTACCTGGAAATCAAGGAGCAGCATAAGGACTGCATCCTTTTTTTCAGGATGGGGGATTTCTATGAGATGTTTTTTGAAGATGCAATTACCGCTTCCAAGATTCTGGAGATTACTCTCACGTCGAGGAACAAGGGAAAGGATGACAGCATTCCTCTCTGCGGCATACCCTACCATGCCGCGTCATCGTATATCGCAAAGCTCATCGAGAAGGGTTTCAAAGTAGCAATCTGTGAACAGATAGAAGATCCAAAAGAAGCAAAGGGCATTGTGAAAAGGGAAGTGGTGCGCATTATCACGCCTTCTCTCTTTTTAGATGAAGATAACACGAACATCAAGGAAAATGCCTTCTTGATGGCTCTTGCGTTGAGAGACGACAAGTTCGGCCTCGCTTTTCTCGATATATCTACAGGGGAATTTCGGGTCACAGAGTCTCAAAACAGGGATATTTTCACAGCGGAAATAAGCGGCCTCTATTTTCGCGAAGTCATCATCGAGGAGGACTTTCGCGAAAAAGCTGTTGTGAAGGCGTTATCGCAGGGAGACCCCCGGCCCAGAATAAATTTTTTCGCGGCGGATTATTTTGATTATGATGCCGCTTGCGGCAGACTAAGAGAATACTTTCCTGAAGATCTGTTGATTAAGGAAGGCATATTAAGACATCCGGCCACGGTAGCTGCAGCCGGTGCTATCCTCCGTTATGTGGAAGAAACGCAGAAGGACCACCTTGGCCATATAAATGCGATTCATTGGTATGAGACTGATAGCTATCTCGTCATGGATGAAATCGCCAAGCGAAATCTTGAATTATTTACAACCATAACAGAGAACAGAAAAGAAGGGACCCTCTTTCATATTCTCGACGAGACAGTTACGTCAATGGGCGCAAGGAGGCTCCGGTGGTGGCTCAATTATCCTCTCGTGGATCCGGAAAAAATCAGAGAAAGACTGGTAGCAGTGTCCGAAATTAAGGAACACCACATACTGAGGGGAGATCTGAGGAATGTCCTTTCCAGAGTCTATGACCTGGAAAGGCTGGCAAGCAGGATATCTATGGGAGTCGTCAACGGCCGCGATTTGATTGCCCTAAAGACATCCCTGAATGCGCTGCCGCAAATCAGGGCCTTCATTTGTGGCTCGGATTCTTTGCTGTTGGCGTCAATTTATGCCGGGATTGACGAAATGCCGGATATCTGCGGCCTGATTGAGAGAGGCATTGTCGAAGACCCTCCGATGACAATTCGGGAAGGTGGAGTCATCAAGGAGGGTTATGATCAAGACCTCGACGAATTGATTTCCATTAGCAGGGACGGCAGAAAGTGGATCGCCGCCCTCGAAGAAAAGGAGCGAAAACGAACGGGGATCAATTCTCTAAAAATAGGATTTAACAGTGTCTTCGGATATTACATTGAAGTCACCAAGACCAATACAGATCTTGTGCCACATGACTATATCCGGAAGCAGACGCTGGTGAATGCAGAGCGGTATATCAATCAGGAACTGAAAGAGTACGAGTCTACTGTGCTGTCCGCGGATGACCGCCGGAAAGAGCGGGAATACGATCTTTTTGTTCGAATCAGGGGAGAGATTTCAAAAAAAATAAGACGGATACAGGCGACAGCATCGCATATAGCCGACCTCGATGCCCTTGCATCTCTGGCCGATGTGGCGGAGCGCAACAATTATTGCTGCCCAGTTGTTGATAGTGAAGACAGGGTTGAAATAAAGGACGGCAGGCACCCTGTTGTGGAAAGAATGCCGCTACCGGACGGGTTTGTTCCCAATGACGTCTATCTTGATCTGGAAGAGAACCGCCTTCTGATCATCACCGGCCCCAATATGGCGGGAAAATCTACGTACATCAGGCAGACTGCCCTGATCGTGATTCTTGCTCAGATGGGAAGCTTCGTGCCCGCAGCAGAAGCGCGTATAGGCATCGCCGACCGCGTATTTACCCGTATTGGTGCGGCGGACAGTCTGGCGAAGGGACAGAGCACATTCATGATCGAAATGAATGAAGTGGCAAGCATCTTGAAGAATGCCACACGGAGAAGCCTGATAATCCTCGACGAGGTTGGAAGGGGGACCAGTACATTTGACGGCCTTAGCATTGCATGGGCGACGGCAGAATACATTCATAATGCGAAGCTCATAGGGGCGCGCACGCTCTTTGCCACTCACTATCACCAGTTGACAGACCTGGCCCTGACTAAGGAGGGGGTCAAGAATTTCAATATTGCCGTTAAGGAATGGGGAGACAGGATCATATTTCTCAGAAAGATCGTGGAAGGCGGAACGAACCGGAGCTACGGCATTCAGGTGGCGAGAATAGCCGGAGTGCCCGATGAAGTAATTGTCAGGGCCCGGGAGATTCTGAATAACCTTGAAAAGGGTGAATTCGACGAGGTCGGCATGCCTAAGATCGCCCGTGGCAGGAGATCGGCTCCAAAGGACAATGCCCAGTTAAGCCTTTTTATGGACGGGGAGGACATGATCGCAAGCGAGCTCAAATTGCTGGATATCCCGAATATGACGCCCCTTGAGGCCCTGCAGAAGCTCAGCTCCTGGAAGGACAAACTCTTATAAGAATTTGGTCCCTTGGGCAAAGTCTTGGATTATCGTCTTTTTATTTGATGCAGACCCTGCGAACCTGCTTTGCGTCTGTTACACCCTTGAGCGCTTTCTGCAGTCCGTCCTGAAGCAGTGTGGTCATCCCTTCGGCAGTTGCCAGTTCACGAATCTCCTCAACAGACGCATGTTTCTGAATCAATCTCTTAATCGTGTCTGTATTGAGGAGGAGTTCATGGATACCCATTCTTCCCTTGTATCCTGAATTGACGCAGGACTCACACCCCTTTGGGCGATAGAGGATCAGGTTATCCGAGTAGGGTATGTTCAGTTTTGCAAAAAGATCATGACCGTAACTTTGCACCAATTCGTTATATTCATCCATTGATGGATTATATGGCTCTTTGCAGTCTGTGCAGAGGGTTCTCACCAGCCGCTGTGCCAGGATGCCCAAGAGGGAGTCAGCAAAATTCAGGGGGTCTATACCCATATCCAGGAGCCTCACAACAGTCTCAGGTGCGCTGTTTGTGTGAAGGGTGCTGAAGACCAGGTGCCCTGTCAATGACGCCTCAATGCCAGTTTTTGCCGTTTCAAAATCCCTCATTTCGCCAACCATAATAACATCCGGATCAGCGCGGAGGAAGGCTCGCGTAACAGCGGCAAAATCTAATCCGATCTTGGGGTGAACCTGAACCTGACGAAGACCGTACTGGGTAATTTCAACAGGGTCTTCCGCCGTCCATATCTTCTTGTCCGGTGTATTGATATGGTGCAACGCTGCATGTAGAGTCGTAGTTTTTCCCGAACCGGTAGGTCCAACACATAGGATCAGGCCGTAAGGTTTTTCGCAAATGTTGATGAGTCCTTGGTAGTTTCTGTCCAATAACCCCATTTGTTCAAGGGGCATGGTTGTGCCCTTGGCGAGTATTCGCATGACCACGTCCTCCACGCCGCCCTGCGTAGGAATTGTAGCCACGCGAAGCTCGATTTCTTCACCACCGGCACGCTTGAATTTTATCTTTCCATCCTGAGGGAGTCTCTTTACGGTTATGTCCAGATTGGACATGATCTTTATTCTCGAAACGATAGCGGCCCGGTAATTGTACGGAAGGGTCTGATAAAGCATGCATTCCCCGTCAACTCTGTAACGGATTTCCACGTTTCTCTTCGCAATATTTGGTTCGACGTGAATGTCAGATGAGCGCCTTGCATATGCGTCGTTAATAATCTTATTCACAATCTGCATGATGACGCTGTCTGATTCTGAGATAACTTCGCCTTCATCCTCTTCATATTCTTCGTCTGAAACAAGTCGTCCCAAAATGTCCGATATCGACTGGTCTTCCTCACTCGTTGAGTAGAACAGATTGATGAACTTAATGATGTCTTCCGGGAGCGCTACGTCATATTTGACCGCCTTCGTTTTTAAGATACTTTCAATCGTATCGCGCTTGAGGATGTTGTGGGGGTCATCCATGATGACATGGATACTCCCTTCCACTCTTTGAAGGGGAACCCACATCTCACGGCGGAGAAATTCTCTCTTTAAATTTTTTACCAGGTCTCCCGGGATGGGGAATTTCTCGTTGAACGGAATGACCTTGCAGTGGAAGTATTCTTCATAAGATCTAGCGATATCATTCTTCGAGATCTTATGTTTGTTCATCAGGAAGCTTTCCATCGATTCCCTTTCTTCTCTCGCTCTATCCCAGGCGCTTTCTAACTCGTATTCTTTGAGAAGTCCGCGAGTAACGAGATAATCGAATCTTGTCTTCCTCCTTCTGCCGTATACCTCCTGATTGTTGATTGCTATTCCTAAAACATCGGCAATCTCCAGCAAGAACTCTTGTTCATCTTCTGTAAATTTACCTGAGCCTTTTCGGTTTAATATTTGGACAACACCTTTGAGGGTCTTTTCAAAAAATATAGGGGCTGTCAGAACCTGCGTGGTTCTGAAACCTGATTTTTTGTCCCATCTGTAATCAAAGGCCAGGTCTTTATCGATGCCCTTGAGTTCCTCAATATCATAAACGTCAGCTATGTTAACCGGTTTACCCGTGTTTGCCACATAACCAGCGATGCTTTTGTTATTGATGGGTAACCTGATTTCTTTAAGCTGAGATCCGACGAGGAACATGGAATAGATTTCATTTTTCAGTTTGTCCACCATGTAGATGGTGATTGAATTGGCATCAAAGAGGTTTAGAATACCGTCCTTCAGATCCACGAGGATCTGCCTAGTATTGTGTGCAGCGTGAATTCGGTTTGTAATATCCTGCAATGCCTTACGGAGACGCAGTTGCTCCTCAAGATCAGCTTGCTGATTAATCACCAGGTTACTATCCATCATTTTCTTTTCTGCTTGAAGAACATCCATTTTTACGGCCATATATAATAATCATTACCCTGGAGCTTGATGTTTTCAGGGTGAACCAAGTTCCTCCGCATACTAAATCATAATGAAAAGAAATACAATACAAACTTCTTTCTCGAGAATTGTTGAGGATATGCCTGAAAGTGACAAATGTCACAAAAGAAACAAAAAAGAGGACTAATTAGTAAGAAGAATCAGGATCCTGTAACAATTTTTGAGAAGTCGGCTATCATGTGAAATGTGCCCGATATTTCCTCCAGAAGTGAAAGACGGTTAAATCGTACTGCATCGTCTTTTGCCATAACGAGTACATTATTAAAAAAATCATCGACGGGGTTTCTCAAAGTGGCCAGTTCGACCAGGGCGGATAGATAGTCATCCCTCTCAATATGTTTGATAACTTTCTCCTTTGTGTGCAAAAAAGCGCTATATAAGGATCTTTCTTCTTCAGATTCGAACTTCGAGGGATCAACTGAGCCATTCTTAAAGTCTTTAATGATGTTACCTACACGTTTAAAAGCGATTGCCAGTGGTTCGAAGTCTGCATGGGACTTGAAAGTTTCCATCGCCTCGATTTTCTTGAATGACTGGACAATGTCCGCGGCACTTGTTTCAAGTACGGCGTCAACTACATCATAGGGGTGTCCCTGGGAGGTGAGCAGATTTTCAAATCTGCCCTCGAAAAACTCGAGCACGTTGGCCTTTATCTCCTCAGGGGCTCTCTTAATCTTACCACTTAGAATGGAAATGCTCTTATCGATCATGACTTTCAGGTTCAGCGGATAGCGCTTGTTTATGATTATGTTGATGATCCCTATGGCCTGTCGCCGCAGTGCATACGGATCTGCCGTGCCCGTGGGAATCAGATTAACACCGAAGAATCCGACGATGGTATCCAGCTTGTCCGCGATACTGACTATGGCGCCTTCATCCGTTTCCGGAAGGTCACCTCCTGCAGCTGTGGGAAGGTAATGTTCATAGATTGCCTTTGCAACCACAGGATTTTCACCAGCTATCAATGCATATTCCCTTCCCATAATACCCTGAAGTTCGGTGAACTCGCAGACCATCTGTGTTTCTAAATCGGCTTTGGCGAGAATGGCGGTTCGATCAACTGTATCTTTCAGGGAAGGATTTATGTGCTCAGTTATATACAGGGCAAGCTCTCTCATCTGCATGACCTTTTCGTATGAAGTTCCCAGCTGCGTGTGAAATACAACCTGACGTAACTTCTCAAAGTGCTGATCGAGGGGGGTCTTCTGATCCTCTTCGAAGAAGAATTTTGCATCGGCCAACCTTGCCCGAATTACTTTTTCATTACCGCGGGCTACAACTTGCGGATCTCGGGCAAGAGTGTTGTTTATAGTTATAAAATATGGCAGCAATTTTCCTTTATCATCAACTACGGGAAAATATTTCTGATGTGAAATCATAGAGGTCGTAAGAACCTCTTTGGGCAGTTTGAGGTAGTCTTTATCAAAGCTCCCGCAGACGGCAGTTGGATATTCAACAAGATAGGTAACTGTTTCAAGAAGTTCTTCTGTATAAAATATCTTACCCCCCGCAGCGTTCGCGGCTTTTTCAGCCTCTTCAAGTATGATCCTCTTCCTTTCTTCAGGATCAACAATGACAAAGTGCTTCTTGCAATTTGTCACATAATCTTTCATTTTCTTCACTTTAAATGATTTCGTGCTCATGAAGCGATGGCCATAACTCCTATCTCCACTCTCTATGTTCTCGATCGCAAATGGTATTGTTTCACCGCCGTATATGGCGAGTATCCAATGAATTGGCCTTGCGAAGCGGATTTGCAGGTTTGACCAGCGCATG
>Ga0315291_10004747_pt1 | contig 17207 bp, 17 predicted proteins | sample YL17G12_20_MG_FD_203070 | JGI IMG/M metagenome (GOLD analysis project Ga0315291, IMG submission 203070) | Sediment microbial communities from Yellowstone Lake, YNP, Wyoming, USA - YL17G12_20 | ecosystem: Environmental > Aquatic > Freshwater > Lake > Sediment | place: USA: Wyoming | collected...
GGGCGACGTTCACCCTCTTGTGCTCGCGGAGGACGATGTGGGGGAACGGTATGACCTTCATCAGGTAGTTGTCCGTGCCCAGCTTGAGCTCCAGGAGCCTGTTCGCGGCGATGCGTGCCGACTCGAGGCTGTTGTGCCTTATCTGTCCTAGTTTGAGGTTGATGAGCTCAACCTTGACTGGGAACTGCCTGCCGGTGTTGCCCATTGTGAACTTGACGATCTTTGAGCCCGGGATGCCTCTCATGTAGCCCTTGCGGGTGTAGGCCATCCCCTTGGGATCCCTGAAGTTCCTGGCGTTCAAAGCTTATCCCGTAACCCTACACATGTAGGCTAATAAAAAGATAATGGCTCAGGGCTCAGAGGCTGCCTCCGCCTGTTTCCTGAGGGAAATGGCTACATCGGACGCGTGAAGAGGAAGTACTTCTCCTCCTGGCTCAGCTCCTCTAGTACGCGCCTCGCGATGAGGGGCGCCGGCTCGTTCAGGTTGATCCTCTGCTGGAGGTCCGCGAAGCTGGTGAAGGGCTCCCTCTCCCTCTCCTCGAGGATGTGGAACATGAGCCTCTTCCCGATGCCAGGTATCAGCTCAAGGCTGTGCATCCTGGGGGTCACCGGCTGGCTCGTGTTGAAGAAGTTGATGAAGAAGGGCTCGCTGTTGACCACGATCGTCTCGACGATGCTGGGTAGCTCCGCCTTCGCGGCGCTGGTCAGCTCGCCGTAGGCGACTCTGCCGAGTATGTGGCCGACCAGGGCCCTGTCCCCCTTCCCCACGTATATCCTGTCCCTGATGTTGTACTCGGCGTCCTTCTTGGGGGCCGCCTCTAGGAGGGTGAAGTAGGACTCGCCCACAATCTGGAGTACCCCGCCGGCGGTATGGGGCGACCTGGGAGCCCCCGGCCTTCCGTGAGGGAGGTAGTCCAGTATGTAGGCGTACTCCTCGTACTTTTTCTGATCCCTGTACAACTAGGCGACCCCAGAAGCCTTCAGATACCTATTCGGCGGGCTTATATTTCTTAATTATCCCCAGAATGTTGCCAAGCGTCTCCTCTGAGACTATCCGCTGCCTGCCGAGGAAGGTCCTCACCTCGGCGACGCTCCCTGGCATCGAGTTCGCGATCTGGACGGCGAGCGGCCTCTCCATCTGGCCCTTCTCCATCAGCTCTTGAACGAGCTTCTCCGCTTCCTCGGCGCTCAGCTTAGCGAACCTTATCGTGTAGTCGAGGACCCTCCTCTGGAGGGGGTCGAGCTCCTCGACCTTCGCCTCGAGGAGGCTCTTCGCCTCGGCTACGGTTATCTCCTTCTTCTCCGCGACGGACATCCTTCTAGCCCTCCAGGTGCTTCCTTATGTGCTCGGGGCGGGCCGTGAGGGTCTTCACCTTCTTCGGGTAGGGTATCTCAAGGATGTAGGCGTCGCCGCGCCTGGCGATGACCTTGGCGACGTGGCCCTGGTACCTCTTATGGGGCATGCCCTTGTGTATGGCTGGGTCGATGTTGATGATGACCTTGTCCCCCTCCTCGTAGGTTGTGAGGAGCCTGCTCAGGGGCTGCTTGCCCCGCTCCCTCACCTTCTTGGTGAGGACCGACCTGCTCTTCCTCTGTGGTCCCTTGCTCTTCGGCATTTCCAGTCACTTACCCAAACTTGAAGGGCATCCGCCGCATGCGTCGGCTACCTTTTAGCTGTTTGAGCATCTTCCTCATAGCATCGTACTGTTTAATAAGCTCTCTTATTTCGGACTCCTTCGTCCCGCTGCCCCTGGCGATGCGGCGTATCCTGCTCGCGTTGATGATGTGTGGGTCCTCCTTCTCCTCGACGGTCATGCTCTGGATGATCACCTTCCACCTGTCGAGGCGCTCCTCGGCGTTCTCCAGCTCGGACTCTGGCAACTGGTAGCTGAAGCCGGGGATCATGCTGATGATCTTCTGTATCGGCCCCATCTTCCTCATCGCCTCGAACTGGTCGTACATGTCCTGGAGGTTGAACTTGCCGCTGAGCATCTTGTAGACGTCCTTCTCAGACGGCTCTATATCGGCCTCCTTCACCTTCGCTATGAGGCCGTCGATGTCGCCCATGCCTAGGAGGCGGCCTATGAAGCGGCTCGGGACGAACGGCTCTAGGTCCTCGATCTTCTCGCCCGTGCCGATGAACTTGATGGGGGCTCCCGTTGCGGCGACTCCGCTGAGGGCTCCACCGCCGCGGGCTGTGCCGTCGAGCTTGGAGACGATGATGCTGCCGACGTCCGTCGCCTCCTTGAACGCATGGGCCTGCGCTGACGCCTGCTGGCCTATTGTGCCGTCGAGGACGAGGACGATCTCCTGGGGCTTAACAGCGGCTGCTATCTGCTGCATCTCCTCTATCAGCCCCTTCTCCTCCTTGTGGCGGCCGCTGGTGTCGAGGATGACGACCTCGTACCCATTGAAGCGGTCCACGCCACGCCTGGCAAGAGCCGCAGGGTCTTTGGCTTCCGGCTCGCCGTAGAAGTCAACCTTGATCTGCTCCGCCAGCTGCTTCAGCTGGTTATAGGCGCCTGGGCGGAAGGTGTCTGAGGTTATGAGTCCCGTCCTGAGCCCCCTCTTCTGGTAGTATCGGGCGAGCTTTGCGGCGGTCGTCGTCTTGCCGCTGCCCTGGATTCCGACGAGCATGAGGACGTTCTGCCTCCCGGGCTGGACCCTGATCTCCTGCTGCCTCTCGCCGACGAACCTCGTCAGCTCGTCGTAGACGACCTTCACCACGTGCTCGCGTCTGCTGATCCCCGGCGGCAGCTCCTCCTTGAGGGCGCGGCGCTCAATGTTCTGGCTGAGCTCCATGACGAGCTGGACGTTGACGTCGGCCTGGAGTAGTGCTCGTTGAAAGTCTCGTATCAGCTCCTTGACCAGCGCCTCGTCGACGACGGGCGCCCTGATCACCTTCCTCAGGGCGTCGTAGAGGCTTGAGCCAAGCTTATCCAGGACCAAGTCGGCGTGTCTCCGATTTGTTCGTTACTTATTTCAGGGGCGGGCTTGTAAATGTTGCCTCAGCCGCCCTTCTTGGGGACGAAGGCGACGGCCCTCACCGGCGAGCCTGTGCCGCCTCCTATCGGGAGGGGGAACGCCATGAAGTAGGCTCCTGTCGGCGGGACCCTGCCGAGGTTCGTGGCGTTCTCGAGGATGAGTATCTTTCGGGGCAGGAGTACCCTGTGGGCTCGCTCCTCTGGGTCGGCGTCTGAGTCTATCGTCGGCGTGTCTCCGCCCACGAGCTTGACGCCTTTCCCGGCTAGGTAGAGGGCCGCCTCCTCTGAGAGGCCGGGGTTGTTCCTCAGGTAGGGCTGCTTTTCCACCCCACCGGGAACCTTCCAGTTCCTCGTCCAGCCGAAGTCGAAGAGGACGACATCCCCCTCCTCGATTGGGGCATGATTCCTTTCCCACTCCTCGATCTCTCTGCGGCTGACGAACTCCCTCTCCTTCTTGTGCCTCATGTCTACGACCAGGAGGGGGCCCATCCAGTTTGTGAGGGGGACATTCTCGATGGTTGGGCCGCCGACGCCGGCTAGGTGGAACGGGGCGTCGACGTGGGTGCCCGCGTGCTCGAAGACGAGGACCATGTAGGTGTTGAAGCCGTCCCCCCGCTCCTCCAGCTTCCAAGGTACATGACCGTAGGGGACCTGGGGCCGGGGCATACCGTCCTCTAGGACGTGGCTGAGGTCGACCACCTCGTAGCCTTCTAGAGCCTCTTCTAGGGAAGGCTTGACCATGATTAGAAGATGGTTTTATGAGGGAAAATGTTGCCGGTCAGAGGAGCCTGACCTGCCTGAGCATATCCTCGACGGCCTCGTCAGCCTTGGGCGCAAGGGGCAGCAGCGGCCCCCTCGGAAAGCCAGCCCCGTACCCCATCTTGTTCAGCGCTGCCTTGATGGCGGCGATCTGGGGGCTCTCGGCTACGAGCACCTTGTTGACGAAGCTCGCCGTCAGCTGCTGCCTCCCCGCCTCCACGAGGTCGCCCTTCCTGAACGCCTTGTACAGGGAGACGCAGTGCCCCGGTATGACGTTCCCGACGGCGACGATGGCGCCCTCGCCGCCGAGGGTCAGCGTCGGCAGGATCATGTCCGCCGCCCCGCTGAGGCAGCTGATCCTCTCGCCGCAGAGCCTTATGACCTCGGCCATGGTGCCCGGGTTGCCGCTGCTGTCCTTGATGCCGGCGAGGCCGCTGCACTCGGACGCGATCCTGGCGACGACCCTGGGGCTTATCGAGTAGCCGGTGAACTTTGGGACGTTGTAGAGGATGACCGGCAGTTTGGTCGCGCCTAGAACCCTTGCGTAGTGCTGGAATAGCTCCTCGTCGGTGGGCTTGAAGAAGTACGGCGTCGTGACGAGGGCCACTTCGGCGCCCGCGTCTGCCGCCTCCCTCGTCATCTCGATCGTCTCCCGCGTGCCCATGGCGCCTGTGCCCGCCATGACCTGCGCCCTGCCGTCGACCCTGCCGACGACGAACTCTACGATGCTCATCTGCTCCCCGCGGCTCAGGTAGGGGCCCTCGCCGGTGCTCGCGTTCGCCACGATTCCGGAGACGCCCGAGTCGATCCAGAAGTCGATGAGTTCGCCTAGCGAGTCGTAGATGATGTTGCCCTCCGCGTCGAAGGGGGTGACGTTCGGCACGTAGATGCCTTCGAGCCTCAAGGCCGATCCTGATGAATAGGGGCGAGGTGGTTAAAAACTGGTTCGGGCGCCACCTTTTTAGTCGCGGGGGCGGAAGGGCTTCTCGTCCATGGCTCGCCGAGGCAGTTACCCCGCGGGGGTTCCCTTCAGCGTCAACTACCCAGAGATGCCGCTCCACGGCTTCCTCGAGAACTCGGCGAGGAAGTTCCCGGAGAGGGTGGCGACCATCTTCCTCGGGGCCAAGGCGTCCTACGGCCAGCTCTGGGATCAGTCCCTGAGGCTGGCCGGGGGCCTGCGTGGGCTCGGCGTGGGGAAGGGCGACAGGGTCGGGTTCCTGCTCCCGAACACGCCGCACTTCGTCGTCGCCCTCAACGCGGTCAGCGCCGCCGGAGGCATATCTGTGCCAGTGAGCCCCCTCAACTCGGCCCAAGAGATCGGCAGGGAGCTCGAGGATACGGAGGTCTCCGTCCTCTTCGCCCTCGACAGGCTCCTCGACAGGCTCCCTGAGGGGAGGTGGGGGAGGCTAGTGGTCGCTGAGGCGTCCTCCTACGCTCCAGTACGCCTGCAGGTGGCTAGCAGGCTGCAGCCGAGGAAGGCTCCGAGGGACGCGTTGAGCTTCGAGGAGCTCGCCAGGGCTGAGCCGCTGGAGGGGGCGTCCCACGTCGACGCGAAGGAGGACGTCGCCGCCATCCTCTACACCTCGGGCACCACGGGGCAGCCGAAGGGGGTGATGCTCACCCACTACAGCCTGGTGGCGAACGCCCTACAGAGCTACCACTGGCTCAGGGGCTGGGGGTACAGCCATAAGCCTCAGCCGGCTGGGTGGCCGGTCATCCTCTGCGCCGTCCCCTTCTTCCACGGCTACGGGCTGAACGTCCTCGACGAGGCGGTGAGCTTCGGCTGCACCCTCGCTCTGGTTCCTGACCCGAAGCCCGAGGCGATCATGGCGGCGATCCAGGAGACGAGGGCGACCCACTTCCCGGCGATCCCCCGCTTCATACGCGAGGTCCTTAAACACCCCGCCCTCACCAGGTACGACCTCACGAGCCTGACGAGCTGCTCAGTAGGCGGAGCCTCCATCGAAAAGAGGTACATCGATGAGTTCGTCAGGGCGACGGGGGCCAGGTTCTACCAGGGCTACGGGCTGACGGAGGCGGGGCCGAGCACCCACGGCACCCCCGTTGAGGGGGGCCTTAGCCCGAGGAGCGTCGGCCTCGCCTTCCCCGACACCGAGGCGAAGATCGTTGACCTCCAGCTCGGCGAGGTCGAGGTGCCCCCAGGCGTTGAGGGTGAGCTCGTCGTCCGCGGCCCGCAGGTGATGAAGGGCTACTGGAGGGCGCCGGAGGAGACGGCGAGGGTGCTGAGGGGCGGCTGGCTCTACACCGGAGACATAGCCCGCGTCGACGAGGAGGGCTACCTCTACATCGTGGGGAGGAAGCGTGACAGGATAGTCGCCGCCGGGCGCACCGTCTGGCCCGTCGAGGTCGAGGAGGCCCTCCTGAGCTTCCCCGGCGTCGAGGCCGCGATAGCCGTCGGGGCACCTGACCCCCTCAGGTGCAGCACCGACATCCAGGCCTTCATCGTCCTCGGCCCAGGCGTCGACGGAGAGGGGGTCGAGGAGCGGCTTCTAGACCACTGCCGCGGGCTGCTTGAGCCCCATAAGGTCCCTGGCAGGATCGAGGTCGTCACCTCGCTTCCCCAGACCCAGATGGGGAAGGTGGACAGGCTCGCGGTCGAGGCCCAGGTCGAGAGGGGGGTCAGGGAGTACATCGAGGGTGCAGACCAGTCTACAGGGGTCTCAGGTCGGAGAGGCGACTAAGCTTGGATAAAAAGCTCGGCAGAGAGGTCCTAAGGGACAGGATAGCCAGGATCATCGCCGCGACGAGGTACCCCTTTGTCGACCAGGAGAACTGGGACGAGGACAGGACCGTGATCATCAACCCGATGGGCGGGGAGGCCTGGGGCGTCGAGGGGCCTGTGGGCTTGGTCTACCCCAGCGTCGTGGTCCTGAACCCTGACGGCAGCGTCCGCGAGCTCGGGGAGGTGGAGATGTTGGACTCAGTGACACTCGCCCAGGTGCCGAAGTGGAGGCTCATCTCCCAGAGGACCGGGCGTGGCGAGCGATTCAAGAAGTTTTTCCTCTACGTCCCGGAGGGGGCGGAGGCCGAGGCTGAGAGGCTTCTCGAGGAGAATCACATCGAGTACGCCGGCCTCAGGGCCTGGTCGATAAGGGATGGCGTGTTGATGGTCAGGCCGGTGAAGACGCCGGACATGGCCGAGGACCACAGGGTCTCCTAGCCCGTGGTGGGGAGCATGACGCTCGCCAGGTACTCCTTCACCTGCGTCCTCGTGTCGTCGTCCGAGAAGCCTTTCAGCTCCGCGTCGACGTAGGAGTCCATAGTCCAGGCGACTTTCCCCGTCGCCTTGCTGTAGGCGACCAGGTGGGCGTCCTCCAGCATCTGGAGCTCGCTGTAGAACTCCTCTGGTATCCTGCCCGCGGATCCGTAGACAAGCGAATAGAGTTCGCCCCTCTTCACTTCCCCCTTCTCGCGGACCACCATGGCGAGGACGAGCGTCTCGCGTGGCAGGACGCGTATCCTGGCAGCCATGTCGCGGACAAACTTCTCCTTTATCGCCTCCCTGAGGCGCTTCGAGACGTCTATGCTGATGAACTGGGTCGGCCTGTCGAACTGGAGGATCTGGTGCATCCTGGCGTCCACGATGAGGTTGATGTCGTCCACCGAGATGCCTCCCCCCGCCCCCTTCGCGCTAAGGACGCTCTGGACAGTAGCCGCCTCGAGCCGCGCCACCTTCGCCGCGTTCTTCTCGAGCTCACGCCTTAGGAGGGCGACCTCGTCCCTCAGGGTGGTTACCTCCGCCTCCCTCCGGCTCAGCTTTGCCTCCAGCTCCTCGATCCTCCTTGACGATTGGGACGGGTCCCTCGCCTTGTCCCTGTCGATGGGCAGGATGTCGCCGAGCCCACCTATCCGCTCCTTGAGGCTGGAGGGCGCCTTTGGCGGTGGGTCCCCCACGGGGATCTGCCTCCCCTTGGGCTTGGGCTCCTCCAGGGGATTCTCGAGGTAGTCCTTGATCTTACCGACCGGCACCTCGCCCGTCGCGACCCTCCTCCCGAGCTTGTAGGGGACGCCGGCGGGGAGCACGTATACCTTCTTCAGCTCGTTTCCGAGGACCGCGTAGAAGTGGCCGAGGGGGAGCGCCCTGATCTCCTCCGCAGAGAACCTGTTCCTGCCGAGTATCTCGCGGACCCTCTCCACCTCGTGGGCCTCGCGCTGCCTCCCCAGGATCCAGTTGTTGCACTGGCGGAGGGACGTCTTGTCGACGCCCGCGATGTCCTGGCTGTCGATGAAGAGGAAGTTGCCTATGGCTGCGCCCTTGCGGATGAAGGTCTCGGCGTAGAGCTTAACGGGCGTGTTCCTGCCCTGGGGGAGGTGCTCCCAGGCCTCTGGGATGATGACGATGACGTCCCTCAGCTCAGAGATGACGTGCTCCATGGTGCTGCGGATGACGAGGCTCTGGAGCTCCACCGACATCTCCGTGAGGTCCATCACGTTGATGCCGTCCTTCAGCTCCAGGGTCTTCGAGAACTGGAACTTCTCTATCTGGGGCACGACGATCTTCAGGTACTCCTCGAGTGCGGTGTAGATGTTCTCCGGCAGCGAGCCGCCCGAGGACTCCGCCTTGAGCATCGAGATGTTCTCCATCACCTCTCGGAGCGTCTTCGCGCCCTTCGTCGCCCTCATGATCCACGGCCGCTCGAATTTGAGCTTCTCCCTGAGCGTCGCCTCCAGGAGGCTGGCAACGTACTGCCAGTCTGCCCGCTCGTTGAAGAAGGGCAGGATCTCGTTGTAGGCGTTGAAGCCCTCCTCGCCCCTTTTCGCCTTGAAGGCGATGGCCCTCTTCCCAGACCTGCTTATGATGGCCTCGAGGGTCGTCGTCTTTCCCGAGAGTTGGGTCATCCCCGTCACGACGGTGTGGTGGAGCCTCATCTGCACCTCCTTGCCGGTGCCGACCTCGAAGCCGAGCAGAATCCTGTTATCAGACAAGCCCTACGCCCCCTGGATCAACCCCTCGCTGGGTTTCAGGAGATAGTATACGCCTCCAAGTTTAAAGAATGAGGGTATCCCAGGACACTAAGCCCTAATAATAGGCGGAGGTGAGCTGCTGCTCGTGGCTAATAGCCGGGCATGGAGCCGTACCCTTCCTCCTTTTTTCCGTCTAATAGCCTGAGGACGAAGGAGCCCAGGGGCTTCACCTCCGCGAGCCTCCTCTCCTCGACCGAGCCGTAGCTTATCATATTCAACTCCCGGAGGATCCGGGCGTTGAGCTTCAGTGTCGACAGCGGCACGCCTGATTCTTCGGAGATCTTTTTAAGGAGGCTGGTCAACGTACGCCTCTCGTCTCCCACGTTGGCCAGAATCAGAACCTGGTTATCGTTAAGGGTTCTAAGAAGAAGTCTCCGAAGGTCGGCTAAGCCGCCGTCTGATATTGGAGCCGATGCACGACCTGCACCATGGACAGATGCTTCTGCCCCCCTTTTTAAGCTTGATGGGCAGGAGAGGCTGCCCCGCCGGTGGACGCCGACACCATGTAGGCGAGACGACGGTTGCAACCGACTAAGGCTTTAATACCCATTCCTCAATTTGTCTGGTTCAGGTATCCCATTGAAGTCAACGCCAAGCAAGACTACGAAGCTCGCGGGGACGGCCCTCCTCGCCGCCCTCGTCGTCGTCTTCGACTACGCCCTCAAGTTCTCGGGGCTCAAGATACCGTTCCCGTGGATGCCGATGCTCAAGTTCGACTTCACGGGCGTCCCCATAGCCCTCTCTCTGCTCCTCTTCGGCCTCCCCTCCGCGGGGACCACCTCCCTCGTCGCGGGCGTCGCCATAGTGGCGAGGAGCGGCGACGTGTTAAGTGCGTCGATGAAGGTCATCGCCGAGTTCACGACGGTCCTCGGCATGTGGGCTGGACTGGCCCTCGCTTCGAGGGTTGGAGCCGGCAGGGGGGCGGGGAAGGCCGCCGCCTACGTCCTCGGCGTCCTACTCAGGGTAATCTGCATGGGCGTCGCGAACCTTGTAGTGATGCCAGCATACTACGGCATTCCGTACCCGGTGGCCGTCGACATGACGCCCTTAATAGCCGCTTTCAACGTCGCGCAGGGCTCCCTCACCGTCCTTCTCGGCTACTTCCTCCACGAGGCCTACCTGCGTCGCGTCGGAAACCAGCCGAAGGTGTGAAGAGACGCCGACCCGCCGCTGGTTTTATACCCTCAAAGCATATAGAAACTTGGTTGTCATGGTCAAGGAAGCAGCTTTCAGCTGGATAGACCAGAACGAGAAGAAGATCACAGAGATCAGCGACAAGGCCTGGGGATTCGCTGAGGTAGGCCTCCAGGAGCACAACACGTCGAAGCTCTTCGCGGACTGGATCGAGAGGCAGGGATTCAAGGTGGAGCTGGGCGTCGCGGATATGCCGACGGCCTTCATCGCCACCTGGAGCAACGGCAAGGGACCCACGATAGGACTCCTGGGCGAGCTCGACGCTCTCGCCGGGCTCAGCCAGAAGGCGGTGCCCTACAAGGAGCCCGTCAAGGAGGGGGCGCCTGGCCACGGCTGCGGCCACAACATGCACGGCACCACGGCTTTAGCCGCCGCCGTCGCCATGAAGAGGGCGATGGAGGAGAAGAAGATCGGTGGCACAGTCAAGATGTACGGCTGCCCCGCCGAGGAGACACTCGTCGGCAAGGTCTGGCTCGTGCGCCACGACCTCTTCAAGGGCGTAGACGCCTGCCTCAGCCACCATCCGGGCTCAGCTAACACCGCCGGCACAGGCAGCAGTAACGCCTTGAACAGCTTCAAGGTCCACTTCTACGGCCGCACCGCCCACGCCGCCGGCGACCCTGAGAACGGGATCAGCGCCCTCGACGCCGTGGAGCTGATGAGCAACGGAGTCAACTTCATGCGGGAGCACATAATCGAGAAGGCGAGGGTCCACTACGTCACAGAGTACGGTGGAGGGCAGCCGAACGTGGTGCCGGCGTACGCCAGGGTATGGTACTACGTCCGTGGCCCTGAGCGGGAGCAGGTCGACTACATCTACAACTGGGTCCTCCAGATAGCGGACGGCGCGGACAAGATGGCGCGCACCACCCACAAGGTGGAGTTCCTCACAGGCTGCTACAACGTCCTCCCGAACAAGGCGCTCTGCGACGTCATCGTCTCCAACATGCGCGAGGTCGGGGCGCCGGTCCACGACGAGGAGGAGATCAATTTCGCCAAGGAGATGAACAAGAGCATAGACCCGATGCAGAAGAAGGAGGGGCTCAGGAAGTCGAAGCGACCCAGCTGGGAGAAGCTCCTCGACACACTCTTCGACGAGCGCATCCTCGACGACTACCAGGCAGGCGAGGTCGGCGCCGGCAGCACAGACGTGGCGGACGTTAGCTGGGTTACGCCGACGAAGGAGTTCAGCACCGTCACCTGCATGCTGGGCACCCCCGGCCACAGCTGGCAGTTCGCAGCCCAGGGCGGGATGAGCATCGGCCACAAGGGGCTCATCTTCGCCACGAAGACCATGGCGGGCGCGGGGCTCGACCTGATGACGAAGCCGAAGCTCCTCAGGGGCGTGAAGAAGGAGTTCAAGGAGAGGCTCGCCGGCAGGAAGTACAAGCCTCCGATACCCCTCGACCTGAAGCCGCCGCTCAAACAGTTCTAATCATTTCATCATCTTTTTTTCTCCACATCCCTTTATTTCTCAGAATCAGTTATAGATGCTACAGCAGAGAGAGATGTGATGAAGGTTCCGTTCTACCAGGTCGACGCCTTCACCTTCGAGCCCTTCAGGGGCAACCCGGCCGCCGTCTGCCTCATGTCATGCGGGCTCGAGGACGAAACCTACCAGTCCATCGCGAAAGAGATGAACCTCTCAGAGACCGCTTTCGTTGAACCCGCCGAGGAGCGGGGGCTCTACAGGCTCAGATGGTTCACCCCGAAGAGGGAGGTTCCCCTCTGTGGACACGCAACCCTCGCCACGGCTCACGTCCTCTTCAGGCACCGTGGAGTCAGGAGGAGGCGGCTGACCTTCGAGACCCTCAGCGGCATTCTCTACGCAGAGAGGGTGAAAGATGGCGTCAGGCTCGATTTTCCGAGGAACGACCCTGAGGAGGTCGAACCGATAGGGGCTATCCTGAGGGGTCTAGGCGTCACTAAATACGAGGATTTTCAGTACTCCCATACGAACCAGAAGCTGATCGTTCGCCTCGGGGACGAGGAGGAGGTCAGGCGGTTGAAGCCGAGGTTCGGCGACCTCCTCGAGGTGGAGGACACCCTCGGCTGGAGAGGAGTAATAGTCACAGCCCAGGGGGCCGGACGATACGACTTCGTCTCGCGGTACTTTGCGCCTTGGATGGGCGTCGACGAGGACCCCGTCACCGGCTCCGCTCATACGGTACTCGCCCCCTACTGGGCGAAGGTCCTTGGAAAAACCGTCTTCAGAGCCTACCAGGCCTCCGAGAGGGGAGGCGAGCTGATCCTGGAACTGTCAGGGGATCGGGTCTTCATGACAGGCGGAGCTGTCACCGTAGCGTTGGGTACACTTACCTTCTGATCCCCTGCAGCTGGTCCTTTGCAGCGAACTGCTTCTTGTAGAGCTCCCTCACCTTCTGGAGGGTGTCGGCGTCCTCGGGGCCTTTGTCGTCCCTGATCCTGGTTATTCGGGCGAACCTGAGGGCGAAGCCCGAGCGGTAATGAGGGCTCCTCTGTACCTCGTTGAAGGCGACCTCGACGACGACCTCAGGGCGGACGGTGACGGTATAATCTGTCTCGCTGACCTTTATGGCCTGGAGCCTCTTGGTCATCCACCTGAACTCCTCGTCGGTGAGCCCCTTGAAGGTCTTCCCGACGACCTTCCACTCGTCTCCGTCCCTGGCGGCGAGGTGGTAGTTGCTCAGCCAGTCCTTCCTCCTTCCCGTCCCCCAGTCTGCGGCGGCTATGACGAGGTCGAGTGTCTCGGTTGGCTTGAGCTTGAGCCAGTCCTTCCCTCGGGCGCCGGGCGAGTAGGAGCTGTCCAGCCTCTTCGCCATCAGCCCCTCGTGGCCGGCACTCATCGCCGTCCTCAGGAATGCTTCGGCCTCTTCCGGGCTGTTCGTTACGGTGCGCTCGGCGAGGAGCTCACTCGGCGCCATCTTGCTCAGAATCGACCACCTAGTCTCGTACGGCTCGTCTATGAGTAGGGTGCCGTCGAGGTAGAGGACGTCGAAGAGGTGGAGCCTGAGGGGTATCCGCCTCGCCTCCTCATCGACCTCGTTGACACGGGTGAAGCGGCGCATCAGGTCTTGGAAGGGGAGGGGCTTACCCTCGGGGCCGACGGCGGTTATCTCGCCCTCGACGATGAGTCCTACCCTGGGGAGGAATCTGATGACGACGTTGACGATGTCCGGCACGCTCTCCGTCACGTCGGTGAGGCGGCGGCTGTAGACCCTGACCTCGTCACCGAGGCGATGTATCTGGACGCGGGCGCCGTCGAACTTGTACTCGAAGACGGTCCTGCCCCCGTGCTCCCTAAGCGCCTCCTCTGCGTCGTTGGTGGTCTCCGCGAGCATCGGCTTCAGAGGCACGAATAGCTCGGGCTTGACGCCGCTAAGCCCCTTCTCACCTTGGGTGACGGCGATGAGGGCGACCTCGCCGAGGTTCCCGGTGAGCATGAGTGCCCTCCTGACGAGGGCGAGGGGCGTCCCGGACGCCTCGGCGAGAGCCTCGAGCATGACGCCCTCGTTGACGCCTATCCTCATCTCGCCGAAGATTATCCTGACGAGGACCTCTACCTCCTCCCTGCTAGCGTCGCTGATGAGGCCGACGAGGAGCCGTTCCTTCAGCTTCCGGGACCTTGCGCCGGAGGTCTCAGCGATCTCGCTTAGAGTCGAGTGGACGCGTCGGATGGTTAGTTGATCCCTCAGGAGGGTCGTCTGTCTCCCCTTTTCGAGAACCCTCTTCATGGTCGACCAGCCGACCTCCAGGGTGCGTGGGTCGAACTCCGGGAAGACCTGGCCGACCACGAGGAGGACCGCCGGGCCCACCTCGTCGGGCTCCAGGCCTAGGAGGAACTCCGAGATGAGGCGTGCCTTCTCCTTCCTCGAGCCCGTCGCCTCGAGGCTCCTGCAGAGCTCGGCCAGGCGGATGAACGGCGTCGAGGCCAGGGCTAGGCTCCCCCCTCCATCCAGCGGCTGAGGCTGCTCTGCCCCCTAGCCCTCCTCATCCTCCTCACCATCGTCTCGACCCGTTCCCTGCTGAAGCTGCGCTCGCCGCAGAGGAAGCCGTGGAGCCCCTCCTCATCGAGCCCGCCCTCCTCCAGGCTATATTTGTCTGTTACATCTGGCTCAAGATATATTCGTCGTATGGCGTCCACGTCGGGCGGGAGCTTCGCCACGATCTCCGGGGATAATCCTTCGATGCTGCCGTGGGCCCTGATGAGCTTGAGGGCGGTCTTGGGCCCTATCCCCCTCACTCCCTGGTTGAAGTCGGTGCCGATTAGTATGGCGAGGTCGATGAGCTGCTCCCGCGTGACGCCGATGCCCTGTAGGAGGCCTTCCAGCTCTATGATCTCGGGCTCGAGCTTCCTCGCTCGCCCCTTGCTCGGGAGCCACTCCTCGCCTTGGATTGTGATGTATCGGACCAGCCTGGGCGCGCCGAAGAGGAGGCTATCGTAGTCCTGGCTGTTGCTAGCCCAGACGTCGCCCCTGGCGGCCATGTACGCGGCCTGGGCCTCGCCCTCCGATGGCGCCTGGACCCAAGGGATGCCTAGGAGGTCGAGGAGCCTCTTTGCATCCGCTATTCCCTCAGACGTCAGCCTCCCAGTCATCACGGCCTTGGAGAAGGCGGCCTTGTAGTCGCCAGCGGCGACGGCGACCCTATACTCCTCCTCGGATTTCTCCCGAGCCTCCCTCCTGCTCTCAACCTCGGCCCTCTTCAGCTCTGGCGGCCTCCCGTCGAAGACGAAGACCAGCCTCATGCCGTAATCGGCTATCAGTCGAGTGGTCCTGAAGGCGAGGCCTACGAGGTGGGACGTCACCCTCCCCTCCGAGTCTGTGAGGGGCGAACCGTCCCTACCCCTGATCAGTGCCAAGAACTGGTGAAGGACGACGAAGGCGTCGACGGCGAAGCTCTTGCCCCTCAGATCGTCTAGGGAGACCACACGCTTGACGACGATGGGGGTGAGGTTGACTCCCAACTGAATCAGTTCTAACTAAGCCGAGGCGGTTAAATTGGTTACCTACAGCCCGCCCGTCACGAGTGGTAGAGGACGGCGAGGGCGTAGAGGGCGACGATGGAGGGGACCAGATACCAGTAGACCTTGTTGAGGTCGGATCTATAGTACTGGTTCGTCAGGATGAGGCAGAGGTGCATCGGCGAGATGGTGTAGCCTGAGACTAGGCCGGCGAACATGATAGTGAGACTGTGAACGTCGAGACCGACCACCAGCGGCAGGAGAAGGGGGAAGATAATGCCGATACCCATCGTCGGAGTCCCCGAGATAGCCCCCACTAGGATGGGGACGAAGATCATGAGGGCGAGAATCGGGACGCCGCTGGATATGATGTCCCTGAACACGCTCTCGACGGAGCCCGAGGTGACCATCATGTACCTGAAGTAGAGGGTTGCGAAGACCGCGGTGACTATGTCCCACTTAACTCCCTTCCTGAGGAAGCCAAATGTCCTGCCGGCGTCGACCCTGTTAAGCGCCACGACGATGACCACGCCTATGGCGACGGAGAGCCATATGGAGACTCCGACGAGGGTGAGGGCGACGGCGACCAGAATGGGCGAGAGCCCCGTTAGGGCGGCGAGGTAGTTCTTCTCGCCCACGTCTTCGCGATGGTCCTCCTTCACGAACCTCCAGCTGACCAGGAATCCTATAGCCCAGGCCGCGACGAAGAGGGGCAGGTTGGATATTATGAAGTCTCGGAGGGCGACGCCCGCAAGGCTCGAGGCCAGGATCGTCGTCGGTGAGATCGGCGACGCCCAGTACCAGACGTGCCTGAACCAGACGTTTATGTAGGTCCTCTGCTCGGGCTTCAGCCTCAGCCTCTCCGCCTCTGGCTCGTTGAATGGTGCGGACATAAGGGCGCCCCCGGGCATGGAGAGTATGCCGAAGAGGGCGGGTATGAGGGCGAGGAGTACCCTGCTCGGGAGGAAGCTCCTGAGGCTCTGGATAAGCTTCTCCATCATCCCGGTCTCCTTCAGGGCGTAGCTGAGCACCGTTATCAGGGCGACGGAGGCGCAGAGGTCCCATGTGGCGTAGTCAGAAGTCGTCCTCACGAGCACGTCCCAGAAGATGGTGAACGGCTTCCCCGAGGTCACGCCTATTATGGCGGAGGCGACGAGGATGGTGAGGGCGAAGTCGACCGCCTTGAACCGAAGGACGAAGATGATGACGAAGGCGATGACGATGCCGATGAGCTCGATCATTGTCCGGCCAGCTTAATCACACCGATACGATGACACACAATAAAAAACCTTCCCAGAGACCCACCGGGGCTGAGGAGCCCGAGGGCATTGGGCTGAGGGCCGGTGCGCGAATCCGCAAAATTGGGTTTCCTGTAATTGCCTCCTCTCTCAGAGGGCCACGAGCCTGACAAGGCGCTCCTCGATCATCTTCCTCGGCAGGGCGCCGAGAGTCCTGTCGACGAGCTTCCCGTCCTTGAAGTAGAGGAGGGTGGGGATGCTCATTATCCCGAACTTCATCGCCACTTTACTGTTCCTGTCGACGTCGAGCTTGCCGAAGACCACGTCCTGCCTCTCACCGGCAAGCTGCTCTATGATGGGGCTTAGCATCCTGCACGGGCCGCACCAGGCTGCCCAACAGTCTAGGACGGCCATACTGTTCTCCGCGACGAACTCGTCGAAGGTGGCGTCTGTCACCTCGACGGGCTTACGGTTAGCTTCCATTGGAATCATCCTATTGTTTGGGGATGGGTGAATATAAATAAAATCACTCGGTGAATGTGGAGGCGGGGGGCTGCAGACGAGGGGCTAGCAGGTTGTCAGGTACCTGCCGTACTCCCATGGCGTGATCTTCGGCCTGCTGGTCGCCCAGTCCGTACCCACGTACTTCAGGTACTCGTCGTACTCCGCCCTCTTCGCTCGGACGAGCCTCCCAGCGATGTAGTCTCCGAGGGCGCCAGAGACGACTGGGTCCTTCTCGAAGACGTCGACGGCCTCGCCGAGGTTCTCCGGGAGCATCTCCATGTCCTTCGTCTTCTGGTGGTAGAGGTTCTCGTCGAAGGGTTCGGGCGGCTCGACCTTGTGTTTGACGCCGTCGAGGCCCGCCTTGAGCATCGCCATCGAGATGAGGTAGGTGTTCGAGGAGGGGTCTGGGTGCCTGTACTCGATTCGGGTGACCACCGTCTTGTCCCCCGGGTAGAGGGGTATCCTGACCAGGGCTGAGCGGTTACCGTAGCCCCAGCCGATGTAGACCGGCGCCTCGAAGTGGGGCACCAGCCTCTTGTAGCTGTTGACGAGCGGGGCGACGACCATGCTCATGGCGCTGGCGTGCCTCAGGATGCCGCC
>Ga0315291_10004748_pt1 | contig 17206 bp, 15 predicted proteins | sample YL17G12_20_MG_FD_203070 | JGI IMG/M metagenome (GOLD analysis project Ga0315291, IMG submission 203070) | Sediment microbial communities from Yellowstone Lake, YNP, Wyoming, USA - YL17G12_20 | ecosystem: Environmental > Aquatic > Freshwater > Lake > Sediment | place: USA: Wyoming | collected...
TATATTCTTATATAATCAATCGATTTGGCCTATGGAACGGTCGGATGATGAAATTTGCAGAACTCTGCGAAAATCCTTTGCTGTCTCGGCCAGGGGAACCTCGCGAAATTTTCCGTTTTCAATCCATAAAAAACGATCGATTTTCGGCAATCTTATGGGCCGATGGGAAATAATAAGACAAGTTTTTTTCATAAATCGGCGTTCTATAATATCACCAATGAAGCTTATAGAGGATTCATCCAGATGCGTCGTAGCCTCGTCGAAGATAAGGATGTCACTTACCCTCAATATTGCGCGCGCGATCGAAATCTTCTGCCTTTCACCTCCGGAAAGGCGAACACCGCGTTCTCCGATTTCGGTATCCAAACCACGGGGGAACTTCTTCACGAAATCCAGAACACCTGTGGCCTTGATCGCGTGCTCAAAATCGGACATTGCAGCTTGGGGAGCGCTGTAGAGGATATTGTTGCGGATAGTGTCCGAGAACAGAAAAGTATTTTGGGAGACTACTGAGATCCTATCCCTCAGGGAAACGGTTGATACCATAGCGATGGGGACTCCGTCAATCAGGATTTCTCCATCCTGAGGCTGATAAAAGCCCATGATCAGCTTGATAAGTGTGCTCTTCCCCGATCCGTTAGGGCCGGCTATGAGGATTTTCTCGCCCGGGAGGATTTGAAGATTAACACTATCCAGGATGCGCTTACCGGGTACATATCCGAAACCGACGCCAGAAAGCTCTATTCTCCCCTGAAGCGATGGCATCGTCTGGGCGCCTCTTTTCTCGTCCTCCGAAACAACCGTCAAGAGCTCCTGGACCCTCAGCAGGGCGACCTTGGCGGGCTGGAGCGTCATGCCCAGGTTCGCAAACATTTGCGTTGGTCCGAATAGCTGACCGAAATAAGCTGCAAAAGCCAGGTAACTGCCCAGGGTGAATTGCTCCGAGATGATTCTGCTGCCGCTCATCCAAAGGATCACAAAACCCGAGCCCGCGGCGATGAAGGAAACGGTCTCGGAAAAAAGCGACATAAGGACAGCCCTGCGGATGTTTACGTTTTTTAATTCATTTAAACGGCCCTGAAACTTAAGGCTTTCCCGGCCTTCGGCGCCGAAGGATTTGACGACTTCGACTCCGGAGAGGGAATCTTGCAATCCCTTAGAGAGGACCGCAGACTTCTCGTAGTATTGCCATGAGAGCCGCCGCAGGTCTCCAGTGAACAATCGCGAAGCTGTAAACAAGAGGGGAAGGAAAAGGAGAGCGATCAAAGTCAAGCTCGAATTAAGATGGAAAAGAACGGCCAGACAAAAGATAAATTGGCCGATCGAGATGACGACATAGACCAATGTGGAGGAGAAGAAGAGGTTTAATCCCTCTACTTCCCCGATTCTGGACATGAGATATCCGGTCTGGTGTTTGTCGAAAAAGGACATGGGGAAGCGAAGAATTCGATGGAAGAGATCCCTCTTAACATCTGTCATCACTTCCAGGGAATACCTGTTGAATGTATAGTTTGTGCCCCAGGAAATCCCGAATCGGGCGACCTGAACACTGAACAACGCGATGATAAGGATGTTGAGCAGGGGAAGATTTTTAGCTCCAATGGCCTTATCAATGATGATTTTCATAATGTAAGGGGACGGGAGCGCCATTGCCGAGAGTATCACCAATCCGAGCGCTCCCAAAGCCCCTCGTTTCCAATGCTTGCGGATGTACGGCCACATCCATCGAAGGTGAGCCCGGCTGATTTTGATGGTCTTGAAATCTACAGTCATCAGACGATTTCCAATTCAACCCATAGAAATCATCTCAAATTTCGAGGAAGATTGCAAGGCTAACGAAGAGAAATTCGATAAAAAAATCGAAGTCTGCATCAAGAACCTACGCATGGCCGCCGGTTTGGCAGTGAGACGGTCCTCTGTGTATGCGCCCGGCAGCCCGAGGTAACCCTCCTCACCGAACCCCTACCCTAAATGGGGGTGGAAGCTAGGGTGGTTGGTGATGAAATCAATGCATCCCGGGTGTCCATAAACCGGGCGGAGCGTGCGAAAAGATCCTCCCTCTAAAAATCAAAACCCTTTTCGTGGCTGAGACGATTACCCGCCACAAAATCGTCCTCAGCACCTTGAGCCAATTACCTGACCAAAGCCGTCAACTGGGCTTCACTCAGGGCACCGTTTCCCAAGTCGTTGCAGCTTGATAGCACCGGCACTATACACACAGAATGTTGCGACCTAACTCCTCGCTTATGAGTCAGGCCAAAGGAACTCGCCCATCACCGAAGCGATTTTGGTCGACGCTTCTTTCAAGGGACGAGCTCAGCCCGCGAGTGACGGCATCCACACTTCCCATCTTTCCACGGGCATGTCCTCTACGGCTGATTGTAGAGGTTACGTGATATTCGTGGGGAGAGGGTTTTTCCCTCTCCCCCTTCCGCTACATTTTAAAATTGGGCAAAGAATTCAACTTGATAAGCAGGTTGAGTCCCGCCGGGACAGCCACAGCCGCACCCGCCTACTGTAAAGGTGGCAGCTTCAACTTCTAATTCAAGAGGAAACCAAGGACCTTCAAAGCCGCATCTGCACCTACAGTAGGGTGGTTCTTCGCTGTTTACTTGTTGCGGTTTTCCGCCTCCGATTTCGATCATGGCACTCCTTTCGTTAATCCTGAATTGCCACAAAAGTCCCATCCCCAGTCATTTCGAAACAAGCAATTGACTTCACCTCCCTTCTTCAAGTTATTTTCATTTCCGATAAGTAATCGAGCCCTCTGGAATCGATTTCTAATAGTCGACAGTATAGCTTTAAAAAGGTTTCGTTGAGAACTTTCTGTATTTCACAATAATAATTCTTATAGCGGCCGTCGAAAGATCCATTGTAGTACGACTGAACATAGCAGATATCGCAAAGCCGAGAGCACCAGCAAGATGAACATGCAAAGTCACTTCGATCTCGGTAATCGAAAAGAAATATTTGCTTAATTCTCTCAATATTCATTCCTGAACGGACGTTTCCAAAATCGGGAGCCGAACCGACGCGCTCACATAAGGACATTCTCCCATCCACTGCAAAGTATATTTTCCGAGCCGCAGGCATGCAACAGGCATTCAAACTAGAATTTTCAATATGTTCGAGAAAAGTATATCTCTTATGGATAATCGCCAATTTTTTTTCAAGAACTTGTGCTGCTATCGGATGGGGTCTTCGGCCATCCTGAAAGGATTCGAAATAATCCTTTATCGTCCAATTTAAAACACTATAATCTATTCCGTCGTAATTCATTTGGGAGGGCGGGATGCTTCTTTGCTGATACGAAAAGGAAAGGCTAATGTCTTTTGGAATCCAAGGGTTGTCATTCCAAAAAGCCGCGATTTTGCTTATTTTCTCCTCAGAATAGGGAGGTGAATAAACCATATTCACGCTGAGTCGGTTGTATTCTTTGCCGAATGCATCGAGAAGATATTTCATTCCCCTTATGGTTTCTACAAATGAGCCCCTTCCATTTGAATAAATCCGATTTTCGTCATGGATGTCCTGCGGGCCATCGATACTTACATGAATACCGAATTCATTGGCAAAAAAATAATCAGCCATCTCGCGAGTCAGTAGAGTTCCGTTTGTCGTCAATGAAAAATAAAGCTTTTCTCTCGGGATCTTAGTTTTGGCATATCTAACACAGTCAAGAATAAATGGAAAACAAAGCAATGGCTCTCCCCCATAAAATGATATAGCAACTTTTTTTTTCAAACTGCTGTTGCTCGAAAGATGATCAATCGCCAGATAGGCGATATCCAGAGGCATATCCCTCGTTCCATGATTTCTTTTTTGATCAAAAGACGGACTATAAATGCAATACCGGCATCGAAGATTGCATCTTTCGGTCGTTTCAAGGATGATCTGGCCCAATGTGGTGTGGACGGACTCATCCCATTGGTCTGGTACCTGAATATTGATCCGAGTTGCCTTCATAACATTCTTCTCTTTAATTAATCTAATTATATTTTTAAGACCATCAATAATTTCATCCACGCAGCAGGAGTATCGGCTCATATCAAGAGCATCCTGAATCGGCAAACTGAGGAGATTATTCAGAAATGAATACTCGAAAGGACTGCAGGAATAGATCCGGTTTGTTCCAGTATCATAAAGATAATTAAATTTTTTTGCCTGAAAACATTTCATTATCGGTTTGGCTCCATTCCAAGCTTTAGCTGTTTCACTTGAGAATAGGCTAATTGTTTCAGTAAGAAAATCTTTCGGAACTAGGGCTTTTACCATAAATTCACCTCCTTTCTTATTGTAATCAACAATTTATTCTCTTGTTCGTTATCAAAACATTAACCTTTTCACTCGGACATTTGAAAAATGAAGGGAAGTTAACAACTATTTGTGAGGCATCTGGAACTTCTAGATGTAAAAGATCCAAAGCAGTGGGACCTCCGGGCTATACCATTTCTTCCCTTTTATTAAAGACTAGCTTAGGAGGCCTTTTCTGTCAATAATTATCGGTTATCGAAACTTTCCAATTGATATTACTATTTGTCTAGTCGACGGAGTTCCTCAGCGGGGAGATTTTTGGCGAATCAGCAGATCACTCATCGATCGTACTTGGGAAGGCCATATTTGAAAGGCATTGTGGAATCTAAGACTAAAGGAGGTCGGCCGATATCCAAATTCTAATGCAATACACTTTATTAACTTGGAGGTTAAAAGCAGATCCCCGAGAGAGTGGCAGAGCCTGATTTTATCAATAAAGCTTTTTAACGTTACGCCGGTCAGCCTTTTAAAATTCCTTGCAAGAAGCGAGATAGGAACTCCATCGTCGGCCTTAAGTTGCGTAACCTGCTTGATCTTTCCTCTCGCATCAATGATGCGTTGCTGGATTATGAAGATTGGCCTCATTGTCACTGGCAAACGAAAAATCGGCTGGGATATAATCCCTAGCTGTGCTTGAAAAGAGCTTTTTAGTTTAACACGTAGCATCGATTCAGATTGCATACTCCCACCGCGGAAAAGAGAGACGAGATATTTTGGAGAGAACGGGACGGAGCGCCTGAGAAGTGGCTGTCTGGCAATCACTAACGGAATACTTGCCCAGTTCGCTGCCAAACAGAACTTTATCGCACATACCTCGATTGAACACCTGTAGTCACAGGCAAATAGAAAACAAACAGGTGTGCAATCGATAACAGCACAACTCGAAGCCATGTTGATATTACGGACTCCTCTGTCAAAAATATCTGAAGCCCAAGTGGCTAACTTCCCGTCATTAGAGGGCACAAAAATAACCTCATGCCTCATTTGATCTCTCAGATTTAGCTGGTTCCCTTCTTGCATGTTGACAATCTCCTCTCATATACAAAACGGAATTAGTTTCGTTCTTAGGAGCTGCTGTACAGGGCAGCACATCCATTTGAGGCGTCCATTTTACTTGTGCAGAAAAACAACACGGTAATGTTGTCGGAGTATTTGCGAGGGTGATGATGATCCTGATGGAGTGCAGATCCAAAAAGACTTTCAAGACGCCGGGGATTGAATCTCTTCCAGACGCGACAAGGAAATGGCGATAATTCCGGTTGAAAAAAAAGATCGGAAAGGAAATCATGGCAAAGAAGGACTTCACCTAACTTCCCTTCTTCAGGACGCATGATACAGATAAAGTATTCATTGCCAGAGCTTCCTCTAAATCTGTTAATGGAGAAGCGATCCGCCGGCCATTCAAAGCTAGACTCGCAGGGCTGTTTTGTTCGGTGGATTAAAGGATAAGAGTTTTTTTTCGGCTCTGCCCGGTAACGGGCGATGTTTCGGCTCGATATCCCCCTTTCTCCACCGGAGGGCAGCAAAAATCGGGGCCCAGAAAATGTCAAGGACGGCGAGATAAGAGCCAAGAGCGTAGGCTCTATAACGAAAAGTGGGGTGAACATCGATAGTCTGGCGCAGTGGCAAGATTCATCTACGTCAAAAAACTTTCTTCATTTTATTGAAAAATATCGACAATAATCTTCTCACTCCAAGGAAAATCAGCGAAAGAATCCCCAAAAAAGCGGCGAGAATATTTGAAAGCGCCGACTCATTTCATCTTTAAACAGCCCACTTTTCAATTTTATAAAACATCGGGCTACGCGGACTCCTTAAAAGATGTTATAATAAACACAGGAGGGAAAAATGGTGCGGTTTAATTTTTTTATCATACTTCTTTTTGGAGCTGCGTTTATGGCGACAGGCGTAGGTCCCGGCCGGCAGAATCCCTATCCCGTCGTTACAACGGTCAAGGACGACGTGAAGATAATCACAAATCCCGATTACCCACTGGATGGCCGTTTCACCGGCAAGCTCACCGAGGAGATGTCCTGCGGCGAGGAGGCGACGCCTGAATCGGCGATGCTCAACAGACCTTTCGATCTCAGGATCGACGACCAAGGCCGCATTTATGTCATGGACGCCGGAGACGTCCACTTCAAGGTCTACGACGAAAGGGGAATTTTCCTGAGGGCAATTGGCCGAAAAGGCCAGGGGCCTGGCGAGTTGGGAGGCCTGGTTCTATTCGAATTGACGACGGACGGAAAAATCTGTGCCCTCGACGACCTGCAGCGGCGGGTCACGATCCTCTCGACCGACGGCCAATATCTTTACAGCTTTCCCTTGCAAGGCTCTCACCGTGGCCTGGATGTCGACGGACAAAGCCGCCTCTATCTCGGGAAATTCTCGCCCGTTGAAGAACCAAAGTTATCGACGGAATTTCGGGAGGTTCCTTGCGTCACCAGCATCTTCCGTGCCGACGCCTCGGGAAAAGAAATGGTCCATATGGCCGATATCCTCGGCGAATCCTTGGTCGAGAAAGCCATGTCGGGTGATAGCGGCATGACCCTCGGCGGCCCTTACTCGGTCATCTGGGCCGTCAGTCGACGAGGGAAGCTTTATGGCGGCTGCAATGAAACCTTCCGCCTCAACGCGTACGGGACGGATGGTAAGCTTGAATTCACCTTCGGACGGGAGTTCACGCCGCTCAAGAATCCCCGATATACGGGCCGGGTCGGCCAGAAAAAGACGATGCCGGCGTTCGAACGAGCTATCGTCTTCGACGAAAAAGAAAATCTCTGGCTCGAGTTGTCTAAGGAAGAGAAGACGAAAGGATTCACCTATGATGTGTTCTCGCCCGAAGGGATTTATCTCAAGCAGGTCAAGATCGATCAACGGATCTTCCAATTCAAGAACAGAAAAGTCTACAGCATCGTCCGGCCCGCAGACGGATATCCCTCGGTTAAGCGCTTCCAGCTGGAGCTTGTGCCGCAAAAATAGGCCTCTCACTTAATCCCGGCCAGAAGGGTCTTGATGTGATCCTGGTTAGGGTTGACAAGGGATTTTTCGAACGCTTTTGCCGCTTCACTTCATTCCGGTAGCGCACATTCACTAGGACCGCAGCAGGAGTATTGTAGTAGCGGATTTAAAGGATCATGCGGGGGTGTCAATGGGCATCCAAAAGTGTACCACTTATGGGAAAGTAAAAGTGTACCACCCCCTGGCATGGAAAGTTTCTACTAAGGCGTGGTGGACACGACTTCCCCTCCTTATTTTGGATAAGCCGGCTTGTTAAAGCCGTGGTTTTTGAGACGATAGCTGTGGCCCTTGATGTTGATCACTCGGGAGTGATGCAGGAGCCGGTCGAGGATCGCCGAGGCGATGACGGCATCGCCGAAAAGTTCCTGCCAGTCGACGAAGCTCTTGTTCGAGGTCAGGATCGTCGAGCTCTTTTCGTACCGGTAGGAGATGAACTGGAAGAACAGATAAGCCTCGCGGCTGTTGACGGGCAGATCTTGAGGATATACCCCTGACGGGCACCAAAAGCCATCCACAATGTGCTACCGCCACTTACTTAGACCTATATTGCAATTTATTATTATCATGCTCCATAAATTAATTTGAAGCTTTGGAAAGCGCTGGAGAATGGCAATAATATAAAATATCTTCCTGCATACATCCGAAAAGTAGTTAGTTCTGTCATAATAAATCAACTGAATCAAACAAAAAAACATGAAAAATCTATCGATTCCCAGAAGATCGAGACCATCGACGGTGTCCGCGTCGTTCACAATGAAAAAGGGGGGAAATGGGGGAATAAACCGGAAATTTCTATAAAACTATTAAGGACGATTGGCGACATCGACACAGAGGACAATAACCTAACGTTCGATACGCCCTTGGATATTGGAATGGACGCTACGGGAAACTTTTATATTCTGGACTCGGCAAACCAGCGGATTCAGAAATTCAGCCCCGAAGGCAAGTATCTGGCGACCATCGGCCGGAAAGGCCAGGGACCTGGAGAATTTGAGAATCCTTTCTCTTTTGATATCGATACAAAGGGATTTCTATATATATCAGATACAAGCCAAAATCGACTTCAGGTTCTCAGGCCGGACGGCGGGGAGTTCAAGACAATTCAGACAACTGGACTCGGCCTCGGAAGAATTCGCCTTTTAAAATCTGGGCTGATGGCTGCAATTAGAGAAGTCAATTGGGAGCGTGAGTACGTGAAAGGGAAAAGCCTGCCCAAATTGGTAAGATTGCTTGATTTACAATTGAAGATTAAAAATGAATTCGGCGAGGTCTGTGATTACGATGAAATTATAACGAACCAATTCGGTAATTCAACCCAGGTGGAAGTCGATAAGGACGATAATATATATCTAGAATTCCACTATCAAAACCGCATCGAGAAATATTCTCCCAATGGAAAGCTGCTATGGCGAGCCGAACGCCCGCTGAATTTCGGCACGAAACCGATCGAGAAGGGAAAAATCGAAACCACCGCCAATACAAGAAAATACCAATCTCCCAAAATGAATAGGTGCTCCAACGGCATCGCTACCGATGGAAAAAACAGAGTTTGGATCCTCACGATGAACAGGCAATTAAAGGATGAAGAAAAGGTCTATACCTCAGTGAGCGGAGGCCCGAGCGGAATCACTCGAAAGATTGTCGGTAATACAGATCTCAGGACAACTAATGCTTATAAACTGGAAGTCTTTGATTCCTCGGGAATTCTGCTCGGCGAGATTCCTATCGGCCACTTTGCGGACGATATCCGGATTCTGGGAGATAATCTTTTTATGGTCGATCGCATGCGCGGCGTGAAATATTATCAATATAAGATCGCTGAAAATTAGGCAATGGGGCTATGAAGAAAGGAGATGCGGTTCTTGATACAAAGAGCTCATACTGTCGTTTAAGGAAGATACTAATATCTGCGGAGCTCATTTCGAGCGATTCGTAGCGGAATACGAGTAACGATTCAAGCGGGATTAAGGCGCTTTACGGCCCGTCCCTGAGGACGTCGTTGAGAAGCACGTCGACTGTGGCAATCCGCGCTGCGGATTCGCCCGGATCCGCTGTCCGCGCTGCCGGACGGAACATCTCCTGACCTATTCGTGCAAGACGCGAGGGTTTTGTCCCTCGTACCACGCCAAGCGGCTGAATATTTATTACTTAATGCGGTTTCAGAACATCTTTGGCAAGGAGGAGAGGGTAAGGGAAGGAAAGCGAAAATTGATGAGAGCGGCGCCGGCGGCTGATTTTCGATTCTTAGAAATGGTTTTAGAACACCCGGGGCAAGTCGTCGAGGAAAAGAAATGAGGGCGCCGGGCGGATGATAATCGATTTTTCGAGGTAAATTCAAAACGTCTCAGGCAAGCTGAAGGGGAAGGGTGAAGAAGGAGCGGAGAGAAAAAAGCATAATTGAGCTCGGTACATATGAAAAGGCAAAGGAAATGTGGTGAATATTATATATGCTTTTTACTTTTGAATCCCAGTTCTACAGACTATAAAATCGTTGAAGCCCGAATAAACTAATTGTATCCCTCTGGAACATTCCTTTCAATTTTTAATGGCAATCTTAGAATGTTACTTACTATTGGAAGAATTATGAGGTTTTTTATTGCTGGATCTACCATTGATTCATGAGCAATTATATAAAAATAAAAATAGCCGCTTCCATAAATTCCATTTAGACCACTCCCAACATAGAGTGATATAGATTTTTTATCTTCAGGAGACGTTGGCAAAATATCTTTAAATGTATATAGTGGATGGCGCAATTTCGTTGTGCTGCCGAACGATTCAAATATCATCTCTGCGCTTAATATATTTGCTGTTTTGTTTAAGTCGCGATATGAATTATTATCTCCTTGGATATCGAGACCTACATAATAATTAAACATATTTTTTTTAGAATATATTTCTTCATAATTTGGATTAGATATTTTTATATTTCCTCTCCAGTTTTCTAAGAGTAATTCAATTTTAAATTCTTTTATTTTGTCATTCTTCCCATAAAAAGTTCCTAGCCAGCTTCTTCCATTGAATTCTACAATTCTTAGTTGATTGACTTGTTCAAGATCTATTTCCGTATCGCTGTTAAACAGAAAAATAATATCTTTAAAAGAAATTAATAAATCTTCACTTCCTTTCTTTACTTCTATTTTATCTGTAATTATTTCTCCTTTTAATAATTCTCCAGATAATCTAATTCTATTTTTCCCTTTATTCACTATATAGTCGATTTTGTTTGGACTGATTTCATACTCGTTTGTTATTGTTTTGATCTTTATTAATGGCTCATTGCTTATATTGCATGTAAGTATTGTGCCATCATTTTTTATGATTATTGTATTCCCAAAAACTGAAGAGAATGTTAATACGTATGTAAAAACGCTTAATAAAAAATAAAATTTAGTGGCTCTTTTCATATTCTTTACTCCTTTTTGCGCTCGACCATACAAGGAATATCTTTGTCGTAGCTTTTGCCTTTTATATCAATATAATATATTGCGACAGAATAGGTTGTCAAGAATTGGCGGAAAGCGCGGATCTGTCAAGAAGATTGATTATCAAATTCTAAGCTGTATCGGAATTATCTCTTCTTTATATATTCATTCCCTCCTACGGCACTATCTCGATCTTCCCTGAATCCTGGAGCTCTTTAAGGACAAGCCAAGCCTTCCTATAGCCAGTATTCCGTACGGCTATCTTCCAGAAAGAAAAAGCAAGGGCAAGTCGTCGAGTAGAACTGGGGGAGAGCGGCGTCGACGGCTGATTATCGATTTCAAAACCCGGTTTCAGAACATCACGGGCGAGGAGGAGAGGGAGAAGAGCGGAGCCAGTGACAATTCGATACGCATAGATTAAAAGCGCACAAATTGTTCTTGTCTTGAATGCAAAATATGAATAGAATGGAAAACTTCGGAGGCAATAATGAAAAAAAATATTAAGAAAAAAGCGAATCCCGGAAATGAAAAGCTGAAGACTGAGCTGAAGCAAATTAGAACAGATTTAAAAAAACTGAAGAAAAGCAAAAAACGGATGCAACTGCTGTGGTACAGAACGAAGAAAGAACATGTAGCCTTGATCGCCGACCTCGATAAAAGGCTGAAGGCGCTAAAGAAAAGAACGGCTAAGAAGACTACTCGAGTCAAAAAGTCGGTTGTCAAGCCGCTACCAACGAAAATCCGAATTAAAAAATCAGTCCGCACGGCTATAATAAAAAAAGCTCGAGCAAAAAAGTCGATTATGGAACCAATGAGAAAGAAGGCGCGAGAAAGAAAGCAAATCAAGAAAAAAATCATTAAGAAAACGCGGAAGAATATTACGCTGGCGAAGAAGAAATAGAATTATATTTTCGACGCCACCCTTGCCGTTTTTGGCTCATTTTAGAACGCCGCCACACTCCTCCTGAGCGGGCTTGCCATCCACCCAGATTTGCCCTAAAATCTCTTCATGGCTACGTTTTCCAGGCGATTCGGCTTTGGGGGCGGGGCGAAACCTCAGATTTATGAGGACGCCCCAAAAGGGCTCCGGATAGGGATTTGGAACCTCATTGAGGACTATGTTGAGGATAAATGTCTTCCACCCTCTTTGCCATCGTTCGAAACATTATATAATAACCTAACAGCACATTTTCGTTTAAGGCGGATCGATGGGCCAGGATACGCTGGACTTATCAAGCGATTAGTGCTTGACTCGTTTGAATGGAACGAGATTTTCGATGTAATAGAGTTTCTCTTTACGGAAGTATTCTATTTGGATTGGGATGATTCGGAGCGCTCATTGTTACCGGTTCCAGCTAAGGTAGGAGACGCTCGGTATCAATACACGATCGCTATCAACAAGGTTTTATCTTCAGAAAATATCGGGTGGAAACTCAAGAAAGGCCGATTGGAAAGAATCGGGAGCGAAATCCTAGAAGGAGAAACTATTGAGAAAGCCCGAAAACTCCTGATGAACCCGGACTTTGAAGGGCCGAATGTGCAATTCAATAAGGCTCTTGGCTTCTTCAATAAACGTCCGCGGCCGGACCTCGAGAATTGCGTCAAGGAATCGGTTTGCGCACTCGAAGGGCTCGTGAGGATTATCCTAAAGGATAAAAACATTACGCTTGGCGATGCCACATCCTTGATGGTCGGGCGGAAAATAATCCGGAAACCATTTGACAAGATCTTTCATGCCCTTTATGGTTTCGTGAGTTCTGAACCCGGTCTCCGACACGGAGCGCATGCTTTATCCACGATCGATATCGCGGAGACCGAATTCGTTCTTTACAACTCCGCAGTATGTATGGTCTTTATAGCGAATCGATTCGGAGTGATGCCAAGGGAAATTCTCCCCACGTCTTCGCGCTTAAAGGCCCTTAAAGAGGAATTACCCAAACCGGACGAACCCCCTGAGTTCCCCGAAGACGAGACTCCAGACACTCCTGTCGACGATGACGAAGTGCCGTTCTAACGTCGATTAGATGTATTGAGCTAACTAATCTTTAGTCAGACGGCGTATTATTTTCATTTCATATATCAAGACTTCATAGACCTTCTGTTTATCTTCTCGGCTAATCCAAGATCAGGGGGAAAAAGTAGCACCGGCAGATAATTATTGATTTTTAGTCGCGCTTTCGAAACATCCCCGGCAAGTCGGAGATGGGGAAGAAAAAGGAAAGCGGCGCTGGCGGCTGATTTTCTTTTTCGGAATGCGATTTTAGCACGTCCTGGGCAAGTTGGAGAGGGGGAGGGAAAAAAGTAGAAGGGAGAGAGGGCGCTGGCGGCTGATTATCAATTTTTAGATGTAATTTCAAAACAACCCGGGCAAGGAGGAGTGGCGGAAGAGGGAAGGTGCCGGTGGCTGTTGAACGCATGTCTACTCTCGAGTGAGGACTTATTAGCGCTGCTAATTATACACATGACTTAGCCAACATAAAAGCAGATTTTAGTCTTTGTTTTAAAATAAAATACTTAGTCATTTACTCAACCTGATCGTAGCTCAATCTGTCCCCATTTGGAAATCTGCGCAATTGAATAAGTCATATTGCTTAGAAAAACGGGGAATAACTTTCATGTTTTCACTATATCGTCCACTTTTTAGTTCGTAAATGGCCCGCTGGACCATGATATATTAATATATAATTCTTTCTGAAATATTATAAACCTCGATTTTATAAGGACTTTTAAACATTCCAAATCTTCCAATTTCCTTTTTTATCTCACGATCACTATTTTCAATATTAACAATATGGAATTTATTATTCCTTATAACGGCATAATTCTTAGGCAAATAATTATAATAAGAAGACGCACAAATTGGATTAAACTTTTGATCAAATATTTCAATTTTATATTTTTTTTCCTTATCTTGATTAGACGTCCATATGTATATCCTGTTGGCATCAATATTTATGCCAAATATATTAGGGAAGAAGCCTGATAGACCTTTTAATTTTTTCCATGCATTTTGATAACCCGGAATTTTTATAATCCTATTATTAACAAGATAATTAAAATCATTTTCGACAATTTTATTCTTTTCCATTTTTTTATAAAAGAAATCTAACAATCGACGTGTTTGTGAATATTTGTATATTTTATAATCGATAGAGTCAGTAATATAGATATTCCCTGAGGTATCAAAATCAAAATCCGGTAATAAATCTACAAAAGGAGGCCGAATTCTCTTATTATCAACATGAAACACATCATACCTAGCTTTTTCAATATCATATTTTCCTAATATATATCCCTTTTCTTTTGAGTATGAAAGGATATACATATTGTTGTTCAAATCTATTTTAATTGTCCTAATAATTGTTTTACGAAATTCATCAGATAATTTTATCTCCTTAATATCTTTCCCATCTTTGTAAAATATTATTAATGAATTTCTTTGCCAAGTATATGCAATAAAATTGCCATTTGAATCTGCTGCAAAACTCTCTATTTGATTTGAGAATTCGCCAGGTCCTTGTCCTTTTTTCCCATAAGAATATAGATATTTTCCCTGATTATCATATTTATCAACTGTTAAATCTCTTGGATCTGCAACATATATATTTCCTTCTCTATCTATACAATAATTCAAGATCCATTGATAAGCTTTTGCTTCAGTGTTTTCTTCATCTGCTCCGATAGAGAGAATGGTGTTATTTGATTCAAAGATATCCACATATTCGTTATTTATTTTCCCTTTCTCGCAGCAAATAGAAAATAATATAACCATAAATAATATTTTATTTCTTTTCATATTAGCTTGTTATAAGTAATTCAAGGATATCCTAGGCTTTCAAACCCACGACCGAACATCATCTCAAAGCGAAGATTATTCATTTTTTTTGTATAATTGTTCCTTTCAAGCAGACTAAACCCCTTCATGCTTGTAATCTCTTTCTTAAAAAACGTTTTACTATTTAGTTATATTTATTTCCTATTTTCCTAAAGGAATTATATCAACCAGCAGCTAGTAATTGGTGTCCCATATGATTTACATGTGCACATTCCCAGCAAAGAACATGGATCCCCATCATGCATGCACGTATAATCAGGAATAGGACAAGGAAGTGGAATCACCTCTGCTGCATTAAGAGGCGTAACTATTCTCCACGCGCCTATTAGAATAGCCGCCACCATGACCACCGTGAGAAAGCTAGAAAATAGCTTTTTCATTTAAATACCTCCTTCTTAAATTTTATTTAATTCTTTTGATATTCCATATATTGATTTTAATATAATGCCGTTCTTATCAACAACAACTGTATTTGGAAATGAAGTAAATATATATTTATCTGAAGATCTTTTCATTAAATAAACAGAATATTCTATTCTGTTTCTTCTAATATAATCTTCGGTTTCTTTTATATTGTTTGTTGATATCCCTATTACAGCATTTCTTTCCTTATTTTTCTTATTAATTTCATTCCATGTATCGGATATTTCATCGCAACTAGGACAATCTGTTGTGAAGATAAATAATATTCCACCTTTAGAATTAATTATTTCTTTAAGACTCTTTTCGATTCCATCTTGTACGTTTGTAAGAATGATATCTGAAATAATGTTTTTTGGTAATAATCTATTTTCATCAGGCTTATTTAAGTATTGTTCATATATTTTTAATTTATCCTTTATACTTTTATTTATAATGGAAATGACAACTGTTTCTATACTTAATATAACTATTATCGCTACTAATATTTTGTTTTTCATTTATTAATATAATTAGCTTGTTGAATTTTATTATAATATAAATCAACAATACTCCTTATTTTATTATCTTCTGGGATATTTTTAATAAGATCAATTATATTAAGATCATACTCATATTTATATTTTCTTTTATATATTTTTACATTTGCTAATTTTGTTCCATATTCATCTATAAATATAATAGGAATACCATTTATGTAAATGAATTTATTTGTAGTTTCATGTTCTGATGATTGAGCAATTATTAAATCAATTTTCATTTTATTATCATTCACAATCTCTTTTAATTTGAAGAATGATGAATTAAACAATAATATTTTAATGTCTGCTTGATATAAATTGGGAATTGTATTATTTAACGAAGACTTTATATCTAACACGTTATAATTTACATTATTTTTATTAATTAGTCTTTGGTCATCAGATATTCCCGTTATGCCAACGTTAATTAGTATTTCATCATTATTACTTTTCAATGTTAGTGGAACTAATTTATATTTGTTTATTGGAATCATCTTGCAGTTTGTTTCTATATTAGCTGAAACAAATAAATCGTTCTGCAGATTATATTTTACATTACTAATATTTAATAAATCCCACTTAGTAAAATTGATACAACTGATTTTCATATATTTAAAACATTCAAGTAATAGCGGAATTAATAATGAATCTATTTGTGCATTTCCATATGTAAAATTCCCCAAATCTATATTTATATAATTATTGTATTTACTTAAAACGTATGATCTCTTTGCAGTTAAGTCAATCTTATTATTACATCCAATATAATATAAGGTTCCTTTTAAATTTCCTGTAACAAATATGTTTCCGTATTTGAGATTATCTTTATTACATAAATGAATTTTGTTGTTAATTAAATATATTTTGTTAAAGTTTACTAAATAGAGGACAATATGAACTAGTAAGAGGAAAAGAAGAATTATTATAATTCTATGATTACAAATTTTAATTCTTTGCATTATTTTAAAGTTTCCAATGCTTCTTCATTTCTCAGGCTTTAGCTATTTCATGCTTTTCAATAATAAAAATGTCAACAAATTGAGTGAAGCGTATTTTACTGGAGAAAATAAAATATTTATTGCCATGCTCCTTTTTTTAATATTAATTAGTATTAACGGAAAATTTATAAAGAAATTGACCTTTATGTTCAAGACTAAGATATTAATTTCTTCCTATTTATATAGACCGCCAAAAGCCTTTATATTTATCGCTTTTGGTAATATTAAAGAGAAAGATCAAAAACAAAAATAAGATATATCTTAACAAATATAAGCAGAAGAAGAACATAAGTATGTGTCCTGGAAGGAACGCAAGGCGATGGCCACAGACCTGAGGCTGATCTATGAGGCGGCGACGGAGGAAGAGGGCATGAACCTCGATTCCTTCAAAAACAATCTTGGCTGGCAAACCTTTACCGTTAAGTTATTTGTCCAGATGAAGGGCTCCCGGCATGTCCTGTTGGGTGAGTGGATCGTGTCCCGGAAGATCGATTTCAAGGAAGACCAGCCCGTTCAGCTGAAAGAAATCAAGAAAGAACCGGAAAAGAAAAAATAAAAAACACGGAGACATTCCTTCCGCTGGACTCAAACAAGGATAAATATTTTTGTGCTTGGGAAAAAGTGATTTGCGTTCCCGTGTTTATTTGTCGGTCCCGAGCGGGTTGGGCTTGA
>Ga0315291_10004749_pt1 | contig 17194 bp, 8 predicted proteins | sample YL17G12_20_MG_FD_203070 | JGI IMG/M metagenome (GOLD analysis project Ga0315291, IMG submission 203070) | Sediment microbial communities from Yellowstone Lake, YNP, Wyoming, USA - YL17G12_20 | ecosystem: Environmental > Aquatic > Freshwater > Lake > Sediment | place: USA: Wyoming | collected...
AGTCGCCCTTTGCAATAGGGTTGCCAGCGCCTTGCACATCCGTATGGTCGTTTATGCTGACGTTGGAGGTGCTGCTCATTCCGCCGGACGAGCCGTAATAGACATAGGACTTGTTGAGGTTGATGCTAGAAGCCCCGATAACTAGGTCGTCAACCGAGTCGTTGTTGAAGTCGCCTACTCCAATTCTTTGGCCAACCCAGCTTTCACCCGAATGGTCCGTTATGTCGACGTCGGATGTGCCGTCAAAACCAGAGCCGCCATAGTACACGAAGGATTTGTTAGTAGTATAAGCCCCTATCGCCAAATCATCGACGGAGTCGTTGTTGAAGTCACCTGCCGTTATCGCGTAGCCAAAATTACCTTCACCTGAATGGTCCGTTATGTTGACGTCAGAGATGCCGTTCATCCCGCCATCTGAGCCGTAATAAACAAAGGCCTTTTTGGCGCCAAAGGCCCCGATGACGACGTCATCCACGCTGTCGTTGTTGAAGTCCCCTGTCGAAATTGTATAACCAAAACCACTCTCAGCCGTGTGGTCGGTTATATTGACGTCAGAAACCCCGTCCATACCCCCATTCGCCCCGTAGTACACGAAGGCCTTTTTGGCGCCATAAGCCCCGATAACGGCATCATCAACGGAGTCGTTGTTGAAGTCCCCTGTCGCAATTATAAAACCAAAATTACCTTCACCTGAATGGTCCGTTATGTTGACGTCAGAGATGCCGTCCATGCCGCCATCTGCACCGTAGTACACGAATGCTTTCTTGGCAGTACTAGCCCCGATAACGAAATCATCAACGGAGTCGTTGTTGAAGTCCCCTGTCGCAATTATAAAACCAAAATTACCTTCAGCCGTTTGGTCGGTTATATTGACGTCAGAGATGCCGTCCATGCCGCCATCTGAGCCGTAATAAACAAAGGCCTTTTTGGTTCCATAAGCCCCTATCACCAAGTCATCAACCGAGTCGTTGTTGAAGTCGCCTGTCGCCATACTGGCGCCAAAAAAACTATCCGTATGGTCCGTTATGTTGACGTCAGAGAGACCGTCCATGCCGCCGCCAGCTGGTTCGTTACTATCTCCTGTGATATCGCTCACATTAACAACACCGGCCCAGTCCCCAAAACTCCCGTTTATCGTTATGTCCTGCTCATCGCTCAGATTCAGGTAAGGCGTGAACCATGTCTTCCCGCTGGCGTTTATCATTCCTGAAGTATCATTCGCCCATATGGTCACATTGTAGGTCCCTGCCGGGGTGAAAGAAACGACGTAAATTGCACTGGAATAAATGTCACCTGAGCCACCATTGCTCATCGTAATGTTCTCATAGTTTGTCCCGTTCGGATAATACACCATTGCATTTACGAAAGAAACGCCTGTCGCATCGGTAACATTCGCACTTATGTTTATGGCTGTCCCGTTCAGTGCCTTCTGCGGATTTACAGCCGCACTGACAACAGAAGGGGGGCTGAAGTCCCCTCCCATATCATATTCCAAAAAACTGCGATAATCCGGAGCCATGTCGTAACGCTGCGAAGACGAACCAGTCTCAAAGGTGACATTGATGCTGCCCCCCGCAGAGGCATCGATATCACTCAGCTTAACCGCAACCTCTATCGTGTTGCTGTCGTTTCCGATATCACAGCCAGATATATTATTCACGTAATCGCTCGAATTGTAGACATAGCACCGGCTGCCGTTTATCTGAATCCTGTAGTCATACTTGAATGGCAGGCCCAGGTTCGTCTCGGGCGTGGTTTCATTCCCGGTCGAGTCATTCTTGCTTATGAAAACCCTGTAATATTTCGTCGCATCAGAATAGTCAACAGCGCCGTTTACCTCAATCTTCGCAAACAGGTATGTGGCATTGTTCGCAAGGCTTACCTTCTTTATGTCGAAATCAAAACTAGGACCTACTCCGTAGTACACGAAGGCTTTACGAACAACATAATACGCCCCTATCACGAAATCATCGACGCTGTCACTGTTGAAGTCGCCTGTAAAGATTCTCGCGCCAAAATAACCATCCATATGGTCCGTTATGTTGACGTCAGACGTCCCGTCCATGCCCCCCTGCGCCCCGTAGTAAACGTAGGACTTATTGGCGCCATAAGCCCCTATAGCCAAATCATCAACCGTGTCACCGTTGAAGTCCCCATTCACAATCTTATAACCAAAATTGCTATCAGCCGTATGGTCCGTTATATTGACGTCAGAAACATTGTGCATGCCGCTGCTGGAGCCGTAGTAAACATAGGCTTTCTTGACGCCATAAGCCCCTATAGCCAAATCATCAACCGTGTCACCATTGAAGTCCCCTGTCGCAATTGTATAACCAAAATAACTTTCACCAAAATGGTCGGTAATAGAGACATCAGAATTGCTGTCCATCCCCCCCTGCGCCCCGTAGTACACGAAGGCTGCAGCATTGTACGCCGTTATCATAAGATCATCAACGGAGTCGTTGTTGAAGTCTCCAGTTGCCATCTTATAGCCAAAATTAGGTCCAATCGACGTTATACCGACGTCAGAAACATTGTCCATGCCGCCATTTGAGCCGTAATAAACAAAGGCCTTGTCGGCGTCATAAGCCCCTATAGCCAAATCATCAATGCCATCATTGTTAAAATCCCCCGTCACAATTGTATGGCTAAAACCACTTTCACTCGTATGGTCCGTTATGTTGACGTCAGACACCCCGTCCATCCCCCCCTGTGCCCCGTAGTAAACGAAGGCTTTCTTGGAGCCCAAAGTATAATTATAATCTGTTCCTATCGCGATGTCATCAACGCTGTCATTGTTGAAGTCCCCCGTCGCAATCGTATAACCAAAATTGCTATCAGCCGTATGGTCCGTTATGTTGACGTCAGAAACCCCATCCATGCCGCCGCCTGAGCCGTAATAAACAAAAGTCTTGTTGGCGTCATAAGCCCCGATAACGACGTCATCCACGCTGTCGTTGTTGAAGTCCCCGGACGCTATCGTTAAGCCAAAACTAGCTTCAGCCGTGTGATCGGTTATGTTGACGTCAGAGAAGCCGCTCATGCATCTGGGCTCGTTACCGTCCCCGACAGCATCGCTCACGTTCACAACGCCGGCCCAGTCATCAAAGCTGCCGTTTATCGTGATGTTATGCTCGTCGCTCAGAATAATGTAAGGAGTGAACCATGTTTTTTCGCTTGAATTTATATACCCACCGGAATCGTTTGCCCATATAGTCACGTTGTAGGTGCCCGCCGGAGTAAACGTAGCTGCGGCACTTGCGGTATAGGAAGAGCTTACGTTCGACATCGTCACGTTCTTCCACAATGTCCCATTAGGGTAGAAAAACTGGGCTATTGCCGTGTCCACCGTGTATTTAAAATCTGTGATGGTAGCTGATATTGTAACATTCGTACCGTTCGGTGCCTTCTGCGGGGAAACCGCCACATTCGAGAATGAGATATAGCTTGATACTGCAAACTGCTGAACGTCTGTCCCGTTCCAGTTATTTACAGTATCGTTTGCGTAAAACCGCCATGAGACCGTCTTTCCTGCACTGGCTGTGACTGTGCTTGTATTCTGGCTTACGTTGTAGGTTCCGGTGAACGGGGTCCAGGATGAATTGGTCCAGCTTCCGCTGCTGTTCCAGCTGAAGACGTAGCCGCTCAGGCCGACCGAATCATTCCACGTGGCATTGAAAAATACCGCATCATTCGGATATATTGTTGTGGCATTCTTCTGCGGATTTGACCAGAAGGGCGGGTCGTCAGGGACATATGTCAGGTTGATGTTGTCCAGGTTGCAGGCTTCCCCGCCGCCCGACTGGCACTGGAATCTGATGTAAAGGGTCGAAGACCTGTAGGAAGTGAGGCTCTGGTCGGCAAACCCGGAAACGGTGCTCCCGTCTCCCTCCCGTGTCCATACGTTCGTGTAGCTAGAGCCATCGGTGCTTACCCACAGCCTGATAAATTCAACACCAGCGTCAATCTTGTCAGCCGTCCAGTTGAAGGAGATGTTTATGGAAACGGTCTTTGACAGGTCTACGGGACCTCTCGTCATGTTGTCATTCGAGTTGCTGGAATCGCACAGGCCGCCTGAGGAGGCCCAGCCCCCGGCAGGCGCAAGGGTCCAGTTGCTCAAATCGCTGCAGTCTTCGAACCATTTCTTAGTCGGGTCGATAATGTGGTCGAATTCGAGGAAGGCATTCTCATCGCCGTCGAGATTCTTTACCCTCAGGTCAAAAGTGTCATGACTTCCCTGCATTCCGCTCAAATAGACCTTGTAGTAACTTTCTTCTGTTATTATCGGAAATTCTGTGATTTCTTCAGAAGAGTTGTAATAATAAACTTCTATCACTGTATTTAATCCTTGACTGTTTCTCACATAAAGCGTTATGTCATTCGAAGAAGTCAGCTTTTCGTTGAATTTGACTCTTACATATTCATTATGATAGACCGGCTCTGACCATACGCCGTCCAGCTGGTATACTTCATCGTAAATATCAGAAACATATTCCCTGTCCGCATCCAGATGCTCCGCCCTGCTTATTTCTATGACAACCTCATAGGTCTGGCTGCTCAGGCTTGGAGTCACCCATTCAATGTAATCTACAAGGCCATTCCCGTTCCTGTCATATGCATCGAATGGGACATCTTCACTGCCCTCGTCTGAAATCAGATATAAATGGACGCGACCGACATTTCCTACCTCTATAGGCAGGTAGGTGTAGGTTAAAATGTCGGTATAATGCACAGGAGAGCTTACGGTTATTATTTTTTTATAATCCGATATCGTCTGCTCCGCAACTTCAGGGGCGTCGGTGTAGTATTCTATCTCGTATTCCAGTGCCCCCTCTTCAAGCTCTATCCCGATTTCTCCGGGCAATTTTTTGATTTTTGTCCCGATTCCCTCTGTTATGTCCTCTGCCGCCCCTTCAATCATTTTCTTAATTTTTACCGTTGTTGCATATTTCGGCAGCTTTACAGTGACATTTGACGGTTCAGCAAGACTGATTTTCTTTGTCCACTTTACCGGCTCTCCTATCACAGCTTCCTGCTGCACCGTTTCTTCGGTTATCTGAACTTCTTCAGTAACATTCTCTCCGGCGACGGGCTCCTCTTCCGGCTCTCCCGTGATATTAATCGCTGTTGCATTTTCTTCAGGAACAGTCATGTTGATTTCCTCTCCCGCCGTTAAGTTTTCAGGCGGAAGCGTCAGGTTTGTCTCTTCTGTTTCGTTTAATGCCTCGGTGAAATCCCCTGGAATGGGCGCGCTTTCGTTGCCTTCGGACTCTTTCCCAAAAACCGCACCATCAGAAACGGGCGTTTGCGATTTTTCCGGCGCAGAGCCGGCGGCGCCTTCCACGGGCATTTCCGGAATTCCAGAGACGGTTTCGTTGACACTTATGTTTTCCTGGAAAGCGGTCGCGTTATTGTCTGCGGCCAGAAAAAGCCCGGTCAGCCGTCCGGACGAGAAAAAGCCGGTGTACTGGCTGGAAACCAGCAGGATGCCGCAGATGCCAAGAGCGATGATGGTGGTTAATGCAGCAGGAAATTTTGTTTTATTGCTTTTTTTCACTTTCACCGGCGACTTGTCGCCTATGTAGACGCTTTTTATCTTTCCGTCTTTGGTCCTGACACTTCTGTAGTAATAGGGCCCGTAGAGCTTCCCGTTCTTCCTGACGTACTTTTTATAAACCATGAACCAACCGGACAGGGGTGGACTGATGTAGTGCAACCATTATAATATTTAATTAATGAACAGAACCTTGTAATAAAGGTAACCTATTATTTGTTATACTGGATATATATGTAGTGCAAATCTGCGCTGCGGGAAAATCAGGTATATGTTTCTGGGCGATGGGATTATGCCCCATAGACCGCGGTGTTCCTTTTCTTCGGCAGCAGTTTACCAATAAGCTCCTGCACAATGCCCGTAATCCCGTGGCCGCTCTCATATTCCTCTTCGCCAAGCTTTACCGAGAACCTGTCCGATGTCTGAACGGCCTGGTAGTTTATGACTATCTCCTCGCCGGGGTTAAGAGCCGCGAACCATGTCAGATGGTCATCTTTGCCATAGGTCTCGATTCCCGGGTCAATGCTGGACGACATGAACGCCCCGCTTGGCAAGCTGTCCATTATGGAGACGTTGTCGAACTGTTCCGAAGTTCTGTTCTTAACCCTGAGTATGATGTTCTGGCCTGCAATTTTCTTGCTCAGGGAGACCGGAGGCAGCTGCCTCCAGTAGAAGAATCCGCCAACGCCCAGTATCATTACCACGAAAACCACCATCACGACGGACCAGTCAAGCCCCGGCACGAACTCTGCGGAAGTTGCCTTGGCCTCGTAGCCCACAAGCTCTGCTATTATGGCCACTGTTCCGGACTCCTTTGCGAACGCTGTTGCAAGCCCCTGGCTGTTTGTGGTCAGGTTCTCGCTCGCGCCGCTGGGATAAATTATCCTGACGGTGGCGCCGCTCATGGCGTTACCTTCCTGATCGTGGACGCTTACCGTGAACCGCTGTCCTGAAACCACGGAGCCAGGCACGCTGATTATCAGCTCCTTCTTGATGCATGCATGCAACGTAAGGTTGCACTGGTGGTTTGAGGGGCAGTCGAAGTTTGAGCAGCAGTCATAGGGGACGCAGGCGTGGTCCTGTATTACTCCGCAGGCGCATTCCACATTCACACATGAATTGGATATGCAGGCCTTCTCTGCAGTACACTTTTCATTGTCACAGCATTCATAGTCAACGCAGGTGTGGCTGGCTGCATAGCTGCATCCAGTGCAGTTGATGTCAACGCAACTGCTGCCTGAACACTGCTGATGGCCTAGGCAGGACGTGCTGTCGTTGTCCCCGCACCCGGCAGACCTTGCCGTAAACCTGACCGAGGTCGAGTTGGAGAATCCGACCGTATCGTTGCACGAGACCGTTAGAATGTGCGAACCATCGCCTATGCTGGCGAGATTGTAGTACCAGTATTTCTGCGTCTGGTTCAGCATGCTCACAGGGCCCTGTGCATCCAGATAGAATGCGCATCCCTTTGCGTCCCTCAGAATCTCCGCTGCTATTTCAAGCGACGTGGTGTTCCAGTAGGTCCTGTTCTGGGGGTTTTTCACGTCTATAATAAAGCCTGTAAGCATCACGGAAAAATTTGCGCTGCTTTCTGCTGACCAGAAGCCTGCGGACTCGTTACACCACACAACGATTCTGTGGTAGCCTTCCCCGAGGCCAGTAAGGTTGTAGTACCGGGACCTTTGCGAAACGTTCACCATCGACATGTTCGCTCCGCCGTCCAGAGAAAGGCCGCACCAGCCTGCGTCCTTGTCAGCAGTGACGTTGGCCAAGACGTAATCGCTATCGTACATGTTTTCCATCTGAGTAAAAATCATCCTCATCGGAGTCCTGACCGTGAAATATACATATTCATAGTCTGCCGCGCCGGTCTGGTCCCTTGCGTAAAGCTCAATGAGATGCTGCCCCTCATTGCCCGGGTTGAATGTTGCATTACCGGTTATGGTGACGTTTGGAGCCCTGTCCAGGCTGTAGCCCATCCAGGACGGGCTGCCGTTCAGCATGAACACGAGCCCCAGATCCTCGAGAGAATTGTATGTGACGTTCCCGGGTGAAACCAGCCTTACTGACAGCGGAGCAGCCATGTGCAGGGTATATTCAGCGGAAATGCCTGTCCCCCCGGCGATTTCCGTGCATTTCACGAGCCACTTCCAGTCACCTGCCGCGAGGCTCACCGCCATGTGCGTGTCTGTGTTTTTCTGGGTAGTGCTGTTCGAGCCCATCACCGAGCCGTTCACGAAAAGCGTGCAGGATGCCTGCTGCGACAAGGCGTCCGAAAACCTGAAGACGAAGTCGACGCTTCCAAGGCCGGTGTTTGCGCCGTTCCCTGGAGACGTGAGAGAAACTGACGGCGCCGACCGGTCTGCGTAAAGGGTCCTGGTCTCGCTGTAGATGTTCGAGCTGTTCTGGCATATGACGGACCACTGGCTCGTTCCTTCAGGGAAGTTGCTGTTCGCGTATATGAACGCGGACGTTGCATTCGGGGCCTGGGCCGAGCCCCTGCTTAAGCTGTTTACGTAAAGCGTGCATGATGCCGATGCATAAGCATCGTCCGTGAACATGAAGAAGAACGGCAGGTCGGCATTGCTCTGGTTGGTCCATGCGCCGTTCACCGGGGAAATAAGTTCAACAGTCCCTGCAGCCTGAGCGGGCGGTACGGTGAAACCCAGTAATAATATGCAGACGAGAAGAAAATGCCGCGCTCCGGAACCCATAAGCTATATTTCTTTTTCCTGCCTATTAATTTTTTCGACCAGCTTTTCCTTCAGGGACTCCTTGTCCTTGCCGAAATACCTCTCGAATTCCTGGGTCAGGCTGATGACCCTGGTTCTCCCATGCCTCTCGGCCTTTATCAGGCCCTTCTTGGAAAGCTGCTTTATGTAGGCATAGGACTTGTTTCCCTGAATCCTGATTATCTCGGACTGCTTAATCGGCTCCTTGTAGGCCACCAGCGCAAGGCACCTTTTCTGGCCCTCGGGCAGGTCTGAGTAGGGCGTGAGCTTTGCGACCCTGTTGAGGAAGCGGTTGTCGACCTGAAACATCCACCCCTCGCTGGTCTGCACCAGATGGAACCCCCTGTGAAGGTATTCCTTCTCGACCTCGAGAAGCAACTGCTTCAGGTACCCAAGCGAATGTATGCCAACTATCTTCGACAGCTTCTCAAGGCTCATGGGCTCTGAAGACATGAAGAAGGCCGCTTCCAGCAGCTTCCTGCTCTCAACCGATTCTGTATCTGTCATCTTCTATCACATTACCTGCTTTTTTTATTTTCATTCCCTCTCTTAAAAAGCCCAATGCGCAGTAGTCCAGCGCTATTATTATCATGAACCTGAAGGGCAGGTCTATCCCGAACCGGCCGGAGAACATCCCCGCCAGCGTCTCTGTTGAAAGGAAAGCTATGCAGAATATCAGAAGCAGGCCTATGAGCATGTCTATGGGCCAGGATTCCTCATTCTTTGACCCTATGACAAGCACCATTCCCATAACCACGTAGGCAACCGCGAAGAACGCACTCCTGAAAAGGTTCTGCCCCTGTACCAGCACCGAAGCAATAAGGCACGCAAGCACGAGAGCCAAAAAACCGTAGTACTTCATGAACTCTTATTGTCCGCATTCATTTTATTTATTGTTCCCCGTTTCAGAGGAACTGCCGCAGCTCCCCTCTTCTTTATGAATATCTCCTCGAACATCTCCGGCTGCCTGCACTCCACCTTCTTGTCGTTGTCCAGGTGTATCAGCGGCAGGAAGGCGTCAACGACCTCTGCCCTGTTCCAGTGCTCAACGACCCGGCTGAACTTGACTTCCTCGTCCTTTATCCTGCCCAGAATTCCCGTAATCCTGCTGTAGAGGCTCTCTATCCTTTTCCCTATGTCTTCGTCATTGATTTTTACCTTGCCCCTTCTCTCCACTATCCTATCGTCCCTCCTCTTCTCAGAGGCCAGGACATTCCTGAGCGAGTTGACGAGCTCATTGAGGGTTACCCTTCTCACAGGCTTCCTCTTCGGTATGGCGTCTATGGGGTTTACCTGAATGGTCTCCGTCACGGCCTCAATCTCCGCCAGCTCACCGGCGTCCTCCAGGTCCGCCAGCGCCTCGTCGGCCCCGTGCCCGTCCATCTTGAGAATCTTCAGGTAGTCGGACTTCATCCTGAGAAGCACGGCCGCTATTATAACCCATTTGGCAGGTATCCTGAAGTCCAGCTCCCTGAGGGATTTGACATAATCTGCAAAACCAACTGCGAGAGCGGTCAGGTCAATGTCCCACGGGTCCAGGTTCTCCATGGCCACGACCTGGTATATTATCTGCTCCCAGCTTCCTTCCTTCGGTATCAGGTCGAGTATCTGCCTCTCCTTACCGTTGTGTCCGTTATTTTCAGTGTCGGCGCGCATATATTTATGTTATATTTGCGCAGGGCCCTTATTAATCCGACACCATGCGGACAATAGTGATTTTTATACCTTGCAGCCTAGAATATTCTTATGAAGTTCCCCAAAATCAGGGAGGAAAATGCCGTGGACTCGCTTGTGGATATGCTGAAGCAGGGCGAATACAAAAAGGCGACCGTCACGCTTGGGCAGCTGAGAGGCAATCCGGACGAGTTCCTGAAGCTGTTCAAATACGTAACCAGGAACACCAGGCTTGAGCAGACCGCGCTGAAGATAAATCCTGTGAGGGCCAGGGTTGACTGCATGAAGTGCGACTGGAAGGGCGACCCGGAAATAAAGTACAACGGCGTTGCATGCCCGAAGTGCAGGGGCCCCGTTAAGGTCCTAAGGGGCCGCGAGTTCCGCGTGCACGTCTGATTTCATTTCACGGCATTATTCAAAAGATGCAGGACTACTTCTTACTCCTCTTTCCGGCAGGATTCAGAAACGGCGCAGGAGCCGCCTTCTCCGACCTTTTTCTGAGGTAGCGCAGGTACAGGGCCGCGGCAGAGAAAACCAGTGCGGATACTGCAATCGCATAGGCTGCGTAAGCGTCCATTTCAACCACTCACTCAGAATATTCCGGGCCCTTCTTCCTGGTCCTGGCCGCGCCCTCGAGCTTTTCAAGGTCCACCAGCATTACCCTGTCGTCAGGTCCCGCCCTTCTCCCTATCTTGTCAACGTCCCTTCTTATGTCAGAGCTCCTCTCGGTGAGCCTGTCCGTCTTCTTCTCAAGCGTGTCCATCCTGGTCATTATGTGGTAAAGGCTGTCCACCCTCTTGGCCATTTCAGTCATCCTGAGGTCAAGCGTGCTCACCTTGTTGTTGAGCTCTCCCCTTGCGTTAAGGAATGCCTTGACGGCCGTGTCGAACTTGTCCCTTTTCTCATTCCTTGCGCTGTCGACCTGCGACCTCAGGTCGGAGACGTTGGCTGCTATGGCGGACTTGAGGTCCCTGACATTCTTGTCAGTATTCCTCACCTTCTCATCGGTCTCTGACTGGGCCGCCCTCATGCCCTGCAGAGAAGCCACGTTCCTGGCTATCTCTTCCTTCTGCTCGTCTATGAACTTCAGCCTTTCCTGCATCCTCACAAGGGTGTCAAGCTTCTCCTTGAACGAATCGATGGTCTTCGTCCTCGCAAGCAGATCCTTCCTGATGGAAGCTATCTCGGAGTTCAGCCTGCCTTCCACGGCGCCGGACTTTTCAAGCACTGCGGCCTCCGCGCTGTCGGCCCTCTGCTGTATCACACTCTCCAGTGATTTTATCTTCTCGGCAACCTTGGCTTCCATTGCGCTGCCCAGTGTATCCTTGGCCTTGTCAATCTCCTTCAGCCTGAGCTGCAGCTTCTCCAGTTCTGCAAGCTTTCGCTTTGTGCCGGAAAGCGATACCGCGGTTGTATCTATCTCTTTCTTTCCGGTCTGCACGTCCTTCTTCAAAGATTGCGTGTCAAGCATGACCGCCTTCATGTCCTCGTCCAGCTTCGCGAGGGTAGCTGCATGGAAGCCCGTGTCCTTCCTCAGGGATGCCATGTTGTACTTTATCCTGCTGTCGATGGCCGCGTCCATGGCGCCAGTGTCCTTCTTGAACGCCTCCAGCTCCCTGCTCAGCGCTTCCACCTTTTTCTGAAGCGGCTTCGCCTCCTTCAGCCTGGCATCAAGGACCTTTTGCAGGTTCTCGGTGTCCCTTATGCGCTGCCTCAGAATCTGCAGGGTGGTAAGGCTCTTCTTGGTTTTCGAGTGGTCGGCCTTCAGGTCTGTGTGCATCTCCCTGTTGGACGCCACGTCCTTCCCGAGCGCTGTAAGCTCAATCCTCATCCTGGACAATGAAGCCGCGTTATTACCGGCAGCGGACCTGAGCGATGTGATGTCCTCAGCCAGCCTGCCTTCAAGCAGCTTTTCCTTCTCGCCAATCGCCGAAGACCTGCCCCTAAGGGCTTTAACATCGGCGCCGACTTTCTGCAGGCCCGCCTTCAGCCTCTTAAGCTCCGCGGATTCCCTGGCGACGCTGCTGCCCATGGCTTCCAGCCTGCCTGCCATGCCGGCTGCGAACTGCCTGTTCGCATCGGAAAGCTTCTTCTCGGCTGCACTACCGCGCTGGGCAACGCCCGACTCGAGGAATTCGAGCCTCTCGTGCATCTGGGTCTCCATCGCCTGTATCTTGCCTACTATCTGGCTCTCGAGATACTTCGTCCTGTCGGAAAGGCGTGAATCATGAACCTTTGACTTCTCCAGAAACTTGGAGTCCAGGAATTTGTCCGCGTCCGTCAGCCTGGCCTCTATGTCCCTTGTCTTCTGCTGCAGAGCCGACATGGCCATCCTCATGCCTTTCAGGGACTCGACGCCTTTTACCAGGCCTTCCTTGACGGACTCTATATGCTTTATCTTGGCGTCCAGCGTGCCGAGAGTCTCGAGCCTTTTCCTGCTCTGGGCAGAGGTCTCCCTTATCCTCATCAGCCTTTCATTTCCGGCTGAGATGTCCTTCCTTACAGACTGCATCGCCAGAGCGGTCCTCTTCATCTCCTCCTGCATCCTTCTGACGTCGGATGCCAGCGAAACGACCGACTTCTGGACCGATGCCAGCTCAGAGCCGAGCCTGCTCTTCACAAGCGCTGTCTTGTTGTCAAGCGTGGAATCTATACCGGCAACTTTTTCCTGAAGTGCGGACATGGCCATCCTTATGTCCTTCAGGGACTCGACGCCCTTCACGAGCCCCGTCTTGACGGACTCTATATGCTTTATCTTGGCGTCCAGCGTGCCTATGGCTTCCAGCCTGTTCCTGTTATGAGCAGAAGTTTCCCTTAATCTGACGATTTTCTCGTTTGCGGCTGTCATGTCACCCCTGACAGACTGCATGGCCAGCGCCGCCCTCTTCATCTCTTCCTGCACTTTTCTCATGTCGGCGGTCAGCGAGCCTACAGACTTCTGGAGAGCGGACGTCTCCGAGCCGAGCCTGCTCTTCATAAGCGCTGTCTTATTATCAAGCGTGGAGTCAATCCCTGAAACCTTCTCCTCCAGCCCCGAGACTGCGCCTCTGAGAGCCTCCATCTCCTCAACGCCCTTGATCAGAATGCCGCGGGCCTGTGAAATCTCATTCACCTTCTCCCTGAGGTTCTCAAGGGCCCTGACCCTCTTGTCCAGAGAACTTATGTAAACAGAAGCCTGCTTCTCGCGCTGTACCTTTTCCTTTCCGCCCCTCCTGACCTCGAGCGCTGCGCCCTGTATCTGCTGCAGCCTCTCGCCTAGGCTTATGACTGCCTTCCTGTAGTTTTCCATGCTGCCTTCGAAACGCGCAACTGCGGCGGAAAGCCTCTTCTCCATGTTTTTCGAGCCGGCATCGGTCTTCAGAAGCTTCGCGTTTATGGCTGCAAGCGCCTCCGCTGTCTGGGAAGTTCTTGCCGCAATGGAGCTTATCTGCACCCTGTTTTCCTGGACGACCCTGGCCAGCTCTTCAGAAAGATACTGGTACTTTTTCCTGAGCTCTTCCCTTTCCTTCTTCAGCCCTGTTATACCGCTCTTTACCTTATTGAACGTCGCCATTTCAGCCCTCAATCTCTTTTAGAAGTTTGCCCATCTCGATTTTGTACTGCTTCTTCAGCACGACCACTTCTTTCAGAAGGCTTCTCATCCGCTTATCAATTTCAGCAAGCTGCCTGCTGTTGGAGGCGCCGAGCTTTGAGCTGGCGTCGGTGCCTGCGGCCGTATCGGAAAGGCCTTTCGCAAGGCTCTCGAACCTGGCGTTAAGCTCCGCGCTCTGCCTTGCGAAGCTTTCCTTCTCTGCTGCGATAGTATCCTTAAGGTCGGCTTTCATCATGGCCGACATGCCTGCCATCTCCTTGCCCGCTTTCAGGGCCTCATTGTCGAGCCGGGCCCTGGCTTCAGCAGTGGTCTTGTCTACGGTCACTCCGAATCCGTCGACCTTCCTTCCCATCACCACCACGTTCTTCTGCAGGTCGTTGACCACGTTGGCGAGCGCCAGCAGATGCTTCACTTCAGACTTGAGGGTAACGTTTTCCTCCCTGAGCTTCTGAACGTCCTTCCTCAGCTCATGCCTGGCCGTTGAAAAAAGACTGACGTTTTCCTTGCCCATCTGGGCGGAGGCCGCCTCGAGCGTTTTCTTCACGCCGGCGTTTATCATCTCAAGCTCCTTTTTCACAATCATGTCCATTTTCTGGGACCTCTCGTCCATCTTCTCTGACATGTTCCTGACCTTGGCCCCGAGCAGCCCCAGTCCTTCTTCTGTCCTGCGCACATCGGCAAGGAACTGCTCCCTCATTTTGCTGACGCCGGCCGTGTTCTGCTTCTGAATATCAGTAACGGCCTGCTTCACGCTGTGGCCTATTTTGGTGTCTATCTTGTCAAGCTCGTTCTGGATTATTATCTTGTTCTTCTCAAACCTGTTCTTGAACGTCTCCACGTTATCCATCAGGCTCTTCTCTGTTTTATCTATCCTGTCAGCTATCATGTCCGCATGCTTAACCAGGCCCGACAGCTGGGTTTTCATCTTCTTCTGCTCCCTGAGCTCCGCGGAAGCCGCTGAAATTCTGGAGTCCAGCACTGACATCTTCTCTGACAGCAGGCGCTCGATGTCCTTCCTGTCTTTTGACGCGGCAGCGGCGTCCGTCTCCAGAAGCTGCAGCCTTTTTCCGAGGCCGGCCAGCGCACCCTGCGTGTCTGCCTTAAGCTTCACCTCGCCGGCCCTAATTTTGCTGCCCAGCGTCTTTTCGAATTTTAAAGAGGACCTCCTGAAAGACTCCATCTGCTTTGCGAGCGCGTCCTGGTTGGCCCTGGCCTCAAGCCTCAGCGCGCCCAGATTCTTCTCGTCGGCCTGCTTAAGCCCTGAAGACAGCTGGAGCATCTTCCTTTCATTCTGCTCCGAGAGTGCCTGCATCTCCTGCCCGACGGATGCCCTGGTTGCCGCCATGACGGCCTTCGCGCTCTGCTCCAGCTTGCCCATGTCTATCTTCGACTGTGCCAGGCCGGCAGCGGTCTCCTGAAGCCTGCCGTCGAGACCCTCTATGTCAGCCTCGAACTTCTTCAGCGCCTCAACGTCCTTGCTGAGAAGCAGGTCTCTTTCCCTGAGGGTGTTGAGCTTGGCGTCAACCTTCCTCTCGAATACGGATATTCTCGCGGTTGTCTTCTTCTGTATGGCGTCATCAACCCTCTCCTGGAAAGTTGCGAAGCCCTCTGTAAGCATCTCCAGCTTTTTCTGAAGGGTTGTGGAAGTATCATGCAGCGACTTCTCCAGGCTGAGTACTGAATCACCGAGGGTGTTGTCCTTGGTGCCCATCTTTTTAACGTCGGCTTCAAGAATGTTCAGCCTTTCCGTGACAGGGTTTATCTGGTGGTTTATGAAATAGAGCAGCCTCTTTCCGGCCTCGCCATAGACATAGGAAGCCTCTTTCAGCTTGTTTACCAGGTACTCGTTCCTGCTCTTCAGAACCGTGTTCTCCTTTTTCAGGTCCCCGGCCGTGGTCTTCTGTCGGTCAGCATCCTCCCTCAGCTTCTTCAGCTCTATCTCCACTTCCCTTATCTCGTCCATGCTCACCTAAGCTCCTTCAGCAGCAGCGACACCCTCTCGCGCTGTTCCTTTATCTTATCCTCGAGCTTCCTCTTCTCCTCGGCGTGCTGCCTCATCATGTCCTGGAACCCCTTGTGGTCGCCGGCTATCTTCTGCTCAAGCCTGGCATGAGATTCCCCGAGTGCCTTAAGCCTTCCTGAAAGCTGCTCCACCGTTTCGTGGAGCTTCTTTATCGGGACAGCCCTTTCGTCGAGGGCGTTTAACCGCTCCTCCAGTGTATCCGCCCTCCTTACAAAGAACTCCCTTATCTCAAGAATGTCCTTGGTCTTGTTGTCAAGCTGTGTTATTATCTCCTTGGGTGTTTTAAGAGCCTCCATCTTGTCCTCCAGGTCCCTGTCCTTGGACTTCATGTCCTCGAACCTGCCCCTTGTCTTGTCGCGCTCCTCTTCCATGTTCTGCAGCCTGTCATCAAGATTGTCTATCGCACCCTTCACCACGGACAGCTCGCTTATGTCTTTGTGGGCCTCCGCCGCCATGTTCTCCACTGAATGCAGCTTCTCGTCGATGAATGCGAACCTTCCGGCGAACTCCTTCCTGATGGCGGAAGACTCGGACTCCAGCATTTTTGGGAACAGCTCCTTTATCTTATCCTCGGTGGCCCTCCTGAGCTCCTTGTCCGTTTCCCTTGTAAGAGTCCTGAGCTCTGCTATGAGCTTCTCAACACCACTGAAATCCTCCTCGAGCTTTGCCACCTTCTCCTCGAGCTTGAAGAGCGGCTTTACCTCCTTCCTGCCGGCGTCTGCCGCGGCCAGCACGGCCTGCATGGACTGCCTGGCCTTCTCCAGCGTCTCCTCTACCTCCTTGACCTTCTTTGCATAGGGCTCTATCTTCTCCTCAACCCTTCTCTTGACCGCAAGCGGTATGACCTCCTCCTTGAACTCATCCGCGCTTGCTATAAGCATCCTGAGCTTCTGCACATTATCCGGGCCGAGCTTCTTTTCAAACTGGTCCATCTTCTCCTCTATGTCCGGCACCCTTTCGACGGTCTCCAGCTCCTTGTCTATGGATATGAACCTGTTCTCAGCCTCTTCCTTGAAGGCGTCCAGAAGCGTTGCAATGTCCTTGACGGTTTTCCTCAGCCTGTCCAGTTCGTTCTTCAGCTCAATCCCGCCGCCCATGGCCATAAGGCCGCCGCCCACTTCAGCCGAGGGCGCTTCTTCCTTCTTCGCAGAGGACTGGGCCTCATCAAGCTTTTCGGTCAGCTCCTTCAGCCTCTTGTCGAACATCTTTTTCATCGAGGAAGCCACTTCTTCTTCTCCCTTTCCTTCCTCTTCTTTTTTGGACGCCATCTCCTCTATCACCTTCTTGAGTTCCCTTATCTGCGCGCCTGTCTTTTCTTCCATCTCCCTGAACTTCGGCTCCAGGTCAGGCGCAGCCGGCTGGGCAGACCTGTGCTTCGGCTCATCGTCATCATCGCTACCTGATATATCCTCAACGAGCCCCGCGAGCTCCTCGCTCTTCCTCATCGCGTCTTCCTTTTCCTTTTCGAGGTCCTTTATGCTTTCCCGCTGCGTCTCCAGCTGCCTTCGCAGATTATCCACAGCAGACCTGGAGGCCTTCTTCTCGACAGCCGTGGGCTTCTTCGCCGGCTTTTCAGGCTTCGCCTTCTTTTCCTTTTTCGGGATGTGCGATGCCGCGTG